>JADMIO011701087.1_pt1 | contig 68532 bp, 61 predicted proteins | sample 8958161 | NCBI WGS metagenome assembly JADMIO01 (sample SAMN16585339, study PRJNA669376) | soil metagenome | isolation source: Crop rotation soil | place: USA: Cullars Rotation, Alabama | collected 2011 | reverse complement strand
CCGCGACAACTTGTCCACGTGGAATTCTAAGCTTAGGATCCCAATGTGCTGGAATGCTCGAACGTCTTCATCGCTTCGTCGAGCCTTCCTGCCGCGAGATACACGCTGCCGAGCGTGAAGAGCACCTGCTCGTCGTCGCCGCGGATGCGCGCGGCCTGCTCGGCGTGCGAAATCGCCTCGGCCGTGCTCCCGAGCTCGAGCTCGATTTTCGCGAGGTTCGCGTGCGACGTCGCGTCGCGCGGGTTGAGCTCGAGCAAATCGAGGAAGCGGGCGCGCGCCGACGCCCAGTCCGACGTGCGGGTCGCGACGATGGCGAGGCCGAGGTACGCGTCGCCGAGGAAGACGCCGCGCTTGTCCTTGCCGACGTCGACGGCGTGCTGGTAGGCGGCGCGCGCGTCGTCCAAGCGCCCGAGCTCGAACGCGGTCTTCCCCTTCAAGACGAGCAGGCTCGCGTCGTCCGGCTTCTTGGCCAGACCTTGGTCGCACTCCGCGAGAGCCGCCGCGTAGTCACCGCCCTTGAAGAGCGCGTTGGCGCGGATGCGGTGCTCGGTCGAAGATTCGACGCAGCCGCCCGCCGCGAACGCGACGGCGAGCGCGATCGCCGCGGTCGCCACGAAGCTCGCCCGAGCGCGAAAAAACGGCATGGTCCGGGCCGGGTCTAGTGCCTCGCATGCACCGGGTCAACGACGGGACGCACGGCGGACGGCTCCGTGCCCGAGGCCCCTTCGGGCCCACCGCCTTCCCCGGCAAGGCCGCCTGCGCGATGCTACGGTTTTCCCGATGCGTCTGGCCGTCCCTATCGCCGCTGCTTGCCTCTTGCTCACCGGCGCCCTCGCGTGCGCTCCCGCAAAACCCGCCACGACGGCGGGCGGCGCGCGAGCGGGCTCATCCGAGGCGCCCATCACGCCGACCGCGGTCTCCGACGACGCCTTCGCCGGGGCGACGCTCCGGCTGCTGCGCGATCCGGGCTCGTCGCCGGAGCGTTCGGCCTTGCTCGCCGGCGTGGTCGGGCGCTACCTCGAGCACGCCAAGGAGCGGTTCGCGACGCGACAATCGCAGCGCGGCCTCTCGAGCGTCACGGGGGCCATCTTCCTCGTGCGCGCCGGCGAGATGCGGCGCGAGCTGCTCGCCCAGAGCGACGACGCGATTCGCTCCGCCCTCGCCGCCGTTTCGCAGACGGGCGACGAGGGGCGTGCGCTCGCGCTCCTCACGATGCGCGCGTCGATCGCCGCGCCGGGGTCGCCTGTGCGGACGGAAATCGACGAGCACCTCGCCGCGCTCTCCGCGTGGCGCCGGGATACGCAAACCGGCGGTCCGCTCGAGGTCGCCGGACACGCCGAGCGCGCGGCCGTCGGACGCGCCCTGCTCGAACCGACCACGGAGGCGCTCGCGTCGGCCCGTGACGCCATCGTCGCGTGGATCGACCGGGCCATCGTCTTCAACCAGGAGCAGCACTCGCCGCGCCCCAAGCGCGAGGAAGCGGTCGAGGCGTTTCGCGCCTTCCGCAGCGGCGCCGAGACGCTCGCGGCCCTGTACCTGCGCCACGGCGACGTCGCCGGCGCGCTCGCCGAGATCGAGCATTCGAGCGCGCGGCGCGTCGTGCTTCCCGAGCTCTACGAGCCGCTCGAGCGCGCGAGCAGCGGTGATGTGCAGGGCTACCGCGACCTGCTCGCGTGGCTGACGACGCCGGAGCGGGGCCAGTCGTCCGGCAGGCCCGATCCGCGCGAGGACCCGGAGATCGCGACCGATCCGGAGCTCTTGCGCGCGGCCGCGTGGGGCGCGGCGATCGAGGCGTACCGGCACGATCCGACGGCGATCGACATCGACATGGCGCTCGCCGGGATGCTCGTCGAGTTCGGCCTGCCCGAGGTCGCGCCGCTCGTGCTCGCCGATGCCGTCGCCGCCCACCCCGAGCCGGCCGCGCTCAGCGCCGCGCTCGGCGTCGTCCACGACACGATGATCCACGAGGACGAGGCCGACGATCCGGCGAGCGCGCGGCGGGTGTTCCGCTCGGCCGAAGCCATGGTCGAGGCGGCCGACTCCGCGAAGCTCCGCGGGCGCGTCCAACCGAGCGCGGCGCGGCTCCGCCTCGTCATGGGCACGCTCGAGACGCGAAGCGGCAACCTCGTCGCCGCGCGACCGCTGCTCGAGGCCGCCGCCGCCGCCGAGCCGACGACCACCGCCTACGACATGCTCGCGAAGATCGACCGCCAAGCGGGCAACTACCAGGCGGCGCTCGATCACCTCGGGCGCGCGCTCGCCACGCTCGAGGCCAAGCGCGATCCTGCCGCCGCCGGCGAAGCGCACCTCGCGACCTACGAAATCCAGCGCGACATGGGCGCGACCGAAAAGGCCGCCCCGGCCCTCGCCGCCGCGCTCGCCGCCGCGCTCGACGCACGCCAACGCGGGGGCGACACCGCCGCGCGCGCGAACGCCGAGCGCCTGCTCGCACGCGTGCTCGACCTCTATGCGGATCACGCGGGCGCGACCCGCGCGACCGAGCGTGCGTTCGCCGCATCCGGTCGCGACCGCCGGCAGATTGCGAGCACGGTCGGCGACGCCACGGCGCGCGCCTTCGTGCAGAAGGATCCGGCCGTCGGGCGCACCGCCGTGCTGCGCGCCATCGACGCGGACTTGAAGGACGAGGACCTCGTCTACCCGGCGCTTTGGCTCATGCTCCTCGAAAAGGAGCGCAAGGTGGCGTCCGACGGCACCGCCGCGCGCGCGCTCGCGAGCATCCGCGACGACGCGAGGTGGCCGGGTCGACTCGCCGCGTGGGGCCTCGGCCGCATCAAGGATGCCGACCTCGTCGCCGCCGCCCGCACGCCCGGTCAGAAGACCGAAGCCACCTTTTACACCGCCGTCTCCAAGCGCCTCGCCGGCGACGCGAGCGCCGAGCCCATGCTCCGCGAAGTCTCGAAGAGCGCGACCGTCGACCTCGTCGAAGTGCAGCTCGCCCGCGATCTGCTCGCCGGCCCGCAGCGCCCCGTGCCCGGCGCGCTTCCGGCGAATGCGCGCATTCCGTAGCGGCTACTCGTGCGGTTTTCGCCCGAGGAGCTTCTCGGAAATGTGCTCCCCGAGCTCCACGCGCATCAGCCGCTCGACCACAGCCTCGGCGGCAATCCGCTCGGCGTCGTCGGCGTACTGAAAACGAATGCCCATGCCCGCCGGCTCGTCGTCGGTCGCCTTCTCCTGCGGCACCGTCCAGATGACGCGCCCGCGCAAGCGCAGCGGCTCGGCGAGCTGCGGGATGCCGAGCGCGAAGATGAACTCGGTGCCGATGTCGAGCGGCTTCGCCGTCTTGATGAACGTGCCGCCCTTGGAGATGTTGCGCGTGTAGTCCGCGAAGAACGTGTTCAGGCGCTTGTACTCGACCTTCAGCTCGATCGCGTGACGGCTCGCGGCGCGGCGGTCGGACGGCGGGGAGCTCGTCGGCGGCATGGCCCCCAGCCTAGCGTGGGCGCGGCCGGCGAAGCCAATTCCGGTACACTCTGCCCGCCATGCACCCTACGCCCGAGGCCACGAAGCCCACGCGGATGGTGACGAACGGCCGCCGCGCCGCCATCGAGCGCATCGGCATGCCTCGTCGCGACTTCGGCGACCTCTACCACGCGCTCCTCGACGGCTCGTGGCGGCGGCTCGCGTTTTGTACGCTCGCCCTCTACCTCGGCGTGAACGCGGTGTTCGCGGCCCTCTACGTGGCGGGCGGCGACGTCCTCGAGAACGCGCGCGCGGGCTCGTTCGAGGACGCCTTTTTCTTCAGCGTGCAGACGATGGCGACGATCGGCTACGGCAAGATGGCGCCGCGGGGCATGTACGCGAACGCCATCGTCGCGCTCGAGGCGCTCGTGGGCCTGCTCGGCTTCGCGATGGTGACCGGTATCGTGTTCGCGAAGTTCGCGCGCCCGACCGCGCGCGTCTTGTGGAGCAAGGTCGCCGTCGTCGCCCCGCGCGACGGCGTCCCGTCGCTGATGTTCCGCATGGCGAACGCGCGCAAAAACCAGATCGTCGAGGCGCAGCTTCGCCTCGTGCTCGCGCGCAGCGAAAAGACGCTCGAAGGCGAGCGCGTGCGCCGGTTCTACGACCTCGAGCTGTCGCGCAGCCAGACGGCGATCTTCGCCTTGAGCTGGACCGCGATCCACCCGATCACGCCGAAGAGCCCGCTCCACGGCGAGACCGCCGCGTCGCTCGCCGAGAATCGCGTCGAGATCATCGCCTCGCTCGTCGGCATCGACGAGACGTTCGCGCAGACCGTGCACGCGCGCCACTCGTACCTGCCCGACGAGATCGCGTTCGGCGCGCGCTTCGTCGACGTCATCTCCGACACGCCCGACGGCACCCGGCGCATCGACTACACGCAGTTCCACGAGATCGTGCCGCCCGCCGCGTGAAGCGCGCGCGAGGCGTCAGCCGAAGAGCTCCTTCAGCTTCTCCATGAACGTCTTCTGCTGCGGTTGCACGTCCTCGCCGAGCTCCTTGGCGAGCGCCTCGATGAGCTCGCGCTGGCGCAGGGTGAGGTGCGTCGGCACCTCGAGCGTCACCTCGACGAGCTGATCGCCGCGCCCACCGCGGATGCGCCGCGGCATCCCCTTGCCCTTGATCCGCAGGACCGAGCCCGGCTGCGTGCCCGGCGGGATGCGCAGCTTGCCGCGCCCTTCGAGCGTCGGCACCTCGAGCTCGCCGCCGAGCGCCGCCTGCGAGAACGTGATCGGCGCCGAGCACGTGACGTCGTCGCCTGCCCGACGGAAGAACGGGTGCGGGGCGATGACGATGGTGAGCTCGAGGTCGCCCGGATCCCGATCGGGGCGCGGCATGTTGCCGCCGCGCTCGACGAGCCGCGTCGCGCCGTGCTCGACGCCGGGCGGGACCGTGACGACGATCGTGCGCGCGCGCGAGACGAGCCCCGCGCCGCGGCAGCCGTCGCACGGGTGCGTGACGATCTTGCCCGTGCCGTGGCAGCGCGAACAGGTGCGCTCGATCGCGATCGGAAAGACGCCTTGCTGGAAGCGCACACGCCCGCGCCCCATGCACACGTTGCAAGCGTCGGCGACGTGGCCGGGCGCCGAGCCGCCGCCGTGGCACGACCCGCAGACCTCGACGCGGTCGTACGCGAGCTCCTTCTCGCAGCCGAACGCGGCCTCCTCGAACGTGATCGCGAGGTCCTTCTTGAGCTCGCCGCTCTCGCCCGTCTTGATGCCGAAGCCCCGGAGCAGATCGCCGAAGAGGCCGTCGAAGTTCAGGTTGCCGAGGTCGACGAAGTCGAAGCCGACCGACGCACCCGGCCCGTTGCCCGCGCCGCCGACGCCCGCCGCACCGAAGCGATCGAACATGGCGCGCTTCTCGGGGTCGCCGAGGATTTGGTAGGCGGCGTTGATGTCCTTGAAGTGTTGCTGCGCGCCGTCGTCGCCCGGGTTCTTGTCCGGGTGGTAGCGCATCGCGAGCTTGCGAAAGGCCGACTTGACCTCGTCCGCCGACGCCCCCCGGTCGACCCCCAGAACCTCGTACGGGTCTCGCACGGTGCCGTGGTAGCACAAGAACGTGAGCCTTACCCCTTCCGTCCGGGCAGTGACCTTCGACTTCGGGCAGACGCTCGCCGATCTCGATGCGCACATGCTCGCGCGGCGCCTCGCCGAGCGCGGCGTCGCGGCCGAGCCGCAGCGCCTCGACGCGAGCGGGCCGGCCGCCTGGCGCGCGTACAACGCGGCCATCCGCGCTGGCGCGGGCGGGCACCCGTGGAAGCTCCTGATGAGCCGCTTGCTCGAAGGTGCGGGCGTCGAACCTTCGCACGTCGCTCCGTTGGTCGACTGGCTCTGGACCGAGCAGCCGTCGAAGAACCTATGGCGAAGGCCGGTGCCCGGCATGATCGAGCTGGTGCGCGAGCTCGTCGACGCCGGCGTGCCCGTCGGCATCGTGTCGAACTCGGAGGGCCGCCTCGCCGAGCTCGCCGAAGAGCTCGGGTGGCGCGCGCTTTTCGAGGTCATCGCCGACTCGGGCAAGCTCGGTTTCCAGAAGCCGGGACGCGAGATCTTCGATTGGACCGCCGACCGGCTCGGCGTCGCGTGCGACGCGATCGTGCACGTCGGCGACGCGTACGTGGCCGACGTCGAGGGCGCGCTCGGCGCGGGCGCGCGCGCGATCTGGTTCCGCGGTGAAACATCGGCCGAAACCGCGAGCCAAGCGCGCCTCTGCGTGTCGGGCGACGCCGAATCCGTGCGCGAAGCCCTCTCCGCCTGGGGTCTCCCCCTCGCCCGCACGCGCTAGCCACCGGCGCCGTCGGCCGAGATCGAAGGGCCTGCGGGGCAAGTACACGTTCCGCGTGGAACGGGCGATGCACCGAGCCGAGCCGCCGCGTCCGCGGGTGCGGGCGGCAATTGGGGGGGGCAGCGCCATCATGCGATTCGAGTGTGAGCTTTGCAAAGCCGCGGCCGAAGTGAGCGACGAGGAGCTCGCGCGGCACGTGGTCCACTACGTGTGCAGCGAATGCGGTCGACGCTATCTCGTCACCGCGAGCGGTGCGCGCCGCGCACCGACGACGCCGCCCGCGCGTTCGGCCGGCGGTCAGAGGGTCGGCGCGCTCACCGAAGCCGCGCTGCACTTCTCGAGCCGGCCTCCGCCACCGCCTCCTCCGACGCGCGTCGCATCCAGGCCACCCGCAACGCCGCGCTCCGCCGCACCTCTCGCCGCCGCGCCGATCGAGCCGCGCGTCGATCCGATCTTGAACGTCGCGGCGGCGGTCCAGAGCTATAACCCGCTCCTCTCGCCTCCGCCGAAGCCGTCGCGTCGCCCCGGCATCGTCGCGGGCGTGCTCGCGGGCGCGCTCGTGGGCGGCGTCGCATTCGGCGTGCAGTGGATGCGCGATCACGCGCACAGCGAGCCGGCGGTCGCCGCGGCCGTGGCGCAGACGACGGCCGTGTCCCCGTCGCCCCCGCCAGAGGAGCCCGCCGCCGCAGCGCGCCCGGTCGAACAAGCGCGTGCTCCTTCGCAAACGGCGAATGCCGACGGCGCGCCCGCCGCGCGCTCGGCGTTCACGCAGCCGAAGCCCGGGACGGCATCGCGACCGACCGGCGAGCGGTTGGCCGCCGCGCCACCCGTCCGCGCCGCCGAGCCCGTCGTCGCCAAGCCGCGCGCCACGTCGGAAACGCTCGCCGCCGAGCCGAAGCCGGCGCCCGAGCCGGAGCCGCCCGCGCCTGCGCCCGCCGCCGCGAAGTCCGAGCCCGAAGCCGAGTCGCAGGCCGCACACGCAGCGCCACAGACCCAGGCGTCGACCGAAGCGCCCGTCGCCGCGCAGAGCCCGTTCAGCCGCGACGCGGCGCTCTCCGCGCTCGGGGCCGCTGCCTCCGCCGCGAGCCGCTGTCGCTCGGTCGAAGGACCTTTCGGCAGCGCCCGCGTGGCGGTCACGTTCGCACCGAGCGGCGTCGTCACGAACGCCGTCATCGAAGGCCCGCCTTTCGCCGGCACGCCCGTCGGCAGCTGCATCGCGCGCGCGTTCCGCGCGGCCCGGGTCGAAGCCTTCGCGGGCGGCTCGGTCACCGTCCACAAGAGCATCACCATCTTCTGAAGGGTATGGGGTCGGCCGCTCGGGCTCGGCCGGCCCGGGCGCGCCTGACGCAAGGCGGCAGCGGTTTTGCGACGGCGAGGGTCGCGTCGCGGCTCGAATTGAGTACGATGCCGCCGCATGGCTGGTCGTTTCATCGACGTCGTCAGCGATTCCACTGGTGAGACCGCGGAAAAGGTCGTCCGGGCGGCGCTCTTGCAGTTCCCTCAAGCGGGCGCGGTGATCCGACTGCACACGCGCGTGCGCACCAAGGAGATCGCTCGCTTCATCCTCGAGCGCGCGAAAAAAGAGGGCGCGCTCTTCGTCTTCACCGTCGTGAGCCCCGAGCTGCGCGAGTACATCCACGCCTCGACGTCCGAGCTCAAGGTCGACGCGGTCGACGTCATCGGCTCGCTCATCGGCAAGCTCGGCCACTTCCTCGACCGCGAGCCCATCAACATGCCGAGCAGCATGCTCCCGCTCTCGGACGAGTACTTCCGCCGCATCGAGGCGGTGGAGTTCGCCGTGAAGAGCGACGACGGCAAGGAGCCGCGCAACTTCAAGAAAGCCGACATCATCCTCGTCGGCGTCTCGCGCACGTCGAAGACGCCGCTCTCGACCATCCTCGCGCAGCGCGGCCTCAAGGTCGCAAACCTCCCGCTCGTGCTCGGCGTGAACCCGCCGACCGAGCTCGCCGACGCGCCGCAGGACCGCATCGTCGGCCTCACCATCGGCCTCGATCAGCTCTGCGAGATCCGCCAAAATCGCCTCCGCGCGCTCGGCATGCCGCCCGAGACCAACTACGCCCTCCGCGAGCACGTGCGCGAGGAGCTCGAGTACGCGAACTCTCTCTTCCGCGCGCACGCCAACTGGCCCGTGGTCGACGTCACCGGCCGCGCGATCGAAGAGACCGCCGTCATCATCCTCGAGACCCTGAAGGAGCGCGACGACCGGTCGAAGGTCGCGCAAGCCGGATCGGCTTAGGCTTTGCCATGAAGGACAAGAAGATTGGGTTCGTCGGCGCCGGCAACATGGCCGGCGCCCTGATCCGCGGCCTGCTCCACTCGGGCACCGTGCAGGCGGCGCAGATCCGCGCGAGCGACGTGCGCGACGAGCGCCTCCAGGAGCTCTCGCGCCAGCACGGCATCTCGACGACGCGCGACAACGCGGCGCTCGTCGCGTGGGCCGACGTCATCGTGCTCGCGGTCAAACCGCAGGTCATCGACAAGATCCTGACGCCGCTCGCAGCCTCTTTGCAGCCGGAGGCGCTCGTCGTCTCGATTGCCGCGGGCGTCCCGATCGGCGCGCTCGAGAGCCGGCTGCCGCGCGAGGCGCGCGTCGTGCGCACGATGCCGAACACCGCGTCGATGGCGCTCGCGGGCGCGACGGCGATCTCGCCCGGCATGCACGCATCGGAGGCCGACGTCGCCGTGGCGCGCCGGCTGTTCGAGGCGATCGGCCGCGTCGTCGTGCTCGACGAAGTGCTGCTCGACGCCGTCACGGGCCTCTCGGGCAGCGGCCCCGCGTACGTGATGCTCATCATCGAAGCGCTCGCCGACGGCGGCGTGAAGGTGGGCCTGCACCGCGAGACGGCGCTCCTGCTCGCGGCGCAGACCGTCTACGGCTCCGCCAAGCTCCTGCTCGAAACCGGCGAGCACCCGGGCCGCCTCAAGGACATGGTCACGAGCCCGGGCGGCACCGCGATCGCCGGCCTGCACACGCTCGAAGCGGGGGGCCTGCGGACGACGCTCATCGACGCGGTCGAGAACGCGACGCTCCGGTCGATCGAGCTCGGCGAGAAGATGGCCGAGAAGCTTCGCCGCTAGGCCCTGCGCCCAACCCCGCGCAGCACAAAAAAAAGTCCGCGCAAAGGGGCCGGGGGGGGGACGGCCGCACTCCGCGCGGACACCCGAACTGTAGCAGCACGCGTGCCATGTGCACGTCGACGCAAACCTAGCCCTTTCGCCGCCTCGGGCGGCCCGGGCTGTTTCAGATTTGCAAATCCGCCTTTCATCCGAGCGTGGGCGCGTCGGCGCGCCGAGGACGGATCGGAAACGGGGCCGTCAGCCGCTGCACCGAAAACCGTAGCGACGCTCGGTACGTGGCTCGGTCACGGTGACCGGGATCGCGAGGCGCGGGTCGATCTCGGTCGGATGGAGCTTGAGCGCGGGCGCGAGGGCGTCGCCGGTCGCGGCCATGGCGTCGACGCACACCGCCCCAGGTTCCACGCGCAGCCGCCACGAGCCTGCGCTGATCTGGGCACCTGCCGGCGCTTGGATCACGGGCGCGAGCGGCAGCCGGACCTCGAGCAGCCATCCGTCCGCGTCGGGTGCGCACCGGGGAGGAACACGCCCGTCGAGGTCGCCCGGGAGCAGTCGAACCGGGTCGCCCGCCTCGCCCGTCTCGGCATCGACGGGCACGACGAACCACGCGCGCAGTTGCTTCGTTTCGAAGGGCGCCGTCTTCCCGTTGCCGAAGCCCGGTGCGCCGGGGACGAGCAGGCCGAGCCCCTCGCCGCGCACGCGCCGCACGAGGCTCGCTTCGTCGAGCGAGTTCGACGCGACACGGGGCAGGCGCGCGAGCTTGCGCACGACGCCGGCGTCGACGCGAAAAATCGAAATCTGCTGCGCCGAGCTCTGCCCCATCGGCGTCGCCGTGAAGAACCACGTCTGCCCGAGACGCACCGCGCTCGTCACGCGTGCGAGCGTCCCGGTCTCGGACAGGCTGAATCCGACGAGCGGCTCGCCCGCCGCGGCGCCGAACAGGTCGCAACGCGCGGGCGCGCCACGACACGCGATGAGCAGCGCCGCGCCGCCTCCAGGATCGAGCAGCGCGTTCCAATCGACGACGGTGGCGGTGGTCCCGAGCGCGTCGGCCGCTTGCTCCTCGTCCGCCCACATCGAGATCGTCGGCGCGGTCGAGCGCGCTCCGATGAGGTCGAAGCGGTCATCGAAGCGGACGAGCCACTTGCCCGTCCGCGACCAGTCGGCGCCCTTGGGGCCCCACGCGTACGCGCGCATCTGCACGATCGCAGTCGGGTCCGTGCCCGCATCGAGGCCCGCCATGCCCGGCGCGAGCGTCGGTGCGGCGAGCCCGCGCAGCGCGACCCACTTGGGCTTCGCGCGTGTCATCTCGGGCGTGAGCACCGTCGGGATCAGCCCGACGATCGGCCCGCCCGGGAACGTCGCGAGCGGGCGCCCTGCCCCGAGCCGTTTGCGCTCGGGCGGCCGCACCGGCGTCGGCGGAGGAGGCGGCGGCTTCGTCACCAGCGCATTCGCCACTTCGCCCGTGGGCTCGCATCGGAGCGTGAGCGCGCGCGCAGGAGCGAGCGGCGCGCGCGAGGGGCTCGGAGTCTTCGGCGGCGTGCGCTCCGCCGAGGGGGCCGCACCCCAGCCGACGCGCAACCAAGCGGGACCGACGCAACCGACCGGGCCGCACGCCCGCACGTCGCGCCCGGGCGTGCGCAAGAGCTCCGTCGACGTGAGCTCCACCGACGCCCACGTCATCCCGCCGTCCACCGATTCGGCCGCACCGCCTTGCGCCCAGTCGAACGCGAAGCGGCCGCCGAAGCTCGTCGTCTCGATCGGTCGCTTCGTGCCGCTCACCTGCACGGTCCCCTCGAGGCCGACGCGCACGCCCGCGAGCGCGCCGCCGACGTCGAGCCATCCGCCGACGACGCCGGGGGCGCGCTCCTCGAACCCTTCGAGCCACACGGCGTTGCGGCTCCCCTCCGCGGCGGCCTCGAACGTGAGCGGAACCGATCGCGAGCGCGCGACATCGAACCCGCTGGCCGACGGCGCATCGAAGACGACGACGCTTCCGCGCGTCACTTCGCTCGGCGGCACCAGCACGACCGCACGGCCATCCGCGAGCGCGACGACCCTCCCCTCGGCGAGCTCGCCGCGCAGCCGCAGCGTGCGCTCGGTCCCTTCGCGGCCCTGCACGCAGTACGCGACGTCGACGCCCTCGCGATCGCTCGGCGTGGCGCGGTCGCAACCTCCGCGGACGACGAGCACGCCATTTTCGCCCGCACCGACGAGGCGCGGGCCCGAAAAGCGCATGAGCTCGCGAAGCCGCATGCGACCCTCCTGGGCGTACACGACCGTCGGCCCCGCGGTGCTGCCGCAGACGAAGCCGAAGCCGCGGCCGACCGCGACGCCGTGACAGCTCGCCTCGACGTCGGGAAACGCGTGCGCGACGGCTTCGATCAGCGCGCCGTCCGAAAGGCGCACGCGGAAGAGCGTGCCTGCGCGCGCGACGATCGCGTAGGAGGGCGAGTCCGGCCAGCCGTCGGCGAGCGCCGCGCGAAGAGGGCGCGGCCCGAGCGGCCCGGGGGGCGACGCGCCGGCGCCGGCGTTCGTCGGTGCGCCGCCACGACCGGGGAACGGTTCCGAGCTCGTGACCTTCTGGACCGTTCCGGTCGCGCCGAGCGTGTAGCGCCCGACGGTCGTGTCGAGGACGAGGTCGCCTGAATCCGCCGCGCCGGCCCGCAGCACCGGCTGATCGCCGAGCGCGATCGGCCGCCAGCTCATCCCGGCGTCGAACGTGGCGACCGGGCCGCGCACGTCCAGCACGGCGACGGCGCGCCACGCATCGGCGAAGGCGATCGGGCCGATCCGCGGCGCGTCGGGCAGCGGGCCCGCCGCGATCTCGGTGCCCGTGCGCGGGTCGAGCGCGACGAGGTTGCCTTGCGGCATGCGCGCGTAAAGCCGGTCGAAGCCGGCGACGATCTCGAGCGCGGCGCCGTCGAGCATGGCGAACGGCGTGAGCTGTCCGAGCCATCGTTCGGCGCGCCACAGGTACGTCATTCTCCCGCCGGTCACGACGAGCAACACGCCGCCGCCGAGCCGATCGGGCAGGTCCACGACGCGCGGCGAGCCGCTCGGCACCGGCTGGCGAGCGCTCTCGACACTGCCGTCGGGATGCTCGAGCAGACGGATGCCGGCGATGACGGACCGGCGCGTGCCGTCCGCGAGCACGTCGGCCGGTGGCGCCTGCGACGCCGCGACATCGGGCACGAGCCGCGCCGGCGCGACGACTGGTGCCGCCACGAACGCCGCATCGGCGGTCGTGGACGTGGGCGGCGCCTGTGTCGCGACGGCGCGCGATCCGCCCCCGCAGCCCGCACCGCCCACCACACCGACGGCGAGCGCGAGCACCGCATGCCGGCCTGAAAGCCGCGGTCCGGACGCCGTCGACATCGGTCCGAGAAGACTAGCATCACCGGACGAAGCCGCTTTCGCGCGACCTTGCGCGCGCCGCGCCGGCCGCGTACTCCTTCAGGCTGATAGGAGGACCGTATGTCGTTCGTCGTCGCAGTCGCAGGGGCAACCGGTGCAGTCGGCCGAGAGATGCTGAGGACCCTGGAGCAGCGCAGGTTCCCGGCCAAGCGCGTCGTCGCGCTCGCCTCCTCGCGCTCGGCCGGCAAGAAGGTCCCCTTCGCGGGCGGCGAGATCACGGTCGAGACGCTCGGCCCCGAGTCGTTCCGCGGCGTCGACATCGCGCTCTTCAGCGCGGGCGCGAGCGTGTCGCGCGAGTTTTCACCCGTCGCGGCCGCATCGGGCGCCGTCGTCATCGACAACTCGAGCGCGTGGCGGATGGACCCGGGCTGCCCGCTCGTCGTGCCCGAGGTCAACCTCGACGCCGCACGCAACCGTCCGAAGGGGATCATCGCGAACCCGAACTGCAGCACCATCCAGATGGTGGTCGCGCTCAAGCCCCTGCACGACGCGGCGCGCCTGCGCCACGTGGTCGTCTCGACGTACCAAGCGACGAGCGGCAAGGGGCACGATGCCGTGGAGGAGCTCCTCGCGCAGACGCGCCAGCTCGCCGCCGGACAAAAGGTCACCTCGAAGGTGTTCCCCGGCCCGATCGCGATGAACGTCCTCTGCGACTGGAAGGACGGCGACGGCAGCTACTCCGAGGAGGAGCTGAAGATGGTGAACGAGACGCGCAAGATCTTCGGCGACGAGACGATCGGCGTCTCGCCGACGACCGTGCGCGTTCCGGTCGTGACCGGGCACAGCGAGTCGGTGCACGTGCAGTTTCACCGCCCGATGTGGGCCGAGGAGGCGCGATCGCTCCTGCGCAACGCGCCCGGCGTGAAGCTCTTCGACGCGCCGTACGCGCCGGGGCGCCATCCGCAGCCGATCGACGCCGCGGGCACCGACGACGTGTTCGTCGGCCGCGTCCGCGACGACCTCGCGGTGAAGGGCGCCATCAACCTGTGGATCGTCGCCGACAACCTGCGCAAGGGCGCCGCGCTCAACGCCGTGCAGATCGCCGAGAAGCTCTTCGTCGTGAGCTGATTCTCCGAAATTCGAAGAGCCGACGGTCCGCCCACGCGTCGCGGCGTGGCGAAGATCCATCGTCCGGGCTCGTCCTTGTGGACCTCGCGCTCCATCTGCGTTTATGATGTGAGTTCAAAACAATCCTGCACGCACGGAGGCCACCATGCGCGAACGCATTCCGTCCACCCTGTTCGGGATCGCCCTCCTTTCGTTCGCCGCATGCGGGGGCTCCGGCGGCGGCGATGCCGCGTTCGACGACGCCACCGCGAGCGGCGCCACGACGGCCGACGCCTCCCTCGCCGAAGGCGCTGGCTCCGAGGCAGGTACGAAGACCGATGCGAGCCTGTTCGCCGACGGCGCAAGCCATGACGGCGCCGGGCCAACCGGTTCGGGAGGCGCGGGCGGCAGCAGCGCAAGCACGGGCGGCGCGGCCGGCGGCGGCACGGGAGCCGGCGCGGCGGGTGGCGGCACGACGGACGGCGGCACCGTTGGTTACGACGGCGGGTGCGGCAACACCGCGTGCACCAACTGCATCGACGACGACAACGACGGCCTCGTCGACTGGAAGGACCCCGACTGCACCGGCCCGCTCGACAACGACGAGGCCACCTTCGCGACCGGCATTCCCGGCGACAACGTCGACCCCTGCAAACAAGATTGCTTCTTCGACGGCAACAGCGGGTCGGGCGACGACAGGTGCCTCTTCGACGTCTCGTGCGATCCAAAGTCGCCCGGCGCCCCGAAGTGTCCCTACGATCCGAAAACGAAGAACTGCGGCGACCCGACGAGCGAAGCCTGCAAGGCCAAGTGCCTCGGCCTCGTGCCGAACGGGTGCGACTGCTTCGGCTGCTGCGTCGTGCCGAGCCCGACGGGCGGCACGGTCGCGATCAAGCTCGTCCCGACGTGCACGTTCGCGAAGGCGGACGACCCGAGCGTCTGTCCTCCCTGCACCCAGGTCGCCGACTGCACGAGGCCGTGCGGTCACTGCGAGCTCTGCCTCGGCAAGACCGTGCTCCCACTCGATTGCTTCCCCGACGGTGGCGCCAATGGGCCCGACGAAGACGCGGGCCCGACCGGAAGCGGCGGCTCGGCCGGGAGCGGCACCGGCGGTGCGGGCGGTTCGAGCGGCGGCAGCAGTGGTAGCGGCGGGAGCAGCGCGGGGGGCTCGGGTGGCGCTCCGGCGCAAGAGTGCCCGTCGGGTGTGCAGGCGTGCAACGATGCCTACCCCTGCCCACCCTTCTCGTACTGCCTGACCGGCTGCTGCATCGTCGTGCCGCGCTGACGCACGGGCGATCTCGGCGGGCGGCCCTGGTCAAGCGTCCGGGTCGGCCTTACTTTGAGGGACGACCGATGGCTTCCGCCGCACCGCTTTCCACCCTCGATCTCGACGCCGAAATCGTACGCCTGAAGCGCGAGCGCAACGCCGTCCTGCTCGCGCACTACTACCAAGAGAGCGACATCCAGGACCTCGCCGATTTTCTCGGCGACTCGCTCCAGCTCGCGCAAGAAGCGAAGAAGACGCGCGCCGACGTCATCCTCTTCGCGGGCGTCCACTTCATGGCCGAAACCGCAAAGATCCTGAACCCCGAAAAAATCGTCGTCGTGCCCGACCTCGACGCCGGCTGCTCGCTCGCCGACGGCTGCCCGGCCGACCGCTTCCGCGCTTGGAAAGAGCGCCATCCGGGCGCCGTCTCGATCACGTACATCAACTGTTCGGCCGCGGTGAAGGCCGAGAGCGACTACATCTGCACCTCGTCGAACGCCGAGAAGATCGTCCGCGCCGTGCCCGAGGACAAAGAGATCCTCTTCGCTCCCGACAAGAACCTCGGCCGCTACCTCGAGAAGAAGACCGGCCGCAAAATGCTGCTCTGGCAGGGCAGCTGCATCGTCCACGAGACGTTCAGCGAGCGAAAGCTCGTCGCCTTGCGCGAGCGCCACCCCGAGGCCGAGCTCATCGCGCACCCCGAGTGCGAAGATCCGATCCTGCGCATGGCCGACTTCATCGGGTCGACGACGGCGCTCCTCAAGCGCGTCACCGCGAGCCCCGCACGCGAGTTCATCGTCGCGACCGAGTCCGGCATCCTGCATCAGATGAAGAAGGCCGCCCCCGACAAGACGTTCCTGCCGCTCCCGCCCGAGAGCAACTGCGCGTGCAACGAGTGCCCGCACATGCGAAAGAACACGCTCGAAAAGGTGTACTTGGCGCTGCGCGATCTCGAACCGCGCATCGACATGCCGCTCGAGCTGCGCGAACGCGCGCGCGTGCCGATCGACCGCATGCTCGCGCTCAGCTAGTCGGACGATTGACGGATTCCTTACCCGAAGTAATACTTCTCGTACGAGGTAGGGAATGCCCCGTTCGACCCTCACGAGCAAGGGCCAGGTCACCATCCCGAAGCCCATCCGCAAGGTGCTCCACGTAGAGCCGGGTGACCCCGTCGAGTTCGTCGTCGACGAGCACGGCCGCGTCGTCGTGCGTGCGGGCACTTCGAACTTGTCCGAGCTGAAGGGAATGCTTCGCCGTCCAGGTCAGCGGACCGTCAGCGTCGAGGAGATGAACGCCGCGATTCGCAATCGACACAGGCGCTCGACGTGATCGGCCTCGATACGAACGTCCTCGTTCGGTATCTCGTACAGGACGATCCCGCCCAGTCGAGGAAGGCCAACGAGCTAATCGCTGCAGCGGCCGCCGCGGGTGAGCGACTCCACGTCGACGTGGTCGTCGTGTGCGAGCTCGTGTGGGTCCTGCTCGCAGCCTATCGGCTCGACCGGATCACGGTGGCAGACGCGCTCGACAAGATGCTCGACGAGTTCCAGCTCTCCTTCGACGACCGAGACCTGGTTCGTTCCGCCCTGACCGACTTCCGGCGCGGGCCGGGAGACTTCGCCGACTATCTCATCGGCGCTCGTGCGCGCCGCGCCGGCTGCTCACACACCGTTACATTCGACCGTGGGCTGAAGAAGAGCGCTCTTTTCCGCGTGCTCTGATCACTCGAGCACCGCGCCTACTCCTTCTCGGGAATGACCGGGCTGTCCTTCGGGATCGTGCCGAAGAGCGACGTCGCGACGCCGACGAGGTCGCCGCACGCTCTCGCGCCGAGATCGTGCTGCTCGGATGGATCGTCGAGCACGTGCCAGCAGTGCCAGTCGTAGTCCCACTCGCGCGCCTCGAGCTTCATCGGTCCGCGCATCAGGCCCCAATTGCGAAAAGCGCACCCCCAGATCTCGGTGCAGTTGGTCATCGGGACGATCGCGCGCGTGCGCTCGGGCCGGAGCAGGCTCGTGCCGATCATGCGCGTCCGAAAGCGCGCCATCTCGGGCGCATCCCAGACGCCCATCAAGTCGAGGATCGTCGGCGCGAGGTCGATGTGCCACGTGGGCTCGTCGCGCGCCGCGAGGATCGACGACACTTCGGTCGCCGACAACGCACCCGGCGGCGCGTCGATCCACGTCGGCACGCGCACCTCTTCGTCGTAGATCGCGCCCGTGTGCCCGAGCTGGCCGTGCTCGCGGAACGCCTCGCCGTGGTCCGATGTGTAGACGATGACCGTGCGCGCGCCCGCGGCGCTCTGCCGCAGGTACCGCACGACCTCGGCGATCGCGCGGTCCTGTGCGTGCACCGCGTTGCGGTAGTAGTTGAGGAACGCCGGGTTGTCGTCGGGGTGCTTGCTCGTCGAGTACGGCGTGAACGGCGCGTCGTGCTCGTCGATGCGGTAGGGAAAGTGCGTGTTCGCGTAGTGCACGACGGCGAGCCACGGCTCCTTCAGCTCGGAGAGCTCGCGTACGACGCGCGCGGACAGGAGCGCATCCTTCGCACCGGTGTCGATGTCGGCCGCAGGCTCGAGGTCGGTCGCGCCGCACGAATGCGAAATCGGCAGGTCTCGCACGAAGAGGTGCGAGTTCGCGAACATGAGGTTCTGGCTCGTCCAGTAGGCGCCGTCGTAACCGGCCGCATGTCCGAAGTCGAAGATGAGCGGTGCCGAATGAATGGCCTCGCGCGTCTCGGTCGGCCTGAGGCCCGACCACATGACGGCGAGCGAGATTGCCGTCGTCGAGTCGTTCGAACGCATTTGCACGAGCGGCATCCGGTTCGGCGCGAGCTCATTCGTGAACGGCGTGAGCTTGCACCCCGGCTCGCGCCGCACGCACGCCGCGTCGAAGCGCACGCTCTCGGTCACGATGAGCATCACGTTGCGCGGCACGCTCGGCCTCGCGGCCATCTGCGGCACGAACTCCGGCGTACGCAGCCCCGGCCGAACGTGCGGCGGCCCGCCACGCGAGAGCGCCCTGATGGCGCCGCCGATGGCGTGAAAGTAGATGACGTCGGGCGTCGACGCCTGCAGCCGCGCGTACGAGCACGGGATGAAGAGCGGCGCGACGAGCGCCGGCAACACGACGAGACGCCCGATGTGGGCCGTGCGCCGGCGAGGCCGGAACGTGCGGCTCGCGGCGAAGACGACGCCGAGCGCGACCGCGAGCGGGGGCACCTCCGCGAGCAAGAGGCTCTCGAGGTCGGCGCGGATCTGCCCGAGCAGGCTCGCCGGCAGCGACAGCCCGAAGCGTGTCGCCTCGAGGTTCAGGTACGTCGCGTATTGGCTGTAGAAGTAGCGCTGGCCACCGATCGCCAGCGTCGCGAGCACGACGAACGCCGCGCGCGCGACCCAGCGCAAAGGACCGCGCCGGCGCACCGCGACGAGCAGGAGCACGCCCCACAGGATCGCGCTCTCCACGATCGCCGCGACGTAGCTCCCCACGTGCGGCCGATCGAGCTGCACGAGGCGCGCCCCGCGGCGCGCGAAGTCGAACGCGACGACGAGCACGACCGGCAAGAGGAGCACGGCCCAGCCGAACCGCGCGCGCGCTCGGGCCGCGTCGCGGCGCGCCGCCGACATCGCCATCCTCAGGTTTCCGTCATCCACGACGTGAGGATGTAGTTGGCGACGAGGATCGACACCGCGCTCTGCACGACCGCGCGCGTCGTCGCGAGCCCGACGCCGCGTGCGCCGCCCGACGCGTAAAAACCCTGGCGGCACGAGATCGCCGCAATGAGAAATCCGAACACCGCTGCCTTCACCTCGCCCATGAAAAGATCCTTCGGCAGGGCATACTGGCGGATCTTGTCGAGGAAGATGCCGGGGTCGACGTGCAGCCACTGCACCGCGACGATCCACGCGCCGAGCATCCCGACGCACGTGTAGAGGATGCAGAGCAGCGGCACCATCGTGACGGCCGCGATGAGCCGCGGCGACAGGAGGTACTGCGCGGGGCTCACACCCATCGTGGCGATCGCATCGATCTGCTCGGTCACCCGCATGTTGCCGAGCTCGGCGGCCCACGCGCTGCCGGCGCGCGCGGTCACCATGATGCCCGCGAACACCGGGCTGATCTCGCGCGTGAGCGACAGCGCGACGATGCCGCCCACCATCCCCTCCGCCTGGAACTGACGCAGGCTGTGCACGGTCTGGAGCGACAGGACCATGCCGCTGAAGATCCCGGTGAGCGAGATGATGAACACCGATTGGACGCCGATGAAGTCCATCGCCTGCAGCAGCTGCCCGAAGCGGAACGGCGGGCGGAGCGTCCAGGCGAGCGTCTGCAGCGTGAGCCACACCGTCTTGCCGATGCCATCGAGGCCGTCGATGACGGGGTCGAAAATCGACCCGCCCGTCGGGCGCCTCCGGGTCTCGGATTCGGTCACGCCGGCGGTTTTAACACGTATGGCCCGGCGGCCCCGAGTGCTTGCAGAAGGGCGGCGGGGCGCGATCCCATCGCGCGCAGGCGGGCACGACGGGCTCCGCCGACGAAGGCGAGCTCGACGACGAGGGCATCGCCGCCGAGCGCCGCCACGTACGGCTCGCCCCATTCGACGACGAGGAGCGCGCCTTCCCCGCGAAGGGCGCGCAGGCCGAGGTCGAGCAGCTCGGCCTCGCTCCCGAGCCGGTAGGCGTCGGCGTGCGCGATCGGGAAGCGTCCGGCGAGCTCGTGGACGAGCGTGAACGTCGGGCTCGTCACCTCGACGTGCGGCGGAACGCCGAGGGCACGGGCGAGGGCGCGCGCGAAGAACGTCTTGCCCGCGCCGAGCTCGCCGGACAGGACGACGAGATCCCCCGGCGCGAGCCGCGCTGCCACGCGCCGCGCGAGCGCGATCGTCGCACGGCGCGTCGGGAGCGGGATCTCGTACGCCTCGCTCATCGCGCCGCCGTGGGCGGGTCGAGCTCGACCACCTTCACCTCGCGAGGCAGCGCGACGCCACCCCCGAACCCGCGCGCCTCGGTCGACCAGAGCTCGCCCTCGACCTCGCGCAACGCGGCCGCGACCGCGGCGTGGCGCTTTCGGACCTCGGCCGGGTCGTCCGTCGCGTCGACGTCGAGGCGCCGGAGCGCCGCGCGCGCGAGCACGGCCGCGTCGTGGGCGAGCGCCGCGTACCACGTCGGCGCCGCCCCGTGGCGCGACAGCCACGTGCTCATCGCGGCCGGCACGCTCGACCGCGGCATCGGAAAGAGCCCCGCGGTCGCGACCAGCGTGCGCACGCGCGGCGGTTCGCTCGCGAGGTGCGCGGCTTCGAGCCCGAGCGCTGCAACGAACGTCATGCGCGCCCCTTTGGCCTCGTCGATCGCGTCGCGCGCGCACGCCGCATCGCCCGCGAGCAAGAGCCCGTCGACCTTGGCCGTGCGCCACGCCGAAAGCGGAAACCGCGGCTCACCCGCACGCTCGGGCGCCCGCCCGCAAGGCGCCGCCTCCAGCACGGTCTTCGGTGCGATCGAGAGGTCCGCCGGCACGGAGCCGACCGGCGCGACCACGTTCGCACCTCGTGCCGCGAGCGCACGTGTGAGCTCGACCGGCACCCGCTCTTCGCCACCGCCCACCAAGAGCGCGTCGGTCGCCGGAGCGCCGTCCGGCTTTTCCCCCGGCGCGACGAGGAGCAACACGGGGATGCGCGTCTTGCCCGCGAACTTCGCGGCAGCAGCAGCGCCCGCCCGGTCGAGCCCCGCTACGAGCACCGCCGCCCCCTCGCTCGCGAGCTCGGCGAGCTCGGTCTCGACACGCGCGACCTCGCCGTCGTCGTCGCGCGTGACGAGCCGCACCCGATCGTCCTCGGCGCGCGCCGGCCGCGGCAGATCGAGCCCGTCCATCACCCCCGCGAGCGCCTCGGCGCTACGCGCGCTCGCCGCCGCCGACCCCGGCGACAGCAACAGCCCCACCGTGCGCCCGTTGACGCGCGCCGCCCCACCGGTCGACGCAAGCTCCGCGAGCTCGCCGATCGCCGGCCCGCCCCCCGGCGATTCGATGAGCCTGCGCGCGAGCGCGGGATCGTTGCGCTCGAGGGCAACCGCCGCGAGGCGCGCCCCGATCGCCTTCTTCAACTCCGTCCCGTACCCGGCCCGCTCCTTGTCGGCGCGCATCGCCCCGAGCACCGCTTCGAGCACGTCGGGCGGCACGCGCGCGAGCGCCTCCGACGCCCGCGCCGCAATCGCCGGCCGGTCCTCCTCCTGCGCGACACCGAGCCACGAGTCGATGTACGCGACCGCTTCGAACCAGCGCCGCGCCTCGAGCGCCGCCTCGACGATCTCCTCGGCGAAGAGCGCGCGCGCGAACGAATCGATGATCTTGCCGACGAGCGGCTCGAGCCGTTCGAGCGCCGCCGCCGCATCGCCGCCGCGCCGCAAAATCGCGCCTTCGGCGATCTCGCCGAGATCGCGCGTCGTGCCGACGGGCCCGCGCAAGACGCCGCGCAAGAGCTCGCGCGCGCGCGCGAGATCGCCGCGGTCGATCGCGATCCACGCGAGGTAGACGGTGGCGACCTGCGCGAGGTCGTCGTCCGGAAATTGCCCCAAGAACAGAACGAGGTTCGGTTCGAGCTCGAGGCGGTCCTTGCGCTCGCCCGCGGCCCATCGTTGCGACAGCGGCCGAAACGCCTCCTGAGCCCGGTAGCTCGACGCGAGCATCGCCACCGGACGCGCGCCCGCCGTGCTCGAACCGCACCCCGAGGCGACGAGCGAAAGCGCCGCGCAAAACGCGCGCGCCCGAACGTCCAGGTTCCCTAACCTCGCTAGTTTACGCGACAAACTTGGGCTCCCCGAGCTTGACGTGCGCGGCCCCATCTCCTACATCGGCTCGTCGAGGCCGCGACGCAAGCGGCCCGTCGAGGTGTCCCTTGTCCGAGGCTTCCTCCGTCGCCCACAGCGCGCCCCTCTTCGCCCAGGGCCACCGCGCGTTCCTCCTGCGCAAGCTGCACTCGCTGAGCGGCGTCGTCCCGATCGGCGTCTTTCTGCTCGTCCACCTCTGGACCAACGCGAAAGCGCTGCAAGGCCAGGCCGCGTTCGACGGCGCCGTCGGCGAGATCAACCACCTGCCGTACCTGCCGATCATCGAAATCGGCGGCATCTTCCTGCCGCTCGCCTTCCACGCGCTCTACGGAATCAAGCTCGCGTTCGAAGGCAGCCCCAACGTCGGCCGCTACGCCTACTCGCGCAACTGGATGTACACGCTCCAGCGCACGACGGGCCTCGTCGCGTTCGCGTTTCTCGTCTTCCACCTCGCCGAGTTTCGCATCCCCAAGCTGATGGGCAAGACGACGTACGAGGCCTTCTACCCGGCCCTCTGCGCCGAGCTGTCCTCGACGTTCCACGGCGTGCCGCTCGTCGCCATCGCGTACATCGTCGGCATCGCCGCGTCGGTGCTGCACTTCGCGAACGGGCTCTGGGGCTTCTGCTTCTCGTGGGGCATCACCGTCTCGCGCCGCTCGCAGCGCCTCGCGGCGACGGCGTTCGGCCTCCTCGGCCTCGCCGTGTTCGTCCTCGGCGCCCGCACCGCCATCTACTTCGCGACCGGCGCGCGCTTCTTCTCGGACGCCGACGCGAGCGGCGAATCCGGGCAGTGCGACATTCCCATGATCGCAACCCCGGCCGCCGCACCCGCCCCGACCGGCACCGCCCCCGCAGCACCCAAAGAGAAGGCGAGGTAGACAGCCGTGGCCGCCAAGAACATCGTCAAGAGCGCCTCCGGATCCGTCCGCCGCGTCATCGTCGTCGGTGGCGGGCTCGCGGGGCTGATGAGCGTCATCAAGCTCTGCGAGGCCGGCGTCCCGGTCGCGCTCTTCTCGCTCGTACCGGTGAAGCGCTCGCACTCGGTCTGCGCGCAGGGCGGCATCAACGCCTCGGTCAACACCAAGGGCGAGGGCGACAGCCCCCAGGTCCATCTCGAGGAGACCGCGTACGGCGGCGACTTTCTCGCCAACCAGCCGCCCATCAAGGGCATGTGCGACGCCGCCCCCGGCATCGTCTTCATGCTCGACCGCATGGGCGTGCCGTTCAACCGCACGTCCGAGGGCCTGCTCGATTTCCGCCGCTTCGGCGGCACGCTCTACCACCGCACCGCCTACGCCGGTGCGACCACCGGCCAGCAGCTCCTCTACGCGCTCGACGAGCAGGTGCGCCGCTACGAAACGGTCGACGTCGAGGACGAGCACGGCGTCGCCATCCGCGGCGAGAAGATGGTCCAGAAGTACGAGTGGTGGGATTTTCTCTCGTGCGTGCTCGACGACAACGGCGCGTGCGTCGGCATCGTCGCGCAAGACGTGAAGACCATGGCCATCCGCGCCTTCCGCGGCGACGCCGTCTGCCTCGGCACCGGCGGCCCCGGCATCGTCTTCGGCCGCTCGACCAACAGCGTCATCTGCACGGGCACCGCCGCCGCCAGCGTCTACCGCCAGGGCGCCATCTACGGCAACGGCGAGTTCATCCAGGTCCACCCGACCGCGATCCCCGGCGCCGACAAGCTCCGCCTCATCTCCGAGAGCGCGCGCGGCGAGGGTGGCCGCGTGTGGGTGCCGAAGGACCAGAAGGACAAGCGCCACCCGAACGACATCCCCGAAAAGGAGCGCGACTACATCCTCGAGCGGATGTACCCCGGCTACGGCAACCTCGTGCCGCGCGACATCGCCTCGCGCGCCATCTTCAAGACGTGCTTCCACGAGGGTCACGGCGTCTACGACGACAAGACGGGCAAAAACGAGAACGAGGTCTACCTCGATCTGACGCACAAGGACGAAGCGTTCCTGCGCAAGAAGCTCGCCGGCATCCTCGAGATCTACGAGAAGTTCGCCGGGGTCGACCCCTACAAGAACCCGATGAAGGTCTTCCCGGCCGTCCACTACTCGATGGGCGGCCTCTGGGTCGACTACGAGGCCGACGCGCGCGGCTCGCTCAAGATGGGCTCGCCGCGCAACCAGGCGACGAGCATCCCGGGCCTCTACGCGATCGGCGAGTGCGATTACCAGTACCACGGCGCCAACCGCCTCGGCGCCAACTCGCTCCTCTCGTGCATCTACGCGGGCATGGTCGGCGGCCCCGCGATGGCGAGCTACCGATCGTCGCTCGCGACGAGCGCGTTCGACCTGCCCGGCTCGATCTTCGAGAGCGCCGAGACGCGCGAGCGGAGCAACTACGAGCGCATCCTGAAGCAGAACCAGGACCGGAGCGACGCCGAGAACGCGTACGTGATCCACGCCGAGCTCGGCGACACGATGCTGCGCGACTGCACCATCGAGCGCGACAACGGCGTGCTCGACAAGGTCATCGCCAAGATCGGCGAGCTCGACGAGCGCGCGACGCGCGTGCGCGTGACGGACACCTCGCCCAAGATGAACCAGGGCGCGCAGTTCGTCCGCCACCTCGAGAACATGCTCGTGCTCGCGCGCGTCATCGCCCAGGGCGCGAAGAACCGCGACGAGTCGCGCGGCGCCCACTACAAGCCCGCGTTCCCGAAGCGCGACGACCAGAACTTCATGCGCACCACGCTCGCGCGGCACAAGAAGGTGGGCGACGTCGAGTACGTGCGCGAGTTCGACTACACGTGCGCGGGCACGCGCGTCCACGTGACCGACGCGATCGACGTGAGCCTCGTCAAGCCGCGCGAGCGAAAATACGAGCAAGCCGGCGCGGCGAGCGCAGTCGCCAAGTCGGCCACCCCTTCCGCGGCACCCGGGTCGACCGTCCCCTCGACCCCCGCCGCCGCATCGGGCAGTTGAGCCAGGAGAACAAGATGGCAGAGCGTCTGGTCAAGCTGAGGGTTCGCCGCCAAGACGGCCCCGATCGTCCCGAGACGCGGCGCTGGGAGGAGTTCGCCGTCCCCTACCAGGCGCACATGAACGTCATCAGCGCGCTCATGGAGGTGCAGAAGAGCCCGAAGACCGTCGACGGCAAGCCCGTCGCGCCGGTCGTCTGGGAGTGCGCGTGCCTCGAAGAGGTGTGCGGCTCGTGCACGATGGTCATCAACGGCCGCGTGCGCCAGTCGTGCAGCGCGCTCGTCGATCAGCTCGCGCCGAACGGCGAGACCATCACGCTCGAGCCCATGTCCAAGTTCCCGCTCGTGCGCGACCTCATCGTCGACCGCCAGCGCATGTTCGAGGACATGAAGAACATCCGCGCCTGGATCCACCTCGACGGCACGCACGAGCTCGGCCCCGGCCCGCGCGAGAGCCAAGAGGCGCAAGAGGAGCGCTATCCGCTGTCGCGCTGCATGACGTGCGGCTGCTGCGTCGAGGCGTGCCCGCAGTACGGCGAGGGGCTCCCGTTCATGGGCGCGTTCGCGCTCAACCTCGTGCGCCTCTACAACCTTCACCCCTCGGGCGCGATGCACAAGAACGAGCGGCTCGAGGCCGTGATGGGCGAGGGCGGCGTCGCCGACTGCGGCAAGGCGCAGAACTGCGTCGAGGTCTGCCCGAAGGAGATCCCGCTCGTCGATTCGATCGCGGCGGTCGCGCGCGACACGACCAAGCGGCTGCTCTTCGGCTGGCTGCTCAAGTAGCGCTCATCGCCAGCGCGCGCGCCACGGCACGGCGCACAGGGCGACGACGAAGAGCGCGGCGAGGATCATCTCGCGATAGTGCGCGGGCGGCGAAACGATCGCGACCACGTGGTGGATCCCCGCCCCGAGGCGCGCCGAGACGAACCCGGGCGCCACCATGCGCGTGGGCACGGCGGCGCCGTCGACCACGACGCGCCACGTCGGGAACGCGCTCGCACGGATCACGACGTCGATCGGCGCGAGCGTGTCGACATTCGCTTCGTAGGCGCCCGGCTCGCGCTTCTTCTCGTGCACGAACGCCACGGAAGGATCGCACCCCTTGCGATCGACGCGCTCGTGCACGAGCGGACCCGTCGTCGTCTCGAGGAGCACGAGCGACGTCGGATCGGCGATGACGCTCGCCTCGCCGTTCAAGTCGACCATCACGGCCTTGCGCAGCGAAGCGTCGTCACCGCGAAGGGCGCGGTCGACACAGCCGATGCCCACGGTATCGGTGCCGCCGACGCGCTCCGACAGGCGCACGTCGCCGCTCGATCGGACCACGTGCCACGCCTTGGATGGCAGCGGCATGTTCGCACGCGTGTGCAAAAGCGACCTCACCCCGAGCGCCTCGGCCCTTGCGGCGCCACCCGGCTTGTCGAGCCTCAAGGAGTCGAACGCGACGGCGTTGACGCCGACGTGCGCGCCCACCCCCATCGAGCCCGCGAGCGCGACGGGGCTCGCGAGCTCGAGCCCGTGCATCGCAGGGCAGAGTGCGCGCTCCATCGGAAACGAGAAGGCGAAGCGGCCGCGGTCGAGGTCCGCGAGCCACTTCGTCACCTCGGCCGTCCGATAGCCGGCCGGCGTGTCCGGCCCGCACTCGTGCTCCTCGTTCCACGTTTCGCGCGCCGACATCCCTTCCGCCCAGGACGCGCGCGAGGGGAGCGCCGCGGCCGAGCCGACCGCGAGGACCGCCGCCGGGACGATCGCCGGCAATGCCTTTCGCAACCACGCAGGCACGCCCACCTCATCGATGCGCGCCTCGAAGAACGTGGCCGCGATCTCCCATGCCACGACGACGCTGGCCGCCGCCGCAATCGGCACGATCGCGAGCACGCGAAGCGGCTGAAGCCCCGCGAGCGCCGCTCGCCCGAGCGCGAAGAGCTGCATCGACGGGCCGCTGACCGACAGGACGACGGCCACGAGCGACGCGGCGAGCACGCCGAAGCAGATACGCCTGTTCGCGTTCGCGACGAGCACGAACGTCGCGGCGACCCAGGCCGCAGTGAGGACCGCCGGCCGATGTTGATCGAGAAGCTCTCCCTCGAGGATCCAATCCGGCAAGAACGACGGCGGGAAGCCGACGGTACGCCACGCCTCGATCGGCGGCCATCCGAACGGGACACCGAGCGTTCGCAAGCCCGGCCCGTAGAGCGCCGCCGACACCGCGACGCACGCCACGGCCGCACGGATCCACCGCGCACGAACGTGAGCGCTGGCCCGGAGCACGGCGGGCGCCGCGACGGCGAGCGCGGCCACGGCGATCTGCGGATGGGTTGCGGCGAGCAGCGCGCCGACGACGGGCGCAGGCCACGTCTGCCCGCCGGGCCCGACGAGCGCGTGCGCCAAGAGGACCACGATCGGCATCGCCACGGCCTGCGACAAGAGCCCCTGTGCGACGAACGGCTCCCAGCCACCGACGAAGAAGTTGTGGGGGCTCACCCAGGTCAAGAGCAGCGCTCCCGCGCATGCCGCGACCGGCCGCGCGCCGGCTGCCCGCGCCGCGAGGAGCGCGAGCACCGGCACCGCGAGCGTCGCGCCAATGCCGACGCCCTGGACCGCCTGGATCGTCGGCACGCCGAGCCGGATGAGCCCCGCGACGAGCAGCCACGCGACAGGCGGGTAATGCGGCCCGAACGGAAAGCCCCCGTTGTACACGTCGATCCAACCGTGCAAGGCCCCGCCGCGTGCGATGGCCTGCGCGACCGCGGCGTGGGTGTACGCGTCGAAACGGGCGCTCGCCCGCGGCCCCGCAAGCACCGGCAGCGCCACAAGGAGCGGGTACGCCGCTGCGAGCGTCGCTGCGAAGGCGCACAGCCAAGCGCCGCCCGACCCGCGCGGGCCGTCGAAAGCGGGCCCCGACGCGCTCGCAACGCGGAATCGCGGGCGGCCGAACGCGGGACCCCACGCATTCGTGCCCTGCGGGCGGCCTTCGACGGGGCTCGGCCTGCGCACACGCCGTTCGACCAAAAGAGCGAGCCACACAACGAGTGAGACGAGCGCTGCGATGGTGACGAGCATGGGCCGCGAGCGTTCGCGAGAATATCCCGCGGCACTCCGCCGGGCTATGATGCGCCGTGTTTTCTCGCTCGAAGCCCCCGCCGCCCGCCGGCACGCTCCCCGAAGAGTGGCCGATCGATGCGTCCGACTTCGCCGCTTACTACCGGTTCAGCCCGGCCGCGCTCGCGCTGCGCGAGTGCGTGCGCCTGCGCGCCGTGCGCACGATCGATCTGCCCGACCCCATCCTCGACGTCGGCTGCGGCGACGGGCTCTTCGCACGCCTCGCCTACCCGGGCCGGCGCACGTGGGGCATCGACATCAACCCGACCGAGGTGCAGCGCGCGCAGGCATCGAGCTCGTACACGACGCTCATCTGCGGCAACATCTGCGGCGTCGATCTGCCCGCCGGCTTCTTCGGCAGCGCGATCGCCAACTGCAGCCTCGAGCACGTGCCCGACCTGCACGGCGCGCTCACGAACATCCGCCACTCGCTCCGCGACGACGGTCGCTTCGCCCTCATCGTGCCGACGCCGCACTGGACGCGCAGCCTCGCGACCGCGCACGCGCTCGACATCCTCGGCTTGCGCGGTCTCTCGCGCGCGTACGGCGAAGCGCTCGACCGCGTCTTTTCGCACGTGCACCTGTACGACGAGGCCACGTGGGCGAAGGTGCTCGACCGCGCGGGCTTCGAGGACGTCGTGTGCGAGACGATCGTCACGCCGCCGAGCTCGTGGGCGTTCGACCTGATGCTCTACCCGAGCTTCCTCGGCTTTCTCACGAAGAAGCTCACCGGTCGCTGGGTGATGGCGCCGACCTTGCGCCCGCTCACGGTCGACACGGCGCGCGCGGTCGTGAATGCGGTCGGCGCGCTCGCGCCAAAGAGCGGCGTGCCTGGCGAATTTCTGCTCGTCTGCCGCCCGCGCAAAGGGGCCGCGCGGTGACCGAGGCCGTACCGGGCAGCGCGAGTGGCTCGTCGTATTTCGCGAACCACGACCGCCGGCTGCGCTTTCCGTGGTCGCTCTACCACGGCGCGCTCACACGGCGGATCGCGCGCGCGGTCGGCGAGCACGGAAGCGCACCGCGCGTGCTCGTCGTCGGCTGCGGTCTCGAGCCGTTCGTCGTCGGCGGCCCGCCGGGCGCCGTCTACCACGGGTGCGATCTCGACCAGCGCGCGATCGAGACGTGCCGCGCGGGGCATCCCGCGATGGCCGAGCGCCTCGCGGTGTGCCCGGGGCCGAGCACGCTCCCGACCGAGGGCGCGTTCGCACAGCCGTTCGACGTCGTGCTCGCCAAAGAGGTCATCGAGCACCTGCCCGACCCGGTGCCCTTCGCGCGCACGCTCGCCTCGCGCGTCGCCGAAGGCGGGGAGCTCTTGCTCACCACGCCCAACTACGGCCGCTTCTCGACCTTGCCGCTCATCGAGTCGACCATCCTCGAATGGCTCGCGCGCCGCGACGGCTACACGCGCAAGCACCTGCACCCGTCGAAGTTCGATCGGGCGCGCCTGACGAGGCTCGACGTGGGCGCGGGCATGCGCCTCGAGCAGATCGTCGCGACGAGAACGGGTTGGGCGCTGCTCGGTCGGTGGAGACGCGTCGCCGCTCAGGCCGCCAAGCAGTAGTCGGGCGCGAGCACGAGCTCGAGCTCGTAGGCCGGCGGGCGCGCGCCTCGGACGAGCACGCCCTGCGTCGCCTCGAGCAAGAACCAGCCGCGCTCATCGTACCCTTCGACCCACGCGTGGCCGCCCGCGCGTCCGCCCTCGTGCAGCTTGCCGGCGATGACCGACGCCTCGACGCCGCCCGCGCGCAGGATCGACACGGCGAGGATCGCGAAGTCGTCGCAGTCACCGCCGCCCACGTGGAGCGTCTTCGACGGCGGGCACCAGCGGTCGTAGTGCGGCGGGTCGGGGAAGTACGCGAGCTCGCCGATCTGGAGCTGCATCTGGATCCACGCGGCGACCGACCCGACGAACGAGTGGCCGAACGGGAGCATCCCGCGCGGTACGTGCGCGACCAGGTGCCGGACCTCCCAGGGGCGCACGAGGTGCCGAACCGCTCGCCACCGCGAGCCCGCGCTCAAGCCGACCGCCTGGCAGTCCGTACAGGTATCGCAGCACGCCATACAGAAAGGAGAGCACTTCCTGAACGGCTGTCAAGTGACCAAGGTCGGGAGGGCGGCCCCGAGTCGGATGCGTCCGCACTCGCTCGCATGCAGCGGGCGCGTGACGTCGATCGCGCGTGCTACACCCCCCGGCTCTCGATGGACGAGGCGCCGCTCTTCGCCCCCACGATCGAGCTCCCGCTCGACCGGCAGGTCGTGCGCGCGGACGACGTCGCCGTGCGCGCGTCGAAGCTCGCGGGCGGCGGGCTCGTCCACGTCGCGGGTGCCGCCGGCGCGATGGTGTCGCTCGTCGCGCGCGCCGCCGCCATCGCCCACGGGCGGCCGGTCGTGTGCGTGACTGCCGACGCCGAAAGCGCGAAGAAGCTCGCCGACGATCTCGCGTTCCTCACGGGCGCGGGCGCGGGCGACGTGCTCGTCTTCGCGCCGAACGAGGCGAGCCCGTACGCCGACGTGAACCCCGATCGACGCGGCGCGATGGCGCGGCTCGTCACGCTGTTCCACCTCGCGCACGCGCTCCCGTACCGCGTGCTCGTCGTGCCGGCCGCGGGCCTCGCGCGCAAGGTCGTCCCGAAGAAGGTGGTGCTCGAGCATTCCGATCGGGTGCGCGCCGAGCAAGAGATCGACCGCGACGCGCTCGCCCTGCGGCTCGCGTCGTCAGGCTACGTGCGTGTGCCGCTCGTCGAAGATCCGGGCACGTTCGCGGTGCGCGGCTCCGTGGTCGACGTCTGGCCACCTTCGGCCGATCTGCCGACGCGCATCGAGCTGTACGGGGATCTCGTCCTCTCGCTCCGCCTCTTCGATCCGGCCGCCCAGCGCAGCGTGGTCGACGCCGCGTCGCACTTGAAGGGCGAGGTACAGGACGTGTGGCTGCCGCCCGTGCGCGAAGCGATCCTGACCGACGCTTCGGTCGCGCGCGCACGCGAGGTCGTCCGCGCGGCGTGCGATGCGGTGAACCTGCCGTCGTCGCGCGCCCGCGCCGTGATGGACGACGTGACGAGCGGTCGCACCTTCTTCGGCGCCGAGGGCTTTCTGCCCGCGTACTACGCGCTCGAGCCGCTCGCTTCGTACTTGCCGGCCGACGCGCTCGTCGTGCTCGACGATCCGCCGGCCATCACGCGCGCCGTGCGCGACGAGCTCGGCCGCGCGGCGGGCGATCGGGCGGAAAAAGCGCGCTCGCCGCACCTTCCGATGGAGGAGCTCTACGCGACCGAGCACGAGGTGGTCGCGCTTCTCGACGCGCGGCGCGTCCTCGCCGTGCACCGTTCGAGCGTCGCGGGGGGCGCCGGGCGCGACGACCTCGAAAAGTTCGAGGGTGCCCCCGAGGACACGCCTTCGCTCGCGTCACGCGACCACGCGGATCTCGAGCGCGCCATCGTCGGCGCGCGCACCTCGGGCGGCAAGCACCGCGCGCTCGACCCGCTCGTCGAGCGCCTCGGCGCGTGGCACGACGCAGGCCTCGGCGTCGTGATCGCCGCCCGGACCGAGACGCAAGCCGAGCGCCTCGCGTCGCTCCTTCGCCACCGCGACCTCGCGTGCGATCTCGTGGCGGGCCGGTTCGACCCGGCGCTCCTCGCGGCGCCGGCCGATCTGCGCGGCCGCACGCTCGTCGTCACGGGCCCGCTCGCGCGCGGCGTCGTCGCGCCCGCCGAGGGCCTCGTGCTCGTCACCGAAGAGGAGATCTTCGGCTCGCGCGCGCATCGCACCGCCGGACGCGCGCGCGCGAGCCGGACGCGCGCGTTCCTCGAGGACCTGCGCGCGCTCGAGGTGGGCGACCACGTCGTGCACGTCGAGCACGGGGTCGGCAAGTACCTCGGCCTCCTTCACAAGGACATCGGCGGCATCACCGTCGACCTGCTCGTCGTCGAGTACGCGGGAGGCGACAAGCTGTATTTGCCCGTCTACCGGCTCAACCAGATCCAGAAGTGGTCGGGAGGCGAAGGCGCGCCCAAGGTCGACCGGCTCGGCGGCCAGACGTTCGCGAAGACGAAAGCGCGCGTCGAAAAGAACGTCCGCCAGATGGCCGACGAGCTTCTCCGCCTCTACGCCGAGCGCAAGGCGCTGCCCGGTCACGCGCTCGACACACCCGACGACGACTACCGCGCCTTCGAAGCGACGTTCCCATTCGACGAGACGCCCGACCAGGGGCGCGCCATCGCCGACGTCCTCTCGGACCTCGAGCAACCACGACCGATGGACCGGCTCGTCTGCGGCGACGTCGGCTTCGGCAAGACCGAGGTCGCCATCCGCGCCGCCTTCCGCGTCGCGTCGGCCGGCCGCCAGGTCGCCGTGCTTTGCCCGACCACGGTGCTCGCGCAGCAACACTGGTTCTCGTTCCAGTCGCGGATGCGAAACTACCCACTCAAGGTCTCGGCGCTCTCGCGCTTCGAATCGGCGAAGGAGCAGGCCGAGATCGTGCGCGGTCTTCGCGACGGCACGGTCGACATCGTCATCGGCACCCATCGGCTGCTCTCGAAGGACGTGCACTGGAAGCAGCTCGGCCTGCTCGTCGTCGACGAGGAGCAGCGCTTCGGCGTCACGCACAAAGAGCGCATCAAGCAACTCAAGGTGAACGTCGACGTGCTCACGCTGACGGCGACGCCGATCCCGCGCACGCTCCAGATGGCCGTGAGCGGCCTTCGCGACATGTCGCTCATCGCGACCGCGCCGGTCGATCGGCGCGCCATCCGCACCATCGTCACGCGCATGGACGACGGCGTGCTCCGCGAGGCCGTCCGCCGCGAGATGAGCCGCGGCGGGCAGGTGTTCTACGTCTACAACCGTGTCGAGGGGATCTACGAGCGCGCCGCGAAGCTGCAAGCGCTCGTGCCTGAAGCGCGCATCGCGGTCGGCCACGGCCAGATGGGCGAAGCGGCGCTCGAGCAGACGATGATCGACTTCATCGACGGCCGCTACGACGTGCTCGTCGCGACCGCCATCATCGAGAGCGGCCTCGACATCCCGCGGGCGAACACGATCGTCATCGACCGCGCCGACATGTTCGGCCTCGCGCAGCTCTACCAGCTGCGCGGCCGCGTCGGCCGGGCGCGCGAGCGCGCGTACTGCTACCTCGTCGTGCCACCCGCGAGCGCCATGACCGACGAGGCGCGCGCCCGCATCGAAGCGCTCGAGCGGCACACGGACCTCGGCGCGGGCTTCCAGATCGCCTCGCTCGACCTCGAGCTTCGCGGCGCGGGCGACCTGCTCGGCGCCGAGCAGAGCGGGAGCGTCGCGTCGGTCGGCTTCGACCTCTACTGCCAGATGCTCGAAGAGGCCGTGCACGAGCTTCGCGGCGAGCCCGTCGTGCACGAGGTCGAGCCGGAGCTGTCGTTCGACGTCGAGGCGCTCTTGCCCGAGGACTACATCGCCGACGTCGGCGTACGCCTCTCACTCTACAAGCGGCTCGCGAGCGCCGCCGACGAGCAGGAGGTGGGCGATCTCGCCGCCGAGATGGAGGACCGCTTCGGTCCGCCCCCCGACGACGCGAAGCGCCTCGTCCACCTCATGCGCGTGAAGACCGAGCTTCGCCGTCTGCGCGCGCTCGGCTGCGAAGCGAGCGCGCGCGGCGTCACGCTGCACCTCTCGGAGGACACGCCGCTCGACCCCGTGAAGGTGCAGGCGCTCGTGCAAAAGAAGGGCTCGCCTTACCGGCTGACGCCCGACATGCGCCTGTCGCGCCGCATGACCGAGCACGACGTCGTCACCGACGGCCTCGGCGCCGTCGACAAGATGCTCGTCGAGCTCGCGAGCTGCGTGCGCGCCGACGCGTAGGCTAGCGCGCGCAGGTCTCGCCGCGGCCGCCGTCGATCGGCACGGTGGCGCCGGTGATGAAGCCCGCACGCGGGCTCAGGAGGAACGCGATGAGGTCCGCCACCTCTTCCGCGGTGCCGACGCGCCCGATGGGGTGCGTGGTCTTGCTCCGCTCGAGGAACGCCGCGTACGCCTCGTCGTTCAATCCGCCCCGCCGCTGCAGATCGGTCACGATGACGCCCGGGCAGACCGCGTTCACGCGCACGCCGCGCGGCGCGAGGTCGAGCGCGGCGCAGCGGGTCATCTGATCGACGGCGGCCTTCGTGACACAGTAACCGACGAGGTTCGGGAACGCGCGCGGACCGGTGACGCTCGAGACGTTGACGATGGCGCCCCGCATCGCCACGAGATCGGGCGTCGCGGCGCGCGTCATGCGAAAGACGGCGGTCACGTTGATGTCGACGATCGCGTCCCACGACTCGTCCGTCGTCGAGTCGATCCCGCCGCTCGAGAGGATGCCGGCCGCGTTGACGAGCCCGTCGATCCGCCCGAACGCCCGGCGTGCCTCGCCGACGACCGCGTCGGGTGCCGCGCGGTCGCACAGGTCGAGCGCGACCGCGATCGCGTGATCGCGTCCGATCGCCGAGACGAGCGCGTCGAGCTTCTCGCGCACGCGCCCGACGCCCACGACGCGCGCCCCTTCCGCTGCCAACTTCTTCGCGGTCGCCTCGCCGATGCCGCTCGACGCGCCCGTGACGACCACCACCTTGCTGCGCAGATCCAGATCCATCTTTGCCGTCTCAATCCCCTGCCACGCGCGCGCGCACCGCCGCCAGGTAGTTGCGCGCACGCATCGCGTACGGTCCGTCCGACGCGTGGGCCATGTGCTCGTTGAACGCCTCGATCGCGGCGTGGTACTGCCCGAGCCTCGAGAGGAGGACGCCGCGCGCGAAGCTGCGCGGGTACGCCGGATCCTGCTTGCCGAGCTCCTCCACCTTGCGCAGGCGAAATTGATCGAGCCGCCGGCACGAAGCGAGATCGTTCGCGTCGCCCGGCGTGCGTGCCGGGTACGAGAGCAAGAAGGCGTAAAACGATCGCTTCTCGTCGAGCGAGAGGTCGAAGACGCCGTCCTTCAGCCCCGTGATCTCCGACCAGCGCCGCTTGAAGAACACCGCGCGCAGCGGCTCCGACAACGCGACGTGCCGCCCGGGGCGGACCCAACCGCTGCGCATGACCAGCGCGACGAATCCGCCACCGAGCGCGCGCAGCTCCTCGCTGTCCTCACCCGTACGCTCCCACCGGCGCACCTCTTCGAGGAACGCCTCGAGCTCGTACGCCCGCAGCGCGACCAGCTTGTCGTCCCCCAAGGCGCGGGCCTTCGTGACCGCCGCGAGCAGCTGGTCGCGCGCGCGGAGCAGCTTTTCTGCCTCGCCGCTCGCATCCGCGATCCCGTACGCGCGCACCGCGCTGCCGAGCGCGCGAAGATCGTAGAGGCCACCCTGCCCCCGCGGCTCGTCCCGATCGTGCTCGAGCTCAGGGCCGATCTTGTCGGAAAGCGCGCGATCGTGCGCGAAAGCCGCGGCGAGCGCGCGCGGGTTCACGATCGGCAGCGGCACGTCGCGCGGGGGCGCTTCGAGCGGCACGACCAGGATCGACCCGAGCACCGCGATCAGCACCGCGACGAGCCCCGGCTGCCACCCCTCGAAGTGGCGCGCCAAGCCCTGCTTGACGCCGGGCTTCGCCGCTCCCAACTTGGGTCGCCGAGGGGCTCGCGCGTGTCCATCGCTGGCCATGCGGCTATCCTGCCCCGAACCGTTCACGAAAATCTAAGATTCGTAGCAGGGACCGGTGCACGAAAAGCGACGTCACGCGCGCAGGGAGCTGAGCGAGCCCGTCGAAATCGGGCAGGGCGATGGTCCACGTACGCCCGCCACGTGCCGCGATCTCAGCCTCGGCGGCATGCACGTCGATACGGATCGCCCCGCACCGTTCGGGGCGGCAGTCACCGTCTACATGCGGCTGCCCAAGCTCGGCAACGCCGAAACCGCCCTTCCCGGCGTCGTCCGCTGGACGAAACCCGGGTGCATGGGGATCCAGTTCGGCCTGCTCGGCGCGCGCGAGACGCACGCGATCACCGAGCTGCTCGCCAGCGAAGACTGAGCTCAGCGCGGCGCGAGGTGCAGCGGCACCCGCGCCTGCGTGACCTCGACCGCATGCGGGAAACGGGCGCCCAGCACGACGTTCTGCGCGCACGCCATGAGCGTCGGTGAGAGCGGCGGGTGGAACGTCGCCTGCCGGATCGACCCCTCGGGCGCGATGACGACGGAAAGCGAGCTGTCGATCGTGAAGCGGACGCCGCCGCTTTCGGCGAGCTGCTTGTCGTAGCAAGAGGACACGCCCGCGACGATGCGCGCGAGCACGGGATCGACGTCCGACGACGCGAGCGTCTGCGGAGGCGGCACGGGCGCCGCAACGGTGGCGGGCGCTTGCGCCACGGGCGCCGAGGCCGGACGAGCGTGCGCGGCGGGGGACGCACCGACGGGCGCCGCCGACACGTTGGGCATCGCGACGAGGGCCGTCGGCGAAGCGGTGGCCGGCGCGGTCGACGCGGTGCCCACGTCGCCCGCCTGCATCCAGTGCGCGTCGCGCGCGCCGTCGAGCGAGAACGACGCCTGCTCGGGCCCGACGAGCAGCCAACCCTGCGTCGCGCCCGGGTAGCCGGTCGGGCCGACCGCGACCGAGCCGTGGAAGACCTCGACGACGACGCGATCGCCTTCGAGCGACACGGTGAACGACGTGCCGTGCACGGCGACGCGCGTTCGGCCGACTTCGACCGCGAACACCTCGCCGACGTCCTGGTGCACCACCTCGGCGTGAATCGAGCCGCGCGCGAGCGAAAGCGTGAGCGACCGGTCGACGGCGGCGCCGGGCCGAGCCTGCTCGTCGCGGTGCGCGGCCGCTCCGAGCGCGACGATCTCCGCCCGCGAGCCCGGCGCGACCGTCCAGCTCGCGTAGCCGGGGAGCTCGCGCCCGATCGGCACGTCGACGCTCTCGAACACATCGCCGACGCGCACCGGCTCGCGTGCTTCGTCACGCGCAATCGCCGCCCGCTCGGGCGCCGCCGCATTCGTGCGGCTCGCCGATTCGTTCCGCGCGCCGCTGCCCATGCTCGACGCCACGAGCGCGACCGCGGCAGCCGCCGCGAGCGCAACGGCGCCGACCGACCAAAGCCCGCCATGCCCGGGCGAGGGCGCCGGCGCGGGCGACGCGGCGATCTTCGCGAACACCCCGCTCTCCACGCGCTCCCAGTCGATGGCGGGAATCGGCTCGCTCAGCGACTCGCGCACCAGCTCGCGCACCGCGCGCGCCTCGCAGCTCTCTCGTCGAGTCGGGCTCATCCGCGTCCTCCCGCCGTCGTGCGCGACGACTCGTCCGTTTCCTCGGTCGTTTCTGCGTGCGCCGCAAGATCGGCAAACGCCGCGAGCGAAGGCTCGTCCCTGAGCATCGTCGCGAGCTCGCGCCGCGCATAAAAAAGCCGCGTGCGCACCGTGAGGACCGGCGCGCCGACCACCTTGGCGATCTCGCTCGGCGCCATCCCCTCGAGGTCGTGCAGCACGAACACCACCCGCTTCTTGTCCGCCAGCCGATCGAGCAGCCTTTGAAAGGCGCGCATCCGCTCGCGGCGCCCCGCATCCTCGTCCGGCAGGATGCGGCCGTCGGCGTGCGACACGTCCGGCAGCTCCGGCACGAGCACCGGGCGGCTACGCGCCGCGCGCCGGTGCATCAGCACGACGTTGACCGTCACGCGGTGGAGCCATGTGGAAAACTTCGCCTGCGCTTTGAAATCCTTCAGGCTCTTGTGCACTTGAAGGAAGACCTCTTGGACGATGTCGTCGAGGTCGCCCCGGGGCCCCACCATGCGGAAGACGAGCCGCGCCACGTCGGCGCGGTGCCGCGCGAACAGCAGCCGGAAAGCCCCGGCGTCGCCCCGCTGACAGCGAGCGACCAAATCCTCGGGCTCCGGCACGCGCGCAAGCCTATCGCCCAGCGCGGAGCCGAGCAAAGCCGGCGACTTGTCCCAGGCGACGACCACACAGCCTTCGGTGCCTGGCCGCCGCAGGCATTCACCGCCACCGGCGGGTGTCAGCGCCTCGGGCGATGGTGGCGCGCCACACGCCCATCGAGCACGTCCACCACGACCAGGCCCACCGCCAACCCGAGCGCGAGAAGCACCATGCTCGCCACCCTGCAGAAGACCCGCGAAACGGGCCAACTTCGTCGCGCCGCGCTGCGTCGAGGCCACCGGGCGCGTCGGGCCTGCTAAGGTCGGGCGGCGCATGCGAAACGACGTCCGAGCCCGCCTCGATCAGGCGGCCGCCGCGGTGGTGGCGAAGCACCCGCGCGCTCCCATCGTCGGCTTGGTGCTCGGCTCCGGGCTCGGTGCGTTCGGCGATCGGCTCGGCCTGAAGATCCCGTACACGGAAATTCCGGGCATACCGATCCCATCGGTCGCCGGTCACGGCGCGAGCCTCTGCCTCGGCACGCTCCAAGGGACCGAGGTCGCGTGCCTCCAGGGTCGCGTCCACCTCTATGAAGGTCACCCGGTCGACGACGTCGTGTTCGGCGTGCGCCTGCTCGTTCGCCTCGGATGCCGGGCCGTGCTCCTCACGAACGCCGCAGGCGGCATCGACCCCTCCTTCCGTCCCGGCGACCTCATGCTGATCCGCGATCACTTGAACCTCACCGGCCACAACCCGCTCGTGGGCGCGAACGACGACGCGCTCGGTCCGCGCTTTCCCGACCTCGGCGACGCGTACGACCCGCGCCTCGCCGATCTCGCGAAAGGCGCAGCGCGCGCCGCGGGTGTCGACCTGAAAGAGGGCGTGTACGCCGCCATGCTCGGGCCGAGCTACGAGACGCCGGCGGAAATCCGCATGCTGCGCACGCTCGGCGCGGCCGCGGTCGGCATGAGCACGGTCGCGGAGGTGATCGCGCTGCGGCATGCGGGCGCGCGCGTCGGCGCGGTCTCGTGCGTGACGAACTTGGCGGCCGGCCTGTCGAAGACGCCGCTCAGCCACGAGGAGGTCGAGACCGTCGCGGGCGCGTCCGCTGCGCGCCTCGCCGACGTGCTCGGGCGCTGGGTCCCCGAGGTAGCCCGCGAGGTTTCGCGATGAGCGCCGCCATCGACTGGGCCGCGCTCGTCTCGGCGGCCACGCGCGCCCGCGAGCACGCCTACTGCCCCTACTCCGGCTACCAGGTCGGCGCCGCCCTGCTCACGGCCGAGGGCCACGTCTTCTCCGGCTGCAACGTCGAGAACGCGAGCTACGGCTTGTGCCTGTGCGCCGAGCGCAGCGCGGTCGCGCGCATGATCGCCGAGGGCGAGCGCTCGATCGTCGCGATCGCTGTCGTCACGCAGGGCCCCGAGCCGGGCGCGCCGTGCGGCGCATGCCGCCAGACGCTCGTCGAGTTCGCGAGCGACGCCGCGATCGGCCTCGCGGTCGCCGGCACACCGCTCCCCGCGCGCGTCGTCTCGCTCGCCGCGCTCCTGCCCGAGCACTTCCGCGGCGATCTCGTCGAGCCAAAGCGCAAACCGCAGCCGTGACCGCCCGGCGCGGTCGTCACGAAATCCCGCGCGACTCCGCTTCTTCGATCTGCGACAGCGCCACCGCGAGCGCATCCTTCGCGCGCTCGAGCGACGCCCGATCCGCGTTCCACTTCGCCTCGGCCTTCTCGAGCCGCGCCGCGAGCGCAGACGCCTTGTCGCGCGCATCGTTGAGGTCCGCCTTCACGGCCGCGACGTCGGCCTCGAGCGTCGCCGCACGCTCGCGCGCCTGACCCACCTCGGTGGACAGACCGTCGCGCGCCACCTCGGCCTCCTGCTTCCCGCGCAGCGCCGTTTCGACCTCGCGCTCGCGTTCGGCGAGCTTCGCGCGCGCTTCCCCTTGCGCCGCGTCGAACGCCTTGGCGTGCTCGGCCTTGAGCGCCTCGAGCGCCTTGCCCTGCTCGGCCTTGAGCGCCTCGAGCTTCGCCTCGTGCTCGCGCGAAAGCTCGCCTTCGCGCGCCGTGACCGCTTCGTGCTTCGCCTTGTCCGCCTGGGCCGTCGCCTCCGCGAGCGCCTCTTCGCGCGCGGCCTCCTGCGCAGCCTTGGTCTCGGCGATCGCCGCGACGATGTTGTCCCTGCCGACCTGCTCGGCTGCCTCGACCGCGGCCTTCTTCTCCTCGGCCGCAGCCTTCTTCTCCTCGGCCGCCTTCGCGCGCTCGGCCTCGAGCTCCGCCTTCTGCGCCGCGAGCGCGGTCTCGTGCGCCGCGACGATCTCGCCCTCTTTCTGTTTGGCCGCCGCGAGCTCCGCCGCCTTCGCTTCGAGCTCGGCCTTCGTCTTCTCCGATCGCGTCTTGAAATCGTCGGCGCGCTTGGCGGCCTGGTCCTTGTCCGCGCGCAGCGACTCGGCCTGCGCCTTCGCGTCGGCGACGTCCTTCTCGAGGGCGATGATCCGGTCTTCCTGATCGGCCTTCTCGCGCTCGAGCGCGAGCCCCGCGTCGCGCGCGTCGAGAAGCTCCTTGTCCTTGCGCGACATCTGGTCGCGAAGGGCGAGGATCTCCTTGTCCTTCTTGTTGAGCGCCTCGCGAAGATCGAGAAACTCGCGGCTCGACACGCCGCCGCCGACCTTGGCGCCCGTGGCCATCTTCGCCTTCAGATCGTCGACCTCGCGCTGCAGTCGCTGCACCTCGGCGGACGCGTCGCCCCCTTTGCCCGCATCCTCTTCCGCCTTCGCGACGTCGGCCCGGGCGCTCGCGAGCTCGGCTTCGAGCTCGGCCGTGCGCTGCTTGCCCTGCTCGAGCTCCGCACGCAGCCGCGTGACCTCCACCGCATCCGCGCTCGCCGTGGGCGGCGACGCCGGAGGTGCCGCGGCCGCCGGCGTAGTCGGCGCGCGCACGACGAACTTCGCGTTCGCGAGCGACGACCCGGCGGTGGGCGGCGCTGCCGCGGGCGGGGACGTGGGGGGCACCGGCGCGGGCGCGCCCGCGGTGTGCGAGAGCCCTTTCGCCTCTCCCTGCTGGCCTTCGACCATGCGCCCGAACGCATCGTCCGTGAATTTTTCGACCTCGAGGTCGACGGTGGCAAGCTCGATGCTCTCGCGCGCGCTCGACTTCGGCTCCTCGTCGATCGTCACCTCGTCTTCGAGCTGGATCTCGTCCTCGATGACGATCGCGTCTTCGGACGCCGTCGCGGATGCCGTGCCGTTCTCGAGGGAGATGTAGCGCTTGATGTGCTCGAGCAGCTCGCCGAACGCGATCGGCTTGTGCACGTAGTCCTCGGCGCGAGTGCGAAGCTTGCGGTGCTGCTCGAACGTCTCGTCGCTCGACTCGCTCGACATGATGATGAGCGGCACGTCCTTGAGGACCGGATCCTTCTTCAGCTTGTTGCAGACCGAGAAGCCGTTCATGCGCGGCAGCTCGATCGACAAGAGGATGAGGTCCGGCTTCTCGCTCGCCGCGGCCTGAAGCCCGACGTTGCCGTCGTCGACGACGTTGGCGACGAACCCCAGGCGTCCGAGCTCGTTGCGAAGCTCGCCGGCAAAGGACGCATCGCTCTCGAAGACGAGCACTTTGGTGGCCATGGCAGAAAGGGCTCCCGTGGAGTGAGGGCAGACGGGCGATTTACGCGGGATCCAGAAGATATCGATCGCGCAAAAGGGGTGTCAAACGGCCCGTGTAGGGGGCCTACCCTTTTCGCGAGGCCTTCTCGGCGTGCCCGCTCGTGCCGGAGCGCCGATCGAGCTCCGCGACCACGTCCCGCCACGCCACCCCGCGCGACGCGAGCCCGACCAGTACGTGGTAGACGACGTCCGCGGCCTCGCTCGCCACCCGCGCAGTGGATTCGGACGCGATGGCGTCGGCGAGCTCCCCCGCTTCCTCGCGGATCTTCGCGCCGATCTTCGCCGCGCCGCCCTCCAAGAGGCTCTTCGTGTAGCTCTTGCCGGCGGTCGACGTGCGCCGTGCGTCGATTTCGCGCTCGAGGCGCCCGAGGAACGCGGTCGCCTCCACCTCTTCGTCGTGGACGCCCTGGTCGTCCACGCGCTGAAAGAAGCACGTCGGCCGCCCCGTGTGGCACGAGGGCCCGATCGGGTCGACGAGCACGAGCAGCGTGTCGCGGTCGCAATCGGCGTAGACGGTGCGCACGACGAGCCCGTTGCCGCTCGTTTCGCCCTTTTCCCAAAGCGCCTGCCGCGAGCGGCTGAAGAACGTGGCCCGCCCGGTCGCGAGCGTGCGCCCCAATGCTTCCCGGTTCATCCAGGCGACCATCCGCACCTGGCCGGTGAGCGCGTCCTGCACGACGGCAGGCAGAAGCCCCGAAGCGTCGTACGTGAGCTCGTCCTTCATCGGCGCTTCAAGCCGGCTCTTTGTCGCCAGCGACTTCCGCGTCGTCGGCCCCGGGCTCGGGCGAGGCGGCCGACCCCGGTTTGCTCGAGGGCGTCGCGCTCTTCGCCTCGGTCTCGGCGGCATCGTCTTCTTCGCGCGCCGCGGGCGCGGCCGGCGCATCTGCCGCCGCGGGCGGAACGTATCCTTCGAGGCCGAGGCTCATCGCGCTCTCGGGGTGCATCTCGGCCGCCTTCCAATAGATCGCGTACGCGATCGCCGCCGCGAGCGCCGTCGTGAGCCCCACCCACTGCGAGGTCGACAGCTTGATGAGCGCCTGATCCGCGAACGACTCAGGCCGCAACACGAGGAACGCCATGATCGCCGGCACCAGCGAGACGAGCTGCGTCATGCGGCGCATGATGGGGTCGCGCACGCTCTCCGCGATGCCGAAGCTGTAGGCGAGCGCGAACGCGAGGAGCGCCCCCGGCAAGAGGATGTGCTCGGCGACCGAAGGACCGTACTCGCCCCGCTCGAGGTCGTCGCGGATGATCTCGAGCAAGAAGCGGAGCACGCCGTAGCCGAAGACGAACACGAGAAAGACCTGCCCGCGAAACTTCTGGTTTTTGCGAACCCAGAGCAGAAGCGCGAGCAGGAGCGCGCCCGTCAGCGATTCGTAGAGCTGCGTCGGGTGGACGGGGAACGACGCGGCCGCGGTCTCGCCGAGGCCGCGGTGCTGCACGTGGTGCACCCACGCGGGGGCGCCGGTGCCGTGCTCGAGCGTGCCCTCGGGCCAGTGCGGAAACGTGCCGAGCTTCTGCAGCCACTCGGGCGCGGAGCCGGGGAGCGGCTTGCCGAAGTCGCAGCCGTACATGTAGCAACCGAGCCGCGTGATGAGCAGGCCCGAGGCGAGGCTCGGCACCGCGACGTCGCCCCAAGGCAAGAGGCGCAGCCGCTGCGAGCGCGTGAAGACGACCGACCCGAGGAAGCCGCCGAGAAACCCGCCGTACGCCACGAGCCCGCCGCTGCGCAGCTTGAACACGTCGACGACGCTGTGAAACTCTTCGAGGTTGGTCGCGACGTACAAGAGGCGCGAGCCGACGATCGCGGTGAGCGCCGTCACGACGTAGCAATTGGCCATCGCCTCTTTCGGCAAGCCGTCGCGCTCCGCGAGGCCGAGCGTCAGGTACCAGCCGACGACGAGCGAGAGCCCGAGCATCACCCCGTAGCTGTAGATGGGGAGGTTCGACGCGTTGAACTCGACGCCGCTGTAGCGATAACCCGCGTACGCACACCCGCCGACGACGAGCGCCCCGATCGCGCCAGAGCTCGAGTCCCGGTTCCGAAACGCGTTGGCGGCGTACACGAGCGCGATCACCGCGGCCGCAGCGATGGCCCACCAAAGTTTGAACGGGACGTTCGGGAGCGGGATGCGAACGATGATCGGGTGCATGGGACGCCCCTCCTTTACATTCGAACCGGGGCCGCGGCCAGCGGCCATGGTAGGATGCGCCCCGTGCGCGTCTTGTCGTCTATCGCCCTTCTTCTGCTCGCGAGTTGCGTCCCGAGCGGCCCCGCTTCGACGTCGACCGACGCCGGCAAGAGCGGATCCACGTCGGTGACCGCCAAAGCCCGTGTCATGCCGCCGCCGGGAGGCTCGGCCGGCCGACCGGTCGTCGAAAAGGCGGTCCAGGTCGCCGACTCGCCCCCCCTCGCCGATGGCTTCGAGGACAACTTCGATCGCCCGATGCTCGGCCCCGATTGGCAGTCGACCGGCGGCGCTTGGAAGATCGAAGATGGCAAGCTCTGCGGCAAAGGCGCGCGAAATCACCCGGTTTGGCTGAACCGCGCCCTACCGACCAACGCGCGCTTCGAGTTCGACGCCACGACCGACTCGATCGAGGGCGACCTCAAGGCCGAGTTCTTCGGCGACGGCCTGAGCGCCGCGACCGGGAGCACGTACAACAACGCGACGAGCTACCTCACGATCTTCGGCGGCTGGAAGAACAGCTTCCACGTGCTCGCCCGCATCAACGAGCACGCCTCCGACCGCCCCGAGATCAAGGTCGCCCCCGGCTCCGACGACGAGCGTGCGCGCCCCGTTTCGCCCGGCCAGGTCTACCGCTTCAAGGTCGAGCGGGCCGACGGCCGCACCATCGCCTGGTGGATCGGCGACATGCTCATGTTCCGCTTCGGCGACCCGCAGCCCCTGTCGGGCTCCGGGCACGACCACTTCGGGTTCAACGACTGGGAAGTGCGCGTCTGCTTTGATAACGTGAAGGTCGTCCCGCTCTAGCCAGCCGTAGGAGCCTCTGGGCTTTGGAGCAGACCGAACTCGAAGCGATCATCGACGACCTGGAAGGGCGCGTGGAACGCCTGCGCGCGCTCTACGACCAGTACTTCATGGGGATCGAGAAGATCGAGCCCCTCACGATGAGGAAGGAGGTCGACCGTCGGCTCTGGCAGCTGCGGCGCGAGCAGATTCGCAACACGCGCACGCGCTTCAAGCTGCAGATGACGATCCAGCGGTACAACACGTACCAGCAGTACTGGGCGCGCATCTGCCGCGAGATCGAGAACGGCACCTACCACCGCGATCTCAGCCGCGCGTACGAGCGCTTCGGCGACACGGAAGCGACGACGCTCCTCGCCAAGAAGCGCCAGAAGATGATCGAGAAAGGGCAGGCCAAGAAGGCCGAGCGCGACATCGCGCGCCAGCAGCGCCAGGAAGCGCTCGGGCTTGCGCCACCGCGCCCGCAACGGGAGGAGCAAGCCGCAGAAGCCGCGCCGCCCCCCGAAGAAGCGATGCCCGTGTCCGTGCCCCGGCCGCTCACCGCAAAGGTGGCACCGGCGGCCGAGCCTGCGGGCGGTTCGTTCGAGCGGCTCGAGCTCGACATGGAGGACTTCCCGATGGGCGGGCCGATCCCGAAGCCCGCGCCCGTCCCCTCGGCGACGGCGACGCCTGCGCTGCCCAAACCGGCGGGCCCGGCGCAGCGGCAGGTCGGGGCGCTTCCGCCCGTCGCGGCGCCTCCCGCACGACCTCCTCTTCCGAGCACGCCGGGAGCCGCCGGGCCGATTACCCCTCCCCCGGCGTCGGCGACGCGTCCGGTCGTTCCTGGCGCTCGGCCGCCCGCCGGCGCGGTACCCGGCGCGCGGCCCAACGCACTGCCCCCGGCGGTCGCGCCACCCCAACAGGCCCGGCCGCCGGCCGTGGCTCGTCCCCCGGGTCCCGTGCCGGGCGGGGTCGCCCAACCGCCCGCCGCGCGACCGCCGAGCCCGGTGGGCCCTGCTGCGACACCCGCGCGCGTGGCACCTGCGGGCAGGGCGGCAGCGCCTCCTCAGCCGGTGCGCCGTCCCACACCCCATTCGGTCCCCCCGCCCGCCGCGGCGCGCCCGCCCGCGGCTCCGCCCGCCGCCGCTCGCGCGCCCACCGCTTCGGTTCCCGGCGACGGCATCTCCGAATCGCGCACCCGGCAGATCTACAAGGACCTGGTCGAGGCCAAGCGCAAGTGCAACGAGTCGACGGCGAGCGTCACCTACGACGGTCTCGTCAAAACTTTACGCGACAGCGAGAGCCGGCTGCGCGAACGCCACAAGGGTCGCAACATCGACTTCGAGGTCGTGGTCAAGGACGGCAAGACCCTCCTCAAGCCGGTCGTCAAAGGCTAGCGCCGCGCGGCGCGCGACCCGGTCAGTGCTGGACCGAGCGCCAGGAGCTCGGAATCGAGCTCGGCCGCGACTCCACGATGACCTCGTCCTCGCAGAAGAGGATGGCGCAGTGGGTTTTGTCGGCCTCGCGCATCCGGCCGCACAGCTCGGCGAGGTCCTCGTCGGCGTCCACGACGTCCCCCTCGATCGGCGAAGCGGTGACCTGGTCGTACCGGCAGTTGTCCAACGCGACCCAACGGCCTCGGTAGTCGTCGGAGCGGCAGATCTGGCGCCAGGTCATTCGACTGCCCATGAATGGCTAACCCTCGTGGCCCCCCGGGTTCCGAAGCAAAGCGAAGCGACCCTAACCCAGAGGCCCCGGGTTTATCATCGCCGCGACCGAAGGGTCAAGCAAGGGGTGTTGCTTTGTTGCCACACCCCCCACCACCGGCCCAGAGGCCTACGAGGTGCGCGGCGGGCGGACGAGCGCCGGGCCGACCCGTCCGGGGCGCCCCGTCACTTCTTGCACTGGGGCGCCTTGTCGACGGCGGCCGTGGCGGCTGCGCCGGCGCCGATGCCCGAGGCCGATGCCGCGATGGCGCGAGCCCCGGCGCAGTCGCCGTTCAGGATTTTGCGGCCGGCCGCCGTCGCGGCAGAGCGGCCGATGATCCCCTTGATGGTGTCGCCACCTGGCGAGCCCTGGCAGCCTCCCGTGTAGGCGCGGACCGCGCCGGCGATGTTGTCGCTCTCGGCGAGGCGGCGGGCCTCGGCGCACGCTTCTTCGGGCGACTTGCCGGCGGGCTTCGCGCCGGACGCGCTCGGGGCCGGCTTCGTCTTGCCCGTGGTGGTGTTGACGGGCGTGCTCGTGATGGTCGGCGTGGGGGTGCCGGTAGCCGTGGCGGTCGGCGCGTTTTCGACGACCTGCGGCGTGGCGCTCATGGCGCCCGCAGTCAACGGCACGGTCACCTGCACGTCGTCCTTCGGCTTGGAGCTTCGAGCCGCCACGACGATCCCGATGAGGCCGAGGACCCCGGCCGCTGCACCGAGGCCGATGATGAGGCCTTTGCCTTCTTTCTTCCGGGCTGAGCCGCCCCCGCCGCCGGTCGGGCCGGTCGGGAACGTCTGGCCACCGACCGGGGTCGGATGGGCCACGGGCGCCGGCGCGGCGGGCACGGCCCCGGCGGCGAACGGCATCGGCTCGCCGACGAGCGTCCCCCCTTTGCCTTCGGATCCACCTGCGCCGGCGCTGAAGTCGGCCGCGCTCATCGCGGCCGTCGCCGCGCGGCCGGGATCAGCGGCCGCGGCCTTGGCAGAGGCGCCGAAGTGCGCCGCGCCGCCGCCTTCGGCGAGCTCTTCGAAGAACTGCTTGGCGCTCGCCTGGCGCTGCTCGGCGTCCTTCGAGAGCGCCTTCATGATCGCCGCCTTCATCTTGGCGGGCGCGCTCGCCGCCTTCGGAAGGCCCTCGAACGGGAACGGCTGCGCAGTCATGTGCTGCGTCGCCCACTGCCAGGGCGTCTCGGCCTGGAACGGCAGCCGGCCCGAGAGCATCTCGTAGGCCATCACGCCGAGCGAGTAGATGTCGCTGCGCCGGTCGAGCTCTTTGCCGGTGAATTGCTCGGGGCTCATGTACGGCGGCGTGCCGAGCACCATCCCCTGCTGCGTGAGCTTCTGCTCCTGTGCCTGGTCCTTGGCCTCGCTGCGCTTGGCGATGCCGAAGTCGAGCACCTTGACGAAGTCTGGCTGGCCGGCGCGCGTCGTGAGGATGACGTTGTCGGGCTTCAGATCGCGGTGGACGATGCCGCGCGCGTGCGCCTCTTCGAGCGAGCCGCACACCTGGCCGAGGATGCGCTCGACGCGCTCGGGGGCCATCGGGCCGTTCTTCGTGAGCTCGTCGGCGAGGCTCGTGCCGGAGATGAACTCCATGGCGATGTAGAGCTGGCCGTCGTTGGTCGTGCCGAAATCGAAGAAGTGGATGGTGTTCGGGTGCTCGAGCTCGCTCACCGTGCCGCACTCGCGGTGAAAGCGCGCGGTGATCTGCGCGTCCTGCGACAGGTGCGGGTGCAGCGTCTTGACGGCGACCTTGCGGACGTTGGTGCCCATCTGCTGCTCGCCGACGTAGATGCGGCCCATGCCGCCCTCGCCGAGGAGCTTGATGATGCGGTAACGGCCCCCGACGATCTGGCCGACGAGCGGATCCTCGTTCGAGGTCTGGAGCGGGATGAGCGCACCGCACTTGGCGCAGAAGCGGGCGCCATCGACGTTGGGGTGGTGGCAGGCCGGGCAGTCCATCGTGGGGCCAAGCCTCGCACGAAGCCGTGCAAACCGCTACGCCGCGGCGCCGCCGTCGCCGCTCGGTTTGGCGGACTTGATCGACAGCGTGGCGGGGGCCAAGACCTCGATGGTCGCCGTCTCGCCCGGGCCGAGGCCCGAGACGAACCGGTGCAGGATGCACGGGCGCATCAGCTCGTGCTTGCGCGCCGGCAGGAACTTGCCGAAAAGCCACGTGTAGAGGTTTTCGAGATCGTCGAGGCCCGCGGTCGTCGTGCACGCGATGTGGAGCCCGCCCTCGAGGCGCATCGGCTTGATGGCGCCCTGCTCCTTGGCCTCGCCGCGGACGGGGAGGCAGGCCTCGTGCTCGCGCTTGTTCGGAACGACCTCCATCGGGTCGCCCTTCACGAGGTAGAGCGGGTCGCCAGTGACCGTGAGGCGCTGCTCGCGCGCGGCAGCGGCGAGCTGCTCGAAGGCGTCGCGGAGCTTGTCCGGCGTGATCTCGCCTTCGAGCTTCACGACGAGCGCGCGCTGGGCCTGCCTCAGCACCTCGCCGGCCGTGTACTCGCCGACGAACCCGCTGACGCCCGGTATGGTGGAGGGAGCGCCACGGACACGCTGCCGGGCGAGGTGACCCTTGGTGATGTCGTCGACGGCCATCGCCCGGCCCTTTACCACGGAATCGACCGGGATTTCACGCGCCCGCGCGCGCGGGTCCGCGTCACCGAGGCGCCGATCCGTCCGGCGGCGGGGCGGAGGGCTCGCGGGTCGATGCGTCCGGGCGGTCGGTCGCGGAGGATCCCGCGTCGGGCGACGCGTCGAAGGGCCACGGAAGCGGGATTTCTTCGCCGCTCGCGCGATCGACGACGACGAGGCGCGTCGCGCGATCGCTGTGTGGGATCATCACGGCGGCGCTCGTCGAGAGCTTGCGCTCGAACGAGGGGGGCGCGTTCCAAGGGCGTTTGGCGTGGGCGAGATCGTCCGCCCCGAGCAACGGAAAGTCGAAGCGGACGCGGTCGAGGAGCTCGCGACCGACGTAGAGCTCGAGGGCGAAGCGGCCCATCATGCGCGGCGTCGGCGCCGGGCGGGCGAGCTCGACCCGGCGCGCGCCGCGGTACGAGAGTGTGCCGCTCTGGTAGGCGAGGTCGACGACCCACCGGTGCTTGGTCGTGAGGCCGATGGGATCCGGCGCGAAGCCGGGTGCGGCTGCCGCGGAGCCCGCGTCCGATGCGCCCGCGTCCGGGTCCGAGCGCTTGAGCTCGTAGGAGGAGTGGGGCGGGTCGGCGAGGGCGAACGCCGCGAGCAGCGCCACGGTCACGAGGACGGTCAGGCTCGCGAGAAGGCGGCGCATCGGGCGGCCTCGGCTTAGCACTGCTCGCGCGCGTCGTCCCACGCGCCATCGTCGCCGCCGAGCAAGCGCCAGATGTGCGTGAGGTCGTCCGGGAGCGCCGCTCGGACGCGCAAGGGAGCCGCGGATGACGTGGGCACCTCGACCCACGCGGCGTGCAGGGCGATCCGCTCGAGCCGCGTGACGGCGCCCGAGGAGGCGGTCAAGCGCGTGGGCCCGCCGTAGGCGGCATCGCCGAGGAGCGGGGCGTGCGCGTGCGCCGCGTGCACGCGGATCTGATGCGTGCGCCCGGTCGCGGGCTCGACACCGAGGAGCGCCTCGCCCCGAGGCGCGACCTTCGCGACGAAGTAATCGGTTTGCGCAGGGACGGCGTCGGGGCCGCCCACTCGGCGGTGGCGCGCGTCTTTGCCGCGGCCGATGGGGGCGCTCCAACGACCACGGTCGGGCGAGGGCGCACGGGCAGCGAGCGCGACGTAGTGACGACGGTAGAGCCCGCGTTCGCGAGCGTCGGCGAGGCGCGCGGCGGCTTCGGGCGTCCTGGCGAAGAGGACGACGCCGCTCACGCCGACGTCGAGCCGCGAGGTCGCGTGGAGCGGGCCCGCGCCGACGAGGCGTTCGACCTCCGCGACGAGCGAGCCTGCACGCCCACGGTGGTCGGCGACCGTCGCGAGGGCGGCGGGCTTGTACGCGGCGATGATGCCGTCTTCGTCGGCGAGAAGAGTCGGCTCGTCGCGCTTTGCACGCGGCGGATACAGGACGACCTCGTCGCCCGCGACGATCGGGTGACGAACGTCGGTCGCGCGCTTCTTGCCGACGAAGACGCGGCCCTCGGCGAGCGCGCGCTCTGCGCCCTCGCCGAGACGCGGGAGGATGGCACCGAGCGATGCGGCGTCGCCGGGGCGCACGATCACGCGCCGCTCGGTGCTCATTCGCCTGCCCGATCGCGTCCGACGCGCTCGACGGTGCCCCGATCGCCGTCGACCCGGATCCGGTCGCCGGTGCGGATCGCCGCGGTCGCGCCCGGGACGTTCACGACGGCGGGCACGCCGTACTCGCGCGCGACGAGCGCCGCGTGCGACAGCGGACCGCCGAGCTCGGTGACCACGCCGGCGGCGACGAGGAAGAGCGGCGCGAGCCCGACGTCGGTCGTCGGGGCGACGAGGACCTCGCCGGGGACGAGCTGGTCGGCGCCGGCGCCGCCAGGACCGAGCACGCGCGCGGGCCCTTCGACGGAGCCGCCGCTCGCCGCGAGGCCGCGCAGGACGGTGCCGGATGCGGGCGGAGGCGTGAGCGGCGGGGGCTGGCCGACGAACGTGACGGGTGGATCGCGGCGTGCGAGGTCGCGCGCGTGCTCGGCGCGCCGCAGGCGCACGACGTGGCCGAGGTCGACCCGGCCGGTCGACAGCGCGAGCACGAGCTCGTCGAACGTGCAGAAGAAGACGGCGCCCGCGCCGAGCGCCGGGTCGACGCGCACGAGACGTCGGTCCGCGTCGAGCGCCACGGCGCGCACGAGGCCGAGCATGCGCGTCACCCACGCGCGCATGCGCTCGCGAAGGCGCGCGAACCGGTGCGCGCGCGCGACCAACGCACGCACGAGCGCCATCTCGACGAGCGAAAGACGCGCGTCGAGCTCGGCGAGCTCGCGCTCGGCCCGGGCACGAACGCGCGCCTCGGCGCTTTCGGCCACGCCTTCTTTGGCCTTGAGCGCCACGCGGAGCATCGCGAGCACCGGCGCGGGGTCCTCTCTCCAGCGCGGCGTCGAGAGCTCGGCCTCGCGCACGGCGCGGTCGCCGAACGTGTCCAGGAACTGCGCGAGCGCGCGCCGCGTCGCGCCCTCGGGCAGATCGCGCGGCGAGCCCCCTTCGAGGATGGCGAGACGCGCAGGCTCGTCATGGCGCGCGATCGCCGCGATCTGCGCGAGCGCGATGCCCGGACGGGCGCTCTCGAGATCGCCGACGCCCGCCGAAAGGGCCTGCGCGATGCGCTCGGACCCGACGGGCGCGACGCGCGCGAGCACCGTCTTGAGCGCGAGGTGGCTCGCGAGCGAAGCGCTCGCGCACGCGAGCATCAGCGTGCCGGTCCTGTCGAGCAGGCGCCGCACGTCGCGGAACGTCGTCGCGAGCGCGTCGTCGGGCAAGATGGTCAGATCGATCTCGGTCCGGGCGCGATGCTCGCGCGCGGCGTCGCGCTCGAAGCGATCGACCTCGCCGTCGAGGCGCATCTGCTCGGTGAGCAGGCGCGCGACCGTGAGCGGCAGGCGAGCGAAGAAGCCACGGCGCGAGACGCCCGCGACCTGCCGCTCGAGCAAGTCGGCGCCCGCGCCGCCGCCGAGATCGACGAGCGTCTTCGGATCGAGGCCGGGCACCTGCGCGGCGATGCGCATGAACTCGGTGAGGTTCAGGTAGAAGCGCCCGTGGACGTTCGCCACCATGCGCAGCCCGCGCGGGACCGAGCATCCGAGCGACGTGAACGCGCGACGGAAGCCGCGCTCGGAGAACGCGCGGGCGATCGACCATGTGAGTGGCGTCGCGGGGCCGGGCAGCGCCTCGCCGACGTTGGCGCGCGACCAGACGGTCTCGGCGTCGCCCCCTTCGGGGTAGCCCGCGCCGGTGATGGGGCGGGCCTGGACGAGGAAGAGCTTGCCCGAGTCGACGACGAACTCGAGATCGAAGCTGGTGTGCGGCTCGACCACTTCGAGCCGACGGGCGATCTCGGCGAGCTCGCCGAGGCGCACCGGATCGAGCGCGGGCTCGTAGGCGCGCTCGGGCGCGACGGCCACTTCTTCGAGGCCGCGGGCGCCGACGACGAATGCCGTGCGCTTGTTGGCGGCGACGTAATCGACGACGCGCCCGCTCGCCCGATCGACGCGCGCGAGATCGCAGCTCGCCGCGCCGTCGACGACGGGGATACCGAGGCCGAACGCCGCGTTGACGAGCATCTCGCCCGCCGAGGCGGCCTGGGGATCGAGCCCCGGCGGGGGCGAAGTGAACACCACGCCGGCGGCTTCGGCGCGCGCCACGACTTGGACGACCACCGCCATCGCGAAGTCGCGCACGTCGTGGGTGGCGAGGTAGCCGAGCGCCCTCGGCAAGAAAGCCGAGGCCCAGACGCTGCGCACCGCGCTGGCGAGCTCGCGCGGTCCGCGCACGCCGATCTCGCTCGCGGCGAGCCCCGCCATGCTGGTCACCGCGTCGTCCTCGCACGTCGCGCTCGATCGGACGGCGAGGCCCCACGGAGCCTCCCTCTCCACGAGGTCCCACAAGTCGCCGAGTTCGGTCGCGAGGCGCGGAGCGAGCGGCGTTTCGAGAATCACCTCGCGTGCCTTGGCGGCGCGCTCCAGAAGCGCCGGCGTGCCGCGCAGCCGCAAGAGCGAATGCGGATCGTGCCCGGGCGGGAGCACGGCATCGACGAGGTCGCGAAAGGGCGTCGCATCGATCACCCACGCGCGCGGCACCGGGAAGCCGCGGCGCGCGAGCCAGGCGAGACGCGCGGCCTTGCCGCCGATCGTGCGTGCCGCGTCGGTGGGCTTCTTGCGCCCGTACGCTTCGAGGGGGCGGAGCAGCTGGAACGCGGCCACGGCGATGGGGAGGCTACACCGAGCTTTCGCCTCGCAGGACTCGGTCGTGCCAGAGCAGCATTTCGACCCCGCCCGGACCTCGGTTGAAGGCGTAGTCGTGCGGGCCGACGACGACCAGGTGCTCGTGGTCGAGACGAGCGGACGCGAGCGCCTCGGACAGCGCGGCCACGGGACCGCGGAAGTAGTCCTTGTCGCTCGTGAGCAGGCGCACCTTGAGCTTGGGATTGAGCGTGCGCGCGGCCGTGGCCCTCTGCGAAAGCGACCGCGCTTCGCGCTCCTGCACGGCGGGCTGGAGGGTACCGACCGCACCGAAGCGGTCGCCGTGGGCGAGACCGACGAGCAGCGCGACGCGCCCGCCGAGGCTCACGCCGTCGATGCCGGTCGAGGCCGGCCCTTCGAGCGCGGGGGAGGCCGATCGAGCACGCGCGAGCAGATGGTCGACGACGAAATCGCCGAACGGTACGGCGGCGTCGAGGTTGTTGCGGTCGCGATCGGTGAGCAGGTCGGGCACCCAGGGGCAGACGACGACGAGGCCGCGAAACGGGCGCTCGCGAAGGGAGGCGTTGATCCGGTCGAGGCGCCTTTCGTCGACGAAGCCCGCGAAGTCGGTCGCCGATAGAGGCGGCGAGCGCAGCCGCTCGATCGCGCGGCCGAGCCCGTAGTCGCGAAGCCATCCGTACGCTCCGGCATCGACGCCACGGACGGCTTCGCCGCGGCCGTGCAGGGCGACGAGCACAGGGAAGCGCTCGCCCCCATCGCCCCAGCGCGGGACGAGCATCACCGCCTTTTCGGCACCGACCGGCGTCGCGTCGAACGAAAGCTCCGTGATCGCGTACGCGCCGGCGTCGGCGTCGGACGGTGCGACCGCCGGCGTGCCGGGAAGCGATGATGCCGCATCGGCCGTCGGGCGATCGCGCTCGACCGACGTGCGTCGGCAGCCGAGGGCGGCGACCGCGAGACCGCCGAGGCAGGCGCGCCGCGAGAGCCGCGCGCTCACTCGCCCGCGGGCGGGACGGACCCGGTGGCCGCCTTGACGAGATCGGCGAGCATCGGGTCGCTCGCGAGCTGCTCGCGCAAGCTCGCCCGCACGAAATCGAGCTGCTCGGGGGCGAGCTTCGGCAGGTGGGCGGTGGCCTCTTGGACCTTTGCGTCGAGGTACTGCGAGACCGAGAGCTCGCCCGCACGAAGCCGAGCGAGCGTGGAGCTCTCGACGCCCGCGACCGGGCTCTTCTCCGCCACGCGAAATGTCTCGCCGACGCCCTTGGTGGGCGAAGGGCCCGCCACGTCCCCGGTCGCGGGCGGCGTGACGCCACCGCCCTTGCCGATTCGGTCGATGCTCATCGAGACCCTCGCTTCACGCGCGAGTATGCCATGGATTCAGCGGATGTTTCCGATGGCGTTCTTCACCGTGTCGTGGCGGGTCTTGAGCACGTTGGACATGGCGCTGTACGAGCGGTTTTCAGCCGAGAGCTGCTCCTGGAGCTGCAGGTAGTACATGTTGAACTCCTGCGTCTGCGCGAGCACGCGCTCGACGGACCCGGCTTCACCGCCGGCGGCCGCAGCTGCCGTGCCGCCGGGGCCTTCGGCAGCACCCGCACCAGCGCCCGGTGCCGAGACCGCCCCCGCGGCAGTGCCGATCGGCGGAGCGCCGGGCGCGCGCGGCGCGCCGCTCGCGCCCGATACGGCCGGGCCGGACCCTCCGCGGACGGCCGCGGCCACGATGGGCGCGCCCGGAAGCGAGACGATGGCGGCTTCGGCGCCGCGCGCGATGGCGCCGGCGCCGCGCGCGACGACGTCGCGGAATGCGGGGCCAGCGGGCGGGGTGACGCGAGCGGCGGTGTCGGTGGCGACGACGTCGTTGCGCAGGCCGCCGGATGCGATGCGAGTGTCCATGTCGATTCCTCCTCTGGGGCGAGCGCGAGCCCGTACAGCGCTGCTCGGCGCCCGTTTCGCCCCCGTCGACCGCGCGCGCGCGGCAGTTGCGCCCGCCCCCTAGCTGCCGACGAGCGCGAGCCCGAGGCTCGAGGGACCGAAGGTGCGCGAGGCGAGCGACCTCAACGCGATCGACGCGAGGAGGCCGAAGCCGATCGCGCGCATTTCAGAACTGGCTCGCGAACGCCAAACCCGCACCCGTGCGACCGAACACGCGCGGCGCGATCGACCACGACGGCTTCGGGGCGTCGCCGGGGCCGAGCCAGACGTTGTCGCGGACGAGCAGCTTTTGCGGATACGCGAGACCCACGATGAGCATCGTGGCGCCGGCCGCCTGCGTCAGGCCGTCGAGCATGAGCAAGAACCGAGCGTCGCTGTCGCCGCTGCCGCAATAGGCCGTGTCGCAACCCTTGCGGCTCCCGAAATCGATGAACGGCCCGACGACGGGCAGGACGAGCCACGTGTCGCGATCGTCCTTGCTCGAGCTGGCGACGGACGCCGAGAAGACGTACGGCACGCCGAGCGTGATCGCGCCCGCGATGACGAGGCCTCGGCGCGCGCGCGACTCGAGGTGGTACCCGTTCGGGATGGGCTGACTTTCGTAATACGGGAGCTCGGCCGGCGGCGCGGCGTACATCGGAGCGGACTGCACCGGATACGGAACCGGCTGGTAGCCCGGGTACGGAGGCGCGTACGGCGCATAGCCGGGCGGCGGATAGGCGACCGGTGGAGGCGGAGGCGGCGTCGTCGACGGCGCCTGGGAAGGCTGGCCGGGCGCAGGTTGGGCGGCGACCGACGAGGCACGAAGGCACGCCGCGAAGACGAGCGAAGCTGCGAAGCAGGAAGCAAAAGGAAAGCGCATGGCCTAAAGGCTACTCGCTCCCCACACGCGGCCGCCAGCGTCGGCGGTCAGAGCCCGAGCCAGGGCCCCGGCTCGAGCGTGGAGGAGCCGTGTCGGACTTCGAAGTAGAGCTTCGGATCCTTCACGTCGTCGCCCACGGTGCCGATCTTCGCCCCCGCCGAGACGTCGTCGCCGATGCGCACGTCGATCGAGCCGAGATGCCCCATGACCGTGTAGTAGCGGTCGCCGTGGTCGAGGATGACGATGCGGCCGAGCGAGCCGTAGTGGTCGGCGAACGCGACGCGGCCGGCGTACACCGCGCGTACGGGCGTGCGCGCCGGGGCGTGCATCTCGATGCCCGGGCCCGTCGTGCCTTCGCGCCGCACGGCACGGATCTCGGTTCGGCCGGCGATCGGAATCGGTAGGCGGCCGCGCATCGATCGAAAGCCGTCGCGCGGCGAGGCCCCCGGATCGTCGGGGCCCACGCCGCCCCCGTAGACGGCGACGTACTCGGGATCGCGCGCGCCGGTCGAGGTCTGGAAGGCGCGCTCGAACGCGAGCTCGCGATCGCGTTGCTCGTCGAGCGCGGCGCGTGCGCGCTCGGCGGCCTGGCGCTCGATTTCGAGGGGGCCCCTTCGCAGCGCGAGATCCTCGAGCTTCTTCGAGAGGGCCGTCTTGCGATCGTAGAGGCGCGTCATCTCGCCGAGGTCCTGCTCGAGCCCGCGGCGCGTGCGCTCGACCTTCATGGCGTGCGTGACGAGCGCGTCGAAGCCGCCGCCGACCGGCAGAAGCCCGGCGCGGACGAGCCGGTAGAAGATGCGGCCGCGGCCGACGACGCGGCGCTGCGCGTCGGCCAGGCGCGGCGTGAGCGACTCGATTTCCGCGCGGGTCGACCGCTCTTCGACCTCGAGATCGGCGAGCGTTCGGTCTGGGCTCGTCGCCGCGGTGACCGGGGCCGGTACGGCCGCGGGGGGCGCGAGCTGATCGGCGCGCGCGAGACCTCCCGCGAGCACCACGATGATGGCCGGGGTGAGGTTGCGAAGGTGCACGGTCATACCGTCGCGAGCCGCCGCACGCTGGCGAAAGCGGCAATCGATCCGAGGGCGCCGCCGAGCAGGACCATCGCGGCCGCGACGTCCCACGGCAGGAACACGGGCGTGATGCCGAGCAAGGCGGCGAGCGCGTCGTCGAACCGGCCCCGCACGATGACGTAGAGCACGCCGAGCAGCGCGAGCGCGCCGGCCGCGCCGAACGCGCCCTGCATGGCGCCTTCGAGGACGAACGGGCCCCGCACGAAGCCGTCGGTCGCGCCGACGAGCTTGAGCACCTCGACCTCGATGCGGCGCCTCTGGAGCGCGAGGCGCATCGTCGAGGCGACGACCGAGACGACCGCGCCGAGCACCACGAGCGCCAGCACCGCGCTCGCCGTGACGCCGCCGCGCAAGAGCGACGCGAGCCGGTCGGTCCAGCGCTGGTAGGTTTCGACCGACTCGACGCTCGGCAGGGCACGCAGCTTCACCGCGATCGCCCCGAGCTCCTGGTCGCTCACGTCGCGCCCGATCTCGAGCTCGATCGAGGCGGGGAACGCCTCGGGCGGCAGCGCGGCGAGCGCGCCCTCGACGCCGTCGCCGACCACGTCCTTGCGCGCCTCGCTCTGCGAAATCGCCCGCGCCGACACGATGCCGGGCGTCTTCTCGAGCGCAGCGCGCAGCTGCGTGCGCTCCTCTTCGGAGACGCCGTCGCGCAGGTACACCGACGCGCGCCCCGCGCGCGCCCAGCGAAGCTCGACCGCGTGCAGGTTGACCACCACGAGCAGCGCGGCCGCCAAGCAGACGAACGCCACCGCGAGCGAAAAGATGCTCAGCGCGTGCAGGCGCCAGTCGCTGCGCCCACCGCGCAGCGCCCGCCCTGCCGTCGATACCGAAGATCCGACCACCGCCATCGATCGCGCCTCCGCTCCTCAGCCCGCCTGCCGGATGGACACGGGCACATGGCCGCGGGCGAGCCCCTGCGGCACGTCCGTCGCCTTGCCGTCGTCGAGCACGACGATGCGCCGCGGCCGGACTTCGAGCAGCGAGCGGTCGTGCGTCGCGAAGAGCACCGTGGTGCCCGTCTCCTGGATGTCCTCGAAGAGGCCGAGGATGTCGATCGCGAGCTGCGGATCGAGGTTTCCGGTCGGCTCGTCCGCGAGGATGATCGCCGGCTCGCCGACGATGGCGCGCGCGATGGCGACGCGCTGCTGCTCGCCGCCCGAGAGCACGTGCGACGGGTCGCCGCCGCGCCCCGAGAGCCCCACGCGCTCGAGCGCCTCGCCGACACGCGTGCGGATGAGCCGGGCCGGCAGGCCGAGCACCTCGAGCGTCACCGCGACGTTGTCGAACACCGTCCAGCGCGGCACGAGCTTGAAGTCCTGGAAGACGACGCCCATGTTGCGCCGCAAGAAGGGCACCGAGTCGCTCGTCAGCCGCGCGATGTCGCGGCCGAGAAAGAGGATGCGGCCGTCGTCGACGGTCTCCGATCGGTAGAGCAGGCGAAGAAGCGTGCTCTTGCCGGCGCCCGACGGGCCCGTGATGAACACGAACTCGCCGCGCTCGACGACGAGCGACATGCCGCGCAAGACGGGCTGGTCGGCCCTGTACGACTTGTAGACCGACTCGAAGGTGAGAATCGGACGCTGCGCCGCGGCCGCGTCGAACCTCTGACCGACCCGCATCGCGGGGCGGTACGTGGAAGCCGGACCCACCATGGTCCTTTCGCTACCAGGCGGGATGCGACCGGAACAACTTTTCGGTCAAAAGTAGCGAAGCACCTTGCGGCCCGCGTAGAGGGCGCTCCGGCGGTGCAGCCCGCCACATGATGCGCAGGGCAGCGCGCTGCACCCGAGATGGCGGACGCGCTTGCAGTGGGTGCACACCGTCACCGCCGAGCTCTGCACGATCTGCTTCGAGCAGGCGTCGCAGGTGAGCGGGCGCTTGGGCCTAATTCGCGAGAGCTGGTGGGCAGGCATCGAGAGGCGAGGGAGAATAGCGACAACCGGGCGCCGGTGTCACGGTGGTAAGGACGGAAGGCGGACCCGGCCAATCGTCCCGATGCGAATCGCGTTCTTCGGACTCCCGCTTGCGGCGCTGCTCTTGGACCGGGACGGTCATCGGATCGAGGTCGCGGTGCTCAGCCGCTCGGATGCCCCGGGACGCCGGCGGCTCGCCCGGCGCCTCGGCAGCGAGCGGGTGCTCTTGCGCGAGAAGACGTCCGAGGCGGCGATCGTGGCGCGCCTGTCCGACCTGAACGTCGATCTTTTGGTCAGCTGGTTTTACACGCGCAAGATCACGCCCGCGATGACCGGCGCCGCCCGCCTCGGCGGGATCGGCGTGCACCCGTCGCTCTTGCCGCGCCACCGCGGCGCCGATCCGTACTTCGCCGCCATCGACCAGGGCGATCGCGAAACCGGCGTCACGGCCCATCGCATCCTGCCCGAGTACGACACGGGGCCGATGCTCGGTCAGAGGCGCTTGACGATCGACCCGCGGTGGTCGGCCTGGCAGCTCGCGCGCGCGCTCGACCGGCCCTCGCTCGAGCTTCTGCGCGCGACCGTGGGGACGCTCGCGCGCGGCGAGGCGCTCGACGAGGTGCCGCAGGACGAGCGGCTCGCGACGTCGGCGCCGCCGCCTTCGGAAGACGACTGCGTGCTGCGTTGGTCGTGGACGACCGAGCGGCTGCTTCACCGCATGCGCGCGCTCTCGCCGGCGCCCGGCGCGTGGACGGACGTCGACGGCCATCTCGTCGTCGTGCACGAAGCGAGGCGAACGGAGCGCTTCCCACGCGTGCTCGCGCCGGGCGAGGCCGCGGTCGTGGACGGCGTGGCCGTCGTGCGCACGCAAGACGGCGCCGTCGAGCTCCTGCGCGGCGAGGTCGACGACGCGCCCGCAGACGCGGCGGCGATCGCGAGCGTCGTCGCTCGTGCGCGGCGGAAGGTGTTAGGCTGAACGAGAGCATGTCGGACCCCGTTTCCACCGCGAGATCGGCGCGCGAGTCGCTCGCGCGCGCCTTGAGCGCGCTGCAGTCCGACCCCAGCATCCCGGGCGAGGTCGGCGCCGTCGCCGAGCCCATCTCGCAGACGATGAGCGCGCTTTTCCAAATCGAGCGTTCGGGCGGGTCGACGGTCCCCACGCACGGGCCCGCGGCGCTCGAATCCGTGCGGCGGGCGCTCGCCTTGCTTCAGCGGCTCGCGAGCGTCCATCCGGCCGTGCAGGCCGCGATGGAGGGCGTCGCCGGCTCGCTCGGTCTCGTGCACGGCTTGGCCGCCCCGAACGCCCCGCCCCTGAGCATGGCGCGACCGGTGCCCCAGCCTCAGCCCGGCTTCGTACACGCGCCCGCGCCCGCCGAGCCCGTGTCCAGCGCCACTTTCGCGTACGCACCGCCTCCCTCGCAAGCGCACCCGCCGGCGTTCGCTGCTCCCGCCCCTACTCCCGCCCCGGCCCCGATCGCTGCGGCGCCCGCGCCGGCCGGCGCCGCCCCCGCACCGGTCGCGCCGCGCGATGCCGTACGCATCGAAGCGGAGCTCGGCACGCACAGCCCGTCGAATTTCTACCGCGGCCTGTCGGGCAACGACGTCGTCGAGCACGGCGGCCTCTTCGTCGCGACGTACAACATCCCGCGCATCGGCCAGCCGCTCGCCCTGCGCGTGTCGATGCCCGGCGGGTACGAGTTCGAAGCGCTCGCCGTCGTACGCTGGATCCGCGACACGCGCGATTCGGCCGCGACGTTCGACGGCGTGCAGCCCGGGTTCGGCGCCCAGTTCACGGACATCAATGCCGAGGCGAGGCAGCTCGTCCAGCGTTACGTCCGCAATCGAGAGCCGCTGTTTCACGACGACATGTAGCGGCTACCGGCTCTATCTTGGCGCTCCGTGCCCGCGCGTCGCGCCCCCCGCGCCCGAGTCGTCGCCGTCGTCGCGTTCGTCGTCGCGATGCTGGCGCTTCTCGTGACGTCTCGCCCTGCCGCGGGCGCGGGCAACCCGTACCTCGAGTGGTGGACGATCGAGACGGCGCACTTTCGCATCCACTATTACAAGGGGCTCGAGCCGGTCGCCGAGAAGCTCGCGGCGGTCGCCGAAGGGATCCACGGTCGCCTCGTGCCGGCGCTCGGGTGGCGCCCGTCCGAGATGACGGAGATCGTGCTGAGCGACGCGAGCGACGACGCGAACGGCTCCGCGTCCGCCCTGCCCTACAACACCGTGCGCCTGTTCGTGACGGCGCCCGAGGACATGTCGCCGCTCGGTGACTACGACGACTGGCAGCTCGAGCTGCTCACGCACGAGTACACGCACATCCTGCACACCGACCAGATCCGCGGCGTGCCCGCCATCTTGAACAGCGTGCTCGGCAAGACGTACGCGCCGAACCAGGCGCAGCCTCGGTGGATCCTCGAAGGGCTCGCGGTGCTCGAGGAAAGCCGCCACACGGGCGGCGGGCGAAATCGCTCGAGCATCTTCGACATGTACCTGCGCTCCGACGTGCTCGACGACCGGATCGCGCCGCTCGATCAGGTCTCGCACGTGCCGCGGCGCTGGCCGCAGGGCAACCTCTGGTACCTCTACGGCTCGCGCTTTCTCACGTGGATCACGGACGTGTACGGCGACGGCGTGATGCAGGCCGTCGCGGCCGATTACGGCCGGCAGATCGTCCCCTGGGCGATCAACCGCTCGATCCGCCGCGCCACCGGGCGCACGTACGAAGAGCTCTACGCCGGCTTCACCGATTCGCTCCGCGCGCGCTACGCGAAGCAAGTCGGCGAAGCCGAGCGTCGCGGGCTTCGCGAAGGGGCGCGCCTCACCCACCACGGACAGGTCGCCGCGCACCCGCGCTGGGTCCCCGATCGCGCGCGCGCCCGCGCCGGGGCGGACGAGCTTCTCTACTTCCGCGACGACGGGCACGACCGCACCGGCTTCTACCGCCTGCCGCTCGACGACCGCGCCCACGCGCGCGAAGATGCCGCGTCCCTCGCGGTGCGTACGGTCGCCGGCGGCAGCGCGGCGTACTCCGCCGACGGCGCGCTCGTCTTCAACACGGTCGCGATCCACGAACGCATCTACGCCTACAACGACCTCTTCCGGTTGCCGCCCGGCATCGACGGCTCGAGCGGCAACGAGCCCGAGCGCGCCCGACTGACGACGGGCGGCCGCGCGCAGGATCCGGACGTCGGCCCCGACGGCCGGCGCATCGTCTTCACCGAGAACCACGTCGGCACGACGACGCTCGCGATCGGACGGCTCGGCCGCGAAGGCGCGCTCGAGGACGTGCACGCCCTCGTGCCGAGCGCAGAATTCGAGCAGGCGTTCACGCCGCGCTTCTCGCCCGACGGAAGGCGCGTCGCGTACAGCGTCTGGACGCACGGCGGCTACCGCGACGTGCGCATCGTCGACGTCACGACCGGCGCGTTCTTCGAGATCGCCCACGATCGCGCCTCGGACCTGCAGCCGAGCTGGTCGGCCGACGGACGTTGGGTCTTCTTCTCCTCCGACCGCGCCTTCGGCATCCCGAACGTGTTCGCGTGGGAGGCCGCGACCGGCAAGCTCTACCAAGTCACCAACGTGCGCACGGGAGCCTTTCAGCCCGAGGCCTCGCCGGACGGCAAGACGCTCGTCTACGTCGGCTACACGTCGGAGGGCTTCGACCTGTACGCGATGCCGCTCGATCCGAGCACGTGGCTCGAGGCCCCCGCGTACCAGGACGATCGCCCCGACGTGCACGCCGTCCCGCAGTCGCCGCAGTTTCGTCGCCACCGCTACGACCCGCTCCCGTCGCTCCGGCCGCGCGCGTTCAACTTCGTCTACGGCCCGGGCACGTTCGGCCAGGCGCTCTCGCTCTCGGTCGTCGGCGCGGACGCCGTCGGGCATCATTCGATCGGGGCGACGGTCGTCGCGCAGACCGAGCGGAGCGACCCGCAATTCAGCGTGACGTACGCGTACGGCCGGCTCCCGTTCGACTTTCGCACGACGTTCTTCCGAACGACCGCGCCGCGCGGCGGCTACCGCTACAACGACCAGCAGCCGGTCTTCATCGAGGAGAACGTCGGCATCGCGAACGGCATCGGCTACGCGCTGCCGAGCTCGTTCGAAACCAACGCCTTCGCGCTCAACTATTCGGTCGCACGCTTTCGCGGCGAGCTTCCGCTCGCCACCTCGCCGGACCCGTACGCGATCACCGAAGCCGACCCGGCCCGCGGCTACATCGGCGCCGTGCACTTCGGCTGGGTGTACTCGAACGCCGAGCGCTTCTTGCACAGCATCGGGCCCGAGCGCGGGATCTTCGCCGCGCTCAACTCCGACGTCGCGCACCCGGCGCTCGCGAGCGACTACACGCTCTACGTGCTGAGCTACTCGCTCACCGGCTACCTCACGATGCCGTGGGGCCACCACCACTCGCTCGCCCTGCACGCGTCGGGCGCGATGGGCGCAGGCAGCTATCCGCGACGAGGGCTCTTCTACACGGGCGGCTTCGTCGACGCGCCGGTGCTCGACCCGTCGATCCTCTACCCCGACTTCTTCCACAGCCAGGGGATCTTCCAGGGCGGCTTCGTGCTGCGCGGATACGCGCCGCTCGCGTTCATCGGTAGCCAGTTTCACCTCTACAACGCCGAGTACCGCTTCCCGATCGTGAACGTCGACCGCGGCGTCTCGACTCTCCCGGTGTTCTTGCAGCGCGTGAGCGGCAACCTCTTCGCCGACTACGGCGGCGCGTTCGACGACCTCGACAAGACCCAGTGGAAGGACCAGTTTCACCTCGGCGTCGGCGCCGAGCTCTGGATCGACCTCACGATGGGCTACTTCCTCAACGCGAACCTTCGGATCGGCCACGCACGCGGCGTCAAGGACTCGAACGCCATCGAGGGGGGTCAGACGTACGTCGTCATCGCGGCGCCGTACTGATCCGCCGCAAATTCGCCCGGTCTTCGCCTCCCAGGATATGGGGTGAGCATGAACCGAAACGGGCTCCTCCTGTCGTGCGCGGCGCTCGTCGTCCTCACCGGCTGTCTCGGGGGCCTTTCGCCGACGCAGCGCCTGCAGGAGGCGGCGTACGACCTCAACACGGCGTCACGCTTCGGCCGCAACGACGTCGCCCTCGAGCACATCAGCAAGAAGGGGCGCGACCAGTTCATGCAGCACCACGTCGCGTGGAGCTCGTCGATCCGCATCGTCGACTGCGAGGTCCAAGGCATGGCGCTTCGCGACAAGGAGAACGCCGAGGTCTACATCGCGGTCGCCTGGCAGCGCCCGGACGAGAGCCAGGTGCGTGGCACGTCGGTCACGCAGCGCTGGAAGGATCACCGCGGGACCTGGCTCCTCGAGAGCGAAGAGCGCGTCGCCGGCGATTACGGCGTCTTCGGCGAGTCGACGGTCGTCGTCCGCCCGCCCGCGCGCGGCGACGTGCAGTTCCAGACGATCACGATCCACTGACGCGCGCGCGGCGCGCCACGTCGCGCTAGCTCGAGGCCGCGGCGGCCGCGGCCGGCGCCTTCTTCGACGTGCGCTTTGCCGCCGCCGCCGGCGCCTTGCGGGCGGTGCGCTTCTTCTTGTCGCGCGCCTTCTTCTTGGCCTGCGACTTCTTGCGCTTCATCTTCTGCGACGCCCGACGATCGTGCTTGCCCATGCGTGGGGCGGACCTTCGCGCACCTCATGCTCGAAATCAAGCCCAGGGCGCGATCGCGCAGGGTGGCCGGCGGATTTTCGGGCGACGACCTTCGGCCACGTCGACGTCGTCCTTGATCCGACCAAAGGTCCCCCCTAGGCTCCGCGCGCCTTTCCCCCAAGAGCCCCCATGTTCAGCTCCCGCACCCGCGACCGCGTCTTCTACGACGCCTTCGAGCAGCACGCCGCGCGTCTCGTCGAGGCCTCCAAGCTCCTCGCGGAAATGTTCGATCGCATCGAGCAGTCGACCGAGCTCGCCCGCAAGATCAGCGACGTCGAGCACGGCGGCGACATCATCACGCACGAGACGATCGCCCGCCTGCACAAGACGTGGATCACCCCGCTCGATCGCGCCGACATCCACAGCCTCATCACGGGCCTCGACGACGTGCTCGACCTCACCGAGGCCGTCAGCGAGCGTGTCGTGCTCTTCGAGATCAACGAGGTGCCCGCCGACGCGCGCGCCCTCTCGCGCGTGCTCGTGCAGGGGTGCGAGGCCGTCGAGAAGGCGATCCGCCTTCTGCCGACGCTCGCGCGCTCGGAGGAGATCCTCTCGCTCTGCGTCGAGATCAACCGGCTCGAGAACGAGGCCGATCAGCTCTACCGGCACGCGCTCGCGGACCTCTACCGGTCCGGGCGGCCCTCGACGCCCGGCGGCGACGTCCCCGGCGCGCGCGCCGCGGCCGGGCGCGACCCGCTCGACGTCCTCAAGTGGCGCGACATCTACGACAACCTCGAGGCGGCGACCGACCGGTGCGAGGACGTCGCCAACATCCTCGAAGGGGTAGTCCTGGAGTACGCCTGATGCTCGCGCTCGCGGCGATGATCGCGCTCGCGCTCGCGTTCGACTACATCAACGGCTTCCACGACGCAGCGAACTCGATCGCGACGGTCGTCTCGACACGCGTGCTCTCGCCGCGCGCGGCGGTCGTGTGGGCCGCGGTCTTCAACTTCATCGCGTTCTTGGTCTTCGAGCCGAAGGTCGCGGCGAGCATCGCCAAGGGGGTGAGCCCGAGCGTCGTGTCGCTCACGCTCGTCGGCGCCGCGCTCGTCGGCGCGATCGTGTGGGACCTTCTCACGTGGTGGTGGGCGCTGCCGACGTCGTCGTCGCACGCGCTCATCGGAGGGCTCGCGGGCGCCGCCGTCGTGAAGGCGGGGCTCGGCGCGCTCGACTCGTCCTTCTTCCTGAAGACGGCGATCTTCATCGTCGTCTCGCCCCTGCTCGGCATGGTGATCGGCGCGGTGCTCATGCGCCTGCTCATGATCCTCTTCGGGCACCGCTCACCGAGCGGGATCGACCGAACCTTCCGGCGCCTGCAGCTCGTGTCGGCGGCCCTCTACTCGCTCGGGCACGGCGGCAACGACGCCCAGAAGACCATGGGCATCATCGTCGCCGCGCTCGTCGCGACCGGCAACCTCACGGTGGAAAAGGGCCACAGCCCGGGCATCCCGCTGTGGGTCGTCCTCCTCTGCCACGCCGCGATGGGCCTCGGCACGCTCTCGGGCGGCTGGCGGATCGTGCGCACGATGGGCATGCGCATCACGAAGCTCGCCCCCGTCGGCGGCTTCTGCGCCGAGACGAGCGGGGCGATCACGCTGTTTCTCGCGACGAAGCTCGGGGTCCCGGTCTCGACGACGCACACGATCACCGGCTCGATCGTGGGCACGGGGAGCGTGCGCAAATTTTCGGCCGTGCGCTGGGGCGTCGCGGGCCGCATCGTCTGGGCGTGGGTGCTGACCGTGCCGGGCGCCGCGGCGATCAGCGCCGCGACGTACCTCCTCGCGGTCGCGCTCGGAGTGCCGGGGTAGAGCGCTCAGCCGGACGAAGCGCCGTCGAGCGCGCGCTCTTTGCCGCGCACCTCGAGGCGGTAACGGCTGTTCGCCGTCTCGATGTAGAAGACGTCGCGCCCGGCCACGCGCAAGAAGCGCTTCACCGGCGTCGTCACGTACTCGTGCATGCCGTCCGAGAACTCGATCACGATGACCGACCCCTTGCGCGGGGCGCGGACCAAGCGCCCCACGACGGCGCGGGAGCCGCGACCGAGCTTTCGGAGCACGACTTGCACATCCGAGATGGTAGCAGCTAGGCCCGCCGCGTCCACCCATCCGGGTACTCGTACCGAGCGTCGGACCGCGGCGGATCTTTCTTTATAGCACGCCTTGGTTTCTTCTTTTTCGACTTTCTCGCGCATCCCGACCGCCGCTCGCCCGACGACCTTTTGTGGGCGTCCAGCGGTCTCGGGTCAGGGGCGCGTCACGCCGGACGCGCCGCGCGCGGCGAAGTAGGCGCGCAGCACGTCGCGCGCGAGGACGTTCGCCTTGACGCGCCACGTCGTCGAGTTCACCGCGAGCACCGCGATGGCGACCTCGGGGGCGCGCGACGGCGCGAAGCCGACGAACCACGTGTACTGCCGCTCGACCTCGGCGCGCGCGAGCGTGCCCGTCTTGCCGGCGACGGGGATGTTCGGAAGGAAGGCCTTGCCTTCGGCGTCGTGGAAGGCGCGGTAGCTCGTGCCGCCGCTCACGGTCGTCTCCATCATCGCGGTGAGCGCGCTCGCGGTCGACGCGTGCAGCGCATGGCGGAGCACCTGCCGATCGGGCGCTTGGTAGAGCGTGCCCGACGCGTCGCTCACCGATTCGACGATGATGGGGCGCACCGTCTCGCCGTGGTTCGCGATGGTAGAGGCGAGGGTCGCGCCCTCGAAGGGCGAGAGCGTCGTGTTCCAGAAGCCCGCCGCGGTGCGCGCGAAGCCGAGCCTGTCTTCGGGGATGTGCACGGCGCTCGGAGCGACCGGCACGTCGAACGCCGGCGTGTCGCCGAATCCGAGCGCCCCGGCCATGGCGGTCACGTTCGTCGGGGTCACGTTCTTCAGCGCGAGGCGCGCGAAGACGGTGTTGAGGCTCCGGCCCATCGCCTCGGCGAGCGTCGCGCACCACCGGTCGCGGCGCGGGTCTTCGGTGAGGTCGAGCGGCGTGATGCGGTTTTCGCCGCCCGAGTAGCACTGCTTGGTGTCCGGCCCCAAGCCGGCGACCTCGACGAGCGTCGCGCCCGTCACGATCTTGAACACGCTCGCGGCCGGCGCGGTGGCCTCGGCGCACACGTCGCGCGCCGGGCCTTTCTCGACGTGGCTCGCCCACGCGAGGACGCGACCATTCGCGATGTTCTCGACGACGACGGCCGCCTCGGGGAGCTTGCTCGCGCGCAGGATCTTCTGCGCCGCGCGCTGCAGCGCCGTGTCGATCGACAGATGGGCGACCCGTCCGGCGGCGGCCGGCGCGGTGGCCTCGTCGCCATGCAGGGCCATTTTGACGAGATCCACCCCAGCGAGCGCGGGGGGGTCGAGCGGTTTGGGCGGAGCCGGCGCCGTCTGCGCGGCGGAACCAGCCGGCGGCACGGGCGCCGTGCGGGTGAGCGGATCGTCGGCGCTCGCCCGCTGTTGGGCCAGCGGAAAGAGGGCCGCGGCGAACGTTGCTGCCGCGGCGATGGCGAGCCAGGGCCGCATTCGACCTCTGGCTTAGCCTCCGGGTACGACTCCGGCCAACTTTGCGGGTCCGACGTCCGGGGGAGGCCACTCGCGGCCTCCCCCGTTGCCGGGCTCAGAAGCCGACGGCGACGCGGAACAGCAGCTCGTGCAGCACGTGGGCCGAGTCGCGCGCCGAGTCGTTGATCCCCTTGCCGATCGTGTTGCCCGGCGCGACCGCCCGCTGCGACGAGGTCTGCGCCGGACCTCCCGTCGAAGGGGAGGCCGGCTCGGAGTCGGGGAACATGTTGAGCACGTAGTTCATCGTGAGCCGCACGTGCTGCGTGGCCCAGTAGTTGGCGCCGAAGGAGAGCGCGTTCACCTTGATGTCGCCGTCGATGTTCTTCGCATCGGCGACACCGCCGCGGCTCGCGCTGTCGTACGTCGCCTTGAGCTGCTCCCAGCGGGCGACGAGCTGCACCGCCTGCTTCGGCGGGCCGTCGGGCTTCTTCAGGTCGACGTGCGCCGGGTTCTGCGTGCCCGGCGCGCTGATGACGTCGCGCTCGCCGCACGCCCAGATGCCGAGCTGGGCGTAGTACGAGCTTTCCAGCACAGTGGGATCCGAAGCTTGGAATTCACGTGACTTGAAGTCGC
>JADMIO011472207.1_pt1 | contig 68554 bp, 69 predicted proteins | sample 8958161 | NCBI WGS metagenome assembly JADMIO01 (sample SAMN16585339, study PRJNA669376) | soil metagenome | isolation source: Crop rotation soil | place: USA: Cullars Rotation, Alabama | collected 2011 | reverse complement strand
CCGCGACTTCAAGTCACGTGAATTCCAAGCTTCGGATCCCACTGTGCTGGAAAGTGTAATCCAGCAGAAGGAAAGGCTGGGTGTTTATCAATAAGTCAAAGATACATTTTGAAAGCAAATCACAACTGTTATACTTACATCGACGGAATGGCGGCAGGTGTTTATCAATAAGTCAAAGATACATTTTGAAAGCAAATCACAACCGAGTTCCACTCCCTTGAATTCGTCTTTCTGGTGTTTATCAATAAGTCAAAGATACATTTTGAAAGCAAATCACAACTTAAAAGTTCTTCTGTATTGCTTGAACTAGGGTGTTTATCAATAAGTCAAAGATACATTTTGAAAGCAAATCACAACTTGACATTGTGCCGCCGTTAACCAGGTACTGGTGTTTATCAATAAGTCAAAGATACATTTTGAAAGCAAATCACAACTACCTTGTGGACGATCTTTTTAAAATCAACAGATTTCTTTACCTTTCCTTTTTATCCTCATCCCATGAAATTTGGACACCTCGAAAACATAGATCACGTTGATTTCAGTCTCCCTACTACTCATCCTGGAACTGAAAAGATACTCGGAGGTAAAAAAAGCAGAACACTAAATGTTTACATAGGGGCTGCCACCTGGAATCATCCGGACTTTCCTGGAAAAATATATCCCGCCAATGCCCGCGATAAAGATCTTTTAAAATACTATGGTTCCCAATTCAATTCTATAGAACTTAATACTACGCATTATCGGATACCAGACTATTCTACCGTCAGAAAATGGGCGGATGCCGTTCCTCCCGGTTTTAAATTTTGTCCGAAAATACCGCAGAGTATCAGCCATAGCGATACCATCAGTCAGTGCACTCCCGAAATAAATGAATTTCACAGAAGTATTTCCGGTTTTGGAGACAAGCTTGGGACGAGCTTCCTGCAACTCCCTCCTACTTTCGAACCTGGCCAGCTGCATTATCTCCTCGATTTTCTCGACCGCTGTCCTATTCGTGATCTTGCTGTTGAATTGCGCCATCCCGGCTGGTTCATCGATACCTCAGCATTGAATTATCTGTGCAATTACCTTTTCAAAAATAATCTTTCACTGAATATTACCGACGTGGCCGGAAGAAGAGATGTGCTGCATCAACGCCTGACCAATAAAACCGTGTTTATCCGGTTCGTGGCGAACAATCTTCATTCCAGTGATTTCAAGCGGATGGATGACTGGACCGAGCGTTTGACAGAATGGATAGAATCGGGACTCGAACAAATTTACTTTTTGATCCACACCAATAACAAAGGTCTTACTCCTGAACTTGCTGTATATTTCATTGAGCGCTTGAACAAGATTTGTGCATCAAGGATAACACCTCCGGTTATTCAGAAACCCGGCACCGAAATTAAATTGTTTTAAAAGCGTTTTACTTATTCCGAAACACAAACTTATTATCGAACATATCCAACACGATCTCCTTATCCTTATCCACAGTTCCTCCTAAAATTTGTTTCGATAATTCGTTCAGTACTTGTTTCTGCATCACGCGTTTTACTGGACGGGCGCCGAATTGAGGATCGTATCCCAATTGGGCCAGCCAATCGATAGCTTCCGGAGTGGCTTTTAGAACAATATGCTGTTCTGCTAAACGCTTCGCCACCTCGTTGAATTGTATCTCCACTATCTTATTGATATCATCACGCGTCAACGGCTCGAACATGATCACCTCGTCGATACGGTTCAAAAATTCGGGACGAATCGATTTTTTCAAAAGCTCATAAACTTCGTTCTTTGTTTTAGCCAGTACTTTATCTTTATTGCTTTCATCCATTTTCTCGAAACTCTCCTGGATAAGATGAGACCCTATATTGGAAGTCATGATGACAATGGTATTCTTGAAATTCACTGTTCTTCCTTTGTTGTCAGTCAGGCGTCCGTCATCCAATACCTGTAAAAGAATATTGAAAACATCGGGATGCGCTTTTTCGATCTCATCCAAAAGAATAACGCTATAAGGCTTCCTTCTTACTGCTTCTGTCATTTGTCCCCCCTCATCATATCCCACATACCCCGGAGGCGCACCCACCAACCGGCTGACCGCGTGTCTTTCCTGGTATTCGCTCATATCGATGCGGGTCATTGAATTCTCGTTATTGAATAAGAATTCCGCCAGCGCTTTCGCTAATTCTGTTTTTCCGACACCGGTTGTTCCAAGGAAAATAAAAGAACCAATGGGACGTTTGGCATCCTGTAATCCCGCGCGGCTTCTTCTCACCGCGTCAGAAATAGCAGCGATCGCTTCGTGTTGTCCCACTACCCTCTTATGCAATTCATCCTCGAGATTCAGTAATTTTTCTTTTTCGCTTTGCAGCATCCTGGAAACAGGAATTCCTGTCCACGCGCTAACCACACCAGCGATATCTTCGCTGTCTACTTCTTCTTTCACCAATTGTGATCCGCTGGCTTTCGCTTCAGAGAGCTTCGCCTCCATCTCAGAAAGCTTTGCTTCCGCGTCTTTGATCCTTCCATAACGGATCTCTGCCACTTTTCCGTAATCTCCCTGCTTTTCTAAATTATTGGCTTGCTGTTTCAGGTCTTCGATCTCGAGCTTTATTTTTTGTACGCCTTCTATCGCTTCTTTTTCTCCCTGCCATTTGGCTCTTAAGGAAGCACGTTTGTCCTGCAGCTCAGCGATCTCTTTATTCAGCTCAGAAACTCTTTTATCTTCCCCTTCTCTCTTCATCGCCTCACGCGCGATCTCGAGCTGGGTGATCTGCCTTTCTACCGCATCTAATTCAATGGGCATAGAGTTGATCTGCATTCTCAGTTTACTCGCGGCCTCATCCATAAGATCGATCGCTTTATCCGGTAAGAAACGGTCGCTGATATATCTCTGCGATAATTCTACGGAAGCAATGATGGCTTCGTCTTTGATGCGAACCTTATGATGCGTTTCATATTTTTCTTTGATCCCGCGCATGATCGCGATGGCATCATCCGCTGAAGGTTCATCGACCATCACTTTCTGGAAACGTCTCTCGAGGGCTTTATCCTTTTCAAAATATTTCTGGTATTCGCTTAAAGTAGTGGCGCCGATGGCGCGTAATTCTCCCCTGGCTAAAGCTGGTTTCAAAATATTAGCCGCGTCCATAGCTCCTTCTCCTCCCCCTCCTGCTCCCACCAAAGTGTGTATCTCATCAATGAACAACACAAGGTCCCCATTGCTTCCCACCACTTCTTTGATCACCGATTTCAAACGCTCTTCGAATTCGCCTTTGTATTTTGCTCCCGCTATCAAAGCGCCCATATCCAATGAAAAGATCTGCTTGCTTTTTAAATTCTCAGGAACATCACCGCCAATGATCCTGTGTGCTAATCCTTCAGCGATCGCCGTTTTGCCAACTCCCGGCTCTCCCACCAGGATAGGATTGTTCTTGGTTCTTCTCGATAAGATCTGGAGCACCCTGCGGATCTCTTCGTCTCTTCCTATCACCGGATCCAGTTTTCCGTTTCGCGCCTGTTCGTTCAGATTGATGGCGTATTTATTCAGAGCGTTATAAGTTTCCTCCTGGCTCTGACTGGTGACGTTCGCTCCTTTTCTTAGTTCTTTGATTGCCGCTTTAAGATCTTTCTCATTAAAACCCGCGTCTTTCATCATTCCGGAAATACTATCGCCGGAAGCCAATATTCCCAGCAGCAAATGCTCAATGGCTACAAACTCATCCTTGAACTCTTTTAAATAATTATTGGCTTTAGCCACGGTTTGATTCGCTCCTGTAGAAAGATAAGGTTGTCCGCCTTCAACTTTTGGATAAGATTTCAGAATACTCGCGAGGGTCTTATCGAACAAATTGGAATTGATGTTCAGTTTTTTCAGGATAAAAGGAGTGACATTCTCATCCACTTCCATGATAGCCTTCAATATATGGCCGTTCTCAATGGCCTGGTTGCCGTTCATTGTAGCAAGCTGAATAGCCTGCTGAATGGCTTCCTGTGATTTTATTGTGAAATTATTCAGATTCATGCCTGGAATGACTCAAAGAACATTCCATTCGTAAAAACCGGTAAAAAGGGCATTAAATTCCGCTGGAATGGACAAAATGACTTTAAAAAATGAGAATAAAGGATAAACTGTCTTAGAAAGTCACACGGGCCTTTTTACCTGACGCTTTCTTACCTCCGGCCGAAGCTTTGCCAAATTCATATAGTAAAGAGATCTCATGCGCTCCTTTGGAATTGGCGATCTGCAAAGTGGAGATAGTTACATCGTAAGCGTAACCTACTTTCAGTTTTTGTGATGGCATATTGAATCCGGTCACAAAGGCTATACTTTCGCTGAAAGGATATCCAGGTGCATAGGATTTCATTGGTAAACCGCGGTAAAATACTCCCGCAGTGAACCAGGAATGGCAGAAATAACCGCCCAGATCCAACTGATCGTATTTTAATTCATGACGGTAATTAAATGCCATCATAATATGTTTCGCCGGACCAGCTTCTGTAGCTTCACCGATCTTAATTTTATATCCTCCGTTAACACCAATATACATCGGCATGGTTTGTCCGGCCACTACCATTCCGTAATCGGGTTTGTTAAGGTGTTTTACAGTCACACCGATCCATGATCCATCAGAATTATACATCAATCCCGCTCCAAGATCAATGTAAGATCTTTGGAAATAGGCTGGTCTTTCCTGGGATACGGGCGATCCGGATAAAATATTATCTGTGAAAACGTATTTATCAAAATTATAAGTCAGGGAATTGTAAGAGGCAGTGATACCAGCGCACAAATATCTTTTAAAATTAAGATCGATATGGTAAGCGTAATTCGCCGCAGCCTGTGTGTGGGTCAGATCTCCGCTACCGGCTTTATCCTGCAATACAACGAGTCCTGCCCCGCTTTTAATACTTGCCAGCTTCTTGTCATACGACGCGAGATAGGTTTTGTATGTGGTGTTGATGCCCGGCCATTGTGTTCTGTATAAAGCAGTGAAACGGTGCGCGTCGGTAAGACCTGCAAAGGCAGGATTTAAATACTGAGGAACCGCATAGAATTGCGTGAATTGCGGATCTTGTGCCTTAGCGAAGAACGCGGCGCAAACAAAAGCGAATATGCTTAAACTTTTTTTCAATTTCTTATCTTAATAAAGTAACGTCACCTTTCAATTCAACTTTTTGTCCATCGGAAGTGAGATAGCTCATCTTCCACACATACACATCTTTCATACATAATTTACCGTGATAATATCCGTCCCAGCCAATGGTGACATCTTTCGAATCGAATAATAATTCACCCCACCGCGAATAAACACTCAGGCTGTATTCGTTAAGTACTCCTTTAATGGTTGGATGGAATACATCGTTGTTAATATCCAGCGGACCATAAGTTCCTCCGTTAGAAGCCGCGGTATTCGGCGTAAAGGCATTCGGCATTTGCACAGCTGCTTCCTCCGTAATGGTGATATAAGTAATGGTAGATGTATCCCTGCATCCTTTATTATTCATTACGATCAGGATAACGGAATACGTTCCGGTGGCCTGGTAATTATAGGTTGGGTTGATTGACGTAGAGGTTCCACCGTCTCCGAATTTCCAGTTGTTGGTGAAATTGCCAATAGAAAGATTGGTAAAATTGATCGTATTATTCGTCAGCACAGCGTTGGTTGGATCTGCGGTGAAGGCTGCTGTCGGATGTCCGTATACTTTCACAATACGTGTTGAAGTATCCGCGCATCCATAAAGATCAGAAGCGATAAGTTTAACTGAATAAGTTGTGGTAACGGACTGTGTATTCAAATAAGTGTGCGTCACTCCTCCCGCCGAACCGTTTTGTCCATCGCCAAATTGCCAGAAATAATTCACCACGCCGGTGATGTTCGCGAAATTCACCTTTAACGGCGAACATCCGGAATCAGGAGCCATCGTGATATTGAAATTTGGCTTGGAATGAATAATGATAGGAACAATACTTGAATCGGTACATCCAAATGAATTGGTCGCTACTAATAATACACTGAAGGTTTGATTCGTTCCACTGGTATTGGTGAATTGCTGGGCAGGATTTGTTCCGGTTGAAGTAGAGCCGTTACCAAAATCCCAGTTATAAGTACTAGCGCCGCTGGAAATATTAGTAAAGTTGAGGATCTTTGGAGAACAAGCCGGTGTATCTACTCCAAATCTGGCGACCGGTTTAGGATTTACCGTCACCGTATTCTTGATCGAATCCTGGCAGCCGAAAGCATTGCTGACAATGAGATTTACCGTGTATACTGCTGGAGTGGTGACGCTAAGATTAGTATAAGTATGCGTCACAGCCGGCGTAGCGAAGAGTCCTGAGAATCCATCACCAAAACTATATTGATAGGAAGTTCCTGTAGCGGAAGCGTTAAAGTTCACATTAAGAGTAGGACATCCGACAGCCGGTGTTTGAGTAAAGGATGCAACAGGTTTAGGATTTACTGTTACCGTTTTTGACAAACTGTCTTTGCACCCGGCGAGAGAAGTGGAAATAAGTTTCACAGTATATGTAACAGGTGAGGATGTAGTGTTAGAGAAAGTAAAAGAAGGGTTATTCACTCCGGAGGTCGCTGTAGGAATAACGCCGAAATTCCAATAGGACGAAGCGCCTCCCAAAGACTGGTCGGTAAACCCAACAAAAAGATCAGGACATCCGCTGGTAGCCGTTTGTGAGAAATTCATAACGGGTCCGGTGGTAACACCGATATTTTGTGTGATAGAATCTGAACAGAAGGCTGATTTCACAACGAGTTTACCTCCATAAGTTCCCCCGGCGGTATAAGTATGCGATGGATTCTGTGAAGTAGAATTCGCTGATCCGTCTCCGAAGGTCCATTTCCAGCTGATAATAGGATTGGTCATCGAGAAGGTAGAATTATCGGTAAAGTTGACGACGCTTTGCAAACAGGCGATCGTTGGTGAGAAGGCCGCGACGGGACTCTGATGTATCTGTATGGTTTGGTTACTGGTCGCCGAACATCCGTTGGCTCCGAAGATCGTTAATGCGATATTAAAGATACCGGAAGCTGTGTAAGTGGTAAGTCCTGGTCCCTGGGCATTGGATCCCTGTCCGTTTCCATAACTCCAGTTCCATTGGGTGGCACCGACAGAAGTATCGGTAAATCCTACCACCGCTGCCGGAGTACATCCGACCGTTGGAGAGAAAGCAAAGCCAACTGTTGGAGGCGGAAGAATGGTAATAACTACTTTATCTGTATCGCTGCAGGAGTTACCGCCGCCGGGCACAAATGACACTAATTGCACCGTGTAAGTCCCTGTGTTTGTATAGGTATAGGCCTGGGGACCGAAAGGTTTGCTTACAAAGCCTCCGCCCTCTCCAAAATCCCATTTATAGAAATATCCTGTGGTGCTTGAATTGGTAAATGTGATCGTAGAATTAGCGCATAAAGCCCCCGGAGGAACGGTAATGCTCGAGCTGGGAGCATTAAGAATATTAACGTTGACTGTCGTGGTCTTTACACCGCAAAAATTACTATCCATTAAAACGATAGAAAAGGTACCGACCGTAGTATAATTAATAGACGCAGTAGCGGCAGGAGGCCAATCGCTCCAGGTGATCAAAGAATCAGAGCTATTGCCCCAGTATTTTCCGAAATTCCATTGCTGTTTGCGCTGAAATGTATTTAAAGCCGGGCAATTCTCCGTAGAACTATTGGTAAAAGTAAACAAGGTGCTTGGGAAACATTGAAATAAAGTAGAAGCTGTTATTGAAGGTGAGTCAGTGCTGAAGACCTGGATATTTGAAACGGTGGCCTGACTCGCAACGCCGAAATTACAATAGTTCTGCGCCGATAATGTGACAAAGGTCGCACAATTGACCGATCCGTTATTATACATATGCGGCGTGGCTTGTCCATTATTAGTATAGGAAAACACTGCTGCTTGTGTATCTCCAAAGTTCCAGGTGTATTTAGTGGTCTTTGAATTATTGGCGCTGTTATTTGTGTACGTAATAGTACCCGGCGAACAGATAGTAGTAACACCGCTGATAATTCCCGCGACAGCCGCCTGCTCCATTACCACGACTCCTACCATGGTACAGGTATTTGCCGGGATCATGAGGGTCACAACAAAAGTATCGACTGTGGCGGTATAAGTATGAGCAATAACATTTCCGCCTGTATAAGAAGCTCCAACATCGTCGGCAGATCCGTCACCCCAGCTTATAGTATAAGTACCCCACGAAGTTGGTGATTGAAAATTAAGATTGTAAGCACCTCCGGTACAGCTGATCCAGTAAGGTTTATTACTTAGATTGCCCAGGTAATCAAATACCTGGGGACATTGCGACTTTACAAAAAGTGTCGCGAATAAAAATAGTATACTTAATCGTTTGGCCATTATAGGGGTGACCGCTTTTTAAAGCTTGATAAAATTAGCATTTTTTTAGGATTGTGCCAATTTAAATCTAAAAAATTACTGATAATGGGCTGTTTATTTCAGAATTGAGCCTATTAATATGTTAATTTCCTCTCCCCTGGTCAGAGTCATCATGTGTGAACCCTTTTTTATGATGTGGTCGGCTTTGAGCTTGCGGATAGGAAGTGTGTGGTCTTTGGTGCCATGAATGTGAATGATCTTGTTTGAATAGGTGGTTTTATCCCATTTTACGATCATGTTAATGGTTCGTTTGAGATATTTTTTGTCTTTGCTCTTCAACATGCTCTTGAATGTGCTTTTATTCTTTTTCCTATCCGGTTCAACAATCGGCTGAAGAATTCGCGCGCCAAGTTTTATCAATCCTGCCGGAATGATCTTATAAACAGGAATGCTTTTTTGAAAACGGTATCTGAAAGGAAGATCTTTTCGCGATTTGGCGCTGGAAATAATGATGATCTTCTCCGGATGCAGTGTCTCGCTTAGTTCTGAACATAACATTCCTCCCAATGATACTCCTATGAAAGTGTATTTCCCGCTCGTATCGATCTGCTGACGAATGATCTCCGCGAATTGCTTCATGGTAGTTCCTTTTTCAGGAACAGGATATTTTATATGAACGATCTTGTATGAGGGATCAAATTTTATTTTCTCAAAGATCCTTTCGTCCGATCCCTGTCCGGGGAATAAATAAATGGTTTGAGAAAAAGAATTCAATGTGATCAATATTAAAAGTGAGGTCAGAAGCCTCATAAGTTAGGATTTAGGATCAATTCTGTTTTTTATTTAGTTCTATCACCAGTTCTTTCTCCTCCTTTTCATTCGCTACGGGTTCAATATCCATCACCACAGGATTAAATCCCGCTTCCTCAACGATCACTTTATAACTTACGAGGGGATTTACCGCCAGAATAAATTTACCGCTGCTGCCGCTCGACGTATAGATCCCCGCCACTTGTTTGGATCCGTTATCCAGTAAAGTGATCTTCGCTTTTCCGGGAACATTGTCCTTCATGATCCTTCCGTGTTTCACAACAATATCATTGTCTCCGTATCTCGTATCCAAAACATAAATATCTTCTTCTCCTTTGGTGTCCTCTTTCAAAGAAGAATAATAGCCGTGTTTTCCATCCGCGCTTAAGACAAAGAAAACATCGTTGTTCACTCCGTTCACAGGATAACCCGCATTCTCAGCTTTCGTAAAGACATTCGTTTCCTTATTCAGAACCGACATAAAAACATCATAATCTCCCATCGTATTATGTCCTTTCGAGCTGAAGAACATGGTGACCCCGTCAGGATGGATAAAAGGCGCGTCTTCGTCGTAAGCGGTATTGATATTAGGACCCAGATTGAAAGGCAATCCCCATTTTCCATTCGGTAATCTTTTGATCCGGTAAATATCCTTCCCGCCGAAACCGCCCGGACGATTACTTGTAAAATACACTTCACTCGTATCGGTGCTGAAGCAAGCGCTGGTCTCAATGAATTGTGAATTGATCTCTTTACCGAACATTTTCGGAATGCTCCATGAATTGTCTGCCATCTTCTCGCTGAACATTAAATGGCCGCTTCTCAGATCCGGCGCGCTCCGAAAAACGATCATGCGCTGTCCGTCGTGACTGAGAGCGACGCACGCATCATTGAGAAGGGTATTTAATGGCGGTCCGGCATTTTTTGGTTTTTCCCACTTACCATTTTTGAATTCACTCACGTAAATATCCTCATAATAATTTCCCAGGGGATCTTTCGCGCCATTCGAGCTTCCTTCCCGTCTCGAAGTAAAATAAAGCGTGTTCTCATCAGAGGTGATCACCGGAACGTAATCATCAAAGGGCGAATTGATCTCGGATCCCATATTCTTTATCACCGCTTTGTGCGGTCTTGCTATTTGTAACTTAGCGCTCTCACAAGAGGCGATCATATGTTCTATTGCATCGTTCGATTCTCTTCTTTTTTTGGGATCTATGGTTTTATAGGAATTGAAATATGTGATCGCGACATCAAAATTCTTTAACTTATGATTCACTTTACCTAACCAGAAAGCAGCTTCCGTTAATTTTGAATTCTGAAGATTCGCTGAAAGCGCGATCACGGAATCGACAGGCTGTGATTCTTCGAAACGCGAGATCAGCGCGTTCAAGCTCGCTTTTTCATTCTTAGGATCGATCGCGAGGACTTTATTATAGCCATTCAGCGCGTTGAAATAATCACCGCGTTCAAAATAAAAATCGGCATCTTTGATGAGCTGGATGACAGGGTCAGCCGCTTTTTGCGCGCAAAGGTGTGCGCATAGAAAGAAAAAAACAAATATGTTTGGAAAAACTCTCAAAATTAAAGCAGGTCTGTAAGCCGGGTTTTGTTTCTTCGTCCCGGGCAAGCCCGAGGACGGTATATTTATCATTTATCTGTGCAGCCTACCCATCACGACACCTTGCGGATTAGGACGGGACGCCCTAAAATCGTGACTTATTTGGCCTTTCAACACCCGAGGTTTACCTGCAATGAACATTACTGTTCAAAGCCGTGGGCTCTTACCCCACATTTTCACTATGACCCGCACATTGCTGCGAAGGCTACTTGTTTTCTGTGGCACTTTCTGTGACCTTACCATTCCTGGTAAAGTCCCCGCGTTTATCACGCGGCGGGTTACCCTGCGTTGCCCGGACTTTCCTCCCAGAGTGAACGCAAGCGAACCTCTGGGCGATAAAACAACCTGCACTATAAAATTACTGAATATTCTCATACGGAAAGAAGAAATTTTCAGTCCCTGTTCTATCCTTTCTCTCTAAACTATTAAAGTATGTTAACCTGGGTGGCGCCGTAGCCATAGGTTTTATAGGGAGCATCGTGAAAAGTTAAGCCCCTTGTGTCTTTGAGAACACTAAGGATCTCGTGCTTTAAACGGCCATTTCCGACGCCGTGAATGAAGGTTATCTTTTTCACTCCTGATGCCATTGCAGAATCAAGTTCTTTTTCGAAACGTTCCATTTGTATGGAGAGCATTTCGTGATTGGAAAGTCCGTTCACATTATCCACCAGCTCTTCAATGTGAAGATCCACCTCTTTCTCCATCATTTTCTGCTGTTCCTTTTTGGAACGGGAGATCCTGGCCGGAGTTTTGAATTCTTTGATGGCTTTGAGCCGGTTGATATCATCCGCGCTCAGATCCTGTTCTACATTACGTGTCACAATGAATTCATCTTTTAAAAGGAAAGCGTAAACAGGACGTTTGAATTCTTCGTGCTTTAAAAGAATGGATTCGTTCAGGCTTTTTTTATTGACAGAGATCACTTGCGCCACCGGGATCTGAGACCGGAAATGAGTATTCTTGTATAACAGACATTCTATTTTATGGAAATTATATTCCGCGAAAAAATTCATTTTCACCGTTTTCAGGAGGATCTTCTGAAAAGCTCCCAGCTCTCCGTGTTTGATCGTCTGAAAATATTCATCATCCATGATAGAATATGTGAAAAGAAGAATGTAGGAAGAGGAATTGAAAAGGTAAATAGAATATTCACTCGCGAGGATCGGCATCTCATGGTCAGGCTCTATCACAAAATAAATAGTATCTGAAATACTATTCTCAGCATCGATACTCATGTTCTCGACCTCAGGATTAAGGATCAATTCAGTATGAATGGGAACAAGACTTTTAATGGGATAAGGTATCTCAAATCCGTCAGGAAGCTCCACAAAAGCCGTATTCTTATCCTTGAAACGGGACACCACTCCTTCGCCGGTCTCATTCAAAAAACGCACCTTATCTCCTATTCTCAGCTTCATATTTGTGGTTTTATGGAAAGAAACCCTTTTTCTTTTATGGAATAGAATTCCACAGCGAATTTAGCGCATAATTCTTTGAGATGTTCCAAATGTTTCCTGGAATTACTCGCGTCAGCGATCAAAAGTTTAGTTCCGGGAGGAATTTCAGTGATATCCGTGTTTTGTGAGACCATCAGATATTGAGGGGACAAAAAAGAGGCCAGCTTCGTTTGTGAAGGGTCGCTGAGATGGAAAAGAGAAGTATTCCCAATCTTAAAAAAAGACGCGCCGCTTTCAAAATGATCAGAATAATTGAATGTGCTGTGATGCGGTTTAATATGATAATCGTAATCTCTTTGAGAGGATGACGAAGAATACAGAATAGTGTTCCGGTTCTTTAATTCGAAAGCGTTTTGTTTATTGACGGCGTAAACATTAAACGAAAGATCTGACTTCTTTTGCCAGGAATCTATCAATGACAAACATTGCCACACCAGGAGAAGAAAACAGAAACCGACAGCGTACTGAAAAGAACGTTTCTTAATGAACCAGAAGGCCGAGAACAAGAGCCCAGTAAGAAATAAAGCGTCAGTGAACGAAAAATCGATCTTATCTGCGTAACCCCATCCCGCTTCGTTCGTAAGTCCCACCAATAAAAGTATCAAATTCACCAGTCCATTGATGAGCGGTGCGAGGAAACTCATTTTGAGGAGAAGCAAAAGTGAGAGATAAATGATCACAGAACAAAGTGGTATGATCAGCAGGTTCGATAAAAAGAACCAGAAAGGGAATTGGTGAAACAAAAATAGTGTGATGGGCAAAGTACTCAGCTGGGCGGCGACTGAAACACTGTTGAGCTGCCAGATCTTCCTTAGAAAACGGTTATCGGTACTGATAGACTTGCTGATCAAAGGCTCAAAATAAATGATCCCTATAATTGCTGAATAACTCAATAAAAATCCCGCGTTGCGAATGAGGAATGGATCGATAAATAATAAGATGAAAGCTGAAACGGAAAGTATATTCATATTATTATCCGCCGAATAATTGAAATAAAATTTTCCTACCGATAAAAAAGCCAGCATCAGGGCCGCACGCATTACCGGCGCTGAGAATCCGGTTAGAAGGGTGAATAGAAATAAGGTTATAAGGATCACAGAGAGTCTTAATATCTTAAATCTGTTATTGGGATCAATGAGATTAAAGAGAAAGATCAGAACGATGTATAAAACACCTGTGTGCCATCCTGAAACGGATAAAATGTGAAGCGTTCCGGAATGCGCGAAGGCATTGATCGTTTCCGGACTGATCTCATCATCATATCCTGTCAAAAGCGCTGAACAAAATGCGGAAGCTTCTTTATGGAGTCCCGAATTCTGAGTGACATTAATGGTATTTTTCTTTAACCTTAATCCCAGTCCTTTCAGCCCAAGACCTTCGTATCCCATGACCGCAAGATGTTCTTCGTCCGCGAAACAAACATGAAAAATGTTTTTATCCGCAAGATATCTTTTGTAATCGAATTCATCCGGGTTCAAGGGCGGATCTACCGGACTGAATTTTGTATTTAAACTCAATAAAGTTCCAGGCCCGATCTTAGTTTTATCGAAAGGTTTTTTTACATAAGCGTAAACCGTTCCCTTGACCGGACGTAAACCCTTTTTGGTTTGAAGTGACCTTAGTTCGAGTTCTACTTTGAAAGTTTTTTCTTTTTCTACAACAAGATCGGTAACTCTTCCCGTAAAGGAATAATTCCTGTTTTCCTCGATCAGGTTCCCATAAAACTCCGGAGAATTGCTGATCCTGTAGTAATAACAAACCGTGAGTCCGCATACCACCATGAAAATATCAGCGCTGAATAAAAAGATCTTAGGAAGTAAATTGTTCTTTATTTTTCCTTTCAGAAAAAAGATAAGTCCAAGCAAGCCTCCAATGATCGCCAGCCAATAAATAAAGTTGTAATTGAGTCCTGAATATACCGCGACCAGTATTCCTGCCACGAATGGAAGAAGTATCCGTAAGAACGGTATGGACTTGAATAAATTCATCACTTAAAAACGAATACCGATCACACAAACGTCATCGATCTGCTCCAATCCGCCTTTCCAGTCCTCGATGGCTTTATCGAGTTTCTGTTTTTGCTCATTCATAGAGAGCTTATGAATGTCGTAGAGCAATCCTTTCAAACGTTTAACAGAGAATTTTTTCTGTTTTGGACCACCGAACTGGTCGCTATATCCGTCGCTGAAAAAATAAATGATATCGTCCTGGTGATAAGGAATGGTAATCTCTTCGAATTGCTTCTCCCCCATTCCCATTCCGCCTAAAGAAAATTTACTGCCTTTTATTTCGATAAGATCTTCCGGTTTTTCAGCTCCGGCGGGAATAAATACGGCAGGACGTTTCGCGCTGGTGAAAGTGAATTCTTTTTTACTCTTATTCACTCTTAAAAGCGAAAGATCCATTCCATCCTGAACCCCTTGTTCTCTCGTGTTTCCCTGTTTGAGCATGATATTGATCTGGTGGTCGATCTCGAGAAGTATTTTGGATGGCTGGGTGATTTTATTCTCAATGACAGTTTGATTCAGAAGACTGCTTCCGATCACCGTCATAAAAGCGCCCGGAACTCCGTGTCCTGTACAATCTGCCATTACCAGGATATAATTCTTATCATCGGTTTCGTGGAACCAGTAAAAATCACCGCTTACAATATCTCTTGGCTTGAATAAGATAAACGAAAGCGGAACACTGCGGGTGATGATCTCTTCTGAAGGAAGCACCGCTCTTTGTATCCTTTGCGCGTAAGTGATGCTGCCGAGGATATCTTCTTTCTGGGCTTCCAGCTCCTTGTTGCTTAATTCCAGCTGAACTTTCTGTGACTTGATCTGTTCTTCCGCCGCTCTCCTGGTCACTACTATATGGTGAATACTATAGATGCAGATCATTAATGGAACGAAAATAAAAAACGGTAATTGAGGCGGCACTTGCTCAGGCGGAATATCAAAATGAAAAAGAGAAAAGCCTGATTGTTCATTGAGAAGTCCTAAAAATATAGTGAAAATGCTATACGAAGCGATGATCCATCCCCATTTAGTGCCAAGCACAAAGAACGCGAAGAGTATCACGACCATGCTCCAGAATCCACCATCGATGCCGACGTGAAAATTCATGATCCATTCGTTGAACAGACCGGTGATGAGTTGCTCAGTAACAAAGAAAAATCCAGCTAGCCTGACACTGCCGGTTTTTTTCAAAACGACCAATACCATTGGTAAAGAAACGACGGCGAAGGAGATAATGCAGATCAGCCAGGTGTAATGACCGGCGATAAGGTTACCATAATACATTAATCCCAAAAGAAGAAAGAAAACCGTGATATTGTAGGTAAGATCGATACGTGCTTTTTCAAACACGTCGTCGGTCTTCGCGAGAGCATCACCAATGATATAATTCTTAAATCTTTTTAAGGGATTCATTATACCGATAAAGATATAAAATAGAAGTCATCTCAAAAATATGTTTTCATGCTTTTTCAAGTATTTTTCGGGCAGGCGAGGCGCTTTTTGAAGACCATACTGAAGAGGAAGTATGGCGAAAAAGGCAACGAAGCCTGCACGGAAAAGACGATGAAAAAGCTGATAAGAGATTTTTGAGAGGACTTCTCAGTATTATTTAAGACTTTGACGGCGGGGATCGAACTGCATCATCCATTCCATGGCCTTTTTTTCATCGGTAAAGGTGCGGAAATGAAAATGGGGCTTATTTATTTTGGAAAAGAAATTAGCGACCAGCTTTAAAGGAAGATTATCAATAAGGGCGGCGTTCGCTATGAGAAAAGGGGATTCTTCTTTACGGGCCGACAATTCCCGGGCTTCAGGACTGATCGTTACATTTACCCTCGCGTCGGAAAGGAGAAGATAAGGCTTACCATTGGTGAATGAACGCGCGGCCGCTGTCAGTTCGCGTATCTCTTTCACGTCGAGCTCAGCGCCCTCTTTGAATTTAAGATACACCACCGGCTCTATATAACTGACTATTGTATGACTCAGTTCTATTGGTTCCATATGGTTATTTGAATCTGAGGGAAGATTCAGCAAACAATATAGAAATAAAAAATTAAATAGTTCAGAAATTTTGCTCCAAAGTGAGTTTTGAGAGCTTAAATGACATGGTATTGACCAGTTGTGCGAGAGGTTTTTCGGCCATACTGAGAATAAAAGGATTCATATCGCCACGCATTTCTACAGCGCATTGGCCTTTTTGCGAAGCTTCTCCGATAAATTTCGCTTCCAGAATAAAATTGAACCTGGCGAGGCCTTCTGTTTGAAAAGTGATCGAGGAAAATGGTTCTTTTTTGATGATCCGTATCTCGAGACGGGTAATTCCTTTAATGGTAAAAGCAGCTTTCTCGCCCGAATATTCAAAGCCTTCTACCTTATCTTCAGGTAAAATGTCTTTGAAATTCTTAAAATCACCAAGGTAATTGAAGAGATCCTGCAGCGGACTTTGTGTAGGATGTATTTCGCTGCTTATAGTGAAGGAGGCCACGAACTAGCTGGTTAAAACACCCCATTTAGAAGGGTTGTTGCGCCATTGCTTCAATGACTCCACATCTTTTTCAGAGATAAAGTTGCGGTGAAGGGCTTCTTCGATAAGAATATTATAATCACAAAGGGTCTTCACCATGCAATTCGCTTTTTTGAAATTCTCAACCGCTTCATCGAATCCGTAAGTGAAAATAGCAACCATTCCCTTTACATTGCATCCCGCCGCCCTCAATGCTTCCACGGCTTTCAGACTGCTTCCTCCTGTAGAAATAAGATCTTCGATCACGATCACGCTTTGTCCGCTCTGAACTTCTCCTTCGATCATATTCGTGAGCCCGTGCTTTTTCGCCTCACTGCGAACATACACAAATGGAACTCCTAATTCCTGGGCCACCAATGCTCCCTGCGCTATTCCCGCTGTCGCGACACCCGCCACCACATCCGGTTTACCGAACGATTCGTTGATAGTGTTGATGTATTGCTGACGGATATACGTTCTTATCTGGGGATAAGAAAGTGTTTTACGGTTATCACAATATATAGGCGACTTCCATCCGCTGGCCCAGGTAAAGGGTGCGTCAGGACTTAATTTAATAGCTTTGATTTGTAATAAAAATTCGGCAATTTTATGTGCCGCATCATCGAATGAAGTCATGCGGCAAAATTACTCTTATATAGGGGTTTGGAATTAGATTTTTATGAACAAAAAAATATACTTTGATAACCGTTTTATGCTGATCACTGAAGCTATAATTCAACCTTCAGAAAATCAGGATATTGTAGATGCCGATAAAGAAAGCGGAGAAAAACTAAACGAATTGCTAAAAAAATTTATTCAACAAAGTCCTCAAAAAAGTTTGATTTTAATTAGTAAAAATGTACAGAATGTTTTTGAACTGCTAAAAACGCATTTGATTTGCATTGAAGCCGCGGGCGGACTCATAAAGAATTCGGACCGTTATCTTTTTATTTTCAGGCTGGGTAAATGGGACCTTCCCAAAGGAAAAATTGATAAAGGAGAAAGCCGTGAACAGGCAGCCGTCAGGGAATGCGAAGAAGAATGCGGTATAAGCGGACTCACTATTTTGGATACTTTGCCTGATACTTATCACATCTATAATTATAAAGGACGGCAAGCTTTAAAGATCACTTATTGGTACCAGATGTCCTCGAATTTCGGCGGAACCCTTGTTCCACAAACTGAAGAAAACATCGAAAAGGCCGAATGGATGGATAAAAATAGTATTAAAACAGAGGTTCTTGCGAATACCTACCCTTCTGTTTCCGACCTGATAGAATTCATGTCTTTTGGATAAAAATTATATGTATATTTAAAAACAAAAATCTCTCAACTATGATACACTTTAGCTCCAGCAAAATTCTGATCCCGGTCGATTTCTCTGAAACTTCATTATTGGCCATCAAACACGGCGCCTTTTTAGCGCAGCTCACAAAAGGAGAAGTTTACCTGACCCACGTGATCAATAAATTGTATGAAAGCTACGCGGTGATCAACCAGCCAATGAATGTTGATACCGGAATGTTAAGCGATAAAGTGACCGTGAAACTGGAAGAGATCTCAAACGAGATCAAGAAAAAATACGCGATCAACGTTCATAAAATTGTGAGCAGCGGAAATCCTACTTCTGAGATCATTAAAACAGCGAAAGACGTGGATGCTTCTCTCATTGTAATGGGAACACATGGTTATTCTCCACTCGAAGAACTCGTGATCGGAAGCAACGCCATAAAAGTGATCACCAAAAGCGCTTGTCCCGTAATGTGTATGAGCGAAAAAGCGACCAAATTCGGATACAACAATATTTTATTACCGATCGATACTTCACCGCACAGCCGCCAGAAAGCGATCTACGCGATGGAGTTCGCCAAAAATTTCGGAGCTCACGTTCATTGTCTCGGTGTATTGACCGCTGACGAAAGCGATCACAAAGGCGCGATGGAAGTGATGCTGAGCCAGGTTAAAAAAGTGGCGGATGAACATAAAGTTATTTGTACCACTGAAGTTCTTACCAATGTAAAGAACCGCGCTACCGCGACTGTAAATTACGGACAGCAAAAGAATGCCGATCTTATCATCATAATGACCGATCAGGACGCGGAGATCAGCGGTTTCTTCCTCGGTCCGTATTCACAACAAGTGATCCACTTATCAAAAGTACCGGTGATCGCTGTGAAACCAGAAGAACATCCTGAGAATATTACCTGGACAGTGCTGTCGGGGACATCGGGAGTTTAAAAAGCGGCAGAGAAGCAGGGGCAGCAGCAGTTGGGTCGCTGCTCCATTCAAAATTTCGTTATCAGAATATTTATTCAGCCAGGAAGTATTTCTATTTTCGGGCAGACTGCCTACCGCAGCTGCCGCTGCCGCCTTACACACTTTTATTGCTAAAGCGCTTCTCTCAGAAATCCGCTATTATTACTAACTTTGATACATCCAATCACAAAAGCGAAATAACCTCCTCGTTATAGCGGCCGTACTGGCCTTTTCGGTTCTTTGTGTTATTAAAATTCCTTCTCTCGATTTCAATTACGATTTTGAGGCTTTTTTTCCGAATGAGGATAATGAGCTGGGACAATACCACGCTTTCAGGGAACAGTTTGAATACGACAATGAGTTCGTACTGATCGCGCTGGAGAATAAGAAAAGTATCTTCGAAAAGGAATTTCTGGATAAAGTAAATTCATTGAGCCAGGACCTCGCGAAGATCGACAAGGTTCAAAGAGTGGTCTCTCCTACCAATTTAAAACATCTTTCATTCGGAGGACTCGTTCCTTTACAGACGAAGGTCCTACATTTCGAAGATCCCGAATTGTATAAAGAAGATAGTGCAAAAATTTACAGCTCAGGAAATTTCGTGGGATCTTTCTTTCCTAAGAACGCGAAGTCCGTTAGTATTTACATCAAGAACGAGGAAGGATTAAGCAAAGCGAAGAGCGATACTCTCGCGGCGAACATTATCAGAGCTATGGGGAAATACAAATTCGATGATACTCATCACGTAGGAAGGATCTTCGCCCAGGATGTTTATCTCAAAAATATCCGCCAGGAATTCGGCCTGTTCATTGTCATTTCATTTGTTTTGGTACTTATATTTTTATGGATCTCCTTCCGAAGCCTGTACGGAGTGATCGTTCCGATTTCTATTGTAGCGGTATCGGTATTGTGGACCTTAGGGATCATGGCAATGATGGGAAAAGCGATCGACATCATGTGCGTGATGCTTCCTACTATGATCTTTATCGCCGGAATGAGCGATGTGGTGCATTTCTTTTCCAAATATTTTGAAGAGCTGGCAAAACATACGGAGAAAGAAAAGATCTATCCGCTTATTCTGAAAGAAGTCGGTTTTCCCACCTTTCTCACGCTGATCACTACTGTTGTGGGATTTTTATCATTGCTCTTTTCCAGTATGAAGCCCATCCGTGATTTTGGGATCTACACTTCCGTGGGAGTGGTGATCGCTTTTATCCTCAGTTATACTTTACTTCCCGCCATACTTTATTTCTTCACTCCAAAAAAACTGGTATCGGTACACGGGCATAACAATAATACCTATAACCTGATGAGAAGAGGATTGTTCTGGATCTTCCGGAATCAGAAAACCATAGTGGTCATCACTCTTCTCGCCATTGTTTTTTCAGTGACAGGCATCATGAAAGTAAGAGTGAATAACATTTTACTCGAAGACCTTAGCGACAGAGTAAAAATAAAACAGGATTTTTTATTCTTTGATAAATATTACAGTGGCGTAAGACCTTTGGAATTGGATATTAAGATCAAAGATCCATCAAAAAGCATTTGGGACTATGAGATCATTACTCAAATTGACGCGATGGACCAATTCCTGAAAAAAGAATATTGCTGCGGATTTTTGTATTCGCCGGCCATGCTTGTGAGATCGGTCTACAGTTCTATGAACGAAAATCCGGGAAATGCTTTTCCTTCAAAGGAAGATTACGAACCGATCGCGAAAGAATTAAGAGCGAATAAAAAGAATAAAGAGCTGAAACGTTTTGTGAGCAGTGACTTTAAACAGGGACGCATCAGCGGAAAAACAGAAGATATGGGAAGCATGATCATGGCGGAGCACAACAAAAACTTCAGTGATTTTCTTAGTAAAAACATCAATAAAGATCAAATCGGAGTGAATATTACCGGAGCCGCGCATTTGATCGACCGGAATAATGAATACATGGTGAGCAATATGATCCAGGGATTTGGATTTTCAATTATTGTGATCGCCATCCTCACCTATTTCTTGCACCGCAGCTGGAGAATGGTCCTTGTGTTTATCATCCCGAACGTGATCCCGCTCGCCATCATTGCCGGAATAATGGGTTTCGCGGGAATAGAATTAAAAGCGGCGACTTCCTTAGTGTTCAGCATCGCTTTTGGTATTGCGACGGACGATACTATACATTTTATTTCACGGCTTAAAATTGAGCTCGCTTATGGAAAAAGCCTGATGTATGCTTTCAAACGCACTTATTTTGAGACCGGAAAGCCTATTCTGCTCACTACTTTTATTTTGATGGGAGGATTTGTCAGCTTAATGATCAGCGATTTTCAAAGTACTTTTTATTTTGGATTCCTCATTTGCATAACGATCATCATCGCGGTATTAGCGGATATATTTTTGTTGCCGGTATTGTTGTTTATGATCCTCGGTAAAAGTAAACCAGATAAAAAAACGAAATGAAAATTCAAAAAATAGTCTCTATCGCTTTCGGATCCATAGGAGCGCTTTTCTTTGTGATCGGAGTTTTTATCCTCATCAAAGAAATCAATTTCAAGAATAAAGCTGCCGGCGCGAAAGGAATTATCATTGATTATGACGTGAGGACAGAAACTTCCGGTTCCAGTAAAGGACACCAAAGCACTCACACTTATTATTTCCCCATCATTGAATTCAGCGTGAATGAAACAAAATACAAATTCACTTCTAACGCTTCTTATTCAAAAGAAGATGGTCCTGTCGGATCAGAAATAGAAATCCTGTACGATCCTGCCGATCCAAATAACGCAGAAATGAAAAGCGGCACTTTACTCGTTCCCATTATTTTCATAGGACTGGGAATTCTGGCCATACTTCTATCGGTTATTTTGTTCCGTAATGCAAAAAGAAGAAATACACCTGCGTAATTTAACCGCAAAGACGTTGAGTCTTTCGCAAAGTTTCACAGAGAGATCCCAGGCTAAAATCCTATTTCATGTTTTCCTCTGCGAAACTCTGCGTTCACTTCGCGTCTTTGCGGTTTCTGCATCTAAAATCTCTTCCTAGATCTCCTAAAACAGCCAAAAAAGCCTAAAGCCCCTTTTCACCCGCCAAAAGCCCTGACATTTAGTCCCGTTTTTTGCAATTGGCACGAAAATCGTGTACCTTAGAATAGGAAAATTGACCTGAGCCTATGAATTTTTTTAACGAGAGCGATAAACTTCCCTTTAGCCCGATAATTGACGAAGAAACCGATTTTATTCCCCTTCTTTCGAGTGAAGATGAAGATAACATGCTGGCCGAAAAACTGCCGGATGTCCTCCCTATATTACCTTTAAAGAATACCGTTTTGTTTCCCGGAGTAGTCATTCCTATTACGGTTGGGCGAGATAAATCCATCGCTCTGATAAAAGATTCTTACAAGGGCGACAGAACTATTGGAGTGGTAGCGCAAAAAAATGACGCCATCGAAGAACCCGCTTTTAAAGACCTTAATTCGATCGGAACAGTAGCGCATATTATCAAAATGCTTCGTATGCCCGATGGGAATACCACGGTGATCATACAGGGAAAAAAACGTTTCAAGATCACAGAATTCGTACAGGCAGAACCTTATCACAAAGCGAAAGTAGAATCGTTTGATGAGATCAAGCCGCCGAAAGACGATAAAGAATTCCAGGCCATAGTACAGAATTTAAAAGATATTTCTTTACAGATCATCAAGCAATCTCCTAGCATTCCAAGTGAAGCGGGCTTCGCTTTGAGCAATATTGAGAGTCCGACCTTTCTCGTGAATTTCATTTCATCGAATATGAACGCGGGGACAGACGAGAAACAAAGAATGCTTGAAATTCCTGATCTCAAACAGCGTTCACTCGCCGTTCTCGGGAACCTGAACAAAGAATTGCAAATGCTGGAGCTGAGAAACCAGATCCAGAATAAAACGAAACACGATCTCGATAAGCAGCAAAGAGAATATTTCCTTCACCAGCAAATGAAGACCATACAGGAAGAGCTGGGCGGGAATAATTTTGAGCAGGAGCTGGCGGATTTCAAGGAAAAAGCGAAAACAAAAAAGTGGAGCAAGGAAGTCCAGGCTTTTTTTGATAAAGCATATAACAAATTACAGCGCATGAATCCGAATGCCGCTGAATACGGAATTCAGACCAATTATATTGAATTACTACTCGAATTGCCATGGGGAGAATTCACTCACGATAATTTCGACATTAAGAACGCTTCGAAAATATTAGATGAAGATCATTATGGTCTGGAAAAAGTGAAGGAACGTATCCTTGAACATTTGGCCGTATTAAAATTAAAAGGCGATCTCAAATCTCCGATCATTTGTTTATATGGTCCTCCGGGAGTTGGTAAAACCTCATTAGGAAAAAGCATCGCGAGAGCTTTGGGAAGAAAATACATTCGGATGAGTCTCGGCGGTTTGAAAGACGAAAGTGAGATCCGCGGTCACCGCAAAACGTATATTGGAGCGATGCCGGGGAGAATTGTTCAGAATTTAAAGAAAGTTCAGAGCTCGAATCCTGTTTTTGTTTTGGATGAAATTGATAAGGTAGGAAATGATTACCATGGAGACCCTTCCTCTGCTCTATTGGAAGTTTTAGATCCGGAGCAGAACGCGAATTTCTACGATAACTTCTTGGAATTGGATTATGATCTCAGTAAGATCATGTTCATCGCTACCTGTAATAATCTGACGACCATTCAGCCCGCTCTCCGCGACCGTATGGAGATCATTGAGGTGACAGGATATACTATTGAAGAAAAGCTGGAGATCGCGAAACGACATTTATTACCGAAACAGATCACTGAAAGCGGATTGAAGAAAAGCCAGCTGAAATTAAGCGATAAAGTCCTGGAACACATCATTGAGAATTACACAGCCGAAAGCGGAGTGCGTAATTTAGAAAAGAAAATTTCTAAAATAGCCCGTCACGTGGCCATGCACATCGCATCTGATAAAGCGGAGCCGAAGATCACGGAAGAAAGCCTGGCGAAAATTCTGGGAGCGGCTCACATCAAAGATAAATACCAGGGCAATGACGCGGCAGGTGTGGTGACGGGATTAGCATGGACCTCTGTGGGTGGAGATATTTTATTCATTGAGACCAGCTTGAGTAAGGGAAAGAATCAAAAGCTGACATTGACAGGAAATCTCGGAGACGTGATGAAAGAAAGCGCCATTTTAGCTTTGGAATTTTTAAAAGCCCATCCAGATGTTATCGATGTAGATTCGACAGTATTTGATGAGAACAACATTCATATTCACGTTCCTGAAGGAGCCACACCGAAAGATGGTCCTAGTGCCGGGATCGCGATGATGACTTCTATCGCCAGCGCTATTACACACCGTAAGGTAAAAAAAGGTGTAGCGATGACGGGCGAGATCACTTTACGCGGAAAAGTTCTGCCTGTGGGCGGTATCAAAGAAAAAATCCTTGCTGCCAAACGCGCCGGTATCAAAGAAATTATTCTTTGTAACGGAAATAAAAAAGATGTGGATGAAATTAAGCCCGAATATTTGAAAGGACTTAAATTCATTTATATTGAGAATATGAAAGAGGTGTTGGAAGTGGCGTTACTGAAGGAGAAGGCGAAGTAGATACTCAAAATTCAACCACAAAGAACACAAAGTTTTCGTTGCAAAACTTCTTAGTGCTCTTTGTGTTGCCTTTTAACTTTGTGGCCTTTGTGGTTAAGTAGCCCTTCAAACCACCCTCATCTCTTGCTTAAAAAACTCCTTATAAACCCTTCCTATCGGAAGCTTAATAGTTCCAATCTCTACCTCCGTTCCGCTGTAAGATGAAATTTTATCGAGATTAATGATGAAAGATTTATGGATCCTCACAAAACGTTTGGATCTTAAAAGATCATCGGCCTCGCCGATTTGCATTTTTGTAACGAGTTTCTGGGAAGCAGTATGAACGCGGATGTAATCTTTCAGGCTTTCAATGTAAAGTATATCCTCAAAAAAAACTTTGACCCTTTTTTTATCGGCGTAGAAAAAAGTATGAGGTCTTTCTTCGCTGACATCCGAAACTTTTTCTGATGGAAGAAGCGCGTAAACTTTGTTTACTGCCTGGACAAAACGACTAAATTCAATTGGCTTCAATAGATAGTCCACGACATTCAGATCAAATCCATCTAAAGCGTATTCGTGATACGCTGTCGTTAGAATGACCTTATAGTTTCCCTGTAAAGTTTTCAAGAAATCGAGTCCGTTGATCTTGGGAAGATAGATATCGAGAAATATCACATCGATTTTTTCAGATCGCAGTTTTTCAGAAGCAGAGAGCACATCTTCACACATTCCTTTTAATTCCAGACCGGGGACCTGTGAAATATAATGCTTGACCACTTCCGCGGCCAGGGGCTCATCCTCTACTATCAAACAATTCAAAACCTGCATAGGTGGACAGATCAACATTTAAATTTACGATAAATTTTCCTTCTTTTTTACCGTGAATGAACTCAAATTCCCTGAACTGAAGCTCAAGACGGCGGGTCACATTACTAAGTCCGATGCCCTTATCCTTTTCTTCGTTCACAGAAATGGTCGAAATGGTATTTTCGATCATGACATGAAGTTTTTTCTTCTTCAATTCTATCTTCATTAAAATAAAAGCCGGATCGGAAGAAGTATTTCCCGCTCCGTGTTTGAAAGCATTCTCCAGTAGGGGTAAGATCAATAAAGGCGGGACCAATTCCAAAGAATTGTCAATTTCCCTGACGATCTCTAGTTTTATCCTGCTTCCAAATCTTAATTTCTGTAATTCCGTGTAGTCTTCAATTATTTTCAGCTCTTCTTCCAGGCTCGTCATCTTCTTTTCCGATTCATACAATACGTACCGTAAAATTTTAGAAAGACGCATGATGGAATCGGGAGTCAGGTCGGAATTTATTTTCGCCAGAGAATAAATACTGGTCAGACAATTAAAAAGGAAATGGGGATTCACCTGGGCCTTTAAATGCTGCATCTCGGTTTCCAGTTTCTGACGGGTCAATTCTTTCTCGTTCTTCATAGCCGAGATCCTTAATTTGAAAAGCTTAATAGCTGAAGCTATTCCCACCACCAATAAAATATCAAATAAAGAATAAAATAATCTCGCGAGGTATTCAAAGGCTCCTATCTTCCCATGCTCATCGTGATAGATATGGGTCCAGATCACAAAATGCATTAGCACTCTATAGACTAATAACGACAGACACAAAACAAAGAATGCTTCAACATAAAGCCTTATCCGCTTATCTAATTTTACCCAGCGCGGAATAAAAAGATACAGGAAATAATAAGTCGTAAGGATCTTTACTGACAAGAGGCAAAGCTGGGCTAAAGTTCCCTGTATCGCGAGTTCAGAGGTGGGATGAGTAAGAAAAGAGGAAGAAAGGAAAAGCTCGTTGTACAATCCCATTCCGAAGAACAGGAGCCAAAATCCCAAATGAAGTCCGATACGCTTCCAATTCACACTTAAATATCCCAAAAAAGGAGCCATCCTTCACAAAAAACAGACGAACGACCAAAAAAGACATAAGAACGACATTGTCTTTCCGCTTCAGTTGTTCATCCTATCAAAATATCCCTTCCTATATAAAAAAGAAAAGCAGTTTCTTTTAGAAATATCTTCAAAGAAAAAAATGAAACATCTATTCTTCTTTGTTCTTATTGGTCTCACCATTACTTCAAATGCCCAGCTCTTCACAAAAGTCAGCAGCGGTAAAATTGTCAATACTCCATCCGACAGCCGCGGAATTAATTTTGTTGACGTGAATAATGATGGATACGATGATGTTTTTATTACGAATGGTCCTTCCGGCGGAGACCACAATCTTCTTTACATCAATAATGGGAATGGAACATTTACTTCCGATACAACTAATGCTATTGTAAAAGATACCAGTTCTTTTGATGGCGCTACTTTCGGAGATGTGGATAATGATGGAGACCTGGATGCTTATGCAGTGACCTGGTACGGACTCAAAAATTATTTTTACAGGAATAATGGTTCAGGAATCTTTTCTTATGAGCCTACCAATGTTTCAGGCAACATGGGGACTTTTTCAGAGACCGCTTCCTGGGGAGATTATAATAAAGATGGTTTGCTGGATCTTTACTGCACGAACAGCGGAGGAAATAAAAAGAATCTCTTGTATTTGAATCTGGGAGCAGGAACTTTCACCCAGATCACTACCGGAGCCATTACCAACGACGCGAATTTTTCCCGCTGTGTGAACTGGACCGATTACGACAACGATGATGATCTCGATGTTTTTGTTACGAACGAAAGCAATCAGCTCGATGATCTTTATATGAATAACAATGACGGAACCTTCACTAAAGCTCCGAATGTGGGTCCCAACCAATACAACAAAAGCAGCATGACCGCTAGCTGGTCTGACATTGACAACGACGGAGATCTTGATGTTTTTATAGGGAACAGCATGAACTATTTACCGGAAAATAATCAGTTGTTCAGGAATAACGGAAATGGAACTTTTACTCAGGTCCTGGCGGGTCCTGTTGTTAGTGATGGAGGCTGTACATTCGGATCTGCTTTCGCGGATTATGATAATGATGGGGACGAAGATCTTTTTGTGAGTAATGGGTATTGTAATGGAACGATAAAATTCTTTTTGTACAATAATAACGGAGCGGGAACTTTTGCCAAGGATACTGTGAGTTTGCCTACTTACACCACGCCCTGCTCTTATGGCTGCGCCTGGAGCGATCTGAACAACGATGGCTTCCAGGACCTCATGGTATCTACCTGTAAAAATATTTCTTCTTCTCCCCTTCCCAATAATATTTTGTATATGAATAATGGGAATGCAAATAAATGGCTGGAAATAAAATTGAATGGAACTGTCTCGAATAAGAACGCGATAGGAGCTAAAATTTTTGTCACAGCGACAATAAGCGGGTCTGTCATTACCCAAATGAGAGAAGTCAGCGCTCAGACCGGTTTATGTGGCCAGAATAGTTTAACACAGCATTTCGGTTTAGGAAATGCTTCGTTGGTGACAAGCGTACAGATCAAATGGCCTTCAGGAATTATTACAAACTCCGTTAACCTCAACACAGATACCATCATTCAGATCACTGAACAAACCGACGTTGGAATTTTTGCCTTTGAAAAAAGTAAAATGAGATTGAATTGTTATCCTAATCCCACTAATGGAAATCTCTATTTTGAGATAAGGAATCCAGATAAGGAATTGGTAAAAGAAATTCTGATCAGGGATATCAGCGGGAAGAATGTAAAAGTGATAGCTTTGAATAGTAAGGAGGTTTTAATAAAAGTAAACGAGTCTTTCAATTTGAGATCCGGAATGTATTTCGCGGAATTGATCAGTGAAAATGGAAGATCGGAAATAAAATTTATAATAGAGTAATAACCGCACCCACTAGCCTTCGGCACTCCCCCTGAAAAAGGGGGAGATTTAGTTCCTAGAGGAAATTTAGAAATAAATGTACCTAAGTTACAAGAAGGGATGCGTTCAGAGCGTTCGTTTAAAAGAAACTGATAATTAAAATTAAAATTCTTAGCCGGAGATGGATCCTTCTTAATTAGGGAGGTGTCCGCAGGACGGAGGGGTGAAAAATTGGAATCACTTCCTCCTGCTCTCATTCACCTTCTCAATGAACTCATTCACCAGGTGAAAATCAATTGTGCGATAAAAGCGTATCTTTTTGATCTCCCCTCCTGCCTTGTAGAATAAAAAATAAACCGCCCCGCTGTTGGTAACAGATTCAAAGCCCCCTGGTTTTTTGAGATCGGTAACGTCTTTAATGCTTATTTTTTCTTCATCGCTGCCGAACATGGGTTTTATATAAACGGAAGAATCATCAAAATAAACACGCTTGAACCGGATGAGATAAAAATACCAGAGTAAGAAAATGAGTCCGCAGAAAAAAACTCCCATTCCAAAAGAAACGAGATTTTGCATGACCAACGCGAAGCCTGACATCAGCACCAAAAAGACCATCATTACCGCGAAGAGAATGACGGGAATGTAGAAGAAAGCGTTATCGATGCGGCGTTTGTTCATGGGTTGGCCTCCCCCCCGTCCGTCCCGGCTCGGGCGGGCTCCTGTCCCCCTTCTTTAGCAGAGGGATGATACATTACGCTTAATTTTCTGAATTGTTTAGCTGAAAAAAATTTTCTCCGGGATAAGCTCGAAACGGTTCCAATGAAATTTTCAATTTTGAAGTCTTCGCGTCTTAGCGCCTTCGCGGCAAAAAAATTGAAGATCATTTCTTTTCCGCGTTTTTTGTCATTTGAAGATACATATCATTAAAACGCGCTCTCACCTTCTCAATAAAATCTTCGCTAATGAGTTTCTTCAGATCTTCCACGCTTCCTACCTCATCGGTTTTGAATTTGAAAGTTTGTTCCATAGGACCCGCTTCAAATTTCACCTGGTACTTATCGTTCATTTGAAAGATGCTGATAGTGATGGAAGGATGTGGTATGGAGTCTATGATGCGCATAAAGGTTTTATAGTGCTTTCTGTCAGGTCGAGCGGAATCGAGACCAATACGTCCGCTTCTCGACTCCGCTCGAAGTGACAGAGTTCTTTCTATTTAATTCGTTTCTTAGGATCCTTCCAGCTCTCGTCGTCGTCTTTTTTGGTGGCGGTTTTAATGGCCTGTTTATAATTGAAAATGTTTTTGATAACATTGAATCCGCTCACCGCCCGGTCGCCATCTTCACGGATCCGCGCCTGGATAGCGTGAGCCATGGCAGCGTAATGTTTTTTGCCGTGAGTATTCAAAGCCATCTCCGCTTTTTCGTCACCGTTGATCATGTTGGCGGCGGCGGCCCAATCGAAAGCTTTCTGGTCGATGAGGAATTTAAACGCTTTTTCATCATCCCAGATGGCGTTACTGAAAGCGGCGAGGATAAAGTATTTGCTTTCAATTAAAAATTTAAAAGCGTTCTTATCGTCACGGATCGCGTCGAGTGTAGCGATCAGCTCACGGTAATTATTTTCAACCAGCCAATTGAAGGCTTCGGTCTCGTTATTAATATACTTGGTGAATTGCTCTATGGCGAATGCTGAATAGTGTTTCATGGTGAAAAAAAGTTATTGGGTTATTAAGTTACTGAGTTATTCGGGCTGGAGGTTAGCACCCTTCGCCTAAATAACCTAACAACTCGATAACTTAATAACCAAAGATAGCGAAAAAGGCCCCATCTCTGGAGCCTTTAGTTTAAGAATTAACCACTTCAATATTCTCGATCAAAGTGCTTTTCATCACCTTGAGAGACTTTGAATAGTTAAGAATGCTGTTGATACATTCTGCCGATGGTTCTGTGAACTCAGGCAGAGCGTCCGCTTCCTGCTTTTCGCCGGATAAATTGGTAACACAAGAAGTTGTAAGAGTAGAAGTTTTGATCATGCAAAAGGGTTTTCATAGTTAATATTAGTGTGAACTATGTATAAATAACGCCCTAGCTTATTAATTATTGTGTGCCCCGTCAAAAAAACCAAAACCCCTCTTTTGGAGGGGTTTTGGACTCAAAAAACCAAAAACCATGGCTAGTTTTGTGGTTTACCTCTTCTCGCCCGCGGGCGGGATGATTCTCTTTTTACTTTTTACCGTCGAGTTTTTCTTTCAGATCAGAAAGGGCTGAAATATCACCTAAAGTGGTCTTTTCAACGCTGTCTTTCACCTTCTTAACGGCTTTTTTAGCTTCATCGCTTTCAGCCTTTTTACCGGCTTTGTCAGATCTTCTTGCTTCGTCTTTCACTTCTTCGTGTAAACGGGCATGAGATACCACGATGCGCTTGGATTCTTTGCTGAACTCAATTACCTTGAAGTCCATAACGTCTTCAACTTTAGCGGTTGAACCATCAGCTTTGGCTAAATGGCGGGCCGGACAAAAGCCTTCCACTCCATAAGTCAATCCGATAATAGCGCCTTTTTCGTTGATGCTGACGATAGTACCCTGGTGAACTGAATCAATTGTAAATACAGTTTCGAAAACATCCCATGGATTTTCTTCGAGTTGTTTGTGGCCTAAAGAAAGACGGCGGTTCTCGCCATCAATTTCCAATACCACCACTTCCATTTTCTCACCGATCTTACAGAATTCGCTTGGGTGTTTTACTTTTTTGCTCCATGAAAGGTCAGAGATATGCACTAAGCCATCCACTCCTTCTTCCAGCTCAACGAACACACCGAAATTGGTGAAGTTGCGAACGGTTCCGGCGTGACGGGTTCCTTTGGCGTATCTTTCCATGATCATGTTCCAAGGATCAGGGGTAAGCTGTTTCATGCCGAGGCTCATTTTGCGTTCGTCGCGGTCTAATGTTAACACCACGGCTTCCACTTCCTGTCCTACTTTCACGAAATCCTGCGCGCTGCGCAAGTGCTGGCTCCAGCTCATTTCACTCACGTGGATAAGGCCTTCTACGCCTTGCGCCACTTCAATGAACGCGCCGTAATCAGCGATAACAACCACTTTACCTTTTACTTTATCACCGATCTTTAATTCAGTGGATAAAGAATCCCAAGGATGAGCTGATAATTGTTTTAATCCAAGCGCGATGCGTTTTTTATCGTCATCGAAATCCAGAATAACTACCTGGATCTTCTCGTCTAATTTAACGATCTCTTCAGGGTGATTGATACGTCCCCATGACAGATCTGTAATGTGAATTAAACCATCTACACCACCTAAGTCGATGAACACGCCATAAGAAGTAATGTTCTTCACAGTTCCTTCCAATACTTGTCCTTTCTCGAGTTTAGAGATGATCTCACGTTTTTGGTTCTCGATCTCAGCCTCGATAAGCGCTTTGTGAGATACCACTACGTTCTTGAATTCGTTGTTGATCTTAACCACTTTGAACTCCATGGTCTTTCCAACATAAATATCGTAATCACGGATCGGTTTAACGTCGATCTGAGATCCCGGTAAGAACGCTTCGATACCGAATACATCCACGATGAGTCCGCCTTTAGTGCGGCATTTAACGAAGCCTTTGATAACTTCATCTTTCGCCAATGCTTCGTTAACGCGATCCCAGCTTTTGCCGGCACGCGCTTTCTTGTGCGATAATACTAATTGTCCATGAGCGTCTTCAGCGGTTTCTACAAATACTTCCACTGTATCGCCGACTTTTAAGTCAGGATTATAACGGAATTCAGAAAGAGCAACCACCCCGTCTGATTTATAACCAATGTTAACTACAACCTCGCGGTTGTTCTTTGACACAACTGTTCCTTCAATGATCTGAAGGTCGGTCACTGTACTCAACGATTTTCCGTACAGGTCTTCTAACTTTGTACGTTCTTCTGATGAATAATTGTCTTGTTTTTTTCCAATGGAAGTCCAGTCAAAATCCGGATTTCCTACTAAGGCTTTATCTGCCATTTTAATTTTACTTGTATCGCCTGGTGAAAGGGCCCCGACGAGAGGTTTATATTAGTTTTTTAGGTCCGTTCTTCCCTTTAAAAACGGGGTACAAATATAAGTTTTTTGTAAGGATCTTTGGACACCAAAATCACATATTTCCCAAAATAATATTGAACAGGAAATGAAAAACATATTGTTAGTATTTAAAATATTGATTTTCAGTATTTTAATTCACATCATTTAAAACATCCAAAGGCCTCTTTACTATTTTATGGGTCCCCATTCTTTTCAGCCTTTACTAAATCGGTTTACCTAACAATTCCTTAACAGGACTTTCAATTATGTATAATTTCATCTTTTAAAATATATCTTTAAATAATGTCCTATACCATAAACTTCATTTAACAAAACAGACCATGAAAAAAATCTATCATTTTATTTTTGCGAGTCTTCTCTTTTCGGCGGGAGCAAGCGCCCAGTCGATGTCGATCGTAAAAGACATTAACGTTGTCAACGCGGGATCTTATCCCTCCGGAGCGGTTCAGCTCGGCAGCTTTTATTATTTCTCAGCTAACGATGGCGTAAATGGCGTTGAGTTGTGGCGGACAGACGGTTCTACCGCAGGAACCACTTTAGTGAAAGACATCAATCCCGGCGCTTCTTCTTCCAATCCGGGATGGCTCGTGGTTCTCGGTTCTAATATTTATTTCAGCGCTTCTAACGGAGCGGGCGGACAAGAGCTCTGGAAAACGGATGGAACAACAGCCGGAACTACTCTTGTTAAAGATATTAATATAGGAAGCGGAAGCTCGAATCCTTCTTATCTAACCGTAATGGGATCTAATATTTATTTTAATGCCAACGACGGATTCAATGGCGCCGAGTTATGGAAAAGCGACGGAACCGCTGCGGGAACTGGTTTTGTATACGATGTTTATTCTGGTCCCTTCGGCGGATTTCCTACCAACTTTATAGTAATGGGCAGCAATTTATATTTCACCGGTACCGACGCGGCAGCCGGGGCGGAAGTGTGGAAAAGCGATGGAACTCCGTCAGGCACCGCCATATTAAAAGATATTTACGCTGGCTCTACCGGATGCAACGCGCAAAGTTTTGTAGTGATGGGAGGCAATCTTTATTTCGCCGCCTCAACTTCTGCTGAAGGATCTGAATTATGGAAGTCTGATGGAACTCTTGCCGGAACCAATATGGTAAAAGACATTGCTCCGGGTTCTTTAGGTTCTTCACCGATCTATCTTTCTGTTTTAGGCTCCAACATTTATTTCGCTTCTTATGATCTTACCAATGGAAGTGAATTATGGAAAAGCGATGGAACACTCGCTGGAACCGTTCTTTTAAAAGACATCAATACCGGAACAGCTAACTCCTTCCCTACCGGTATCAAAACCATTGGATCCACTCTTTATTTCAGCGCGAATGACGGACTCACCAGTAATGAGCTTTGGAAAAGCGATGGAACTTTGGCAGGAACCATGCTGGTAAAAGATATTAATGCCGGCGCTTTCAATTCGAGCCCTACCGGATTTACAGCTTTAGGAAGCAATGTTATTTTTTCCGCGATCGATGCTACTAATGGCCAGGAATTATGGAAGACCGACGGAACTCTCGCCGGAACTTCTCTTGTAAAAGATATCGCTGCCGGAACTTTCAGCTCAAGTCCAGCGTCCTATTTTATCTTAGGAAGCAATATTCTTTTCCAGGCTAACGATAATACGACGGGGTTTGAATTGTGGAAAAGCGACGGGACCGGCGGTGGAACCTCAATCATTAAAGACATCAATGGTGGAACTAACGGCGCGAGCCCCTCCGGCTTTGTCAGCAATGGCACTACGCTTTTCTTCACTGCCAGCGATGGTCTCACCGGGGTAGAATTATTTAAGAGCGATGGAACAGCGGCAGGAACTTCTCTTGTAAAAGACATTAACGCCGGAACAGCGAATTCAAGTCCCCAGTACATCACCGTCATGGGAAGCAATATTTATTTCACCGCTTCTGATCCGATCAACGGAATTGAATTATGGAAGAGCGATGGCACTACCGCGGGAACTTCTTTATTAAAGGATATCGCCACCGGAACTCTGAGCTCCAGTCCTAACAACTTAAAAGTAATGAACGGTAATCTTTATTTCACGGCGAACGACGGGACCAATGGAACCGAGATCTGGAAAAGTGATGGGACCACAGCGGGAACAGCGATGCTGAAAGATATTGATCCTACAGGAAGCTCTTTTCCCGGCAATTTCTTTCCCAGCGGAACGAATTTATATTTTACCGCCTACACTCCTGCCGCCGGTTCAGAAATGTGGATCACCGATGGAACTTTAGCGGGAACCGTTCTTTTTAAAGATCTGAATCCGGGAGCGGCCAGCTCTAATCCTTCAGGATATAGCCAAATGGGGAGCAATATTTTCTTCAACGCCACCGATGGTACCAATGGATCTGAAATGTGGAAGAGCGACGGAACCGTAGCCGGAACCACCCTATTCAAAGACATCAATCCGGGAGCTGGAAATTCTTTCGCGGGCGGATTTACCATTATGGGAGGTAATTTATATTTCCAGGCCAACGATGGAACCAACGGAGCCGAGCCATGGAAGAGCGACGGTACTGCCGCGGGAACCGTTTTATTGAAAGACGTGAACACCGGGACACTAAGCGCGGGCATGGGATATTTAACTCCGATGGGAAGCAATTTATATTTTACCGCCACCAGCACCGCTAACGGAAATGAATTATGGAAAACCGATGGTACTCTCGCCGGAACTACTTTGGTAAAAGATATCCGTACCGGAACAGTGAGCGCGTCTCCAATGTATTTGACCGTTAATGGAGCCAGATTATTTTTCACCGCTGATGACGGAACTAATGGCGGAGAAGTCTGGACCAGCGACGGAAGCGCCGCGGGAACCACTCTGGTGACCGATCTTTGCAGCGGATTGAACGGATCTTTCCCCGCGTATTTAATTTCAATGGGATCATATGTTTACCTCCAGGCGAACGATGGAAATGTAGGAGCTGAATTATGGAAAATAGATCCGGGAGCTTTGGGAATTTCTGCTAATGTAGAAATGATCAGTCCGAACGCTTTTGTGTATCCTAATCCGGCAAATAGCCAGATCTTTATCCGCAACGAAAAAAATGTTTATGATGAAGTGAATGTGTATGATCTTACGGGAAAAATGGTTCTTTCCAAAAAACTTCAGAGTGAAGAGCTCAGCCAACTGAATATTTCTTCGCTGAACGAGGGAATGTATCTGGTGCAGATCAGTAATACTTCTGGGGCTTCACAAACACAAAAAATAGTGGTTCAGAAATAACTCCTATTACTTCCCTTCTTCAAAACGAGCGCTTCATAGCGTTCGTTTCTTGTTTTATTATCGATTTCGCGTATTTACCGCAAGAATCAGTATTTACTACACTTGTTTATATGGAAAAATACGCTATGTTTGTAAAACAGGGAATCACTCAGTCATCACCTTCCTAAAAAGCCAGAGATGTTCCTTCCCCCTGGAGTAAAATATTCAAGTTAATTTCCGAGATCAAATCGCAGTTTGGTTTTAGATAAAATCAAAAAGATGGGGTCACCTGCCATTAAAGTGCTTTTAGCGTCCTGCAAGTCCTCTAAAAGAGAGCTAATAACTGCATTCAGGCAGAGTAGCAGAATTAAAATAGTCGGAGTAGCCTCTAACGGCGAAGAAACGATCAGGTCGGTGGATGCCACCGATCCAAATGTTGTGTTGATTGACATCCATATCACCCAACCCGACGCTTTAGAATGTACACGACGTATCAGAAAAAGCCATCCTTGGGTAAAGGTCCTCATTGTTTCTGAAGAGGAGCGTGAAAACTACCTGGTCGACATTTTAGAGGCCGGCGGAAGCGGTTATATCCTAAAGAACTCTATCCAGTCGGAGATCCATCCCGCCATCAAAAAAATAGCTGATGACGGTATATATATGGGGGCTGAATTCACGCTTAGTATGTTCGCCAGATACAGAGCGGGAAGCGGTATTCCTAAAAATGCGCCTGCTGCCAATATTAAGATCACTGACAGGGAAATGCAGGTCCTTCACCTTATCGCTGACGGATACACCAATACTGAAATGGCCCATCAGCTAAGCACCAGTGTGCGCACTATTGAAACGCGAAGAAAAAAACTGCTCGACAAAACCGGCACCAAAAATACCGCCACGCTTATTCGTTTCGCTATTTTAAACGGATTGATCAACTAGAGATCAAGGTAAATTCATTTGGTATTCCCCCCTGCATTTAGTAAAAATACTTAAATATGCGGATGTGTGAAATACGCAAGCGCCGAATTTCGTAGAAACGCCTCCATAAAACTATCCGATTTTCCTTCACAAATAAAACGGCATTTTTTTTGGGAGAATAAAGGAAAACTTTAGCGAATGAAGCCAGAAGTGAATTATTATAAATTCGAGGAAGCACAGGAGCTAAAACAAACCTTTTCTTCCTGGATCAATAAGACCGCCCACATCGGTAACGGCCGGCAAGATGTTTTAAAAAGGACCATTATTACTCCGCGGCGAATACAGAATGTTCTGAAGAAAGAGAAATTTTACATTGTAAAGTTTGAATTCACCAATAACAATAAAGTAGACGCCCATTCTTTTCTCATGAATAACGGATTGGGACAAAGCTCATATATCACTAAAACTAATACCGGTGTATAATGTTTGAAATGGAACCCTCAGCATCCTCAATACTTAATTTTGTCATTGCCGATGACGACGCCGAAGATCAGTTCACCATTCAGAAAGCTATCTGGGAAATGAACATCAATCATAAGATCACTTCTGTTTACAACGGCGCCCAGCTCATGGATTATCTTTTGAGAAAAGGAATGTATGAAAATTGCATGGAGCCCTCTCCTGACTGCGTACTCCTTGATCTGAATATGCCTTTGGTGAATGGATTTGAAGTATTGAGAAAAATAAAAGGAGACCGCGGCTTGAAACAAGTTCCGGTATATATTCTCACCACCAGCGGCAATTCCTTTGAACGAAATTCTCTTTTGAATCATGGAGCGAATGGTTTTTATACCAAACAACCGGAAGAAAGTTATCTGAAAAAAATTCTGGAAGAGATCCATGATGAGATCTGCCGGGTGAAAACTCTGTAATGCAGGTTCTGGCGATCTTTGGTTTTTGTAAAAGCCTGAACGCTATCTGTCAGGAACCTTACAAAACAAAAAAAGTAGCTGAAATTCTCCCTCTTTTTTTAAAATCTCGAATATTATTGCGAAATTTGCGCCCTAATCACTCTTGTGTTTGGTCTGATTGTCATCAGGCAGTATACAAACGATCCGCTCAGGTGGTGGAATGGTATACACGTACGCTTGAGGTGCGTATGCCGCGAGGCGTAGGGGTTCGAGTCCCCTTCTGAGTACTTAATGGGACTTTTGGTCAACACTGAAAGTCCCATTTTGATTCTTATTTTAGCCCCCTAATATTTCACTCACCAGAAATATTGCGGGGTTTGTTTTTTATCTGGCAATCGCAATTATAATATACTAAAGATGTCATGAATTTAGAAGATTATAAGAAATTTTTCGAGCATTCGCCAGGTCTGTATTTAATTTTGGATCCGGATCTGAATATAGTAGCGGTCACCGACGCCTATCTGAACGCGACAATGACCAAGAGGCAGGATATTCTCGGACGAGGTATTTTTGATGTTTTTCCCGACAATCCTGATGATATCTCAGCAGACGGGGTCAGTAATTTACACGCGTCCTTAAATCGTGTTTTGAAAAACAAATCGGTCGACGTAATGGCGATTCAGAAATACGATATAAAAAAACCAGAATCTGAGGGTGGAGAATTTGAAGAACGATACTGGAGTCCTTTTAACTCACCTATATTAGACGCGAATAAAGAAGTTAAATTTATAATTCACCGGGTGGAAGATGTAACGGAATTTGTTAAACTAAAAACATTAAGCGGTGAAATGGAACTTGAGATCCTTCAAAGAGGTAAAGATCTTCAGAACGCGAATAATTCTTTACGTGAAGTGAACGAGTCTCTTATAAAAACTACCGAGGAGCTAAAAAGGTCGAATGATGAGCTGGCTCAATTTGCCGCAACAGCGTCGCATGATATCAAGGCCCCTTTCAGAAATGTTGGCGGATATCTTGATTTGATACGAAAAAAGCTGGACAAGAAATTAAACGATCCGGAACTGGAAGATTTTTTTCAAAAAATTACTTTATCAAGGGAAAAAATTGCCACTCTACTCGATGATCTTTTGAATTTTGCCCGAGTTAATCAGTCAGAGGAAGCGTTGGAAAATATAGACACTCATACTTTGGTAAAAGAAGTTCTGAATAATATTGACTTCACCATTAAAAAGGCTGAAGCCGAAATTATTATCTCTGGTGATTTACCGGCCATTCATGGTTCCTACTCGCATATCAGTCAATTATTTCAAAATTTAGTCAGTAACGCCATCAAGTTCCATGATAAGAGAAAACCAAGGGTGGTTATTTCAGGGAAAGAAATGGGTGATTTTTCACAGTTCTCAGTAGAAGACAATGGTATTGGTATCGATCCGAAATACGCCCACAAGCTCTTTACAGTTTTTCAAAGATTACATAATCAGCAGGAATTTTCCGGTACCGGTCTGGGATTAGCCATCTGCAAGCGTATAGTGGAAAATCAAGGCGGTAAAATCTGGTTTGAATCTGAAAAGGGAAAAGGCTCAACATTTTATTTTACCGTGCCAAAAGCGCACTGACCACCGGCGGCGGCTTTTCCTGGAAGAAAAACCTACGACCGAAACGATCAGTTGACCTATAAAATAAAAGCTCTTCACTTTAACGGAAGAGCTTTTATTCTTTAAGAGAATGTTAAGATGAGAATTTCTAAAGTCCCTGGATCCACTCGATCACCTCATCCTTTGTCTTCCCGATCTTTTTCTGGATGCGTCCCACCAGCTCATCGTCTTTGCCCTCTTCATACTTAAGATCGTCGTCGGTAAGATTGGCGTATTTCTGTTTGATCTTTCCTTTGATCTCGTTCCAGTTTCCTTTTAATTTTAGTTCTTTGCTGTGCATAATTTTTTTTACAGAAAAGCCACAATTTTGATGCCATCCTAAAAGTAATTTAATTGCAATCAGGATACAGATCATTTTTTTTAATTACCCCAAAATGTAGAATCCTCTCTACGTGATCTTTTTTTTCTGACCACCATCACAATGCGTTTTGTCAATGAAAATGTATTCTTTTAGCGTTCATGGTACAATAATTTCCTCTTCATTTTTCTAAACCAAAAAACATGGCGACTAAATATTCGAAAAAAGCGCAGGACAAAGTAGGAAAGGTGATGCACGAGTATAAACATGGCGCGCTTAAAAGCGGCGGCTCGGGTAAAAAAGTAAAAAACCGTAAACAGGCTATCGCTATCGGTATCTCAGAAGCAAGAGAGGCAGGAGCAAAAGTTCCTAAAGCTAAAGCCACCGCGCGTAAATCTTCATCTAAAAGATCTTCTTCAAATAAATCATCTAAAAAAACAACCACTAAATCTAAATAAGTATGGAAACCGAAAAAAAAACAAAAGAAGTAGTAAAAGATCTTATCGTCATCAACAACGACCGTTACCAGGGCTATCAAAAAGCCGCGGAAGAAACCAAAGACGCTGATCTGAAAGAAATGTTCAATAAATTCAGCGAACAAAGCGCGGGTTTCGCCGGTGAACTGAGAAAATTTGTGAATGACGCGGAAGAACAACCTAAATACGACGAGACCAAAAATACGGGTAAGCTTTACCGTGTTTGGATGGATGTAAAAGCGGCCATGAGCAATAATGACCGTAAAGCGGTGCTCACTTCCTGCGAATTCGGTGAGGATGTGGCGAAAAAGCATTACGATGAAGCTCTCGAATGCGCTGATGATCTCGAAGCTTCAGCTTTAGCGGAGATCAGAAAGCAAAGAACAGAATTGCAGAAAAGCCATGACACTGTAAAAGCCATGCGCGACAGTACTAAATAATTCTATCATGAAAAATCCAAGATCAACAGTTTCTACTGCCAGGAAAGGCGGAGATCAATCAGGACAGAAGTCCATCAAAAAGGTTCAGAAAGGAAAGACCAGCAACGCTACCAATCCTAAAAAACCTAACAATGATCCGGACCAGACACCGGACAAAGAGGTAGAGAACGTTCCGGTAGCAAAGCCAGGAAAGAAGTCTCCAAAAATGCCGGATAAAGCGGGATTCCGTACCGGTAAACGGAAATAATTCCGGGAAACAATATTTCTTTATAAAAAGAGTTATCTTTAAGAGTGAGAACATCCTTACGATATTTTCCCTTAGTGATAACTCTTTTTCTTTTTTCCTGCCTGAAGAAAGATCCCTCTGTTCCTGTAAAAACAAAACGTCTAAAGATCGATGTCTTTGTACAGAACCTGGAATTACCATGGGGAATGGCTTTTTTACCGAATGGGGACTTTATCTTTACAGAACGGCACGGAAGGATAAGTCTTCTTAAAAAAGGAGAAAGTATTCATACCGCCATTATGTACAGGCCGGTACAGACCGTTTCTGAAGGCGGACTGTTGGGAATGTGTGTGGATCCGGATTTTACTAATAATCATTTCATTTATATTTACGAGACCCTCGACAGCAATCACATCGTAAGATTAAAACTGGAGAATGATATTCTTACCGAGGACAAAATCATTTTAAAAGGTATTCCTCAAGGATTGAATCACGATGGAGGCGGATTAAAATTCGGTCCTGACGGATATTTATACGCGGGAACCGGTGATGGGCTCGTTCCAAACCGTTCTCAGGATCTTAATTCTTTAGGTGGAAAAATTATAAGAATTGACCGCGATGGGAACGCGGCTCCCGGAAATCCTTTTAATTCGAGAGTATGGAGCTATGGTCACAGAAATGTTCAGGGATTCGATTGGATGAAAGATGGAAAAATGATAGCAACGGAGCATGGTCCGACCTCTGAATTCGGATGGTGCTGTCACGACGAAATAAATTATATCCAGCCCGGAAAAAACTACGGATGGCCTTTGGTGTATGGAGGAAATGAAACGGATACGCTCACTCCTCCTCTCTTCCACTCAGACTTTAGCACCTGGGCGCCGTCGGGATGCGCGTTCATCAAAGGAAAAGAATGGGGAGTTTGGGAAAATTCTTTAGTGGTAGGCGCTTTGAAAGGACAAAAACTGATCCGGTTTAAAATTGAAAGCGGTCCGAATGCGATCAGCAGAACGGATACTTTGCAAAATGTTTTTCTACGATTAAGAAATGTGATACAAGCGCCGGATGGATCTATTTTCTTTAATACTTCAAATGTAGGATACCCTAATCCGCAGATACAGGGCGATGATAAGATCTATAGGATGTGGTGGAGCGTGGAGTGAACGGATCTCTACTTTATCATTTTTCATTTCGTGTTTAGTGTTTTTTCATTAAAAATAAATAACGCAAAATGAAAAAGTTTGGAGTGTTCGTCGGTAAACCTGTACTAATTAGCCGATACATAAAAGCCTAATATACCCTCCCGTGGGTATGCGCTACCTCGTTCCCTTCCCCTACTTTTATTCCCAAAAAAACATGAGATCAAACATCACAATGACCCTGATGGCCTTAGTACTTGCGGGTACTGCCCAGGACAAATGTTCTAAATTCCAATTAAAGGAAGGAAGCAAATTAGAATTTGAAATGACATCTTATCCTCTCTCTTTCGAGATCAATCCTGATTGGTTCGGAATGAACGATAAGAAGAAAGAAAAAGAAGCCTTAAAAATAACTGCTGATATTGCCAGTGGAAAAGTAAAACCCAAAACTGTACAGCCCATGTACATTACGGTGAAAGAAATAAAACAGGAAGACGGAAAAAATACTGTTTTCACCCGCTTCACGATGAAAGACACCGATATCGGATTGAAATTTCAGTGCGATAAAGATTCTCTCTTTTCTTTTTACAATAACGGAACACCATATCCGATGATCTACAATAATGATACTCTGGGAACAGCGGTATTCGGCGTAAGAAGATATCCTATGGAACCACAGGTAGGAGGCTATATTCCGGGAGCGATCAATGATTCTTATTCTTTACCGAAAGAATCGATCAGCAGCGTGAGAAGCTATTTCAATATTCCCCGGGGAAATTATAACTACAGCGGCTTCGTGACCATCAAACGAAAAATGACCGTTAGCTCAACTAATACCACGATCTATTTTCCGTCTTTGATCACCGGAAAAGAAGATTTCACAGTGAGCGGAAAAACTTACACCGCTTATAAAATGATCACGAATGTATGGTTCAAATTCACCACAACCGTCGAGAAAGAAGAAGATCCTTCCACTTATTTTGGCGATAAGGCATTATCTGACGAGATCAAAGAAAACCAAAAAGGAATTGAGGCCAATGCTGCCCGTAAAACCACACGCAAGATCAATAAAATGACCGGCGCGAATGACAAAGGTTATATAGAAAGTATTGAAGAAAACTGGTTCGTTCCTGAATTAGGATGTAATGTGAAGACTTTGCATTACGATAAGGATGGAATTATTCAGTGGATAAGTGTTTTGAAGGTGGTAAATTAGTAGAAAAGTTATTGAGTTATTGGGTTATTAAGACGAGAGAATAGTTCTTTGCAATATTTCTCCCTTCCTTAATAACCTAATAACCTTAATGCCCGCAACAAGCCCTAATAAACTGGCTATCAATTGATTTGCTTCATTCCCACAAATTCCCTATATTTGTGCCCCTGTTTAACAGCCTCTGTCAGCACAAAGCCGAGAATGCTCTTAAGCCTAACCAACCTTCGCAAGCTTCGGCTGGCGAGGCAATAAAAAAAAGAAAACATGAGCTTATTATTAGATTACGTAAAAAGCCAGCTGACGCCTCAGAGCAAACATCCTGATTTCAAAGCAGGAGACACTGTAACTATTCACTACAAAATTAAAGAGGGTGATAAAGAGCGTATCCAGCAATTCACGGGTGTTGTTATCCAGAGAAAAAACGAAAGAGCTACTTCTTCTTTCACTGTAAGAAAAATTTCTAATGGTGTGGGTGTTGAGCGTATCTTTCCTTTGGCTTCACCTTTCATTGATAAAATTGAGATCGCTAAAGTGGGTATCGTTCGCCGTGCGAAATTATTCTATCTGCGCGAGCTTACCGGTAAAGCAGCCCGTATCCGTGAGAAGATCACGAATAACGAAGAAGAAAGCGTTACCGCTTAATTATAAAATTTCAGATCATTATATAAAAAGAAACCCGGGTAGATGCCTGGGTTTTTTTGTGTCCCTGCGGGCGGCTGGCCACAAAGGCGCTAAGTGAGTTTTAAAAACTGTATCTCTCAATAATGAACTTTGCGATCCTTTGCGTCTTTGCGCCTTCGTGGCAAAAAAATCAGGGCTTCCAAATAAAAAAACCCGGCTCATCGCCGGGTCCTGAATTACTTTTTATTCTTTTCCTTATCGTTGTAGATCGAGTCGTAGAATTTGATCTGGTCTGGAATTTGTTCCTGCGACAAACGTTTCGCTTTGATGATCTTATTCCTATCTAATAAATAGATCACCGGAGTGGAATAGATATCGAATTTCTCTTTGATATTGTTTAAATGCACCGGGTCCCATACGTTGATAAAATCCAATTTATGATCAATGATATATTTTCTGTATTTCTGATACTCGTGCTGAGTATAAACGGAATAAACCGCTACATCGTATTTCTTTCTCAGCTCATGCCACATGTCAAGCATTTTCGGGATCTCGGTCTGGCAGTGTCCGCAATCCACATCCCAGAAAACCAAAACGGTCCACTTCGCTTTTACCGAATACAAAGTAGTGAACATGGAAGTTAGTTTTTGGGCGTTATCATAATACAATTTAGTGACGCCAGAGCTGGTCTTCACGGTATCGAATCCCATTTTATTCACCGCTTTCGCGTTCACTGTGTCGATCATTAAAAGATCGGGGGACTGACTTCCGATCAGAATAGGTTTCAAGATATCGCCCCGTGCTTTTATCTTCTCCAGAACGGCGTCTTCATAAACTCCTTTGGCTCTTCCGGTGCGGATATAATTGTCGATCAAATGGACAAAGATCTTATCAAAGCCCATGATCTTGCTGCTTTCGTATGTAGGAGTGAAATACGCGAGAAGATATTTCTCCATATCGCTTCCGCGTTTGGTCTGGTTCATCACTCTGTCAATTTCCACACAAATAGTATCCGGAACCTGGAGGATCACTTTATCAAAATATTTTTTCACGCGGTCAGCGAAGAAAGGCGTACGCATCAAACGGTCATCACCAAAGTTCACGCCATCCCAGTAATGGGTCTTGTAATAAATGTATTGAAAGGTACTATCCGGACGGCCATTTTTTGCTTTCGGAATATCCGTCGCTTCTTTTTCAGATTTTAAATTCAGTACATCAGCAATGTAGGTTCCTTTTTTCTGAACGAGATAATCCGTATCGAATTTCTTCACCTCTTCGTTCATCACCTTAATTCTTTCCTGCATGTATTTAGCTGAATCCGCTTTCGTCTTACCTTTTGTTTGAGCACGCGCCGCGTCAAAGTCCTTATTCTTAAGGGTGATAAAACGGATATAGGAGAAAAAATCGTCGTTCTCTTTACAATCAGTGCTCTTCAATGATTTCACTATGTCTGCATTGTCACAAGTAATGGTCATCTTAGAACATTCATTGACGAAAATATCGAAGTAGCGGGATTTTTCCTGGCTCACTACAAAATAAACTCCTTTTTCAAGCGGCTTTTTTCCTTTGAAGACAATGTTGCCGCCTTTTACTTTTTTACAGGTATCGATCAGGTATTGCTTATCGAAATTATAACGGGCCAGATAAGCCACAGAATCTTTAGACCCTTTGAAATTGATCTTTATCTCGTACTGTGAAAAGAGACTTCCCGCAAGGAGAATAAACGTTAAAGATAATAATTTGTTCATACGGTAAATTTAATCAAAAATCGGAAAAAGAGCCTATTTCTTCTGCTGCTGTTTCTCCATCTCCTCTTCTCTCTGGATGATCTCCGGGATCTGTTCTTCAGAAAGACGCTTATATTTGATCTTCTTGTTCCTGTCAAGGAGATAGATCACAGGCGTGGAATAGATATCGTATTTGTCTTTCACATTATTGATGTGAATAGGATCCCAAACGTTGATGAAATCAAGCTTATGATCAATGATCCATTTACGGTATTTTTCGTACTCATGCATGGTGTAAACCGAATATACTTTGATGTCATACTTCGCTTTTAGCTTATGATAAGTTTCTAAAAGCTTCGGGATCTCCTGCTGGCAATGACTGCAATCCACATCCCAGAAAACAAGAACGGTCCACTTAGCATTTACAGAAGATAAAGTAGTATATAGTTTTACTAATTCACCGGCATTCTTATCATACACTTTTTGCAAACCCGGACCCGTCTTCGCGGTATCAAATCCCATTTTCAAAACTTTTTTTGAGTTTATCGTATCTATCATGATAAGCTCAGGAGCCGTATTACCTAATAAAAGTGGTTTCAAAATATCTCCGCGTCCTTTGATCTTATCAATTGTGGCCTCATCCCAAACGCCTTTTGCTTTTCCGGTGCGGATATATGTATCGATCATATGAACGAACAAACGGTCATACCCCATGATCTTGCTTTGTTCAAATTCGAGTGTCCAGCGCGCAATGAGAAAATCACTCATATCTGTTCCTGGCTTACATTTACCCAATATCCTATCCACTTCCTGGATAATCGTGTCAGGCGACTGGATGATCACTTTCTCGAAATAACGTTTGAAACGGTCAGCGAAATAGGGCGAACGCAGCATTTTCTCATCGTTGAAATTCACACCATCCCAGAAATGGGATTTGTAATAATAATAGGAATAAACACTGTCAGGTCGTCCATTCGAAGCTTTAGGCAAAGGCAAAGGCGCGTTCTTTTCAGTCTTTAAATTCAATACATCCCAGATAAATGTTCCGGCATGTGACTTCATGTAATCCGTTTCGTACTTGACCAGATCATCGTTCAGTATCTTGACCTTCTCCATCATGAATTTCAAAGAATCGTCTTTTGATTTTCCTTTGGTCTGCTTTCTGTAAGATTCAAATTCCTGGTTTTTCTTTGGGAAAAAATATCCGTATTTGAAATATTCGTCGGCTTCTTTACAATCCGGACTCTTCAATGTTCCAAGAATATCAGCGAAATCCACGTTAATGGTCATTTTACTGCATTCATTGATAAAAATGTCTATGTATTTGGATTTCTCCTGGCTGATGAGGCAGTAAACACCTTTATCAAGGACCTTTTTACCTTTAAAAACTACTAAGCCGTTCTTTGGTTTAAGGCAGGTGTCGACAGGAGAGAATTTATCAAAGCTATACTGCCAGAGATAAAAAACAGAGTCTTTGGCTCCTTTAAAATTGATCTTAATATCGTATTGCGCGAGGCCCGGAAAGGCCGAAAATAAGAACAGAACGGGGATGAGTTTCTTCATAAAACCAAATTTAGCATTTTCGCCTTTTCATTTCAAAGATTGTACCATTTTAGCGATGTCGGACTGATAAATTTTGTTAAAAACCCCTTCGAGAGAGTCCTGCATCCCATTATACTGGTTAAAATCAACGAACCAGCCGTTTTTGAATTCTAAAATATTTTTTTGAACCCCTTTTCTGCGCCTTTCACTGCCTATCTCTTCTACATCAAGCGAGCGTGCGACCTGGTAGAGTTTTTTGAGTCTTAGAATGCTTTTTTGTGAAGCGGGGAGGTCTGAAATGCTATCGTAAAATTTATGAAGACCCTCCACTTGTTTTCCCATGTGTTTTTGTATGGCAATATTGTCTTCATAACTTTTAACGTAGGCATACAACTCGAGCGAATCATTTTTTAAAAAGCGCAAAGTGGCTTTGTGAGCTACAAATGAAGCTAGGTTTTCATTGAAATCCACCGAGCTTTTCGCGTAATAAGTGGCGTGAAATAGTTCGTGAAAGATCAGGTTACACAAATATCCTTTTGAACGGGAAAGCATAGAACTCAGAATAGGATCTTTGAACCAGCCCAAAGTAGACCAGGCCGAAACGCTTCTGATATCCACATCATAACCTTCGCAGATCAGGTGATCTTTTTCAGACAGAGCTTTTTTCTCATCAAAAAAGCCCTTATAAGAAACTTCTCCTACCACCGGAAAGGTCCAATAGTAAGGTTGGATCCTGAATTTTTCGGAAGCGGTGATAGTCCATAGAATAGGCTCATTTCCCTGGTCAAAGATCGTGGTAAAGTTTTTGGTTGGAATATAATGAAGACTATCCACAGAATATTTTTTGATCTTTTCGATCAGAACAAGATTTTCTTTTTGTTTTTCATTGAGGGAAGCGCTTTTTTCAAATTCTTCAAAGCTTTTGGTATGCATGAGCATGCTGAATTGTCCTTTAGCCTGGTAGAAAATGTAAATGGTAGTTTCGTGGTTGAAAGACGCGAACAAGATCAGGCCAAGAAAAATAATATGAAATGATATTTTTATAATATTTCTCATGTTCTTTTGCAGCGAAGGCGCAAAGACGCTAAGCAGGACTTCTCTAAACTTTGCGCCTTAGCGTCTTTGTGGCTAAAAAATCACTAATTTCGGGATTATGTTTTTCTTTTTCTCTAAGGTATTAACTTTTTTATTCTCGCCGCTGGTCTGGTTCTTTGGACTTATTTTGTGGTCGTTTAAAATGAAAGATGAGGTCCGGAGAAAACGCACCCGTATTGCCGCTTTCGTGATGCTTTATTTTAGCTGCAATATGTTCTTTGTAGATGAGGTGGCACGGGCCTGGGAACCGGTGACCCCCGATTATTACATGATGGATAACAAATACGATGTGGCCATTGTTTTGGGGGGGATTGGAAGAATTGACCAGAGACAGAACCGTTTCGATTTTGGATACGCTGCCGACCGTCTTTTCCAAACCCTGGAACTTTATCACAAAGGAAGAGTGAAAAAGATCATGTTCAGCGGAGGAAGCGGAAGTCTTTCCCATCCTGAAAATAAAGAAGGCGCCTTTGTCAAAAAATATCTGAACGCTATTCATATTCCAGATTCGGCGATCATTATTGAGAACGATTCAAAGAATACACATGAGAACGCGGTCTTCTCCAAAAAAATTCTCGATAGCCTGAAAATGAATGGGTCCGTTCTTTTGGTCACTTCTGCTTTTCATATGCGCCGTTCTATGGCTTGTTTTAAAAAAGCGGGCTTTAGCAATGTCACTCCTTACGTTACCAATCGTATCAGCGGTCCGAGAAAATTCGCTTTAGATCATTGCTTGCTTCCTACTCCGGAAGCTCTGGCAACGTTTCATGTACTAATTCACGAGTGGGTGGGTTGTGTGATGTATAAGATGAGGGGATATATTTAATACCTGACCGGAGATTATCCAATCATTTTTTAAACGCAAAGAACGCTGAGAAGGCGCAAAGGCCGCAAAGGTTAGAAACATTCGTGTCTTATCGTCTTCTTTTTCTCCGCGGCCTTTGCGAAATACTTTGCGCCCTCTGCGTTTAAATTTTTAGTCCCGCAGGGACGAGTTTTCCACAAAATCCTTCTCCCCTCTTGACAAAGGCCTTTTCACAATCGTATATTTGTCACTGAATACCAAACCCCTGTGCACTCCTTTTTCTCCGTGACCTCTGTGCCGCGCCCGACTGAGCGTCGTTCGGGCGGGTTGAAAAAAGGTGAGTCCCGCAGGGACGTTTAGTGAAGTTGAACCGCGATGAAAGAAGAATTACTCCATTTTATATGGCAATATAAATTATTGAAACCTGTCGCTTTAAAAAGTGTTAGTGGCATTCCCATTAAAATAATTCACCCCGGGGAATTAAATACAAATGCGGGTCCGGATTTCTTTAACGCTAAAATAAAAGTGGGAGATCTTATCCTTGCGGGCAATGTGGAAATACATGCCAGGTCAGTGGACTGGAAAAAACACGGGCACGAAACGGATGAAGCTTATAGTAATATCATTCTTCACGCGGTGTATGATCACGATTCGGAAATTGAGCAAAATACAAAACACAATGTAGAGGTATTGGAATTGAAAGATTTTTTGGAGAAAGATGTGCTGGAGAAATACGATAGTCTGCTTTCCTCTAAAAAGCCCCTGCCCTGCTCCGGAAAATTCACAGAAATAGAACCAGTGAAAATAAATTCCTGGCTGCAGAGAATGCTGGCCGAAAGACTGGAAACCAGATCAGAACATGTGAAAAAACTATTCGAAGCCTCAGATAAAGATCACCGGCAGACTTTTTATATGATGTTGGCCAGAAATTTCGGATTCAATATCAATTCCGTTCCCTTTGAAATGCTCTCGGCCCAACTGCCGCTTTCTGTCCTCTTAAAACACCGGCAAACCCTTTTTCAGCTGGAAGCTTTGTTATTGGGAACGGCCGGATTTTTAGATGAGACTTTTAATGACAAATATCCGCAGCAATTACAAAATGAATACGAATTTTTAAAGAATAAATACAAACTTCAGCCTTTGAAGTCACATTTATGGAAATATTTACGCATGATGCCAGCCAATTTTCCAACGGTGAGACTGGCGCAGTTCGCGATGATCATACATAAATATCCTGAATTATTTTCAAAGCCCCACGAATACACTTCTTTGCAGAAATTACTTCCGGCGGTATCTCATCCTTTACAGGGATATTTGAGTACTCACTATAAGTTAGATCATCCTGGGGTCAAAAAAATTGGTCCTTTAGGAAAACAGAGCGCTGAGAACATTTTAACTAACACTATGGCAAATTTCCTGTTTTTCTTTGGGAAGCAGACGGGGAATGACGTTTATATGGAAAAGGCTCTTGGGATCTTTGATGAATTATCCTTTGAAAACAACCAGAAGACCAGGTTATATTCCCATTCCAAACTCAAATTCAAAACTTCCGGCCAGAGTCAGGGACTTATTCATCTGCATGATAATTATTGTGTGAGGAAGGGGTGTTTGAGGTGTTCGATTGCGGCTGAATTACTGAAGGGAAAATAAGTCTAGTCGAGTCTCCCCTCCCCCTGCCCCCTCCGTGGGAGGGGGACATGCTCCGGTTGGAGTTTGTTTAATACTTAGAACATTATTCTCTCTATCTGCAAATGGCGTCTCCGTAAGTTCACATTCTTTCGTGGTACTGTTTTTTTCGAAGGAAATACTCAGTTGATCAAAGACGGTTTTCCGATCGGAGATTGTCCCCCTCCCCGAGGGGGAGCGAGGGGGAGGCCAATAACCCATCAACAACTTCACCGATCTTTTTTTCAACTGCATCAATATTATTAAGGATCTCCTCATCACTGAATCTTATTACCGTGAACCCCGCTTCTTCCAATTTATTTTGTCGGATCCTATCTCTCTCGCGTGCCTCTTCCGACTCATGAGTAATTCCATCCGCCTCAATGATCAATTTTATCTTCTTACTCATGAAATCAACGATGTATCCCAAAACCGGTCTTTGGCGATTAAAAACCAATCCTCGCATTTTTCGGCTTCTCAAAACATATTTCCAGAGACTAGCTTCCGATTTTGTCGCTGAATGACGGTTTTGATTCGCGAAATCTCTGAGATTCTTGTTGTAAAAATTGTGGTGTGAACTGTATCTGATCATGCCTTTCTCCTCGTTTCAGAAACAAAGATACATTCGTTTCAAAAGATTGCTTGCTATAAATTGTAGCATTTGTCCCCCTCCCCCTGCCCCCTCCGTGGGAGGGGGACAATCTCCGGTTGGAGTTTGTTCAATATTAACTTACCTTTGTCCCATGATCAACAAAATACGTCACTGGTTCGAAGAAAAAGCCTTCGGTGTTTGTGAGTGGTGGGGAAAAAAACTCGGCATTCGCACCACCACCATTCGTATGTATTTTATCTACCTTTCTTTTTTTACTGTCGGCTCTCCGATCATCGTTTACTTCATCATGGCCTTCATTTTAGAGAACAAGAATTATTTCAAGCCCCGCTTTTATTTTAAAGAAAGAAAGAGTGTTTGGGATATTGAGTTTTGAGCAGGAGTAGTGGATAATTAAGCAACTGTAGTAAAATACAGAGGCTCCCGACAGAAAATTTCCTATCTTTAATCTCATGAAAAGACTATTCTATTCCCTTCTCTTCATTGGTATTATTTCTCTTTTTTTGGACTCCTGTTCAGGTTCGGGAAAAGGCAGTGAGACAAAAAAGCAGGACAGCGTGATCGTGGAGAAACCGAAAAATTTAGATGTCCTTGTTCTCGAATTCCAGAGTTTTGTTCCCGACGATCAAATGCAGGAACTTTGCCAGATGTGCGGAATGAATACGGTTTGGAAAGAATTCAGGACCGACAGCCTGGAAAAAATAAAAAAGTATAGACATCACCTCTATTTGTTAGACCTTGTTGACACCATGAAAGACACCCTGAAACGGAATTGCTTTGGCCGGACCAGTGAATTAGACTGGGGGGAAGCTTTGTCCACCAATTACGATTCCTCCAAAGTGGCCATGTTAATGATCGAAGTGGTAGAAGGCGTTGACGAAAATCTCATGAAAAGCGGATGGAAGGATAAAAAACCGGCGCTGATCTCCCAACTGAAAAGAATAGAGAATGGTTACGGAGAGATGCTCAGGAAAAGACAGGAGAAATGGGAGAAAAAGGAAAAGACAAAGTGAGTGAGTAAAAAGTACAAGTTGTTAGAATAAAAGCTCAGGGCTACTAATTTCTTCCTTCCTCCAGATCAGTGATGCATTTCTTTCTTAAGTCGATTCCTATCCCCTCAATAACCCAATAACTTAATAACTTCTTAAGTGATTTTACATCAATTAACATTCTTTCCATTTCATTTTCCAAAACTAATTCAATATCTTTAATACCATGAAAAACATCTACTCACTCTTGCTGGTATCCTCAACACTCAGCGCCTTAGCCCAGGAAATAAAAGTCAATAACGGATCTGAAAAATTCTCTTCCGGAAGTCATGAATGTTTCGTTACTACCATTTATGAGGGGAAACTCGATGATGTGCAGGACGAATGGAAAAGTAAATTAAAGGACTTTAAAAATGAGAAAGTGAAAAAAGACGGAGACGAGATCTTCGCCGATAATATTTTAATTAAAGATTGGGGAAATAATCCCGTTGATATTTATACCAGGTTTGAAGAGAACAAGGGCGATAAGTCCGTAAAAATGATGGTGGCGGTTGATCTTGGCGGCGCTTATTTAAGAGGCAATGATAAAGATAAGGCAGGATTCATTGAAAAAATGATGAAAGAGTTCGCGGTGAAGATGACCAAAGAACCTATAGAGAAAAATGTAAAAGCCGCCGCGGCGCTTCTTGCTAAAATGGAAGACCAGCAAAAAGATCTTGAAAAAGATAAAAAGAACCTGCAGTCAGACATAGAAGATTATAAGAACAAGATCAAAAAAGCCGAAGACGATATCAAAAAGAACGACGAAGCGCAGGCGAAGAAGAAAGGTGAAATAGAGACGCAGAAAAAGGCGCTTGAGGGAATCAAAAAGAGTCTCGACGCTGTAAAATAACATGAAATATTTTTGGACCAAAATTAAAACGGCAGCGGCATTAGGCAGGTGGCAGTCGCTTTATTGCAAAACAACCTGCCTGCTGCTCCTGCTTCCTGCCGCTTTATTCTCCCAGGAAGAAATCGCCATCCTCTCCGCTGACTCCGTCATTGTCACCGCCGACTGGTATTTTTCCAAAACTGATGCTCCGGTATTATTGCTTTGTCACCAGGCGGGATATAGTAAAGGAGAATATTTACAGACCGGACAACAATTAGCAAAGCTGGGATATAATTGTCTCGCCATCAACCTGCGTTCAGGTGATTCGGTTAATTATATGGTCAATACCACTGCGAGAGAAACGAGAAGAAGAAATCTTACCTGGTCTTATGTCGACGCGCAAAAAGACATGATCGCGGCCATTGAGTTTTTAGCGAAAGAGCATAAACAAAAAATCATTGTGGTGGGTTCCTCCTACTCCGCTTCAAACGCTATGATTGTTGGAAAGACCAATGAGAATGTAAAAGCTGTCGCTGCTTTTTCTCCCGGAGAATATTTTAAGAAAACACCCGGCATTGTCAAAGAAACCGCGAAAGGATTTAATAAACCGATCTGGGTCACCTGCTCGCAGGACGAGATCGCTTCTACTGATGAAATTGTAAAGAACATCGATCCCAAAAAAGTATCTTTCTTTAAACCCAAATGCAAAGGCGTTCACGGCTCCAAAGCCTTGTGGGATGCCGAGCCTTGTCATGATGCGTATTGGAAGTCCCTTATGACTTTTCTGAAGGGATTAGAAGAAAAACCGAAAAAGAAATAGGGCTTCCTTCAGGAATTGCTACAATTTATAGCAAGCGATCCCTTATTCCTGATCTATCTTTGATCCATAATTAAGAATTCTGCAGTATAGAAATGGACCGCGAAGCTGCCGCAGTATTATTATAAATTATTTTAAAATGAAACAAGTTGAACTATCGGCCTTCATTCACCGTGGCCAGAATTGTATTAAAATTCAATTCCCATTTGACACCGAACTTCAGGGCATTGTCAAGAATATTAAAGGACGGACCTGGAGCGCCACACAGGGCTGCTGGTACCTTCCACATCAAAAAAATTCTATAAACGAGATCCAGGCGCATTTCCGGAACAAAGCCCATATAAAATACCGTGACTTTGAAAAAGAACCCTTTGTGAATCCCGTTACTATTATTAAAAATCCGCCTGATAATCCTATTCCCATGGTGTTTATGATGGGAGAGATCAGCCAACACAACCGAAGTTTACTTGAGAAACTAAAAAAATGGATGCTGGACCGCCGATATAGCATAGCCACTATTGATCCGTACATGGATGGTCTTGAATTATTCAGCAGATGGAATTTAAATACGCCGTTTGAAAAAGTGAAAGCTGAAGATGTGATGCGGTTCAATAACGATTATATTTTTAAAAAAGGACTGTTTGCGGGCCATCAAAATGATTTTATAAGAGCCATGGAACTTTTAATTAAAGTCTGTGGAATTGAAATTAGTCTGAAACTTAATAATGATCGAAAATGAAACCAAGAACAAACGGAATATTACCCGATGAAGCGCTCCTGAACAAGATCTATTTTCTTAGACAGGAAAAAATAATGCTCGATAGAGACCTCGCCTTATTGTATGGAGTTAAACCAAGGCGGCTTCGTGAGCAGGTCAAACGTAACGTCTTTAGATTCCCTGAACATTTTTCGTTTCAGTTGAGTCTTGTAGAGACCGAAATCATGGTATCGCAAAATGCGATACCATCAACTAAGCACCTCGGCGGACACCTTCCCTACGCTTTTACCGAACATGGAGTGTTAATGCTGGCCAATGTTTTAAAAAGTGAAAGAGCCATCAAAATAAGCATAAGAATAATAGAGTTATTTGTAAAGCTGCGCAAATTCAATCTCAGTTATGACGAATTGAAGAGGGAAATGGAGAGAATAAAGAGCAAGGTAGATAACCAGGATAAGAATATTGAACTTGTTTTTAGTTATATCGATGAATTATTCGAGAAAAAGGAAAAGATCAGGCCTAAAAGGCGGATAGGCTTTAAAATGACGAAAAAGTCTGGGGAAAATCTGTGAATGAGATATTGCATGGTGTCGCAAAGTGCGACACCATTTCTAATGCATTTTTTTGGGCTCTTCACGATCATTTAGCCCTCAAACAAAATGATTCAAAATAAATTTGCGCAATCAGGTAATTGCACGTATATTTGCAACCAGGTAATTGCATTATTGCCTTTTTATGGAGACAAGACGTGACGTATTTCAGGCCATAGCCGACCCGACCCGGAGGGCGATCCTTCTCCTGCTGGCATCACAGGCCATGACTCCTAACGCCGTGGCTGAAGAATTCAAGACCAGCCGGCAAGCGGTCTCAAAGCATATCCAGATCCTTACCGAATGTGAACTGGTGAAACAGCAGCAAAAAGGAAGAGAAATCTATTACCACATCAATGCCAATAAAATAAAAGAGCTGGATAAATGGCTCGATCAGTTCAAAAAGATCTTTGAAACACAATTCAATCAATTAGACAATATATTATTAACTCTAAAAAAAAAGTCCCACCTCCGCGGAAGCTAGGGTGGGCGATGAAAAATGAACAATAACGTGGAATTAACGGTAGATAAGGAAAACAAAACAGTATTTGTAACAAGAGAATTTAACGCGGAGCTTTCTTTGGTATGGGATGCTTTTACCAAAGTCGAAATTCTCGATCAATGGTGGGCGCCAAAGCCATACCTGTCAAAAACAAAATCCATGGACTTTAAAGTTGGCGGAAGAAGATTTTACGCGATGGTGAGTCCTGAAGGACAGGAGAACTGGCAGGTTCAGAAATATACTTCCATTAGTCCAAAGACCAATTTCAAATATTTCAGCGCTTTCGCGGATAAGGATGAAAATCCATTCTTGCCGGGTTCTGACTGGGACCTCAGTTTTAGTGAGCATAACGGAGTAACAAAAGTGAGTATCTCTATTAAAAATGATTCACTGGAACGCATGCAAAAGATGATCGAAATGGGCTTTAAGGAAGGATTTACAATGACCCTGAACTATCTCGGAGAGCTTTTGGCTTCAAAATAAAGGGCCAGGCTCTTGCATTGTCGTATTCTACCCTTAAAATTGTCGCGTTTACATTTTAATTAGACTGGCTTTTTTACGAGATTTGATTGATATTAAACCGATCGGTGTATGAGCGTAAAACAAGACATCAAAACCTATATTGCCAGCCTGCCTGAATCGAAAGCCAGCGAGCTGCAGGAATTACATAAGCTCGTCCTTAAAGTGTCGCCAAAAAGCAAGTTATGGTATCACGATGGTAAGAACGAAGCCGGTAAAAGTGTTACCAATCCTAACATTGGATATGGATCCTATACCATAAAATACGCTGATGGATCGAGAAGAGAATTCTACCGCGTAGGTTTAAGCGCGAACACCAGCGGCATTTCCGTTTACATTCTCGGCCTCAAAGATAAAACCTACCTGGCCAAGACCTACGGAAAAAAACTTGGAAAGGCCAGCGTGACCGGATATTGTATCAAATTCAAAACTTTGAAAGATATCAACCCCGGCATACTTCAGGCCGCGATAAAAGATAGATTGCAAGCTAAGAATTAAAGCTGCATCTTTTCGTTTGAGCATATCTTATCATGGCGCCTATAACCCAAAATTCAGCAGGTCATGGGTTAAAAAATAATCACTAAATTTATCCGTAACGAATTTCAGTTCCCATGGATAAGAACAAAGTTTACGCGATGCCATTCGCCAGGGTATATCCACTCTACATCGCTAAAGTGGAAAAAAAAGGACGCACCAAAGCGGAGGTTGACGAGATCATTTTCTGGTTGACCGGCTATGACAAGAAAAGCTTTCAGAAAGTATTGGATAATAAAACCGATTTCGAAACCTTCTTTAAGAAAGCCCCAAAAATGAATCCGAACGCGAAATTGATAACCGGGGTCATCTGCGGATACCGTGTGGAAGACATCGAAGATAAGATCATGAGAAATGTCCGTTACCTGGACAAGATGATCGATGAATTGGCGAAGGGAAGGGCGATGGAGAAGATCTTAAGAAAAAAAGAAAAAGCCTGATTATGGAAGCTTCCAACCAAACTATTGTTTCCGCGCGGGTATTTAATTTTCCTATTGAAAAGGTATTTCGGGCCTGGACCGATCCAACTCATCTTAAGGACTGGTGGGGACCAAAAGGATTCACCAACACTTTTCACGAATACGATCTTCGGGTGGGAGGAAAATGGAAATTCACCATGCATGGTCCGGATAAAGGAAATTACGAGAACGAATGTATTTTCGCGTTGATTGACGCACCTCATACCCTCATTTGGGACCGGCTTTCAAAACCCATCTTCCGCGTCCATGCAACATTCGAGGAAACATCCGATAAAAGAACGAAAGTCATCTTCCGGATGATCTTTGAGCAGAGCAAAGAATATGAGACCATCAAAAAATTCGCGCCGGAAAAGAATGAGGAGAATTTTGACAGGCTGGAAACAGAGTTGGTGAAAATGAGTTAGTTATACCTTTTCCTATATGCAAAACCACAACAAAATAAAAGAATGTTACAGCGCCGCGAAGAATTATCCTGATCTCGCGAAACGGTTGAACCAGATCGGCGTAGGATCATATACTGTAGATACAGCGAGCGGCACCATCCTTTATCGTTTTTCTGATGGAGCGAATTTTCTTCAACCCGGAAATATTCCGGCAAGAAGTATCGCGGAGAATTTTGATGAGACTAAAACAATTCAAGCCATAAGAAATAACCAGCAGGGCAAAAGCGATTATCCCGGATTTATGAAAGAGATCGCTGAGGCCGGCGTACGTTTTTATGAAGCGACCTTGCAAGGTAATAACAAACGCGTGACCTATATTGGCATTGGAGGTTTTTACGAAGAAACAATTCCTCAATGACAAGAATTCTTTACATACTTTCAGTTCTCACTTTTATTTCCTGCTCACAGCAAGACGAAAAGAAGACTTTTTCTAATCTGGTTCCTCTTACCGGTAAGATCTATGGAATGACAGATCCTCCCTCTGATACCACTCAATGCGGTGAAATCCTTCCGCTGAATGCAGAGCTACCCTATCTCCTGTTCATTAACGATAGTATTTTTGTCCATGTTCTTCCGGGCAATTGCGGAGACGGGACTGAGAATTTTGCCTGTATAAAATATTATTCGGGAAAATACATTGTCGACAACGACGCTCTCGTCCTGAATTTTGCTCCCAAAATGGCGGCAAGCTATCTTAAATCAGCGAATGTCCTTACCGCTTTCTCCCAGGAAGAAGATTCCGACAGAAAAACAGAAAGACTGGTGAGAAGAGATTGTAAAAGCTTCACCAGCTTTGAAATGTGTGATGTGCAAAGCCATTTGATGTCGCAGCGCTCAGGCTCTTTTGACAACAAGATCAATTCAATGAAAAGCGAAAAGATCTGGGAGATCTTATTCAGAAATTAAGAGCTGTTATATGAATGAACAAAAAGTAACTTTTTTTGGACAGGAAATGACAAAGGCATGGGCCATGATGCTGGAAGACGCGCAAAAAGAAACGCATTACCTGGATGAGAGCCACTCTTATAAAAGAATACCTTACGGACAGGAGAAATTCAGAAACGCTTCTGACGCGGCAGACAAACCCTGCAGACATTGCAAAACCATTGCCGGAAAACTTCATGAACCAGGCTGCAACTATGAAGAATGTCCGAAATGCCATGACTCCATAATGAATTGCGATGATGAATTTTCAGATGTATGAACCAGCCCTCTAACAAAAATTAACATTCTTATTTTTCCAAAAATTATTATCTTGAGGTCAAATTTTCCTTATGAAAGCAAGACTATTTTCCGCCCTGTTTTTTTTAATGAGTGTTTCATTCGCGTTCTCGCAAGGACTTCCTCAAGGACTTCCCTGGCAGCCGGTAGCTCATTCGCATTGGGATATGAGCGCCAAAAAGATCAGCGATTGCGAATACGATCTTATTTTCACTGTCACTTTGGATAAAGGATGGCACACGTTCTCGATCAATAAAGTTCAGGGAGCTGAAGACGAGGTCTTCCCTACTTCCATCACTTTCACTCCAAATAAAAACTATACTTTATCCGGCGCGATGACCGAAACCAAGCCGACAGCGGAATTTGACAAGACCATCAAGAAAACGGTTTTCCTTCATTACAACAAAGCTGTGTTCACCCAAAGAGTGAAATTACACGCCGTGGGAAAAATAAAGATCACCTGCCGCTACGATCACCAGATCTGCAGCAACGGAATGTGCCAGGGAGTACCGTACGAAACTTACGATTTCGATGTGACCGGCGCGGGTTGTAAATAGATTCCTCTCTATTTACGAATGTCAGTTCCATTTCTACAAATACATACGGGGATCCCCGGCAACAAATATGGCAGCCAGCCCTACGACAGCACCTGGGGCGTTCCAGACTGGTTCATTTGGGTGACTTTTATTACTCTTGGATATATTGTGTTAAGAGTATACCTGGGAATAAGGAAGAACAAAAAATAACTACTTCTCCACTACAATTCTTTTTACCGCGGATTTTCCTTCAGAATAAACTTCCAAAAAATAAACTCCTTCAGATCTTGGTCCTAAGTAAAATGTTTCGTGATCGCTATCGATCACTGATTGAGACACGATCTTGTTTCCTAAAGCGTCATACAGGTACAGATTCGCCTTTACAACTTTATTCAGAAAATTTATAACGAATAACCCTTGTGATGGTCCATCGCTGATCGTGATCTTCTGCTCTTGCAAGGGTCCCGCTTCCGCTTTCAAGCAAAAGGGAATATTAATATAAGATAAATTCAGCTTGTCGGAATGTGAACCAGAAGACGTCGAAATATCTTCAGCAGCGAAAGAATTGCTTTGTTGGGCGGAAAGTGAAAAGACCGCCATCATCATAAAAGCCATTCCTAAAATAAACTTTTTCATAACGGTATTTTTTATATAACTAAGTTACGCCGAGATTGTGTCCTTTTACGATCTTATTCGGTAAAACTGTGATTTGGAACGGCAAAAGCGATTAAAAGAGATTTAACGTTATGAGGTATAAGTTCTACACTGATTTCGGTTTATACGCTGTAACTTTACAGAATGGAAATTAAACAAACAGAAGAAAAAAAGGCACTTTTAGCGCAGCTTCACAAAAAAATGATCTCTGAAATCATGGATTACGCGATCATTTTGCTTGACGCGGATGGAACTATATTATCGTGGAACCTCGGAGTAGAAAGGATAAAAGGATATAAAGAAAATGAGATCATAGGCCAGAATTTCAGAATATTTTATTTGCCCCAGGACAGGCAAGCCAATTTACCTGAGCAGCTGATCGATCACGCGATCCGAGAAGGAAGAGCCCGGCACATTGGAAGACGCGTTAGAAAAGACGGCAGTACCTTCTGGGGAAGCATTCATATCACAGCGCTTCACGATGACGTTGGAAATGTGATAGGCTTCACCAAACTCACCAGGGAACTAGGAGCCGGTGAAACGATCTAAGCAGTCTAAAAACTCTTTTCAGGAATTATTGCTAATTTTATAACAGGCCCCGATAGTCTGTTATTTTGTATCGCTCTCCCCTTCATATTATCCATTATTTTTATCCTGACGGATCAGCCGATATTGATCTTCAAAGACTGCAGAAACAATATGCTGTCGAATTCAATCTTCACGGACTTATTTCAATTAACGGGACTGAATATTCGAAAAACGAGGTTTTCAAAATAATTGACGAGATAAAAACCAGCGGACTTCATATTCACCGCTCGATCTTTTACAACAAAGCCGTATTGAATTTTTTAGAATCTCTTTCTTCTCTTTCCTCAGCAGAACCTATACGTGAATTTTGCGAACTCATGAAGGAAAGTAAAAGCAATGAAGCCTTTTAAATTTCTTATATTTATGAAGTGATTCTTCGCTCCAAGATACTCGTCCTTCTTTTGTTGATCGCATCTGTTACTTTTTCTCAAAAGATAGGCGGAGGTTCCACAAAGTCGATCGATTCTGTAAGAAATGTTTTAAAGAACGCCACCGATGATACAGTGCGGGTGAACTGTCTCAGTTATCTTTCCGAGTATCCCGCCAACTCCGATGAATGGCTCAGCATCAATGAAGATCTCAAATCGATCTCCGAAAAAAACATTCATTTAAAACTTTCCAAACGTCTGCATGACCATTATATGAAATGTCTCTCTAACGCTTTGGGGAACATTGGAGGGTATTACCTGGAGAACGGAAATTTTGATAAAGCGATGGCTTCTTTTAAGGAAGGTCTTACTCTTACCCGGAAAATGAAAGATACTTCCGCGATGTCGAACATGATCCTGAATATGGGCGGCATTTATTATTATACCGGAAATATCCCAAAAACATTGGAGCTTTGGAACGAGGCATTCAGGCTTCAGGAGGCCTGCGGTGATGTGAAGAGCGCAGCGAATACACTGAATAATCTCGGCGCCATTTACCGCAACCAGGGTAATTTACCGGAGGCGATCGATAGCTGGACCCGTTCTTTAAAAATGATGGAACAAGTGAAGGAACTTTCCGGTCAGGCGACGATACTCAACAATCTCGGAGCAGTGATCGCTGATCTTGGAGACGAGAATAAATCACTCGAGTATATGTATAAGGCGGTAAAGATCCGCGAACAGATCAATGACCCGAGAGGAATGTCTGTTCAGCTGAATAATATTGGCAAGAGTCTCGTCAGATTGAACCAGATCGAAAAAGGTATAGAGACCATAGAGAAAGCGCTGGAGACATCGAAAAAAATTCAGGACAAAGGACTGATGGCCGATTGTTATGTGAATTTGGGCGGAGCTTTCACCCGCCTAAAACAAGATGAAAAAGTGATGGAATATTATCTTGAAGGTAATCGTATCTACTCGGAGATCGGAAACTCTGAAGGACTGACCACCACCTGGTCTTTTCTGGCGGATCTTTATTTGAAGAAAGGAGATATTAAAAGATCGATGGAATGCGGAACGAGCAGCATGGCCGCCGCGAAAAAATTAGGTTTCCCGGGTTACATTTCTTCCGCTGCCTCTGTCTTGACCAAAGTTTATAAGAAATTAAACAAGCCCGCACAGGCTTTGGAGATGATGGAATTGTGGATGACCATGAGAGATAGCGCGAATAATAAAGAAGCGCGAAAGCTCAGTATCAAAAAACAATTCCAATACGAGTACGCAAGAAAAACAGCTGAAGACAGCGTGAAGATCGCTGAAGAAAAAAAGATCACCAATATTCAGCTCGACGCGCAGAAAACCCAGATCCGGCAGGACAGACTCTTGCGTTTCGTTTTATATGGCGGATTGGCCCTCGTCATTATCTTCGCGGGATTCATGTTTAACCGGTTTAAGGTAACACAGAAGCAGAAAAAACTAATTGAGGATAAAGAAAGAGAGACCGAACGGCAAAAGAATATCATTGAAGCGAAGCAGAAAGAAATTGTAGATAGTATCTATTACGCGAAGAGGATACAGTCGGCGCTGGCTCCGTCAGAGAGATTTTTTGATAAAACGCTGGAAAAACTAATGAAGGAAAAAGGGAAAGGTGATTGAGTGACCGGGAGATTAGTAAAAAGTGCTAACGATTGCTTATTTTAATACAACTATTCTTACCGAAGTATAATACTCTTACCCTAACTTAATCACTTAATAACCATTCTAATTATCACTCTGTTCAAAATCTTTTTTCCTTTTGATCTTGCGTTCCCTCATATTGAAGAGTTCGATCACCATGGCGAAAGCGAGAGCGATATAGGCGTAGTTCTTATTGATCTCCACTTTATCATGTTCTTCAGTGATGCTGAAATTATAAGCATCCACACAAGCTTCGCTGACAAGCACCCCTCCTATCACCAATAAAAAAGCGAGAGCGATCATTTTAATTCCCGGATTACGGTTAATGAATTCGGATACCGCCCCTGAAAATAGCATCATCAATATCATGGAGATAATTACCGCTGAGATCATGATGAGAATGTTCCCTGATAATCCAACCGCGGTTAAAATAGAATCGAAAGAAAAAATGATATCGATGATCACGATCTGGAACACCACCGCGTTGAAGGTGGCTTTGCCTTTAGTGCTCAGCTCATTTTCTTCGCCCTGAATTTTTTCATGGATCTCTTTCCATGTTTTATATAAAAGAAAAACTCCACCAACAAATAAGATGAGTCCCCTGCCCGACACACCATAAGGACCCAGACTAAATAATGGATCAACCATTCCGGCGATCCAGCTGATGGAGAATAATAATATACACCGCACTACCAGTGCAAGAACTAATCCGATAGTACGTGCTTTCGGCTTTAAATGAACAGGTAATTTATCGGCGGTGATGGCAATAAAAATAATGTTGTCTATACCAAGGACTATTTCTAAGACCGTTAAAGTTAAGAGCTGAATGATTCCGTTGACGCTAAGTAATCCCGATAAATCCTGTGAGTGATCGTGCATTTTTAAATGGTGAATACAAATTTATGTGTTTTTTAGGACTTCCCTAAAAAAATTATTCTTATTGTAATTCAAATACTTACAAACTTATTTAGTACTATGTGTTGCATAATACCTTTATTTGCACTTATCTTTGTATCACCAACTAATAGCTATAGCATAGAAACAACTAAAAAATTAATAATAAACTAAAAAATGAAAACAGGAGTAAAAAACATGACAGCGGGGATAGTAAAAGTAACAGGAATATTTGCCTTAACATTGAGTGCTTATTTTATGAACGCTGGTAATGTTCCGGCGAAATTGGGCGAGACAGAAACAGCTATCAAGCAACAGGTAAAATTTCCAAGCCTTATCCTTCCTACCGCCAAAACAGAAAAAGTTGAAGTGGTATTCACTACGGCTGCAAACGGAAAAGTAGATTTCGTTCTCGCGAAAACGCAGAACGACATCCTAAAGAAAGAATTAGAAAAACAATTCTTAGGATTAACCCTGAACAAATTAAAAGCCAACGTGGCTTACAGCATTGTATTTAACTTTAAAACTATCTAATATGTCAACTAATTCAGAGAACACGAAGGCCCAGATGCGAAAAGGTGTTCTTGAACTATGCATACTTTCGATCCTTTCACAAGGTGACGCTTATCCCACAGAAATTATTGATAAGCTAAAGGAAACAAAGTTGGTTGTAGTTGAAGGAACCCTCTATCCGCTCTTAACACGCCTCAAGAATACCGGCCTCCTGGCTTACCGCTGGGAAGAAAGTACATCGGGTCCGCCCCGCAAATATTACAAACTCACCGAGATCGGAGAACAATATCTCAAAGAGATCCAGATCTCGTGGTTCGAGCTCGTTGACATTGTCAACAAAACCATCAAACACTCTTAAATACCAAACATAAAAACACCAAACATTTAAACAACAACTGAAATGAATAAGACAGTTACCATAAATATAAGCGGCATCATTTTTCATATTGAAGAAGATGCTTACGAAAAGCTCAGTAAATACCTGAACACTATCAAAGGGTATTTCAGCAATACCGACGGCGGCAACGAGATCATGAGTGATATCGAAGCGCGCATCGCGGAAATGCTCCAGGCCAAGACCAGCGCCATTAAACAGGTTGTGCTGATGGCCGATGTGGATTCGGTAATAGAGGTCATGGGAAGACCAGAAGAATTCGCCGACGGCAGCGAGCAAAAGGCCGAAGAGAAAAAGACAGAACAAACTTATTCTTCCAATGAGAATATCAAGAAACGTTTGTTCCGCGACCCCGATCATAAAGCGGTGGGCGGCGTATGTTCAGGTATTGCCGCGTACTTTAACGTGGATATTATCTGGATCCGCTTAGCGATGTTCCTTTTACTATTCTTCGGCGGCCTTAGTTTCTGGGTATATATCATCCTTTGGATCGTGATCCCTGAAGCGAAAACTACAGCTGATAAATTAGCCATGCACGGCGAAAAGATCGATATCAATAATATCAGCAAAACCGTGAAAGAAGAAGCAGAGCAATTGAAGAACCGTGTGAGCTCCGGAAATTTTTTCGACCGTCTTGGCGATTTCCTCAAAGATTTCTTCACCATCTTCGGTAAGTTCTTTGTACGCCTCGTTGGATTGATCTTATTGTTCTTCGGTGTGGTCTTCATGCTCGGATTCATGTCGAGCATTTTCGGTTTCTCGATCGCCGGTACCAGCGCGGATGTGAATGACTGGATCAACCTGGTGTTCGTTGACAGGAGTCATTATACCATGGCTGCGTTCGGACTGATCTTATTCTTCGGGATCCCTATTATCATGATGATCTATGGAGGAATAAAATTATTATTCAAGATCCATTACAGCAACCGCTGGCTGAATATCGGGGCGGGACTCATCTGGCTGATCGGATTTATTATTGTTCTTTTTGTGGGGATAAAAACAGGGCGCGATTTCAGCGATAGCGGTAAAGTGAAAGAACAGGTAGCGGTACAAAGTCAGAGAGATACCATTACACTTACTCTCACTAAAGGCAAAGAATTGCTGGCGGCCCTGAACATGAACGAGACCGAATACGATGATTACGACGAAGATGGGAATTACCGCAGAGGAAAGCGCCGTCACAGCGATTATATTATTGCTACAAATGATAAAGATGTTAAACAAAAAATGATAGTTGGATACGGATCCTTGAGCATCATTCCTTCCGCTTCCAATACTTTTGAGATGTTCGTAGTTAAAAAATCAAGAGGAGAGGACAAGCGTACAGCGGTAGATCGCGCGAAGAGCATTCGCTACAAAGTACTGCAGAACGACAGCGTGATCTCTTTCGACGAAGTGTTCACAGTAAGCACTGAAGATAAATTCAGAGTACAGGAAGTACAGGTGATACTGAAAGTGCCCCGCGGTAAAGTGATCATGCTTGATAAAAGCCTTGAGCATTTCATCTACGACATCGAGAACGTGACCAATACTTTTGACGGTGACATGGTGGGACGCAGATGGATCATGACCAATGACGGATTAGCTTGTGTGGATTGCGATGGGATCGAAGATCTGAGAAAGAAATACGGTCACGATATTAACATCCCTCCTCCTCCTCCATTGCCTCCGGCAGGTCCGGTGAACGTTGACGTGAAAGACGCGAAAGTGAATATCGACGAGAACGGCATCAAGGTAGAATCGAAAGGAACGAATGTGAAGATAGATAAAGAAGGGATACATGTAAAGCAGGAGAAGAAGTAATTTAAGCGACAGGAAGCAGGAGCAGGAGGCAGTCTCATTAACGGAACTTTCTGCCTACTGCTCCTGCCTACTGCCTACACCGAAAATGTTCTCAAAATTTTTCATACTAAGTTTTTCTCTTCTGTTCCTTTTCTTTAACAAGACAAGCGCCCAGGAATTAAAATGGTTCAAAAAAGAGAATGAAGCTTTCACGATGTATTATAGCGTGGTGGATGAAAAGATCATCAATGAAATGGAAGAAATGGTGAAAGCGGGAATGAAAGAAGTAAAAACGTTCTTTAAGAAAGATTACAAACAAAAGATCGCGGTCTATGTTTATCCTCACAGGAGACACTTAGATATTCAATGGCAAATTTTGTTCAGGGATACTTCCTTTCATTCACAGTGCTGGATGGTGGCGAGCGGTGTAGCGGCAAGACTGGATATCGTTTCTCCTTCGACCTGGACCAAAGAGAACTGCGAACACAATGGAGAAAATAAAAAAGAAGTGCAGGAAATAGTCACACACGAACTCACTCATGTTTTTCACGGACAATATAACGCTCAGCCGGAATTTGAAGGAATGGACGCTATGGGATGGCTGGTGGAAGGTTTAGCGGTTCATGTATCCGGACAATTAACACCTCAGCGGATAGAAGGTGTGAAGAAGCTCATGAATGAGAATAAAGAACCAAAAAAACTGGAGAATATCTGGAGCGGGAAAAATAAATACGGATCAGCCGGCAGTCTCGTTAGATTCATCGACAAGATCTATGGCCGTCAAAAGCTGTACGGACTGCTGGCTTTTTCGGATAGCGCAGAAGCCCTGAATTATCTGGGTATCTCCGAAGAAAAATTATTACAGGAATGGAAAAATGATCTAATGAAAAGTTATTGAGTTATTGGGTTAATAGGCTAAAAGGAAATTTGAAAAAGAAATTTTGTCCGCTGATCCAACCTCTGAACCCTTAACTTAATAACCTAATAACTTTAACAAACTAAACAACCATGAAAAAATTACTCATCATATTATTCAGCTCGGTCGTTATCACCGCTAACTCCCAAACAGACGAAACAAAAGCGGCGCGCATCGATTCTATCTTCAGTGTTTTCACCAAAAAGAATATGTTCAGCGGATCTGTTCTTATTGCAAAAAAAGGGAAAGTTCTTTTAAGCAAAGGTTACGGAATGGCGAATTATTCGTACGATGTTCCCAACAGACCAGATACCAAATTCAAACTCGCGTCGGTATCCAAACAATTCACCGCGATGGCAATACTGATACTCGAAGAAAAAGGAAAACTGAGTACTGAAGATAAATTATCCAAATACATCAAAGATTATCCCAACGGAGATAAGATCAGTCTTTATAATCTCATCACTCATACTTCAGGCATCAAGGAAGTGACCTCTCTGCCATTTTTTGATTCGATCTCGTCTCAGCCGCACACTTTATTACAAATGATCTCCTATACAAAAGATCTTCCATTGGATTTTGAACCTGGAAGCAAACACCAGTACAGTAATTCAGGATATGTTCTTCTCACCTATATCATCGAACAGGTTTCCGGAAAAAGTTACGGTGAATTCATGCAGGAAGCGATATTTAAGCCTCTGGGAATGAAAAATTCAGGCTTGTATAACAATTCTGAGGTCATGAAGAATTTCGCCATGGGATATCATAGCGATGAGAATGTATTGGAGAATGTAGAATTTGTTCATATGAGCATTCCTTCGGGAGCCGGAGCCCTCTACTCTACTGTGGAAGATCTGTTCTTGTGGGACCAGGCTTTGTATACAGAAAAACTGGTAAAGAAAGTGAGTCTTGTCAAAATGATCACTCCTTTTAAGGATGGTTACGCTTGTGGTTTGAAAATAGATAATTACAACGGACATAAATGGATCAATCACAGCGGAGGCATACAGGGATTCGCAACTATTACAAATCGTTTTCCCGATGATGAATTATACATTACCATATTGAAGAATGTAGACAACTGGAATATTTTTCCCGCCAATAAAGTTTGTAGAGCCATTATGTTCGGGGATAAATATGAATTGCCCCAGGAAAGAAAGATCGCGGCGGTAGATCCAAAGATCTTTCAGAAACTCACCGGAGATTATGAACTGATGCCCGGTTTTGTGATGAGTATTACTACGGAAGCAGGTAAAATTTACGCCCAGGCCACCAACCAGCCAAGACTGGAGATCTATCCGGAAAGTGAATACAAATACTTTTTAAAAGTAGTTGACGCGCAATTGGAATTTACTAAAGATGCGAAAGGAAATGTAACAACGCTGACTTTGTTCCAGGGAGGAGCTAAGATGCCGGGGAATAGAGTTAAGAAGGATCTGTTAGACGTTGGTCTTAAAAAAGGGGAAAGTACTAAGAAATGAACTTCTTTCCAGCACATTGGGATCCTAAGCTTAGAATTCCACGTGGACAAGTTGTCGC
>JADMIO010690239.1_pt1 | contig 68566 bp, 47 predicted proteins | sample 8958161 | NCBI WGS metagenome assembly JADMIO01 (sample SAMN16585339, study PRJNA669376) | soil metagenome | isolation source: Crop rotation soil | place: USA: Cullars Rotation, Alabama | collected 2011 | reverse complement strand
CGCGACAACTTGTCCACGTGGAATTCTAAGCTTAGGATCCCAATGTGCTGGAAAGGTCGCCCCCAGCAACGCTCCGAGGCGCCCTTCGCATCGCTTCAAAAAGCTTTCATATCGCCAATAAGTTCCATCCGCATTCGTCCCATTCTCCGGATCGACCAAAATAAGCCTTCCACATACAGTCCCGATGTCAGGATTAGCGAACCAACGAACCAAGTGCCGGAGCGCCGACCGATCCATATGAGTATTAGCATCCGACAGCACAATGACCCGGCCGGCAAGTTGCGGAATGGACGCGTTCAGGACCGTAGCCTTGCCGCGACGCTGGGGGTACTCGATGAGCTTCACGCCGGACCTGGTATAGCGACGAACGATTCCGGCTGTTTCATCTGAACTACCATCTGATGCAATAACGATCTCCAATTTATCAGCTGGGTAATCTAACTGTAACGCATTTTCGACCCGCTTCGCTATCTCCATCTGTTCATTATACGCTGACACTAGGAGCGAGACGGTTGGAAGCGATTCATCCGTCGGCGCTTCCGGAGGAACATACCGCGGCCAACGTGACAAAAACCACAACACAACGGGATAGCCGATGTAGGTGTAAAATGCCAATGTGCTGCACCCCCAGAAGCATGCTATGAGCAAATCGCGAAGAAATAGCATATTTCACCCAATCAAAATGAGGAGATTGCAGGCTGAAAGCTACAGCATAATTATATAAAGCTGTGCTGACGAGATAACAGTTCCCTGTACACAGCCAGATACTGGTCAACCATATGATCGATCGTAAACATTTCAAGGACGCGCTGCCGGCCGGAGCGGCCCATGTCGGCGCAACGGCGCGGATTAGCCAGCCCCTCCTTTAATTTCATCGCAAGGTCTGCGCCATCTCCTCTCTTGAAGATCAGGCCGCTGCACCCACTGGGCCCCACGATTTCAGATATCCCGCCCGCATCCGACCCAATGACGCACGCGCCACAAGCCATTGCCTCGGCGACTACGAATCCGAACGCCTCTTCCCAGACAGAAGGAACGACAACAACGTTTGCGGATGCAAATAACTGCGGAATCCAGTCTATCTGCCCTAGAAACTCGACCTGGTGCAGTCCATTGGCTCTGCAAAAGGCTCGCAGCTCCTGCTCCTGCCTGCCCTTACCCGCAATCAACAGGCGAAATTCAGTGAACCCCTGTTGGACGAGCAAGCGCGCCGCCAGAAGAAGCGTGTCAACGCCCTTCTCCGAAATGAGCTGTCCCGCAAACGCAATCGTGGGAATTGCATCTGGCTTGGGGGACGGGGTAAACCGCTTGACGTCGATGCCATTGTAAACAAGGCGCGTCTTCCGAGTTGAGATATACAGCGATTCCGTGTCCCGGCGACGTACGAATTCCGAAACGGCGATCACGCGGTCAGTGTAGAAATTGAAGAGCATCCCCCGCCCCCTTGCTGCAATGCGACGAAGTCCGTCGTAATTTGGAGCGGCCCCGCTGCTTTGGTCAGTCACCATCAGTCTCCGGCAGCCCGCCGCCCACTTAAGAGCTGGAAGAACCGCGCTGAATTTCGACATAAAGGTGACCTGCAGGCATGTCGGTGTGTAGGCACGGAGTCGCCGACCGATCGATATCGCATCACGAACGGTGGGCTGAAAACGAGCAACAAGATACGGCGAGCCTACCTCTTTGAGAGCGAATTTAAACGACGCCGAAGGTTCGCCGGCAAAGACGTGGACTGTTCGGCATCGTTCCGCGCGCAGCTTCTGCGCGAGCGACAGGAGAAATACCTCCATGCTCCGGTCTTGGTCGGGGACAAAATCCAACATTTGTACAATTGTCTGCTGCATCACGTTTCCGATGCGAAAGAGCGAGATTTGTAGGATCGGAAGGCTGTTGTAAGCGCATCAGCGAGCATGCGGGCAGATTGCGTCCAGGTGATATTGAGCTGCGCAGCCATACTTCGATCGACAGCAAATGGTTTTGACAGTGCGTCGTTCACACCCTCCGCCAGTTGCTTTGGATCTCCCGGCTCAACCAAAGTACCTACGGAGGGCTGCGTGATTTCTGGAATACCGCCAACACTGGTCGCTATGAAGCCGCGGCCGCACATCATTGCTTCGCGCAGGACATTCGGGATTCCTTCGGAGAAACTCGGAAGGACAACTAAATCGCTGGCGCAGTACCAATCGCGTAGTTGCGTCTGAGGACGAGCACCCTGAAACGTGACTACCCCCGATAGCCCAAGTCGCGCTGCGAGTGATCGTAGGGCAGGTTCATCGCGTCCTTTGCCCACCACATCGCAATGGAAATCAGTACGGCGGCGCAGCAGTAAATCGCACGCTTGCAGTAAGATGCCTACTCCCTTGCTGAAAAGTAAATTGCCAACAAATAGCAGCCGCTTACCTTGAGGGGCCAGGTTGAGTGCGGCTCGACACGCCGCCTGATCCCCCGGAAAAAAGCGCTCGTGATCGATCCCTTCGGGAATCACATGGATACGGTTGCGTTCTGCTCCCAGTTTTGCGACTTGATTCGCAAGGTCGATGCTGACGGCGGCGACGGCGTCGGCGCCGCGCAGAGCTTCACTGACCCTTTGGCGGCGCCGCTGGTCCTTGCTTATTATGAGTACATCCGAACCGATTACCTTGATCACGACTGGAATCCCAAACTCCCGCCCCACTTGTACAGCCGCCCAGCCATCCGGGTGGGCCCACGAACTGAGAATGACATCTGGACGAAACTCCTCCACCGCGCGACCGAGGCACCTCTTGATGCTCATGAGATAGAAGTGCCCGTAATAGTGGCGGAAAAGCTTGGGAATGAAGAAAAAGTTCGGATGCTCGACGTAAATTCCATCGGAGTTGACGTAGGCCGGCGCATGGCCAAACGCCAGGAACCCATCGGAAGTCCAGGGAACTGGACAAATCACTCGGGTCTGATGCATTTTTGCCAGCTGCCCAAATTGATGAGCGTTGAACGGCGCATGCAGGCGACTCCGCGGGCGTGGATACATCTGTGTGATGGCAAGAATGCGCATTGGCTGCCTGTTGCGTCTCCTCAGATGAACAGTTTCATCAGGATGCGGAAGTCGAGCCGCTTAATAGGGGAAGCAGTCGAAAATTCCTAAGCTCCCAAATTTCGCCGGGCGAGCCGGCTTCAGCCGCTTTTGCCAGGTTGTACAGTTCTCGAGCCGTCACGTAGTGAAAATGGAACATCGGGTCCTGATCGGCCAGCCGCGCCAACATTTCGTGGAATCGCACCATGGCGTCGCCCAGCAGGACTTGCTGATGCTGTTCTGGCGCGCCGTGAGTGTGCAGCTTTACGAAAAACCATTCTGGTCTTGAACTCACTTGTACGCGAGATTTCAGCCAGAGGCGAAGCCGGCGCTCGCTGGGAGGCTGGGTTGCCTGGATGCAGCCATTTTCGATTCGCGGGAGCAGTCCGTATTTGCGATTGCGCCAGTCCAGGAGGAGGGGCCCCTGAACCATGAAAAGAGCATCGTCACGCGGGGTTGATACACCGATATTCGTTCCCCAATCATGTGACTTTGGATTGGTCGGATCGTCCACAGCATAGTAGAGGCTGTTTATTTTCTTTGTCTGCGTCGGGCTCGGGTATGATGGCAACGTGAAATCGGCGTAGCAACCCGTTTCGCGCAGGACATCAAGTTCATCGTTTACACCACATGCCAATCCGTCGGGATGTGAATTATCCAGCGCCCAGTTCCCGTGAATGAAGCCGTATTTCACCTCTCCCGTGTTCTTGTCACGCGACAGCAAACCGTGCTTTTCGACGAGCACCTGCTTATATTCCAGCAATGTTTTTCGAAGATTCGCGGAATTATCATTGTTGTGATGCAGATGCACTTCAATCTCACTAAAGCCCTGGCGACAAAGACTCGAGAGTCGCTCCACTTCACACTCGCGATACATTTCGAGGGGGTAGAAGAAGGTGTGGCGAGGATTTTTCCCGTCACTGTCGCGAAATCGGGAAAAGCGTTTGGGGTATTCAGTTACCCATCTGCTGACTCGAGCATCGGCTTGGTCGGCCGATACTCCTCCATTGCCTGGTTCATAGTGATCGGCGATGCAGAGTATGAGATGCACATGTTCGTTGTGGCGAATGGGGCGAATGCGATGCAGCTGGCGCATGTAGCTCATCAGCCATGTATAAGTTTGAATTGGATGTGCTGCGGCCGGATGTAGGTGCATCTGCGACTTGATATCTAGTCTTTCAGCGTGGGCGAATTGACATTCTCAGCACGGATTTTCGATGTTTCTGAGTGCCCAGGCGGCAAACGGCGTCGAACCACGCGGGCAGGAATCCCGACTACGGTGGTATAAGCGGGAACATCCTCGACGACGACGGCATTCGCTCCGACACGCGCGCCATTTCCGACGTGGACGGCGCCCAGCAGTTTTGCCCCGGCGCCGATAAACAGGTTGCTGCCCAGCGACGGGCTGGCGCCGCGCTCTGCTCCAATGGTGACCTGATGCTCGATGTAAATATTGTTATTGCCGGTCACCGCTCCGTTGATGACCACGCCCGTCGAGTGAATGAGCACAAAGCCGGGGCCGAAATCTGCGCCGCGGCCGATAATGCAGTTAGTGAGTACCGCGTTGAGCTTATTAAATAGCATTTCAAGTGGCCGTAAGCCGCGATGCCTAGACCACTGCATGAGGCGGTAAAAAATGATGGAGGCTGTCCCGTCAGTCAAAAGAGTCTTACAGATTGCAAGGCGACTGTCGGTCTCATACAACCAAAGCGCCTTGAGGCGAAGGTCAGTGCGAAGCAGCGAGAGGAGTGCAACCGACCGCCCGTTGACCGCTCGGGAAGACCGTCGTGTCTCTCTGGCCATCAAAGTCATGGCTGATTTCACTTGAGATCCTTCCGTGCGCGATACAGCGCTGCTATATGATGGTCAATGTCTTTAAGTCGTGCGTCCCAACCCTCCCCGCGCATTGTCTCGCTGCGCGACGCGCAGGGGCCGCTGTTTGTCAGAGCCTTTTTAATCTCACCAACAAACGACGCTGGGTCATCTGAAATATGACATACGGGTAGCGCTTCCGCCTCTGGTATTCTGCTGGATATCACTGGTAACCCGGCAGCGATGTATTCGCGCGCCTTGAGCGGGTTGGCGTGGATGGTTGCGCGATTTATGGGAAAAGGAATTAGAGCCACGTCAAAGCCCTTACAATAGTTTGGAAGCACCTCGTATGCCTTGCGGCCCAGAAGATGGACGTTCGGCAGGCGCGCAAGCTCCCCTAGTTGCATTGTAACATTTCCCAACATTACCAGTGAGGCCTGCGGAAAGCTCTTGGCGACATGGATCAAGAGCGGGACATCAACCCAGTCACTGGCAATAAGTCCGAAGTACCCAAGGATGGGTCCAGGTAGACTTCGGATCTCCTCCGGGATCGTCGTCGAAGGATCAAGAGCCTTCCTGAAGTGATGAAAATCGACGCCATGGCGAACGAGAAACGTGTGAGGGTGAACGGCGCCTTTAGACTCCTTCAGGCTCGCTGCTGAGACGAAGACAATATCCGCCTTACTTAAAACTTCCTGTTCGAGCCTAGCAAGCGATTGGGCGGAAACACCGTCGAACGCCGTATACTCGTCAACGCAGTGGTAGATCAGCAGGTCCTCCTGGAACGCCCTGGCGACAACCCCGGCGGCCGGATTAAAGATCCAATTGATAGGACGATAAAACCCGAGCTTGCGCATGGCCGAGCGGATTTGTAATGTGAGGATCTGCTTATTTACAGCACGTGCGATGGGGCCCTGAGTTGGGATTACAAATGGATTTAGGACGAAGATGTTGGGCTCCGGTTCGTGAATCCGCGACAGCATTGCAGTCAGCTTTCGAAATGCGCGGCCCGCGTCATACCTGGCCAGCTTAGGCGGTCGATAGCCAATCGAATTCACCCACAGGACGCGATTATTTTTTGAGAGCAGACGCATGAAGTGCGTCTTTGAAAGCGGTAGGCCAGTCCAATCGTGGCTGAAACAAATAATGTCTCGATTTTGCAGGACGCCATCCGAATCGTCCGCAACGTAATTGGAACCTCTGGGCGCAACAAGCGGTCCGACCCGTGGGGCAATGGCAGGATTATCGATGCATTGTGTCATTGGGAATTTTCCGAATTCGGGTTAATTACATGAAAATGGGGGATCACGCGGCTAGCGCGATGCGCCGCCCCATATGTGGCGCATTTAACCACAATCCACCAGGCTTGGAGCGAGATAGGGTGATATTGCAGCCGTTTCCAAGCATGTCCAAAGGCCGCTGCAGGTCTCCCAAACTCCAGATGACCTGATGCCCAGCGGCGAAAGAGGTCCGCCTTCCACTTTCGATATCCGGAGCGACCCAGCATCGCTTTGTATCGGTTGATGACGCGCAACATATTTCCGCAATCGCGGTCGACATTCGAGCGTGATAACGACCCAGTCTCCTGGACGTAGGTCGCCAAGGGGTCTGGTATCAGATAAGTCGGACACTCACTGACAAGTCGGATCCACATGTCCCGATCTTCAGCCGGCTCAAGGCCCGACTCAAAACGATGGCGGATCATGTCTTCACGACGGACCAGCACAGTTGACGTCCAGATCAACATGGCGATTTCGAAAACATCTCTGCCAACTGGACGGCGCGGCGATGCGAGATATCGCCTGGCCAGCGACCGACTAAGTTTCGCCCGCACGCGCGGTGTCGTACCGATCTGATCATACCAGCCTGTCGTGATCAATCGGATCTGCGGGTGAACATCCAGGACCTGGAGCTGTCGCTCCAGCTTTTCGGGCTCCCAGAAATCATCCGCATCAAGAAATGCCAGCCAATCGCCACGTGCCTTTTCAATTCCGGTATTACGCGCACTAGCCGCTCCACCATTTGCCTGTCGGACAAGCGTTACCCGCTCCCCATAAGATTCAAGCGGAATCGACAGGTCCTCCGGGCTCCCATCGTCGATAACCAGAACTTCGTCAGGCGGTCTGGTTTGTGAGAGGAGGCTGTCTACCGCTCGCCTGATAGTACGTGACGCGCGGTAAGCAGGGATTATCACGGTAACCGTAGGCCGATTTATGATGGCGTACTTTCTTGGCATCGGCAGAAGTTCAGGCAGCAGAGCCGATACCCGCCGCAGAGTGTGCGAGCGGCCGCCCAAGGCTGGGTGTGACATCTCCCAGGGCGCGGCGGCCGCGGCCGGCCTTCGGCGCTGCGGCAAGCAGGCGGTCTCGCAACCTGAGGAATGGCGATTCGATCAAACAAAATGTTATCACCGAAAGAAGTGCAGACAGCGTAACAAGAAGTGCCAGGGTAATTGCCTCGTGTACGGCCGGGAAGAGGTGCGCGCCGGGTAAAAGGCGTAATGCGGCACCGGCTACATATTCGTGAATGTACTCGTGATTGAGGTACATTCCATATGACAGTCTGGACAGCAAAAAGAAAATCCTTGCCTTGACAATTGACGGAGGGCGATGCCGCTGAATCAGTACATAGGCAAGGGCGGCACCGAAGACAACTGTTACTCCGGTAAAGTCGAAGATTTCGCGTTGGATGCGTTGCAGCACCAGGCAAGCGACTATTGCTCCGCCCAGCATCCATCGGGAACCGACGACAGCTTTTCGCGCGTTGAATGCCCCTCCTGCATCGTAGGCGGCTATCAACAGGCCCATAATCAGTCCATCTGAATGCAGGTGGAATCGAGAATAAACCGCGTTTTTGAAGATCTGAGGATCATGGGCGGCTAAGTTTCCGGTCAAGTGCCACCAGGTCAGGGCGCGCAGGGCCGGCTGCAGCAGCAGGAGTAGCCAGAGACAAACTTTACAGCGTGACCTTGCGAAGCCAACTGCTCCTGCCAGCATGAGTAGCAGGGGGGCGATGATATAAAACTGCTCCTCCGTGCAAAGGGACCAGCTTCCCATTACGACGCCGTGATTAACGTAGTTGGTGATGAAGAGCAGGTCGGACCACCACTTGCCCGTTCCAAAGCCCCCTCGACCTAGCACGACAACAACGAAAATGAAATAGAAGAAGTAAAGCGGCCAGATTCGCAATCCGCGCCGCAACAAGAAGCGACGCACGTTGATGGTATTGGTGTCATCAAGTTCACGCCAAAGCTGCCGGCCGATAAGATATCCGCTGAGCACGAAAAATAGGTCCACGCCCATCCAGCCGCCGCGGACAATCGGGAGTCTTTCAAAAAGGTTATGTAAGCCGCCGTTCCGAGCATATGCGTCGCCAAGATGAGCAGCGATCACAAATATAACAGCGACAGTGCGGAGCACATCCAAAGCTGGAAGTTGAACCGCGGGCCTCTGCGTCAGTTCCCGCAAGGGATGAACTACGAAAGAGCTGAACAGGGTCTTGCACATCGGCGCGCTTCTTCAGGATCCAACCGCTGCGATTCGAATGAAAACATGTGCTGCGCAAATGGTGGCGATACCAACAAAGACCAGGCGGCGGACCGTCGCTTTGGGAGCATATTGTTGCGAGAGATCCGATGATACTCGAAGGTAAGCAGCGGCAAGGCCGAGGACAAGATAAGTCGGAACATTGTAAACGCGGGTTAGTGACATTAATCCCACGGCATAACCGCATGCGGCGGCGAGAATGTACGTCCCGAGGCGACCGTCATACTCGTCGGCACCCGCGACGGAAGGTCGAGTCGAATCAACGGCGGCCAATTTCCTGACGGACCACAGCCCCCGAAGTGCAAAGAAGAAGGCGCCTGTGAAAAGAGTGCCGCCAAACAGGCCCAATTCCGTAAAAGAATGAATAAAGGAGTTATGCGCAACCAGGCCGATCGACTCCGCACACTGGTCCATTCCGATACCAAAGAGCGGTGAGCCCTTAAGGAGGTCCAACCCATCACGCCACAACTGAATGCGTTCATGGCCAGTGCCCTGACTCAGGTCAAGATGTGTCTGTCGCCCTGAGGCAAATGTCGCGACAACGGGAAGGGCGACTAGAACCAGGATTATTGTTTTTGACCGGCCGTAACGCATGAGGCACAGGAGAACAATTGAAGTGGTCGCTGCGAGGAACCCCCCACGCGAGCGCGTCAGGACCAAGGCATAGGCAAACGCCGAAATCATGATGCTCCAGACAAGTCTTTTGGCGCCTGCGGCCCGCTCGATGAGAAAATACATCGCTAGCGCGGTGCCAATGGTCAGGATCAGGGAGAAGTCGTTGGGGTCATGAAAGATGCCGCTTGCGCAAAGGCGTACGATTGATAATGCGGAGCCTGTAGAGGCATCGTAGTCCGTATCTTGCACAGGTTCGAAGGATGCAATATCTACAATTCCATGGGTTTGCAGCAGGGCTACTGTTGTGACAATGAAAATGAAAACTACGACCCACGCACAAAACCGTCGGAGACGAACCGTTGAGTCTACTACCGTCACAAACAGCAGATAATAAACAGCGATTTTTGCAAAAGTTACTGTTGATATTCTGGCCCGGTAAAAATCAAAATGGGACAGGTGGGACATCAGGACGGCGGCAACTAACCAGAGTACGCAAACGGTCGTTTCCTCGATGCTTGGGCGGAACGAAATTTCCCGAACGAAGCGCGAGAGCGAGGCTGCGACACAGGCGGCGATTAAGAACTCATAGATTGGAAGGCCATCCAGCGCCGGAATGAGATCCGCCGGCCGAACAAACAGAACTGCGTTAATCGCTATAAACAGCCCGAATTCGAGGGACGAGCGTGCTGGCGATGCGGAGTCCGTTTTGAGGTCTGATGAAGATGAGACAACTATTGTCGCCACAGGTGGCACTATTACTAGTAAGTTGGACCAATGCTCAATTGCGCGAGGTCTTCAAGCACGTGGAAGTAGAGCGACTGGTAGTTACGCGCCATGCGTGCGCGGTCAAACTCCGACTTTACACGCGTGTATCCCGCGCGAGCTATTCGCTCAGCCGATCGCTTGTCTTTTAAAAGTCGCAGCAACTCTGACTTGAGTGCGTTTTCATCGCCTGGCTCGAAGAGGATTCCGTCCTCCTGGTCGTGAACGAATCCTGGGATTCCACCGACGCGTGGCGCAACAACTGGCAAATTAGCGGCCCATGCTTCCAAGATGGCCAACGGCATGCCTTCGCGACGACTTGAGAGGGCGAATAAATCCATCGCACTCATGAAGAGTTGGGGCTGAGCTTGATAGCCAGCGAAGTGGATATATTCACACAGTCCAAGCTCCTGCGCCAGACTCTGCAACACCTGTCGCTGGGGTCCGTCTCCCACCAGCAGCAGGTGAGCGTCCTTGACGTCCTCATGCAGGATGCCGAAAGCACGGATGAGCAAATCCTGACATTTTACTTCGTTCAGGCGGCCCACCGTGCCGACTACCGGCACGTTAGCGGGGATGCCCAGCGAGGTCCGAATGCGTGATCGCTCTGTGCGCGTCGCAAATGCGGCTGTATCGATCCCGTTGCAAACGACGGATATTTTGTCTGCAGAAATCAATCGCTTTGCGGTGTCGGCGATATCTTGCGACACGCAGAAGAAACGAGCTGCATAGCGTGATGCAAACCACCAGAGCGCCCGCATTTTTAGACGACGAATCTTCGATTGTAGTGTTTCGACATTATTGGTGTGTTCCGTATGTACGACCGCTGGTACATGTTCCCTGCGGGCCGCAGGACCCGCGTAAAGCAGCGCGCCAATCTGGTGCGTGTGTACGACGTCAGGCCGCAGCTCGCGCAGGACCAATCGAATGTGTTTCACAATGCCCGGCTTCACACCCGGTTTCTTGTTCATGACCATGATCCGCCCGCCGGCCTCTTCCACGTGCTTTGCCAGCGCGCCGCGCCGCTCCAGGCAAATGACCGAAACCTTCTGACCGAGCCGGCGGCCCTCGCGCGCCAATTCAATAACGACGCGCTCGAGGCCGCCGACGTCAAGAGAGAGAACGATGTGAACCACGTGCAATTCCGGCACGGGGTTGCGCGCGCGAGCAGCCTCCTCTGCGCGAGCGATCGTCGCCACAGAGGAGGTTTCTTCAAGGCATCTCATGAACCGGCTCCTTGGAGCAGTCTGCCCCGCGGCCAAAACAGAGTCATCAGTCGGAAATGCAAAGTGATTTCGCCTGCGTGCGATTTTGCAGAATTGACGTGCGATGGTCGCAATCGCGCCAATGCAGCCACGCGCTCAGCGTCCTCCGCCATGATGGAATCGATCATCTCCAGTTCAGCGTGATATCGCTGAGCACCGGGGTCTGCGTCGGCGCGGTCGTGGTCATGATCACCTGATACTGCAGGTATTGAGCGTTGATCGTCGGCGAGATCGCGCCGCCGCTGATCGTCAGCGTCTGCCAGGAAGACCAGGTGCTGCCATCGTTGGAACTGCGCACCTGGATCGTATAGGTCGTGCCCGCAGGGGCACTGGCGGTCCACGATGCCACGTTCCAGTTCACCGCATGACCCGCGTTGAACACCGACGACACAAATGTGCCGCTGGTTGCCCAAAGCTGGATCGAGGTAGCGGTAATGGCAGTCGATCCGAAGCTGGAGATGGCAGCCTTAAGTGCAGTGGCGGCCGGAATGGCCAGGTCAATCTCTGTCTTCAGCACGCCATCCACAAAGAACTGATACCCAGCCGCCACCGGCACAATCTTGTAATCATGCGTTCCGGCGGGAAGGGTGCCCAGCGAAACATTCTGCGTCGTGCCGTTGGAATCCACCCAGGCAAAGAGGGTGTTTGTCGTTCCCATGGTGCTGAAGATTGCAAAGCTGTTGCCAGTTGGCGATGACAGATCGGTTGCCATGCCAAAGTGCTGATACGCAGCAGCGGCAAAAGCAACCTGTCCATCTACCGCCGCATTGGCGAAGGCTTTCGTGCTCAGTATCTCCGCGCCGGCGTTGCTGAGTGAGTTGTTGACAACGACGGAAGTCGGGCCGCCGCCCTGCGAGGCCCAGGACGATACCACCCAGTTGGAACTTAAGGATGTGCCGGCGAAGTTGTCCAGCAGCGTCGTCGCCAACTGAACTTCTCCGCCGGCATTGTTGGTGACGATGGTGTTGGTGAGCGTACCGGCGTTGAAGTCAGCGGCCGTGGTCTGCTGCCATGCGCCGGCGGTGGTGAAGGACCAGGAGAACGGACTGGCCATGGCAACGCCGGAACTGCTCTGTGCACTGACCGTCGCGGTGTAAGCGGTCCCGGAGGCCAACGGCGCGCTTGGCGTGAACGTGGCGGTGTTGGTGGCCGCGTTGTAGCCGATCGAACCGGCCACCGAACCTGACGGACCAGTCAACGTGAAGGAAATGCTTGCGGACTGGACTGGCTGATCGAACGTAGCGGTTGGAGCGGCGGCCGGTGAAACCCCCGTTGCAGATGGCGAGGGGCTTTCCGCGGTCACCCGCGGTGCAACGCCGGGTAGGGGTTTGGTGAACAGAACATCAACCCAATAATTGGCGGCATTATAAGTTTGGTTGGGGAAGGTGCTGTGGCTGTTGTAAATGAACACGCCGTCGCCGCCGCCGGCCGTTGTGGAAAGAGCGTGCAGAGGCGCGTTGTCCACACCAGAACTGGAGAAGTAACCTGGGTCGGTCGCGTAATGCCCCGACGGAGCATAGTAGGAAACGACATAGGTTGCATTAGCCACAATGGTAACTGGATTGGCAAAAGTCGCCTGCTGCCAGCCGCTTGCGGTTTCACCGCTGAAAGTGACGCTCGCCAGCAGTTGACCAGAGTTGCTCCAGAGGTTGCCGATGTGTGTCCCCACATTCCCAGACCCTTTGTAGAATCGAACACCTGTTACATTTCCGCTCACATCGCTGGTGAATTTCACACCGACTTCAATTGCGTTCGAGTCGTTCCATGCCGCATTGGCTGGCGTCGCGGAACTACTCCAAATGGATGCGGTTGCCGCGGTGCTGAAGGACCACGATACGGGACTCATGACATTTCCCGAGAGGTCGGTGGCGCCGCTGGCGGTCACGGTGTAGGAGCTGCCGGTCGAAAGGACGGCGCCCGGGGTGAGCGTCGCCGATTGAGTTGCGCTGCTGTAAGTAACGGTGGAAGAAACAACGTTGCCGTTGGAATCCTTGAGCACCATCGAGATCGTTGAAGATTGCACGGGCTTGCTGAAAGCAGCGACAACGGTCGATGAGATGGCAACGCCACTTGCGCCAGATGCCGGTGTCTGAGTGGTAATGGCCGGCGGCGTCGTGTCGGCAGCGGGGGACGTGTAGACAACATCCACCCAGTAATTGGCATTGTTGTACGTGTTGTTGGGGAATCCCCCGCCGCTTATGTAGCGATAGACGCCGTTACCTCCATCAACTCCTGTTGCCAGGGCGTGCAGCGGGGCGTTGTCTGCGCCGGCGCTGGTGAAGTAGCCGGGGTTGGTGGCGTAGCCGCCGGCCGGTGCATAATACGACGCAACGTATGTGGTGTTGGGAGCAATCGCAACCGGGGAGGCAAAACTAATCTGCTGCCAACCGGTTGCTGTTTCGTTGGTGAATGTCGCCGTAGCCAGTAGCGTCCCGCTGCTGGTCCAGAGGTGGGCGATGTGTGTGCCGGTATTCAGGTTGCCCTTGTAGAAGCGAATGCCCGTGATCGACCCGGCGGCGTCGGAACGGAATTTGACGCCGACTTCGATGGCGTTCGTGTCGTTCCATGAAGGATTGGCTGGCGTGGAATTCCCGAAGATGGAGACGCTGGCGGTCGTGGCAAACGACCAGCTGACTGGCGTCATGACGTTGCCAGCCAGATCGGCCGTGCTGCTGACAGTTACGGTGTAGTTGCTTCCCGTCGAAAGAAACGTGCTGGGGGTCAGCGTTGCGACTTGAGTCGCACTGCTGTAAGCGACAGTCGCCGGGACGACGTTGCCGCTGGAATCCTTCAGCACCATCGAGATTGTGGAGGGCTGCACGGCTTCGCTGAATGTGGCTGAGACCGTGGTGGAAATCGGCACGGCGGTGGCGGCTGAAGCGGGCGACTGCGCGGTCAACGTGGGCGGCGTAGTGTCGCTGGCGGTCGGGCTATAGACGACGTCCACCCAGTAGTTTGCGTTGTTGAAGGTGGAATTGGGGAATCCGCCGCCACTCACGTAGCGATAGACACCGTTACCTCCATCAACGCCTGTGGCCAGCGCGTGAAGCGGCGCATTGTCCGCGCCGGCGCTGGTAAAAAATCCGGGGTTGGTAGCATAGCCGCCGACGGGGGCGTAGTAAGAAGCAACGTAAGTGGTGTTAGCAGTAATTGCCACCGGAGAACCGAAATTCACCTGCTGCCAACCGGTGGCTGTTTCACCGCTAAACGTCGCAGTTGCAACGAGCGTCCCACCAGAGGTCCACAAATGCGCAAGGTGCGTGCCGGTGTTCAGGCTCCCCTTGTAGAAGCGGATGCCGGTGATATAGCCGGCCGTATCGGAGCGGAATTTCATGCCAACTTCGATGGCGTTGGTGTCATTCCATGAGGCATTGGCCGGCGTCGTGGACGCGTTCCAGATGGTGAAGGTATTGGAGGGATTGGCCGTGGTGAACGACCAGGAGAACGGCGTGGTCATCGCGTTTCCGGACAGATCGGTGGCTCCGCTCACGGTTGCGGTGTAGGCCGTTCCGGCGGCGAGCGCCGCACTTGGAGTGAGCGTGGCAGTGGAGGCTTCGTCATCATAACTCACCGCGCTGGAAACTGTGTTCCCGGCGGCGTCGCGTAGAACAAAGGATATCGTGCCATCGTTCACCGCCTTGCTGAACGTCGCAGTGATGCTGCTTCCCTTGGCAACGTTGGTCGCCCCGGGGGCCGGACTCTCGGCAACCACTGTCGGCGGCGCTGCGGCCGAGGCGGTAGTAAATGACCAGCCAAATGGAGCCGACATTATGTTGCCAACCAGGTCGGTCGCGCCATTCACGGTGGCAGTGTACGAGGCCGTTGCGGCCAAGGCGGCCGATGGCGTTAGAGTCGCCGTATTTGTCGCGGAGTTATAGGCGACCGTTGACTGCACGACACTTCCGCCGGTGTCCTTAAGAACGAAAGAGATCGTCGCGGGCTGAACGGATTTGCTGAAGGTGACGGTGACTGCCGCGGTTTGGGCGACACCTGTCGCATTAGGCGATGGGAATTCTCCAGTGACCGTGGGGGGCGTTGTATCGACCGTGCTGGAGTTGAAGACAACATCGACCCAGTAATTCGCACTTTCGAATGATCCATTGGGGAATGTATTGCCCGCGCTGTAAATAAAGACGCCGTTTCCGCTGTCCATGCCATCCTGAAGCGCGTGCAGTGGACCGCTGTTGGTTTCGCTCGATGCAAAATAGCTTGCATCGAAGGCGTATGCACCGTGCGGCGCATAATAAGAGGCAACGTAGGTCGTGTTCGCGGCGATGGGAACTGGGCTGGAGAAGTTCACCTGCTGCCATCCAAAGCTTGTTTCGTTGGCAAAAGTGCCGGTAGCCAGCAGGGTGCCGCTTAGTGTCCACAGGTGGGCCAAATGCGTTCCACTGTTGGCAGTTCCTCCCTTATAGAACCGAATGCCCGTGATCGTTCCCGCAACGTCAGAACGGAACTTCACGCCGATTTCGATCGCGCCTGTGTCATTCGTTACGGAGGGAACGCTCGGAACAGTGGAAGCATCCCAGATGGTTGCGCCGATGATCGCGTTTCCGGTGGAGAACGACCAGGAGTGCGGCGACATTGCATTGCCGGCCAGATCGGCCGCGCTTACCGTGACGGTGTATGTCGTCAGCGGCTCCAGCGCCACGCTGCCATGGGCGATGGTGACCGTATCAGTATTGCCATCGTACGTCAGGTCCGTCGCAACGACATTTCCGGAAGGATCGCGGAGCGTGACGGATATCGTGCCAACCTGGACCGATTCGCTAAAAGTAGCAGACAAGCCCGAAGCGGTGGACACGCCGGCTGCGCCGGCTGCCGGAGTCGTGCTCAGGATCGACGGCGGCGTGTGATCCACCGTAATGCTGACCGCATTGGACGTGGACGTATTTCCCGATGTATCGGTTGCCACGGCGGTAATGCTGTATGTTCCGTCCGCCAGGCTGGTGGAGTCGAACAGCAGGCGGTAGGGCGCGCTGGTGACCGGCGAGCCGAGATTGCTGCCGTTGATTTGATACTGCACGCTGGAGACGCCGAAGGGGTCGGACGCGATCGCGTCAAGCACCAACTTTCCGGATGTTCCTGTCCCGGTGGGGGGATAAACCAGTTGAACCGTCGGTGGTGTCGTGTTGGGCGGGTTGTTGACGGTAATGGTCTCCAGGGGCGTGGTCGTGGAATTGCCGGCCATGTCCTGGGCGCGTGCGGCCAGTGTATGCGTGCCATTGGCGATGGTTCGAGTATCCCACGCGTACGCATAAGGCGCCGCAGTAACGTTGGCAATCGCCTGGCCATCCATCAGAAATTGCACGCCGGAAACGAATACGTTGTCCGATGCGCTGGCTGAGAGTGTCGATATGCCTGAAATCGTTGCTCCATTGGGCGGAGCAGTCAGCGTGACGGTCGGCGCAGTGGTCTCCAGTGATCCACCAACCGGCGTGCTCATATCGCTGCGGATTTCGCCCTGGTTCAGCGGCCGGTTGTAGATCCTGACCTGATCGATCAGGCCGTTGAAGTATTCGCCCCAGATCGAATCGCCGCCGATGCGCAGCGGGTTGGATGATGTGATGATATTGCCGCCGTACGTTTCGGTGCTGACCAGCGTTCCATTGACATACAACAATAAGTCAGAGCCGTCGTACGTGACCGCAAGATTGGTCCAGCCGCCCACAGCAGCGGCTGACGGCCCGACCACCGCATCGTCGGTTCCGCCGACGTGGACGTAACCGGAGGGAGGCTGGCCGGCGCCGTTGTCGGCATACAAGGCGTAATCCAAACCTGCCGTGCGCTCCTTGAGCAGGACCGCGCTCCAATCAGCCAGCGAGGTGGGCTTGATCCACGCCTCCAAGGTCATGGCCGTGGTCAGATTCAGCGAGGCGGAGTTGTTCACTGTGACCCAGCTATTGATGCCGTTAAAGGAAAGAGCGCCGCTAAACAAACCGCTCGTCCACGTTGCTCCTGAGATTGTGCCGTTGTTGTGGTTGCCCGAGGTATCAGTCAGCGTTGTGCCGCTCGCATCGTCGAAGCTGTATTCGGCCACCAGGCCGGTGCGGCTGGTGGGCTGATAGGAGACGGAGACGGTGATACCAGGCTTGGACTGTTCAATGTTGCCGCTGTCGTCGGTGGCGCGGCTGAGGATTTTAATCTGCCCGGCGGTGTCCGGAACCCACGTGTAGGTCCAACTGGTAGTGCCCTTGGCGGGGTGCCAGGTTTGCCCGCCGTCGACCGAAACTTCCACGCCGCCCACAACGCCTCCGCCGGTATCGGCGGCGGTTCCGCTGATGGTGACGGAGTTGCCGGTGAGCAGGTTCACGCCATTAAGCGGCGATGAGATGCTGGACGCCGGTGCGATGGTGTCGATCGATGCGGTTGCCGCCACCAGCCCCGATGCAAGGCTGCTGGGCTGAACGTTCATGTCAGCAAAGACGTTGACGGTCGCCTGCTGAATCGCCAAAACCGGCGCGGAGTTGATGCCGAGGTTGCCGTTGCTGTCGTCGTGGAAACCATCCAGGCCCCAGTCGTATTGCACCATGCCCGCGCCGAAGACCAATGCACCGCTGCTGGCGCGATAGAGCGTCAGGCTGTTGGTTGCGGTCGCGGCGGCGGTTGTATTTCCATAGTCGATAAATTTCTGGGTGACGCTCTGGGTCGTGGATGACATGTCGATCAGGCCAGCCGGCCGAAAACCATTATCCACGTCTTCGTCCCATTCATAGCCCAATTCAAAGTCGCCTAAAGTCGCCGTCTGGCCCGACTGCAAGCTGGCGACGCTGGTGTTCCGCCAGATTCGGAGTTTTGAGTCGCTGAATGGGACGGTGAAGGGAGTTCCGACATCGTTAGGGCCGCGGTTGACGGTAAAGAGCTGCCCCGTGAGTTGGTTCTGCGGTCGGCCGCCGTCCGCCGGCGGACTGAAGCGCGGATCCTGCCATGTCCCGGTCCAGACGTTGGGATTGTTGGGGTCGATAATGGCGTTGGCGTGCGTTTCCTTGTAATCGACCAGCGTTCGATTCGGTGTATTGGAGCCATCGACGCTCGGGGTAAAGTAGGTCTTCCAGAATGCCTCATTACCGCTCAGAAACGCGAGGTTCACGCCCGCGTCCCGCGCCGCCGTCACGTTGGCCATCTGGTTGTTTGACCAGTACTCGTCATGACCGACAGACAAGAAGAGTTGGTGTTGCCGAATCAGCGATCCAAGCCGATCACTGTCCATATCCGTGAAATAGCTGACGTCGTAGCCATTTTGCTCGAGCCAGCGGACCATCGGGAATTCATCATAGAAAAACCAGTTGGTGACGCCCAAGCCCCCTGCGGTTCCCGCGTTGATAAACGGGCGGTTGTAGCTGACGGCATACGCTGCTCCTCCGTATCCCGGACCTTGCGTACTCCCCGTTGCCTGGTAAAGGGAATACCCGCCCCACGTGTTGTACGCTTGCCAGGTACTGTCTGACGTCTGAAACAATACTGCTGAGTGACCGGAGTCGCTGCGCACAACGAAGGGGATCATAAATGCGCCGCCCGTATCGTTTCTGGCAACGCGCGCGAAATAGACGCCGGACGTCGAATTGGCGGGAACGGCCCATGACGCGGTGGCCGACCAGTTGCCCGCATCCACTAATGCGGTCGAGGCGTTGAAAATCGGATTCGGCTGAACTTTGACGATCGTCTGGGCCGAGGTGATGGTCGCAACCAGCCTGGCCCCCAACCCCTGGTAATAGCCCATTCGGTAGATATCGATGTGGTAGGGCGCGCTGGCGGTGTCGTTGATCTTGAACGAGATGCTCTGCCCCTGATTAACACTGATATCGGTGGAGTAGCCCTGGATGGTTGGATCACCCGCCCCCGTCACATTCCATACCGAGCTGGGAGTCCCGGCAAGCTGGTTTTCAGCTACGATCGGATTAACCGACAACAGCACCCGGCTCTCCAGTGGCTCCAGGACCTTTCGGGCTGCTTTCCTCATTGCGCTGAACGTGCTGTTCTGTCGCTTGCTGTTCATTTGTGCCTTCTTCATTCCCCGCTGAGCAAAATCTGGAAGCTTCATGACGGTTTCCGATGCACCGATTGTTGTGGATTGATCTCTGGCGCGCGACTCTTAGCGATTTGCGATTTGAGTTTGCGCAACCGGCAATGCTTTGTGGCTCGCAGGTATCCTGCGGCTAGCCTTGCGCGTGCAGCTTGCTTCTTCGATATATCCCCTGAAATACGCAGCGTCTCGAAATGCTTGTGTCCAGTGCGGTCCTTTAATTGGCCACAGCAGCGCGCGGTTTAGACGCGCCAACCACAGCGCCTTGAGTGCAAACGCCGGCACGTCTCCGGCCCATCGCCAATTCTCGTCAATGCCGTCCATGCGCACGTTGGAACGCCCACCCTCATAAAACCATTCCTTCAGGTATTGAGCGTTCAAACGTACTGTTGGAATGAAATGGCGAACTTTGGCGGGGCCAATCCATAACCCTCGGTGACCAAGCCGTTTCATTCGGCTGAACAAGTCCGTTTCTTCGGCGCTTGACAACGAGTCGGGTCGTCGCCCGAGCCGTGAATCAAATCCTAGTTCTCTGGCCGCCAGTGTTCGCATGCCCATGTTCGCGCCAAAAGGATCTTCGTTTTCACTTAGCGGTCTCACCTCTCCACCGAGCTCTCGCACGGCAAAGGGACCCTGCAATAGGTTGAGATTACTGGCGATCCAATGCGGCGGCTTTGATTCAAACCAGGGTTCGATTGTGCCGCCAAAGTAAGAGAATCCGGGTGACGTGTTCGCAGCTTTGACGTATTCCACAACCCAATTTGGGTCGACTAATACGTCGTCGTCCGTCCAGATGAGCAGATCGCCAGTTGTCGCGGACATCGCACAGTTTCGCGCATTGGACAAACCAGGTTTCGGCTCGAAGAGCCGCCGAAGAGGCAGGCGCTGCGCGTAGCGGGAGATCGTCTCATCCGTCTCGTCCGTGCAATTGTTATTGACGACCAATAGCTCCCACGAGATCGAAGCTGGAATGACCAGGGAACACATCTTCTGCAGCGTCTGATGGAGCAGACGGGTACGATTCCAAGTACAGATTGCAACGGTGACCTTTGTTACGGGATCGTTCACAGATTGCAGCAAAAGTGACTAGCGGTTCGGAGCGAATTGCAGCAGGGCCAGGGGAGCACGCAATCGACGGGCAGTTGGTCCGATTCTGCTCCAAGTCTTCGCGCCGATCATTTGTTTCAGGCGAAATCGCTGCCACCGGGCAGTGCGCCTGATCGCCGACGAAAACTCAGTGGCAAGAGTCGCGTATTGGCTGCACATCGGAAGTTCGCCGCGCTCAAACGAGCGGCTGGCCGCCCAAAGAGCTAAATCGGCAAGATTCTTCGATGCCATGTTTTGGAGATACCGGCGGTTGTTGATCCGATGACCGCAACTGGTAAACATCGCTTCGAAGGCATCCTTGCGCGACCGCAGATCCCGTAACCCCACGTATCCGCACGACATGTTCTGCCCATGGGTGCGGTAGAAAGCCTGGTATGCATCGATCGTGCCCACTGATCCGTGGGCCGCGAAGCGAAGCCACATTTCCATATCGCAGGAGTGCGGCAGATCGGCGCGGTAGCCTCCTATTCGCTGTTGCACCGAGGTCCGGACGACAGCCGTAGGCGTGGGGACGATATTCTCAGCTTCACGGCACATGCGAAGGAGGAAATCGTCCCCGCTAATGACTGAGAATCCCGAATCGTCCTGATGAGGACAGTCATCGACACGCGGCTCCGCCGTTTTGATCTCGCGGCCGCAGGTGAGTACGACTTCCGGGTGGCTGTCCATCAATTGCGCCGCCCGCCGCAGTGCGCCGGGCGTCAGCAAGTCATCGGCGGAAAGTAGCAGGCAGTAATCGCCGGCGGCCCATTCCAGCAGGCCCTCGTTGTACGTGGCGACATGCCCGCGATTGACTGCATGGCGGCGATATTCCACCCGAGAATCTTCGGCGACCAGTTGGGCGGCAACCTGCGGCGTGTCGTCGGGGGAGCAATCGTCGATGATCAGAACGCGCACATCCACGCCTTCCTGGGTGAGCACGCTCTGTACGCACTCCCGCAGATAGCGGCCGTACTTGTAGCAGGGGATGACAACGTCAACGCGACTCATGATTGTTTATTCAGTGGGACAGCATTCCAACGCATCGGCGCTCGCAGCAGGCCGCGGGTTTTGGGCCAGCGGTAGTGATCGTGCCCATCTTTGGCGACGCGAAGCACATTGAAGTTGAATGTCCGTTGCACGAAGTCGGCCGTGCTGCCGTTGGTCGTGTGGTGAATCCCGATGTCGATCGTGTATTCGCGCGGCAGCAGCACGCAATCCATCTCTGCCCACAGTTGGTGAATGCCGGGTGAAAGATCGATCGGCGGCCGGCCGCCGTCGGTTGTGGTCGAATAGGTGACGTGCGTGCCGTCGAGCGTGCTGATGCTAATTTCGATATGGGCATCGGCGATCGGCCGCATCACTTCGTATTGGATGCCAACCTGAAAGGGTTCGCCAAAGAAAAGCTGTTCGGCATCGACGCCCTCAGAGTTGCGCAGGTGTACGGAGCGGATTCTTGCCTCGCCCGGACAGTCGGTGTGGCGGGGGGCGTCATCGGGAATGATGCCGGGCTTGCCGCCGCGGGTGGTGGCTGAAAGATATCGATTGACGGTTTGATCGATGTCACCGTCGTAGACGACGCTGCCGTGCTCCAGCAGCACCCCGCGCGTGCAGAGCGACTTCATTGCGCTCATGTTGTGGCTGACGAAGAGAACGGTCCGTCCTTCGCGGCTCACCTCGCTCATGCGTCCCATGCATTTCTGCTGGAATTGTGCATCGCCGACCGCGAGCACTTCATCGACGATCAGAATTTCGGGCTCCAGGTGCGAAGCGACGGCAAAAGCCAATCGCGTGTACATGCCGCTCGAATAGCGTTTGACGGGCGTGTCCAGGAATTGCTCGATCTCCGCGAAAGCGACGATCTCATCAAACTTGCGGCCGATCTCGCGTCTGCTCATGCCGAGGATCGCGCCGTTTAGATAAACATTCTCACGGCCGGTCAGTTCGGGGTGAAATCCAGTACCCACCTCCAACAGGCTGCCGACGCGGCCATTGAGCAGGGCCCGGCCGCTTGTCGGAGGGGTAATGCGACTGAGGATCTTCAAAAGTGTCGATTTACCCGCGCCGTTGCGGCCGACGACGCCGACAACCTCTCCGGGCCGGATGCTGAACGAAACATCTTTTAAAGCCCAGAAATCATCGTCTGCACGGGCGGCTTTGCGCCGCCGCCAAGTTGTCCTTCGCAGCGCCTCCATCATCGATTCGCGCAGTGTCCGATACTCGGCTTTCTGCCCGCCAACGCGATACATTTTGGAAACGCCTTCCAGGGTCACTGCGTGAGACATGACATTTGCCCAGGCTTCTATCGCTGTCCGACGTTGGCTGCCGGTGGCGCGGCGAAATCGAACCCGCTTCTAATCGATCTGAAGAGCTCTTCGGCTGGCTGCACGGGCTTGCCTTCGCGGCTGGCGGTGCGAATCCGGTAAATGCCATCGCCGGTCAGCACCTCGACGCCGACATTTCTTGACGTGCCGACCACTCGTCCGGGAATGCGGCCGGCAAAGCGCCGTGGCGCATTGACTGGTTCGCCGCTCCAGATTCGGAAGCGCGATCCGTCGTAATACGAAATTGCTCCGGGATAAGGGTGCGCCAAGCCGCGGATGAGGTTGTGTATCGAGCTTGTGGTGGTCGACCAATCGATGACGCCATCCTCGGGCGTCCGCGCACAGGTGTAGGTTGCGGCCGATTCCTCCTGCGGCGTCCGCGGAGCCTCATTCGCCAGAAGCGCAGTAATGTTCCGGGAGAGCAGGTCGATGCTGGCGATGCAGGCTCGGTCGTACACCTCGCGCGCCGTGTCGAATTCGCCGATTTCGATGCGCGCCTGCGCCACGATGTCGCCGTCGTCCACGCCGGTCGAGGTGAGATAAAAGAGGGTGACGCCTGTCTCAGTTTCACCGTTAATCACTGCCCAGTTCACCGGAGCAAAACCGCGATAAGCCGGTAACAGCGATTCGTGAATACCGATTGCGCCAAATCTGGGCGCCTGCAGCACTGAATCGCCGAGCAGCGAACGCCACCCCATGACCACAACCAGATCCGGTTCCTGCGCGGCGATTTCCTGCTCATCCTCGCGCGAGAGACGCTTTCGAAGCGTGCAGGGGATGCCTTGTCGGTGACAGCGGGCAACAATTTGCGGCGAAGCCCGCAAGACCTCATGGTCGTCTTCCTGGAGGCAGTAAACGCGCGAAGGAAGAATCGACTGACGGGCTGCCAATTGCAGCCAATCCAGACCTCTTCGCGTTCCGCCGATGAAGATGTAACTGCCTCGGCCGCTCATTGCGATTTGCTGAGTTGAACCAATGCGTCGATGACCTGGCGTTGCTCGTCGGCCGTCATAGTGCTGAACAGCGGCAGGAGAATGACCTTATCCCTGGCCTTTTGCGAACCCGTCAGGCGGCCGGAGTCGTAATACATATAAGGTTGCTCCTGATGTGCATTCATGATTCCGCGGCGGCTGCTGATGCCGCGGTCTAGCAGGGCCTGCATCAGTTCATCGCGTGTCAGGGGGAATTCCCTGGTCACACGCACCGGGTACGACTGGTAATTGGGTCGCGCGTATTCCGGCACGTGCGGCGGGATGAGACCCGGAATTTTCCGCAGCGCCTCGGCGTAAAACGACCCAATCTCAACGCGGCGGACCAGCAGGTCGGGAAGCCGGCCGAGCTGCACGCGGCCGATGGCGGCCTGGATATCGGTCATTCGGTAGTTGAAGCCGACTTCCGGATATTCCTCAAAAACAATGCGCCGGGAGGAGTGCCGCGCCACATCCGACACGCTCATCGCGTGCTGCCGCAACAGCTTGAATTTTTGAGCGAGTTTTGGATCGGCGGTGGTGAGCATACCGCCGTCGCCGGTCGTGATGACTTTCCGTGGATGGAAGGAGAAACAGGCGACCAGTCCGTGAGGCTTGCCGATGCGCTCCCAGGCCTCGCCGATCTCAATCTGGCTTCCGATGGCGCAGGCCGCATCTTCAACCACCGGCAGGTTGCGCTTGTTCGCAATCGCCAAAACCTGCGCCATGTTGCACGGCATCCCCATTTGATGCACCGGCATGATCGCTCGTGTGCGCGGCGTGATCGCCGCCTCGATCAATGCCGGATCAATGTTGTAGGTGAGTGGCTCGATATCCACGAACACGGGATTGGCGCCGCAATATCGGATCGCGTTTGCCGTGGCGATGAAGGAGTGGCTGACGGTGATGACTTCGTCGCCCGCGCCGATGCCCAGAGCGTGCAGAGCCAGATGGAGCGCGGTCGTGCAACTGGAAACGGCACAGGCGTGAGGCGCGCCGACGTACGCGGCGAATTCGCGCTCAAAAGCCTCAACTTCCGGACCTTGTGTCACCCAGCCGGAAAGAATGGCCCGCCTGGCAGCGGAAACCTCTTCCTCGCCCAGGTGTGGTTTGGCGATGGCAATCGATTTTTGAGCAGTCATCTTGCGGGCTCCGAAACGGATTCCTGTGCGCCGGCGGCGCACCCGCTGCAGCCACTGGCCTGGATTTCAGCGGCATCACGTTCCGTGGCGGTCGATTGGCTGATCTGCTCGATCTTTAAAGGGAGATTTCCACCTTCGATGCATGCGCCGGTCTGAATGTTCCACCTCCAGTGGTGGCGGGGACATTCAATGATGTTGCCGTTGATGATCGCATGATTGAGGTCTTCGCCGGCATGCGGGCAATACTTTTGAAATCGCAGCCCATCGCGCTCGACGAAACCGCCGCGCTGTCCTTCGCGCACCATTTGCAGCGTCTGAACGGGCTCGTTGCCGTAGCGAAGGAGCCCCAGAAACCTCGAATCAAATACGTCGGGATTTCGTGAAAGCCGCACGCGCATCGAAAGCAGCGCTTCTTCCCATCCGACCACATCGTCGAGCACGAGACGAAGCACGTGAGCCGGCATAATCAGACTGTATTGAGGGTCGTAAGGCTCTTCGCCTTCGATGACAAAATCCTGCGCCATCTCCCCGAGCCGAATTGTCCAGGCCTGCTGATCGGCGGTGAGCCGAATCAACTTTGAGAAATCGTGCAGCAGATGCCTGTTTCGCTTTTGGAGCTTTCCGAGGTAGGAAACAATTTCATTGGTGCGAATGGGTTCGCTGCGAGCGGTGTGGAAAGCTTCCCACTCCGACCGCCGCCGCTCGGAATACGCGTCGAGTGAATCGTTCTGAGTAGCAGAGTTCAACTCGACGGAAATAGGGTCTGGCGACAATTCTGCTTTGTCTCCCGGATTCATCTCCAGCACGCGCACATTGTGGCATTTCTCCTGGAACCGATCCTTTACATCTTCCCACCATGGGAAGATCGTCTTTTCGCGATCGTTGTACGCGCGCAACGATGGGTCGAGGAAGCATGCGGGCCCGGCTGAAGGCAAATAAGCCCTGGCCCCGGTGACCTCGCATTTTTTTACGAGGGTTAACATCAGATCCGATCGGACCTGCGCGACTTTTTCTGCCATCACCTGCGGCGGGTAGTCGTAGCAGTTGGGATACCACATCGCCCCCGAATGCTGCGCGGCCAGGAGATCGATATCAGTTGGCAGATCGGACAGAGTCGTGTTGCAGTCATTCAGGTCTAAAAAGCGGAAGCCATCGAATTCGATAAGCAGTCCGCTGTCTTCCTTGTGGCTTGTATCCAGATACATCGTGACCGTCAGGCCATCCGGGAGAGCCATGCTCTGCTTATGGCCGAGAGTTGCGATCGACCCGAAGCCCATCGCGCGGAACCTTCGAAGCAGAGTTTTGGAGCGATAAGCCGGACAAATGACCTGGACGTTCTTGTTTACACGCTCAAGCAGGCGGCGATCAAAGTGATCTTCGTGGCAATGCGAGATGTAGAGATAATCCAGAGGCCCGCCGACAACATTATCGAGCAAAAACCGGTTGTCAGGCGAGGGGAACCACGATTGCAGGAAAGCCGGATAGAACCACGGGTCAATCCCGAACCGCTTGCCGTTGTGCTGGAGGAGAAAACCAGCATGACCAAGATATAGCAGCTCTGTTTTCAATGTGGGCTTCCGAAGCTAGGCGCTTGCGATTTGAGCTTGCGGCGCAAGTGCCGCCCGCCTCCACTCCGCAATGCGCCGCAGACCTTCGTCAAGATCGACTTCGGCACTAAACCCCAGATCGCGTTTTGCTTTGGTTGTGTCCGCGAGCCGGCGGGGAATATTAATTTTTCGTGGTGGGTGGAATTCCGGCGTCAGATGGTGAGCGCCAGTCACGCGCTGCATGCCTGCCCAAAGGTCCAGAAGCGAAATCTCGGTGCCGCTGGCAACGTTGTAGGCGCCGGTTGTCTGATTCGAAATCATCGCCAGGAGATTTGCTCGAGCGATGTCTTCCACGTAGATCAAATCCATCGAAGCCGTGCCGTCGCCGTGGATCTGTGGACGCCGGCTTCGGTCGATGCAGTCGAGCCAGCGAATAAAAACTTCCGTGTACGCCCCAGTGACATCCATTCGCGGGCCGTAGACATTGAAGTATCGCAGGCCAACGCTGCTCAGGCCGTACATGTCGTTGAAGCTGGCGGCAATCCCTTCGTTCATCACCTTGGCGGCGCCGTAGAGCGTCCGATTGCCCCAGGGATGATGCTTTTCGTTGGTGGGAAACTGCTCGGCCGCGCCATAAACGGAAGCGGACGAGGCATAGACGATCTTTCGCACTTTTGATTCAACCGCCGCCTCAAAGACGTTAAACGTGCCCATGACCAGTACGTCCATGCACTCGCGGGGCTGCTCCGCGCAGAGGGTGATGCGGATCGCGGCTTGATGGAAGACATAATCGGCTCCGCTGACGGCGCGGCGGACGGTGGCGCGATCGCGGACATCACCTTCGATAAAGCCGATCTTCCGCCGCCCCATGGCGTTGGAAAGGTTGTCCATGCGGCCGCGCAACAGATTGTCCAGCACGCGGATTTCGCCGGCGCCTGCGTCGACCAGGCGGTCAACGATATGCGAACCGATTAGGCCCGCGCCGCCGGTGACCAGAACTGTTGCGCCTTCGAGTGATGGATTCATGTCAAGCTTCCTCGCTCAGGACTTCGATCAATGCATCAACCACTGCCGTGTGCTGCGCCGCCGTCATTTCGGCGAACAAAGGCAGCGTGATGCATTCGCGGGCAACGCGCTCGGCGACGGGGAAATCCCCTTCCCGATGACGAAGGTGCGCATACGCCGGCTGCAGGTGCAAAGGAACCGGGTAGTGCAATCCGGTCTGAATCCCGCGTAACTCCAGCTCTGCGCGAATTCGATCGCGGTCTGGGTGGGTAGCGACGAACAAATGCCAGACATGACGCCGGCCGGCTTCCTCCACGGGAATCTGAAGCGGCAGGTCGCACAGCAATTCACGGTAGCGTTGAGCCAACGCTCGGCGGATATTGGTCCAGCGCTCGAGGTGTTGAAGCTTAATCCCAAGCACAGCCCCCTGGATTCCGTCCATGCGATAATTGAAGCCGATTTCTCCGTGATGATATCGCTTCCCCTGCGCGTGGTCTCGTAAAGACCGAAGTCGCGCGGCGATTTCGGGTTGATTAGTGACGATCGCCCCCGCTTCGCCCGCCGCCCCAAGATTCTTGCCCGGGTAGAAGCTGAAGCACCCGCATAATCCCATGGTTCCAGCGGCACTTCCGTGGTATCGCGCGCCGTGTGATTGAGCTGCGTCCTCGATCAGGGGGATACCGTGGCGACGGCTCAATTCCATCAGACCCTCCATCTCGGCGGTTTGCCCGTAGAGATGGACCGGAAGCAGAGCCTTGGTTCGCTTGGTGATTTGCTTTTCAACCTTCTCGACATCCATCGTGTAACTGACCGGATCTACGTCGACATAGACCGGATTGGCACCGCAATAGCTGATTGCCCATGAGGTGGCGATGAAGGTCATGGGCACGGTAATCACCTCGTCTCCTGGCCCAACGCCAGCGCAGATCAACGCAAGGTGAAGGGCCGACGTGCCGGAGTTCACGGCGACGCAGTGCCGCGCGCCGATGAAGGCGGCGAAGTCTTTCTCAAACTTTTCAACCTTTGGGCCCAGCACGTAAGCGGAGGTATCGAAGACTTCGCCCAGTGCCGTCATGATCTCGGTGCGGAGCCCCGCGCATTGCGACTGTAGGTCGGCAAGGGGGACTTTGGCGCCCGATTTTAAAGCTCGAATTGTGCTCGGTCCGTCGCTGTTCACTGGGATCTCCCGCGAGAAGCGCGCATTCTGAGGAAACGCGCCGGATTACCCGCCACCACTGTGCCGGGCATGACATCGCGCGTTACAACCGCGCCTGCTCCCACTAGCGCATCTTCTCCCACCGTGACGTTACCGAGGACGACAGCGCCGCTTCCGATCGAGGCCCGGCGGCATATCCTTGTGCGAACCATGGTCCAATCCGCCTCGGTCTGCGGCAGCCCATCGGTAGTAGCCCGAGGATCCATGTCGTTGATAAACATCACGCCGTGACCCACAAAGACCTCATCCTCAATTGTCACACCTTCGCAGATGAAGGTATGGCTCGAAATCTTGCAGCGTGCGCCGATGACAGCGTTCTTCTGGATCTCAACAAACGCACCGACGCCAGTCTCATCCCCGATCTCACAGCCATACAGATTGACGAAGCCGTGAATCCTGGTGTTTTTACCCAACCGCACGCTCGGCGCGATTCGATTGAAGCTCGATCGGTCGGATTGATCGGGAATAGCTTGAGACATCTCGATGGATTCCATTGGGAAGAACAATTCGGCCCCCTTGTGCACGAATGCTCCGATTGGCTGCTTCGAGCAGCTTTACAACGCGCAGGCCCATTCGCCCGTCACTCAGCGGTGTCTTGCCCTCCGCGATACATTCAGCGAAGTGGCGCGCGACCCCTTGGAGCGCCTCGGAAGAATTGATATTGGGGCTCCATACGTCGCCCGTACGATATCCCACGAGAAGCTTGCGCTGCGCTTCGTCGCCGGCCTTGCGGTCGAGCTCTATTCCACGATCGTAAATCTTGACCGGCTCGCTGGTATTCAGCTCGTTGAAGATCAGACTCTTGCGCGACCCGGCGAATATCATTTGTCGTAGCTTTACCGGCGAAAGCCAATTCACATGAAAATTAGCCTGCAAATTCTCTCCATAATCCACGTTGACGTATGCAATATCCTCCAGGTCCTCGCGAGTATGGCTGCAACCCCAGGCGGAAATGCTTTGTGCCGACATTCCCAGCACGTAGTCAACTATAGAAAAATCATGCGGCGCCAAGTCCCAAACCACGTTGATGTCCCGCTGGAAAAGGCCCAGATTGATGCGCACGCTGTCCACATAGTAAAGGTCGCCAAGTTCTCCCCCATCAACCAACTCCTTGATGCGCTTGACGGCGTTGTTGAAAAGATAGGTGTGATCAACCATGAGTACGCGCGAATGGCGGTCAGCCAGCTCGACTAGCGAGGCAGCCTCCAGGGCAGTCGCGGCAAGCGGTTTTTCGACCAGGACGTGAAGGCCCGCCGCCAGGCAACGCGACGCCAACTCGTGGTGCGTGGAAACCGGAGTTGCGATTGCAACCGCGTCCAGCTCCATCTCAAGCAGTTGGTCAACTGACGGCACGAGTTTCACGTGATTAAACTGGCGGCCCATGGCCTCAAGGCGCGCCGGGCTGGAATCGCAAACCGCCACGCAGCGCGTCAACGGGCAGGCCGAAAAATTCCGCACGAGATTCGGTCCCCAATATCCCGCGCCAATAATCCCTACAGAAATGTTGCTCATTTAGTGCCTCACTTACAACCGTTTAAAGGGTACAAACGGCATTTATCCCATCGCCTGTTAACCATTAAATGACGTCTGCAAAGGTTCTCTCCGCGCGGCGGAACATCAGGCATCCCACACAAAGTATGACCAGCGACGCAGCAGCGCTCACCACGCAGGAGCCATAGGGAATGGGACTACTGGTACTTGCGGCCCGAAAGGCCCCAACCAGGCCCGTCATCGGATTCAAGCTAAAAAGCATCTGTAATGTTCCATCGCGGTGCGTCGGCTGCATGTAGATGGTGGGAGTTGCAAACATCCAGACCTGAAGCATGAACGGAATCACATAGCGAAAGTCGCGATAGGAGACATTCAATGATGCCAACAGCGTTCCCACTCCAACTGCCAGAACGACAATCACTCCAAAAATTAGCGGCAGCATGACGACGCCGGCTCCGGGTCGAACGCCGTACCAAACCATGAGGACGATGACCAGGGTGAGGGCGAAAAGAAAATCGACCACTGCCGCGCCCACGGCGGCAAACGGCACGGCAAGCCGCGGGAAATAGATCTTGGAGATCAAACGCTCGGAACTGACGATGCTGTTGCCGGCGCCGCTCACTGCCGTCGAGAAGAAGCTCCAGGGGAGCAAGCCGAGATAGCAAAAAACCGGGTAGGGAAGATCTCCAGCGTTCACGCCGGCCATCCGCCGAAAGAAAATGCTGAAGACAGCCATCATCATCAGGGGTTGAAGGATGGCCCAGGCCGCTCCGAGCGCCGTCTGCTTATAGCGGACCTTCACATCCCGCCAGACCAGAAAGTACAGAAGCTCGCGATAGCGCCACAACTCACTGAAGTTGACGGCCTGCCAACCCGTAGCCGGCTCAATGCGCGTCGCGAAATCGGGCGTCCGTGACGCGCGCTCCCGGCGGGCGGGCGTCGGGAGGTCCACACTCGTAGTAGTCAACGGGTCGCTGGTGGCGCTCATGCCTTGCCAACTCCGATCTCGGTCCGTTCGGCTCGGGCGCATCCTGACGGTAATGCATTCCCTTCAACGGCCTTGCCATACGAATCGACGAGTCCGACACAGATGGCCTGAGCCAACGTGCCCAGAAAGTAGAAAGCTGTGCTGAAGGCGACGCGCAGGTCCACCAGGAAGCTGATATTCCGCACGTAATAGAGGTCGTGCGCCAACTTCAGGCGGACTCCCTCCAGGTCGCTGTCTGCCGGCAATCGCATTTGTGCCAATCCCGTTACGCCCGGGCGAACCAGCAGCCGCCATTGAAATTCCGGCAACACTTTCACGATTTTTTCTGCAATTTCTGGACGCTCGGGCCGCGGGCCGACAAGGCTCATGTGCCCCAGCAAGACGTTGAAGAGTTGGGGAAGCTCGTCCAAATGTGTATGCCGGAGAATTCGCCCCAACGGTGTCACCCGCGCGTCACCGGGTTGCGACCAGACGGGTCCGCTGATCACCTCGCAGTTGTGACGCATGGTGCGAAGCTTGATGATCTTGAATGTACGCCCCCGGAAGCCAAGGCGGCTTTGCACGTAAAATGCAGGGCCAGGCGACGTCAATTTCACGATAACCCCCAGCACCAAAAGAATGGGAGCCACCATCACGACCAACAACAGTGAAAGCAACCACTCCACAACCAGTTTCAACCCGCGATACAACGGCCGGCGGGGAAATTCCTGGGGGATCGGATACTTCGGAAGAACGTCGCGTTCATCAAACAAGCTGGATGCTTCAGTTTCTGTGGGCATTTGAGCCTCCCCGGTAAGACAATCATGAAGTCACGGCGCGTTTCCTGTTTTGCCTGCGAGGGTTCCGCGTTAATGCCTGTGTGCCATTTAAGCCGTGGCCAGGGCAAAGGCGGAATCCGGCAGCGAAGCCACGACGGCCTTAACCAGCGGGCCAAAGCGGCATCGACGTTTGGACAATGGAGGTGAGCCGCAAGTCGCCGGACTTGAACCGGACCGACTGGAAGACGCGTAGCTGGACCGAAAGAAATCGCGCGCCTCGGCACGATTGAAAACCGCGCCACATACCTTTGCATTGAGCGAATGGAGGTGGCGAAGTGCCTGGTTGACTCGGGAGGGTTGTTGCCCTCGCGCCATTACCAGGAGAACGCCGTCCGCTTCCTGAGCCACGAGCGACGCCTCCACGCTTCCCAGGATTGGCCCGGAGTCAATGAGGATCGTGTCAAAATGTTGGCGAGCTTCTGCAATCAGCGATCGCAGCGCAATCGGCGACATCGAACAGCCGCGTCTGGAATCGGCTTGGCCGGCGGGCAGGACGAATAACCCGGTAATGGTCCGGCGCAATGAGTGGTGCAGGTCCCCTGAAGCAAGCGCCTCGTGTAGACCCGACAAATCATCCGCTCGCAAATCATGTGTCATCTGACGTCCGACCAGATCCGCATCGACCACCAGTGTTCGGGATCCCGACGCGGCGAAGGAGAGTCCCAGGGCCACCGTCAAGCTGGTCTTGCCCTCGCCGGACGAAGCGCTGCTGATCAGATAACAAGCGCTGCTCGCCGCCTGGCGATCGACTTGCAGTAGAACTCGGACTTGGTGGACATGCTGAGCGGCGGCGGCAGCCTGCTCCTCGTCCTCCAACTCATCATTCGCCTCGCGAATGGCGGGGAGGATGGCCATGAGGGGAACTTTCGTTGAAATGTCGGCGGCGGTTTCGTCGGCATATCGATATCGACGCCGAGCCACGCCCAGAAGTGCAAAGGCGCCGACCGGCAGGCATGCTCCCGCCAGCCCACCCGCCGCGCACATTTTAAGTCGGCTGTCCTTTAGAGGAGTGAGCGGCACTTCGCCAAAGTTAATCACCGTAAGACGCCCGCCCAACTGGTCCTGATCTTCGAGCGCCGTCTTCATTTGAGTTATGCGGTCCAATTGTTCTCTGTCGTGTCGAAGACTGTCGTTATCTCGATCAAGCCTTTGTCGGGCCGTTTCGAGCGCTACCCACTCCTGCCTGGCCTGTTCACGCAGTTCAACAAGTTTCGCCTCCTCCGCACGAAGCTGAGCAGGCGACTTGGCGGCCAGCACCGCAGTGGTGCTGTTCGCATCGCCAGACACACGACCTCCGATTGCCAGCACGGAATTGTAATCCGCGGCGTATTGAACGATCCGAGCCTTCGCCTTTTCGATTACATTCTTTAGCAAAACGACGTCGCGGTAGGAATCTCCGTAGCCGCGCAGGTGCAAAGCCTCCAACTGGTCCTCCAGTTGGCGTTGCTCGTCCAGGTAAGTTCGCATCAGAGAGTTTGTATTTGCAATCTGATCGGCGGAAAGAGGCGGCACTGCGCGCGCAACGGAAGGTGCTGCGATCGAAGGTGAGGGCGCCCGGGCTGCGTCCGCGGAAGCTAGAGCAATCCGAAGATCCTGCAATACGGAATCCAATTGCGCCACGCGCCGCATCGCGCCTTCATGGATTTCGCCCAGATCGGTTGACCCGAATCCCTGCATCGCGCTTTCAATCCTCGCCTGCGTCGATTTTGTCCGCTCAAGCGTTTCCGCCTCCTTCTGCTTCCACACCTTCAGCCGAATCTCCTTTATGTGCTGCTCGTCGGCCGTATAGATTTCCGCATATGCTCTGCTGACCGCACGCACGGCCGCGGCTGCCACCGCCGGATCCGGGTCGGTATAGCTGATCTTCAGGTATTCAGAGCGAGGCTTGGTTTCGACCGAAAGGTTTGTTGCAAATCCGCTCAGTAACTGCGCCGTGAGCGGCCGATGGACAGCCAGCCACGCGGCGTCTTGCAACGCCATGTCTACCACGCGTCGGCTCGTAATTAATGTTTGCTGCGACTGCATGAAGACATCAAATGGAGTTGATCCGTTATCAGAGAAACCTGGGTCGACCGGCGGTTCTGCATATTTGATCTGTATCAAACCTTCGCTACGGTACGACGGCGGGAAGAAGTGCCACACGCCCGCAGCGCTAAGGGTCCCGAACAAGATCCCCAGCGTAATTACGATCGGGTATCGTCCGCGAAGGCAATTATGCAGTACGACCAGGAAACTAGCCGACTGCTGACTTTGCCGGCGCGCACCACCCTCCAGTTCAGCCGAACCCACCGACGCCAGAAAATCCAGCTTGGTTTCTGGCACCAATTGACTTGATTGGGACGTAACTTCTGAACCCATTTCTTGCCTGGATTGCGAAAACGTTTCAGTTCGGCAGAAAACCTGCCGGGTTGAAATGCCGCGGAATTCAGATCAGGAATTACTTCGAGCTTGACGAGGTGGGTTCAAACAACCAAAGCTTCGCCTCTTCGACTGCGCAGTATTTCTTGCGCAACGAAAAAAACTCAGTTTGATTGTTAAACTGCTGCCCGGATACTAAAGTGATGTGGCCGCGAGCGGCCCCATTCCCACCAAGGACTTTATTAGATTCTTGGGATTGATGCAAGGAAAATTTTCTCTTGCGTGTTTCTGTTTGACGTGCTCAATCGGTTCGCGCAGGCCAGCCGGCTGTAAATCCAACGACGAGCCAGAATTATCGCGGGCGCCGAGGCGCGAGCGCCGAACGGTTTTTTTGGCGCTAACGCGCCGATTGCGTAATGACATACGTCCGTTCGGATTTATGTTGCAATCATGCTCAGCCTTGCTAGACTGCGCCGGGCTATTGGGTTTGGGTTTGCATCTCGGGCAATTTATTTGAGTCTCAAAGCGAGGCCTCCGGCAAGCAAGCATTTTACCATTTCGCGGGGTACGTCTTCTTCCCCATGGTGAGATAGGTCGCACAGGTTGCGCTGGCAACGCGACGTGTATCTTCTTTTATGCGCAACGCGGCGACGAAGAAAGTATGTATCAAAAGCTTGCTTGAGTGGGATCTGGTTCATTTCTCAGCTGACGGAGCCATGGCTTCGACGGCCTGTTCGGGCGATCGGGACTTTGCGAGGGAACCATTGACGGCTGTATGCGTGTGCACAAGCTAGCCGTTTGAGCGGGATGCATTGGAGCGATTTCACCTGGGAAGACGACATGCCAGTTAATAGTTCAACGCAGTATCTGCGGGCGACTGGATCGGAGTCGAAAATACGATTTCCTGATTGCGGCAGATGGCACCTGTTGCATACAAAAAGCCGTCAGGAAAAGTTGCTGGCCGATGAGCTTCAGCGCATGGGGATCGACCATTTCTTGCCGCTGATAACACAGAATCGTCTGTACGGAAAACGAAAATTCAAGGTGGCGCTTCCGCTTTTTCCGGGCTATGTGTTTCTTCGCGGAAGCGTCGAAGACGCCTACCAGGCCAGCCGAACCCGCGTTGCGCGAATCATCGAAGTGGTGGATCAAGCACATTTGCAATGGGAATTGGCTAATTTGAGTATGGCTTTGAGTACTGACGTCTCGCTCGATCCGTTCCCTTTTCTCAAGAAGGGCTTGCGTGCAGAAGTCCGTTCCGGTCCATTGCGCGGACTCCAAGGCTTGATCGAGCACCGATTGGCGACCGACCGTCTTGTCCTGCAGATCGAACTGTTAGGCCGCGCGATGAGCCTTGAGGTAGACGGTGCAGAACTCGAGCCGCTCTGACCAGCTAGTCCATCGCTTTAAGAATCGAGCGGCCGCTTTACTTACTTCTTGAAGGGTCCGACTGACCGAAGATAATCCCGCGGTCAACGGTGGGAGATTCTAAAGGCTTTATACTGGGTCTAGAAGGGCCGGCGTTATCTCCAGCGCCAAGGCGCGCCCTAGCATTTCCACCTGCAATACCAAGTGCCCCGCGGTCGCCTTATGTTCCACCAATCCCTGCAACCCCCGCAAAGGACCAGACCGTACCTCGACCCGAACACCCTTCTTTAGAAAAGGGTAAGGGTCCAGCGAAACGTAGTTGCGCAGCGCCATGTGCAGGTTTGCCAGTTCCCAGTTCAATTGAGTTTGATCCGCCACTTCAATCACCCGCGCCACCCGGTGCGTGCCGTTCGCTTGGTACGCGCCTTCCAGACTTCCCCGCACGAAAACGTATCCTGGAAGCAGCGGAAGTTCGACCTTGAACTTCCGATTGCCGTAGAGCCGCGCCTGCGTAACAAGTGGCAGGAAGTACCCCACGCCCATGCGGTGGAGTTCATCCGCCAGCAATTTCTCCTGGCGGCTTTTCGTATGCAAAAGGTGCCATTTCCCCGAGGTCGGAAGCGAACGATCCGTTCCGAGAACGGTGGCCTCAATGGGCCGTATCGACTCATTCATCGACATAGCATTCCACCCTTCCCACAACTCACGACAAACCAGCCAGATGTTCATTACAACTGGCTTGGCGCCTAGAGTTTGTGTACCCACGGGGCACAGATTCGCCACGTAATTAGGCCCGCACTACCAGCCCCGCAAGAAGTGCCAGACGCGCACAAGCCTTCTCCCGATCCCGAGCAAAGCCCACAGTACCCCACAAATCGTATCGCTATCATCGCAAAAAAAATAACAACGGGCACCTTAAGCGAAGATGAAGCGGCCAATTGTTGAGGAAGGTGCCCGAGCGCGGCGCTCCAAACCCTCTCCCCGGTACTCGGGGGAGAGGGGACGACTCTCGGTTTCGCCGAACCCGTATGCAGGGTTTTTCGGATGTCTCAATTTCCAAAAGGCTGCAACGCGATGGAATTCGGATCGCCCGCCATCCGGACGCTTAGGTTTTCACGACGTGCTCACCGAAGCCGGGATCCCATTTGTATTCGCCACAGCTTGGTTTTGGTTAAGCGGCGGGCCAAAAGGCGGATCATGCTAATCAAGGGCCTCTGCTTCCAGCACTTCGGACGGATCCAGTTGCCCAAGGTCCTTCTCCTCCACAACCCAGGAGTCGCCCAGGGGCGTGAATCCTGAGTCCGCAAGGAACTGCCGGACCTCGACTTCAGTCGTCGGGCACTTGTCCGCCTCGGACAAGTGCTGCTGAAGTAGCAATAGATCGATTTTAACCCGCACCTTTGCCATGCTAACGCCTCAGTTCTTTTTCCAAGTTAGCGATACTGCGCAGAGCGCCAAACCTGTGGAATTATACGCAATGAAGTCGCGGCCTCTTAGGTTCAGCGGACTACCGGTTCATGCAGCGGCTTGGCCAGAGATAAAAGTACAATAAATCTCGGATGCGCGGTGGTCAATTCGAAGGGGAACGGGAAAAAACCGCCATTTTTCGTCGAAAAACGACGATTTGCGCGCTCGTTGGGACAAAGTAATTCCGCAACGCTGTGTAAGACGGACAACTCAAGAAGTTATTTCGGACTTTAGATCCCGGTCGGGCATTGGGGTTACCCACTCGACAGCCTATCCCCTTCCTTCACGAGAGGCACCGGTACCCTAGATCTTCTAAAAATACTGCACTTTAGTTTTTTTCAAGGGAAATTTGGCCGGGCGGGTCTTTTTTAGGTAGTTCTTAGATCGGGGTGGGAGCGGGAGAACTTGCCGATTTACCCGAAAACTCGCGCCAAGGCTTGTTGCTCCTATAGGCCGGGAACATTTTGCCGCGCACCCAGCAGCGGCTGCAGATGGGCGATGTGGATCTTCTCGGTGTAGCGGGTGGTGTGCTCCTTGGCGTTGCTGCTCTGGCGATATTGCTCGAACAATTCCTTGAGCGTCACCGATGCCTCGGCCACCCGTTTCTGAATCAACTTTCCGTCGGAAAGCAGAAACTGGGGAACTAGGATTCGAACCTAGACAAGCAGATCCAGAGTCTGCTGTGCTACCGTTACACCATTCCCCAAGGCATCCCGCTTATCATTGGATAAACGAGGACCCGTGATTCTACACGAGCAAAGCGCAGTTGGCCAGATGCCCGCTTGCAGCTTCGCGAGCCGTGCCGTTGGACGGCGCAATTAAGTGGATTTAACATCGATGGTTCATGGCCGTTCCGCGAACGATTCAACGCCAACCCCGGGCAGGTGCGGTCCAGTGGTGGATGAAGCCGGGGTTCTGGGCGGGCGTCGGACTTGTTCTATTGGGGCTCGTTGTTTTTTCGCCGCTGTTTGAGGCGGACTTTACATCGCGCGATGATGACCACACCGTTGCGAAAAATCCGGCGATGCTCGGGCCGATCGGCGATGTGGCGTGGTTCTGGTCGAATCTGAGCCACCCCGTCGGCGATATTTATATCCCGGCGACGCAGACGCTCTGGTATGGGATCGCTCGATTTGCGCGAGAAAGTCCCGGGGCTGGGACGAGCCGGCTTAGCGCAGGGCCATTTCATGTTGCAAATGTTTTGATTCATTTGATCAGCGGATGCCTGGTCTTTGGGCTGATTCGACGACTTGTGAGCACTCTTCCGGCGGCAGCGCTTGGGGCGGCGGTTTTTTTGGTTCATCCGCTGCAGGTCGAGGCGGTGGGGTGGGTATCGGGGTTGAAGGATGTTTTAAGCGGTGCACTCGTTCTTTTGTCTTTGTATGCGTTTCTTTGGTACTCGGAGAAGGCGGCCTTGCCACCCGCGGAAGACAAAGATGCGAGCCGCGCGCGCTGGGGATGGTACGCGCTGGCGACCGGCGCATTTGCTCTGGCGATGCTGGCCAAGCCGGCGGCGGTGGTGACGCCGCTCTTGGCGATGATCCTATCCGTTGGCGCTATCATCCTTCAGTCGCGCGAAAAAGCCGTCGATGCCGACCGTCCTTCACGCCGATCGATCCCCACGAAGATTTTTCTGCCGCTGCTGCCCTGGTTTGCGATGACGATTCCTATCGCACTCGAAGGACGCCGGGTTCAGCCGGCGACGATTGTGCCGGATGTTGCGCTTTGGGCGCGGCCACTCGTGGCGGGGGATGCGCTCTGCTTTTATATGTGGAAGCTCTTTGTGCCGTCGTCATTGGCTGCCGACTATGCGCGCACGCCTGCGTCGATCATGCAAAGCGGCACGATCTATTGGACGTGGGTTGTGCCGGCGATCGTGCTGGGGCTGGCGGTCGCGTATCGCAGGCGATGGCCGGCTCTGCTTCTGGCGGTGCTGTTGTTCTTTGCCGCGCCGTTGCCGGTGCTGGGGCTGGTGAAGTTCGTATATCAGTTTTTCTCCACGGTTTCGGATCATTATGTTTACGTCGCCATGCTCGGGCCCGCGATTGCCGTGGCGGCGGTCTTCGAGCGTTTTGGCACGAAGCCGCTGATGCGGTGGGGGAGCGTGGTGGTTCTTGGGACGCTATGCGTATTGACCTTCGTGCAAAGCGGCTATTGGAAAACCGATTTTGATCTGACTGGCCATATTGTGGACGTGACGCCGCGAAGCTTGCTGGGGCAGGTGCATCTGGGCCGGCTGTATGCCGAGCAGGGGATGAATATGGAATCGGTCCAACATTACGAGCAGGCAGTTGCGATAGCACCCGCAGATCGCGTGGCGCGCCAGGCGCTGGGGAATATGTACATGTTGCAAAACCGCAACGCCGAGGCAGCCGAGCAATTCCGTGTCGCGCTCGGGGCCGCTCCGGATGATGCCGGCATGCTGATGAATCTGGGCGTTGTGCTGGCCCGGCAAAAGCAATTCACCGCCGCGCGAGCGAGTTTCGATCGGGCGTTGCAGATCGAGCCCGATAATGCGCAAATCCACGTGGATGTCGCAATATTGCTTTCAGAGCAGAATGACTGGGCTGGGGCGGCGGAGGAGTATCGCCGCGCGCTTGCGATCGATCCCAACTCCAAACCGGCCAAAGCTGGGTTGGAAGGAATTCGAGCTCGTCCGCCTGGATAGCTTCGCGGAATCGGGCAGGACGCGCACACACTGGAGATTGGGTTCATGACCAAGAGCGATACGCCGGCACCTTTTTTGTACGCTGATTCATCAACCGATCAGCGCGATCCGCTGGATCGCTGGCTGCCGCTGGCGCTGATTTTGGTCACGCTGATCGTCTACTTCCCCTCATTCAGTGCCGAGTTCGTGCGGCGTGATGATCCGATGACAATCACCGAAAACGCGGCGATGCTTAATGGATCATGGGCCCAGGTGCCGCGTTTTTGGACCAATGTCCAGGACCCGACCGGCGACATTTACATTCCGCTGACGCAGACCTGCTGGTATCTGCTGGCGCGCGCCGCGAAGCTCGATCATCCGGGGCCGGATGGCGTGCCGCTCAACGCGCTGCCGTTCCATCTGACTAATCTACTGCTGCACGCACTCAACGGCTGGCTCGTCTACCAAATCGTGCGGCGGCTGGGAATCGGCCCCTGGCCGGCGGCAGCGGGGGCGGCGCTTTATCTGCTGCACCCGTTGCAAGTTGAAGTCGTCGCGTGGGTGTCAGGATTGAAGGACGTGCTGGGCGGAACGCTGACTCTGGCGGCAATCTATTGTTATCTGCGGTTTGTGCAGGGCCGGCTCACGCTTCCCGGCCGCGCGTGGCATTGGTATTTGATAGCGACACTCAGCTTCGTGCTTGCGATGTTCGCCAAACCGGCGTCTGTGGTGGCACCGGTGCTGGCGCTGATCGTGGGCGGCAGTTGGCTGCTGATCGCGCGTCCGGCGGCGATCCGCCGGCAGGGGATGACGCTCGTTCTGTTGCCCCTGTGTTTTTGGCTGCTGCTGGCGGTGCCGATCGTTATTGAGGGGCATCACGCGCAGCCGGGGAGCTTTACGCCCGATGTCGCGATTGTCTGGCGGCCATTCGTCGCTGCCGATGCGCTCTGTTTTTATCTCTGGAAGCTCGTGGTGCCGGTCTCGCTGGGATTGGACTATTCGCGCACGCCGGCACACATCATCAAGGATGGCCTGATCTACTGGACGTGGATTGTCCCGGCCGCCGTGCTGCTGGCGGCGATCGTCATGCGCAAGCGGCAGCCGCTGTTGTTGGTGGGGCTGTTGGTTTTCTTCCTAGCACCGTTGCCAGTGTTGGGGTTTGTCAAATTTGATTTCCAATACTTCTCGACTGTTTCCGATCGCTACGTTTATGTCGGCATGCTCGGCATTGCGCTGGCGGCGGGGGTCGCCGTTCAGATGGGGCAGAGCATCTCGGTAACGCGATTGTGCGCGATCGGCGTGCTCCTGGGCGCCGGCGTGCTCACGTTCGTACAAGCTGGTTATTGGCAGGAAGATCTGCTGCTGTGGAATCATGCGTACAACGTGAATCCGGGGAGCTTTGCCGCGCTGTGGCATCTGGGAAGGAGCTTTGCCGATCGATCCGCCGCGGAGCGCAGCGCCGGGGACCGGCACTCTGCGCGAGACGACGACGATCGGGCAATTTTCTTTTTCGAGAAAGCGCTGACGATCGATCCTAATCCGCGTGAATCGCACCATGCACTGGCGGAGCTTTATTTCGAGCAGGCAGACTTCGCCAAGGCGGTCGAGCATTACCAAGCCGCGCGGCCCGGCTTTCCTGGCGATGCCGACCTGCGCAGCAACCTGGCGATCGCGCTGGCGCGCCTCCAGCGCTATGCCGAGGCGAAGGCGGCCATCGAAGAAGCGATCCGCATCAAACCGAATAGCGCCAGCTATGAAGCCAACCTTGGCAGCATTCTCGGTGAACAAGGCGATCGGGCCGGCGCGGCAGAACATTTCCGCCGGGCGCTGGCGATCGATCCGAAATTCACGCAGGCTAGCGAGGGATTGAAGAAGGTTGCGGTGCCGTGATAATCTCGGATCACAATAATCCATCACACCTCTCATGGGCTTCTTCGAAACCGTCAGCATCCTCCTCACGCTCGCCGCGTTGTTCAGCTATGTGAACTTCAAGTATCTGCATCTGCCAACCACGATCGGCGTGATGCTCATATCGCTCGGCGCATCCGTGGTGATCTTGGCGCTCGGGGCGGCGGGACTTCCGCTGGGATCGCGGGTGACGGGCATCGTCGCCGGCATCGATTTCAACCGGGCCGTGTTTCATGGGATGCTGGCGTTTCTGCTCTTCGCCGGCTCACTGCATCTTGATCTGGGCGACCTGCGCCGGGAGGGCGGCGTGATCGGCCTGCTGGCGCTGGTCGGCACTCCGCTCTCGACATTCCTGATCGGATACGCGTCATTCAAAATCTTCAACGCGCTGGGCATCGAGATCTCGCTCATTTGGTGCATGCTCTTTGGCGCGCTGATCTCGCCGACCGACCCGATCGCCGTCCTGGGGATCATGCGCAAAGTCGGCGCACCCAAGACGCTGGAAACACAAATGTCCGGCGAATCGCTCTTCAACGACGGATTTGCCGTCGTCATCTTCCTGTCGATCCTCGATGTCGTGACCGGCGAACATTCGCTGACCTGGCACAGCATCCTGCGGCTGACTTTCCAGGAAGTCGGCGGCGGCCTCGCGGTCGGCATGCTGTCCGGCCTTTTCATCTATCGTCTGCTGCGCAGCGTCGACAACTATCAGGTCGAAGTACTGCTAACGCTCGCGCTGGCGTCCGGCGGCTGGGTGCTGGCAGACGCGCTCCACTTTTCCGCGCCCATCGCGATGGTGATAGCCGGCCTGCTCATCGGCAATCGCGGCCGCGCACTGGCGATGTCCGAAACCACCCGCCGCAATCTGGACATGTTCTGGGAACTTCTCGATGAAGTGCTGAACGTCGTTCTGTTCATGCTGATTGGATTGGAACTGCTGGTGTTGCCCTCGCGCTCGCGCTTCTATCTTGCTGGTGTGGCGGCCATCGGAATCGTCCTGACCGCCCGGTGGATCAGCGTGGCAAGCTTGATCACATTGCTGAAGCCGAGCCGTGTCTTCGACCGCGGCACCATACGTATCCTCACGTGGGGCGGCCTGCGCGGCGGGCTCTCGGTCGCGATGGCGCTGGCGCTGCCGCAAAACGTCCAGGGCCATGACATGCACTTCGTGCGCGATTTCGTTCTCGTGGTCACATATACAGTAGTGGTCTTCTCGGTATTCGTACAGGGCCTGAGCGCCGGCGCCGTGATCCGCCGCGTCACTCGCGAGCCTGAACGCATCCGTGAAAATGAGCCGCACCAACACACCAGCGCCTGACTTTCGCCAGGTGGTTTATTGCGGCTTGTCCGTCGAGCGAATGTTCACGGCCAGGATGTCATAAGATTTATTCGAAATGGACAGGGGACCGCTGATTCGGGTATGCACGGGATGTTCTCCCCAAGCTCCGAATTTGGAAATCAACACCAGCGCCGGTTGCCCGCTCGCCAGAAGCTCATCCAGTTGGCGAGCATCCGCCAGCTCTTCTCTTCTGTCCATATGAGTCAGGTACAAAAGGTCGGACGATTTGAGACCGATCGCAAATGATTCAACAGATTGCGTCGGCAGCCCGCAAAAAACCAGCCGCGCGCGCTGGCTGGTAATTTCAGGAGCAAGCGATTTATAAGTCTCCCATGCCGCGTACTTTTTGTTTTGCCGCGGCATGATCCCTACCGCGAACCGAACACTGGCGATCAGCAGAATGACGCACGCGATGCCAAACATCGCGCTCATCGCCTGCGGCTTCCACTGGCGTCGTCGAGCGATCCATCGTGCCGCTTCGGCCAGCATCGCGGTAATGGCCAGCGCGATCATTGGAAAGACGGGATACGCATAATGGATGAACTTCGCACGGCTCAGCGATAGCAGCAGCACCCATCCTGCGATCAATAACGAGAGCAACGCATATTGCCGTCGCGCCGCCGCGTCACGCGCTGCGCTGATTGCCGCAAAGATCGTCGCCGGCACGAAAAGGTAAAACACCCATGATGAAAGCGTGATCGCGGAAAGATAAAACGGCGCAGGCTGGGTTTCGCCGGGGCGGCCGGTCAACACCGTTCCCTGCGACTCGCTCACGATCGCGCGCAGGAATGAATCATGAAACCGCGCCCACTGAATCAAATACCACGGCGTTGCGATCGAAAGGCCGACGAACAACGCGACGACGAGCCCTCCGATTGTTCGGCGAACATTGCGTCCTGAAAGCAGCAACGCATGAATCGCCAGAAGCAATACGGCGATCGCTCCGCCTGCCGGCTTGAACAGACATGCCGCTCCCGCGCCAAACCCGACGAGCAGCCATCCTCCACACGATCTGTCGCGCGCGATCGCCAGCCAATAGCCGATGCACGCCACGAGCACGCAGAACGTAACGCCAGTGTCCATGTCGCCCGCCCGCGCGCCATGTTCGAGGAGAAACTGACGATTAGTCAGCAGAAGCCCCGCGGAGATCAATCCCATCTCCGCCGAAAACAGCATCGTCCCAAGGACGAACGTCAGCAGCACGCATCCCACGCCAAAGACCGCCGACCAAACGCGGTATTTAAATTCAAACCCGCCGAGCCACCGGTAAGTGCCAGCCGTCAGCCACATATACAGCGGCGGCTTTGCAAAATACGGCCGCGGCGGATGCGGTGAGAGTGTCAGCCATTCGCCCGATTGCAGAATGTGATCCACGCACAACGCATAATGTGCTTCGTCGCCATCGAGTCTTGCGCTGCCAAGATTGGTGAAGATGACCGGTACGGAAACCACCAGCAGAGCAACCGCGTATTGCACGGCGCGCCAGTCCAATCGATTCGCGCGGATAACCTGCTTCAGTGGTTCATCGCTCCAGCACATGAGGTAAGGGAGGATATCTCAAACCGCACAGATCACACACGTGGACGCATCATGCGCAAATTGTGAACGAAAAAACCCAACAGCGTCCAAGCATCGTCATCGTTGAGGTACTCGCAAGCTCTTGGTCGACACGCGCGAGCAAGCATCGGCGGTTAGGTGATTCGCTCTTATTCCCTCCCCCGGTACTCCGGCGGAGGGTTAGGGTGGGAGTTCGCGCGAGTGGCGCACTTCTGCAAAACCCCCTCCCTGGCCCTCCCCCGGAGTACCGGGGGAGGGAGTGTGTGGCATCCGGGATTCTGTGCACTTCGCGTGGTATGGCGGAGAAATACTCCACCTGCATAGCCCGCAGACCCCCGCATCCTATGCCGATCATTGACCGCCTTCGTTCCCGCCGGTACGTTTCGCAGGTCCCATTGGGCTTCGCCTGCTGATCGAGAAGGATATCTCTCACCTGAAAGGGCGGTTGTATGCGCGGAACGACGGTATCATCGCGGTCATTGCGGAATCTGTCTGCTCGCCCGGCGACTGCCGAGCAATTGGAACCTCGCCAGTTGCTGAGCAGCACCGTCGCCTACTGGCGATTTGAGAATGGAGCCGCCGGCGCCGCGGCTTCGGGCACGGGCACGATCCTCGACAGTTCCGGCAATGGGATCAACTGCACCGCCATCAACACTCCCGTCTACAGCGCGACGGTGCCGGCGGCGACGATTCCGCAAACCGGAGCCGCCGATCATCGGTCGATGAGTTTTAATGGCGTCAACCAGCGCATCAGCATTCCGGACAAGCCGGCGCTTGCGCTCACCAAGAGCCTGACGCTTGAAGCGTATTTCGATCTGAAGGGATTGGATTCCCGCCTCAACTGGCATCACTACATCGTTCTGCGCGGCGACAATCGCGGCGGGCTCGATCCCTATTGGCTGGCGGTCCAGAAGACCAGCTCAGGGCAGGTGCAGGTCTTGTTTCAGATCTGCCCGACATCGAATGTGAGCGTCACGCTGACCGCGCCGATCGCGCTGAACAAATGGTATCACGTCGCCGGCACGCTCGATGATGCCACCGGGCAGATGAAGCTGTACGTGAACGGCCAGCTCGCCGCCTCGACAACGACGACGTCGCGACCGCTAGGCCCGCTCACCGGCGCTGTGCCGGGCCTCGGGATCGGAAATACACAGTCGGCTTCCACGTCGCAATACTTCAACGGGTTGATCGACGAAGTGCGCATCTCCAATGTCGCGCTCCTGCCGAGCCAGTTTTTGGATTCGCCGCCCAACAAGGCGCCGAAGATCACTTCGCTTTCAGTCTCTCCTGCCACGTTGCTGGCCGGCAAGAACGTCGTTCTCACAGCCAACAACGTGAGCGATGCCAACGGCAAAGTTACAGCGGTGAAGTTCTACCGCGAGTCCAATGGCAAAGCCGGCCTGCAAACCGGCATCGGCGGTGATGTCATGGTCGGCTCGGATATTTCCGCGACGGGCGGCTGGTCAGCTTCGATCGGAACCACCGGCATGGCCGCCGGCACGTATACCTATTACGCGCAGGCAACCGACAACCTCGCCACGCTCTCCAATGTGGTGTCGAACACTGTCACGCTCAAGGCGCAGCCTGTCGCCACGGACGTCTCAGTTTTCTGGAGTGGGACGTATTCGCAGACAACCGCAAGCCCGCCGACAAAGTTGCTCGGATATTTCTTCACCGACCGCGCGTTCTTGAAAACCGCCGGCGACTTCACGGACGGCACGCTCAAATATCCGGGCCCCAAATCCCCGGCGACCTTGAGCCTGATGAACCCGACGCTCCTTCAATTTGGCTCGGGCTATTCTGCCACGCGAGCCACGCTTGACGCCGCCTATCCGTTTGGCACTTACACGACGACGATTTCGGCGTCTGACACAGGCGCGTCGCAGATTGTTTCGCTCAGCCATACGACCGACGCCTTTTCCGCCAGCATTCCCGCTTACTCGCCGGCAACTTTTACCGGGATGCAGGGGATGAATGCCCGATCCGCGTTCGTATTCAATTTCAACTCGTTCATCAAAGGGAATGTCGCCAACACGTCAAACGTCTGGTTCACGCTCACCAACACCGCCACCAACCAGGTCGTGTTTAACACTGGTGCACTGGCTTCAACGACAACATCAGTCTCCGTCCCCGCAAACACGCTTCTTCCCAACACGCAGTATCGCGTATCGGTCAACTTCGATAACCGAATCGTCGGCAAGTCCGGCACAACGCGGACGGAACAGGGGTTTGATCTCTTCGCCAATGCGACGTTTACGACAGGCCTGTGACCGGTCCGATAACCTTGCCGCGCATCTGTCATTGTCGGACCTTCCGGCATGCGCTGTTTGCCTGGCTTAAGAATTTCTCGGACTTCCCGAAACCTGCCTGGATTCCCAGGAGCCGGCGGCGGGGTTTTGACGATGGGTAGGGGCGTGAATCGCCCACAGGACGACAGGGCGGTGCGCCGCGGAGCGGCCGATCACGAAGTGAACAACGTGCCGGAGGAAGTATGACGCGCACGCTGGTTTTGTCGATCGTATCGCAGGCCGCCGAAGTAGGGGTTTTCTTCGCCGCCGCCGGGGCCCTGGCCGCCGGAATGCTGGCGCTAAAATGATTCGTTTGGATCGAGATTGTTTGCACTCCAAAGCCCGGCTCGGTTAGGCCGGGCTTTTTGTTTTGGCCCGTCCTGTCAGGCTTCACTCTTCATTCTTCACTCTTAATTCTTCACTATTTGCAGCCCTTCAACTCCCACCCCATTTCCCTGTAATATGTCTACGTTGGGTGTCTACCAATACAGAGGATTTCGCACATGAAGAAGCTGTTTCTGGGAGTGGTGATTCTGTTGGCCGGCGCGGTGACGCAGGCCGACGGCAAGGTGGATTACGTCAAGGAGATCCGCCCGATCTTCGAGGCCAACTGCTATAAGTGCCATGGCGGGACCAAGCACAAGGGCGATTTCAAGCTCGATAGCGTCGCCGCCATTCAAAAGGGCGGGAAAGATGGTAAAGACATCGTCCCCAACGATCCGGACAAGAGCAATGTTTACCACCGCATCACGCTCAAGCCGGACGATGATGACATCATGCCCCCTTCGGACAAGGGCAAGCCGCTGGCCAAGGCGCAGACCGATCTGATCAAGCAGTGGATTAACGAGGGCGCCGACTTCGGCGATTGGAAGCAGGATGTGGTGAAGGAGACCGCCGACGCCGGCGGCTCGACTCCCGCCGCCAGTGATGCCGCCGGGCCCGCCGCGGAGGTTCTCCCGCAAGTCGCGGCAGCCAGCCCCGCGGTGCTCGAGCAGCTCCGCGCCAGCGGCGCACAGGCGTTGCCGCTTTGCCAGGGATCGAATCTTCTGAGCATTGAATACACTTCCAGTGCCGCGACGACGACCGATCAGCAAATCAGCCTGCTCGCGCAGGTCGCTCCGCAGGTGTATGATCTGAATCTCGCAGGCACCAAGGTGACCGACAGCGCTCTGTCATCTCTCGACGGGATGACCAATCTGCATCGTCTGCATCTGGAAAAGACCGCCGTCACCGATGCAGGCCTGACCCATCTGAAAAATCTGGCGTCGCTCGAGTATCTGAATTTGTATCACACGGATGTGACCAACGCCGGCCTCGATCAGTTGCAGCCGCTCAAGAAGCTGAAGAATGTCTACCTGTGGCAATCCAAGGTGACTGAAGATGGCGCGGATGGCCTGAAGAAGGCGATCCCCACCGTCAGCATCGATCTGGGCTGGAAAGAGCCGCCGGCGACTCAACCGGCAAAGCCGGAAGCGGCGAAGGAGACTGCAGTACAATAAGCCTGCTGCTCTAAAACTCCGCCTGGGGGTCGATCAGCGCCAAGGCGCGCGTCGTTACTTCATCAAGGATATCGCGAGGGCATTTGGCGATAAACTGCGCAGAGCGTTCACGATAATCCAGTTGCCGCAGCGCGTCGGAAAGGATGACAGAATCCACGTCCCCGATCCCCGCTTTTGCCGGCAAATGACCGCTCGGCAATGCAACTTCAAATGGACCCTTGCGAACGCGGGATGTGATCGCGACGCAAACAATCAGGCCCGATGCCTGATTGTAGGTCTTGGCGCTCAGGACTAATGCGTAGTGAGGCCCGGTCAACTCGCGGCCAGCGGAAGGGCTCAGATTCACGTGTACAAGGTCCCCTCGGTCTGGCGTGTAAGTTAGCCGGGCCATTGCTCTCCGTTACCAGACTTCCTTACCAACCGGTCCACCCAGGTCCCACTCTCCGTGGCGATGCTCCGGCTTGTATTTGGCCATCAACTCCGAAAGCTTGTAGCGACGGCGCTTGCGCACGACACGAACGGGCTCAAGATCGAGCACTGAGCCAATTTCGATTTTGCGCATCTTCGCAAATTGACTGGGAATCAACACAGCCATGCTGCTTCCCCACTTCTTGACCTTGACGGGCGTCGGCATCGTGAACCTCCGGAGTGATACAATATGATATATCGCTTATCGGGCCAGTTCAACGTTCACTTGAATGGCAATTCTATTTCAACCATTCCAAGCTCTTTGCAATCCGATCCATCTCCTCCCGCACGGCTGGATATCCCGCCATATCGGAGTCGAGGCTCAGGATGTAGACGCGGTCCGCATGCACAATCAGCAGCGCGACATCCGTGTATTCGGTGCCGTTTTGCGTCCAGGTTGATTGCACGAGCCGCGCTTTGGACGCCGCAACCGTTACGTTTTGCGACTGCTGCACTTTCAGGCCGGCGTGATGTTTCCGCTGGTCGTCGATGAACCCGTTCTGAATGAGCGGCATCGCCATCGCCCCTGGCAGATGTTTGGGCACATCCGGCACATCCATCGTGATCGTGCGATTCTCCGGACCATTGACCGGCACAAGCATCAGAAGATCGTTGGGGCTTTGCTTCTCCCGCCAATCGTTTGAGTAACGCAGTCGAAGCCCCGCCTTTGTGCTTTCAAATGTGTGCTCGGATCGAGTTGACGCCGGATGCAGCGTGACCGCTTCGGGCATCGCCGCTTCAGCGGCCATGGTCTGCGGTCGAGTCGTCGACGCCGAAGCCGGCTGCGATGAAGGAACACCACGAGCCGGGGGGGCCGCGCGGCGACAACCGCCAGGCAACACCAGACTCAAAATCCCACACAACAAAAACGGCCCGGCTCCGCCGCCGCTAAAGCGAATTCCCATTGGCTATAAGTGTACCACAATCGACCAAGCCATGCCGGGCTAATCACAATACCCGTTCTACTGGATCGGAGGCGGTCTCAACAGTAAATTATTGCCATCGGGCCGCGATATGGCACTATGATAAAGTTCCCACGCGTGGGTCGGGCAGTACAGCACGAAGAAGGCGGCGGGGGAGAAGAGTGTCTCTCTGAGCGAGCAAGACTCGACTGAGTTTTCCAAGGACGACAATTGAGTTGCGCTTCCGAGCTCTATGACCGCTTCGATCTGGTCCCGCCGCATGAGTGGAGCCAGGCCACCGGCGATGACGGCACGCTGACAATGGACCTGCGTCTGCTCGGCGCGTTTCAGCGCAGCTTGGCCGATCAATGCAAATGCTGGGCGGTCCTCTTCCGCGACGATGGCGGCCGCGCCATCGGGGCGGCAGCGTTGTGTCTATTCAAAGTCGATGCGATCGACTCGACTAACCCTGCGGTGAAGAAGCTGAGCGGAGCCGTCCGCCGAATTTGGCCGGGATGTCTTCGCTTCAATGTGCTTTTCTGCGGATTGCCCGTGCCGTGCGCGGAAAGCCATCTGCGCATCGTCGATGGCGTCGATGCAGAAATCGTCCTCGATGAGCTGCATATCGTGATGCGCCGCCTTGCGAGGCAGGAACGCGCCAGGCTCTGCGTGCTCAAAGAATTCAACGAGTCACGCCACAAGCGATTCTCGTTCCGCAACCATCTCCGCGGCGGCATTCCCGCGCTTCACATTCTTGACGGGCGATTTGCCAACTTCGCGGAGTATCTGGGCGCCCTCAAATCGCGATACCGCGCCCAGGTCAATCGCTCGATTCGCAAGTTCAAGGACGGCGGCTTCGAGGCGGAGCATGTTCGCGGATCGCAAATCGCCGATCTATTCACCGATGAAGTGCATCGGCTCTATCTTGCCGTGTGGGAACGATCGCAATATCGGCTGGAGCAATTGCCCGCCAGATTCTTCCGCGAAGTCGCGCAACTGCTGGGAGATCAGGCTTCACTCACCACCGTGCGGCACAAGAGCCGAATCGTCGCCTTCACCTTCGCCCTGGCCGGCGGGTCGGTCTATTACAACATGTACTCCGGCCTCGATTACGATTTGAACAATCTCGGCGATCTGTACTTCAATCTCTTCTACAACGACTTGGATTACGCCTTCAAAACCGGCGCTGCCGAAATCCACCTCGGACAGACCTCCGACGATTTCAAAGCACGCCTCGGCGCCTCACAACTGCCGCTGCATTTCTATGTTCGTGCCACCAACGGCTGGATGCATCGCGGCCTGAGTCAGATTTCCCGATGGGTCTTCCCGCCGATCGAGCCGGGGCCGATACATGATGTCTTTAAAGAGCCGGCTAGCGCCGAGCCGTCTGTCGGTGCGAAGGTCAAGAGCGCAAGTACTGTCGCGTAGCATTTCGTCGCGCAGCGTCGATTTCTTTTAGCCGCGTTGCTTGCGACGCGTGTCCGGGGTGCGCTCATTTGCGCAGGCAATAACCTTGGGCTGACATCGGGGGCAAAAATGCGTCGAACGTCCCCCGAGCACGATGCGGACAATCGGCGTCTTACACACTCTGCATGGATCGCCCTCACGTCCATAAACGCTATGCAAAGACTGAAACCCGCCGGCGTTTCCGTCGGCGTCGCGGTAGTCGCGCAGCGTGCTGCCGCGATGGAGTAAGGCGCGGCGTAAGACCGTTTTGATTGCGCGATTGAGTTTGCGGATTTGGTCAATCGTCAGTCGATCCGCGCGGGTCAGCGGATGGATGCAGGCGGCGAAGAGAGATTCGTCCACATATATATTGCCAAGACCGGCCACGACGGTTTGATCGAGCAGGGCGTTTTTGACGGCGCGGGTTGTCGACGCAAGTTGCCGGGCGAGTTGTGCGGGTTTGATCGTCAGCGGCTCGGGGCCCATTCCTGAATCGGTCGCGTTATTCCCTTTCCACCAGATTCCGCCGAAGCGGCGGGGGTCGTGAAAGCGGAGTTGAAGCGGGCCGCGCTTTGCGAACTTCGCGTCGGGCTCAACGTCTAAAATGAGGTGTGTGTGGGCAACGAGAGGATCGGCGGCGCTTTGCACCGAGAGGCGGCCGCTCATCCCTAGATGAATGAAGAAGCGATTGGTATCATCCAGCGTGAAGATGATCCGTTTGCCGCGCCGATCGATTGAGCGAACCGCTCGGCCCATCAGAAGGGCGGGAAGATCGGCATCCGGCGGATCGAGCACATCCCTTCGCGATAATTTGACGGCGGTTATTTTGGCGCCAAGCAACCTCTTCCTAAGGGTGTCAACCACGGTCTGTACTTCTGGAAGCTCGGGCATGCAACTTTCAATCGCCGATCGAATAACTAAACATGGATCGGGATAATTGTGCATGATATAACGCCTGGCGGGCGTGGGGAAAAGCGCACCTCCCTTCGACTCCGAGCCGCCGACCTCTCTTGCCTTCATCCCCCAGTGGGGCACAAAGCCCTGGAAAGTGGAAAGCAGATGACGCAATCGAATATCGGGCTGGTCAAGCCGCAGGCGACCGATCTGGCCGCCGAAGAGCTGGCCGCCGTCGAAAAACTCCAGCGCGGCTACCACAACATGAAGGCCGAGCTGGGCAAGGTGATCGTCGGCCAGGAAGCAGTCATTGAAGAACTGCTGATCGCGCTCTTCTGCAAAGGCCACGCGCTGCTCGTTGGCGTGCCGGGCCTGGCGAAGACATTGATGATCTCGACGCTGGCCAAGACGCTGGGGCTTACGTTCAACCGAATTCAGTTCACGCCCGATCTGATGCCATCGGATATCACGGGCACGGAAGTGTTCGAGGAGGATAAGACAACCGGCAGCCGCGCGATGCGGTTCGTGCGCGGCCCGGTCTTCGCGAACATGATCCTGGCGGATGAGATCAACCGCACGCCGCCCAAAACGCAGGCCGCGCTGCTCGAAGCGATGCAGGAGCATCAAGTGACCGCCGGCGGCAAGCTGCATAAATTGCCGCAGCCGTTCTTTGTTCTCGCGACACAGAATCCGATCGAACAGGAAGGCACGTATCCGCTTCCCGAAGCGCAGCTCGACCGATTCATGTTCAACATTCTGGTCGGCTATCCGACGGAAGAAGAAGAATTCCAGATCGTCCGTCTCACGACAATGGCGCGACAGATCGATCTCAAGCCGGTGCTCGATGCTGAGGAAGTGATTCAACTTCAAGAGATCGTCCGCAAAGTCCCGGTGGCGGATCATGTGATCCGCTACGCTCTGCAATTCAGCCGACTGACGCGCAAGACCGAAGGGAGCCAGGTTCCCGATTTCGTGAATGAATACGTCGCCTGGGGAGCAGGCCCGCGCGCCAGCCAATATCTCATTCTGGCCGGCAAAGCCCGTGCGTTGCTAAAGGGCCGCTATCATGTCAGCACCGAAGATATCCGCCAGGTGGCGATCCCCGTGCTGCGGCATCGCATCGTCACCAACTTCAACGCCGAGGCCGAAGGCATCCGAAGCGATACGCTGGTGAAGAAGCTGATCGACTACATCCCGCGGCAGCAGTATGACGAGCTGGATAAGACGGCGGCGAAGCTATTAAGGGATCAGCCGGCGGCGTGATGAGTGTTATGGACGCTGTTGAGATTTTTACAAAGCGTCGTCTCACGCAGAGCCAGCTGCAAGCGGTCGCTGAACGGCGCTTCGGTGATGCTCAATGCCTTTTGGACAGTGGCAATCAGCAGAGAGCAAATGGCGCGATCTACATGGCCGGGTTTGTTTTGGAATGTCTGCTGAAAGCATTGCTGCTGGAACGGCATCCAAATCTCAGCGGACCGGTCGATCCGGCGAGATTATCGTCTTCGGATCGTGAGGTGTTGAACTTGCTGTATAGCCATAGCCTTGACGAAATGATCGTCTACCTCCCTGAGCTGAAGAGAAAGCTCGAAGGAATAAGGACAAAAACGGGTCGCTCGGTCTGGCACGAATTTGCGGCGATTTGCGAAGAATGGACTGTCTATGCGCGGTACGCAACCAAGTCCGCTAAGCTTGAGCATGCCGAGGGATACCTCGCAACCGTAAAGGAAGTGAAAAAATGGCTCAAGGGACTACTTTAGCTCTACCAGAATACGTTACCCGACTTGAAAATGCGCTCAAGCGCGCGTTTCCACGCGCAAAAGTCGGCTTTGAGCAGGTTCGACGAGATCGCTACCGATTCATGGTCGTCTGGAGCGGCTTTGATGGGATGGGCCATCCAGAGCGCCAGGAAATGGTGTGGAACATTGCTGACGAAGTCGTTCCCAAATCGGACATACTGAAAGTTGGAATGATCATCACGCTCGGTGCGAAAGAATAGGACGTGCGAGTTGACCGAAACCGCCACCAACTATCGCAAATACCTTGACCCGCGAACGCTCGCGCGCGTGTCGTCGCTGGATCTTCGCGCGCGGCTTATCGTCGAAGGGCTGATGACGGGGATGCATCGATCTCCGTATCAGGGGATTTCCGTCGAGTTCGCGCAGCATCGGCCATACGTGCAGGGAGATGACACTCGCCACATCGACTGGAAGACGTACGGCAAGACCGACAAGATCTACCTCAAGCAATATCAGGAAGAGACCAATCTCCATTTGCTCTGCATCGTCGATGCGAGCGAGTCGATGAATTTCAGCTCGGTCGGGCACGACGCGGAGCGCTGGAGCAAGTACGACCAGGCAACCGCCATCGCGGCGGCGTTGTCCTACATGGCGATCCAGCAGCAGGATTCGGTGGGGCTGGCGATTTTTGATACCGATCTCAAACATTTCATCAAGCCGAGCAACTCGCCGGCGCAGTGGAAGATCATCACTAAGGAGCTCACGCTGGTGCCGAAGCTGAAGAAGACCAGCACCGGCCGCATCCTCGATCAGCTTGCCGAGAAGCTGACGCATCGAAGTTTGATCGTGCTGCTCAGCGACTTCTTTGATGACATGGATAACATCAAGAAAGGCCTGCGGCATCTGCGCTACAAGAAGCATGAGATGATCGCGTTTCAGGTGCTCGATCCGGAGGAAGTGGATTTTCCGTTTGAAGATACGACGATGTTCAAAGGCCTCGAAGAGAGCGGCGAATTGCTGACCGAGCCGCGGGCGCTGCGCGAGGCATATCTGGAACAGTTGGCGCTGTTCACCGCGGGCATGCAGAAAATCTGCCGCGGAATGCAGATCGATTTTCAGCGGATCAACAGCGGCGAGCTGCTGGATGTGTCGCTGAGCGGCTTCCTCGCGACCCGCGCGGCGAGCATTAAGTAATAATGTAAGGTTTTTAAATCCGATGCCTTTCAGCTTTCTCACTCCTGCGTTTGCCGTGGCCGGGCTGGCATTGATGGCATTGCCCATCATCATTCATCTGCTCAATCGTCGGCGGTTCAAAACGGTGAGCTGGGCGGCAATGGAATTCCTGCTGAAGGCGATGCGAAAGAATCGCCGCCGGCTGCGGTTCGAGCAGTTGCTCCTGCTGGCGACACGATGCCTGATGTTACTTCTTCTGGGTATGGCCCTCGCCCGCCCGCTCGGTTGCGAAAACAGCGCGCTGGCCAAGCTCGGCCGGCGGACTTCGCTGAATGTCTACGTCATCGATACCAGTTACTCGATGGCGTATGAGGTGAATCAGCCGGAGGCCAAGACACATTTCGATCAGGCGAAGAAGCTCGTGAAGAAGCTGCTGAGCCGGCCGTCATCCGGCGGTGAGTCGGCGGTCGTCATTACCGCCGGTAAACCCGCGGTGGCCGTTGTCGCCAAGCCGCAATTTGATCTGGAAGAAGCCAAGGCTGCCGTCGGTCGGATCGAGCAACAATACGGCGCGACCGATCTGGCAGGCGCTCTTGCCCTCGCTCTGAAGACCGCCAAGGAAGAGATCAATCAGCCCAACAAGAATCTCTTCATCGTCACGGATGCGACGCGCGGGGCTTGGGAAAGCTCGCAGGCGCAGGCGATCAAGCTCGCCGGGCCGGAACTGGCCAAGTATTTTCACATCACGCATTTCAATCTGTCAGGCACGCAGCAGCAGTGGAACGCCGCCGTGCTCGATATTGTGCCGTCGAGCAATCTGGTCAGCACCAAGTTCCCAGTTGATTTCAAAGCCGATGTGAAGGGGTACGGCCCATCGCACGATGGCACGCTGCAATGGAAGCTGGACGACCAGCTCCTGGAAAGCGGTGGCACGATTCATTTGGATTCGGCCACGCCCGGCCAGGTGCAATCCAAAGCCCGCTTCGCCACCGGCGGGCCGCACGTCCTGAGCGTTCAGCTCTCCGATGACGATCATCTTGGCATCGACAACGCGCGCTACCGCGTGATGGATGTGGCTGCGGAATTGAACGTCCTGATCGTCGAAGGAAAACGCGGCAACAAGCTCGAAGAAAGCGCCGGCGGTCTTCTCGCGGCGGCACTCTCAACTCCCGCCGCTGTCGAACCGGGCAAGCCGCAACGTAACGACGGCATCGCCACGACCGATCTGATCACCGACTTTGAGTTTGGCAATAAAGTATTGTCCGACTACTCGGCGGTCATTCTGACCGATGTCGCAACGGTCACCGTACCGGAAGCCGACGCGCTGGCCAATTACGTGAAAAAGGGCGGCACGCTGATGCTTTTCATGGGCGATTCGGTCGATCGCCAGAATTACAACACCGTTCTCCTGCCGCGCAAGTTGCTTCCCGGGCAGTTGGTGAAGAATGTGCTGACGTCCGATGACAAGCCATTCTTTTTCGACTTCAAGCCGACGGCCGTGCTGCATCCCTATCTGAACGTCTTCGCCAATCAGGAAAAGACCGGCCTCGATACCGCGCCGTTCACTGGCTATATCCAGGCGGAGATCGATCCGAAGCTCGGCGTCGAGCGCGTGCTGAATTATCTGCCGCCCGATCCGAAAGTTCCGGGCGACCCGGCAATCACCGTTCATTCGCTGGAGCAGGGACGCGTCGTCTTCTATTCCTCCACCGCCAACAGCGATTGGTCCAAGTCATTTTCGTACAAGCCCGCCTATCTTGAGCTGATGTGCGAGCTCCTGGGCGGAAGCGTCAAGATGGGTGACGCCTGGCTCAATCTGCTGGTCGATCAGCCGCTGGAGATTCCGCAAACGGTGCGCGTGACATCGGCGCCGGTTTTGACGGATCCGACCGGCGCGCCGATCATCGTCGATCCGCAGACGCGCGAAGGGCGGATCGTCTATGTGACCGCGCCGCTCAAGAAGCCGGGTCTTTATAAGCTTTCGCTCGGCGACAAGCAGATGCCGGTCGCTGTGAACGTGCCGGCGAGTGAAGAGGCCAACGTCACCACCATCACCGACGAAGCGATCCGCCATTCGATGGGCGACGTCGACATTGCGCTTCAAGGCAGCGATGTGCCCGTCGAGGCTGCCGCCGGACGCGAAGGAAATGATTTTAGTTGGTGGTGCATGATGCTGGTGCTGGGGCTGGTATGCTTTGAATGCTTTATCGCGATGAAGTTCGGGCACTATCATCGCAGCGAAGCGCCGGCCGCCCCTGCAGCGCCGGCCCGCGGATCGGGATTACCAAGGCCAGCCGTTCGATAGCCGAAGAGACGGAAGTGTGAATGTTCAAACGTATCGTCGAATCCCTGCTTGGCCTTGACCGCGGCTACTTCGATCAGCCCGGCGAGCTTGGCCGCCACTGGTTTGACCCGCACTGGCCCGGCCCGCTGCTCGGGGCGGCGGGGTCGTGGCATAATTATGTACTCGCGCTGGCGACCCTCGGGTTGCTGATCCTGCTGTTCCGTCGCACGCCTAATCGAAGACTCGAAAACGTCCGCCATCTTCTGGCACTGGGCGCGGCGATCTTTGTGCCGATCCTTCTGATGAGCCAACTCGGCGCGCACAGTTACACCGTCGCGCCGCTTGTGCTGATCGCTGCGATCGTCGTCTACCTTTTTTACACACAAAATCGCGCCGGCATGTTCGTCGCCGGCCGGCTGGCGCTCTTTGGCTTCTTCCTGATGCTCCTCAGCGGCACGCTCGCGTGGAACCTCGTGCTGGCGGCCGCCGCCGGCCTGCTCATTCTCTGGGTCTATCGCCACGAAGGGCGTGCCCTTCATGCACGCATCCTTTTGGGAGTCCTGCGAACCGCGCTGGCTGCGTTCGTCCTGATCCTGCTCAACAATCCGGTCCTCACGCGAACGACCAAGGAATTCAAGCCTTCGGTTGTCGCGGTGCTGGTCGATCGCACGCTGAGCATGAGCGTCAAGGACATGCCCGCCGGCTCGGCTGGAAGCCAGCCGACACGCATGGAGGCGGTCGTCGACTTGCTCGCCGGCCAGAATCAGGCGCTGCTCAAGAAGCTGGCGAAGATCCATGTGCTGCGCTTCTACGGATTTGACAGCAATGCCCGGCAAATTGGCGCCTTCCAGTCGGCCGACGATGCAAAGCAAAAGAATCTCGACCCCGAAAAAATCGCCGATGCCAACGCCTCCCTCATTGGCGCGCTGCGGCAACTCAAGCCCGATGGCGCTTCGACCCAGGTCATTCCTTCCATCATTACCGTACTGAATGATCTGCAAGGCGAGCGCCTCGCCGGCGTCGTCGTCATGACGGATGGCCGCGATACGCCCTCGCAGCCGCCCGCGGAAATCTTTCACACACTTTCCAACTACGGCGTAAAGGTCTACCCCGTCACGGTCGGCTCCGATGCCGCGCCGAAAAACATCGTGATGCAATCGGTGAGCGTGCAGGAAAGCGTCTTCAAGGATGATGTGGTCAATCTTAAGTTCACAGTTGCCGCGCAGGGCTACGAAGCGGGCCACCCGGTGAAGGTGAAGTTGATCGACAAGGACACCAAGCTTCCCCTGCACGATCAAAACGGCCGGCCCGCTGAAGTGATGCTGAAAGCCGCGGATGGCAATCCGATGGAGGAAGAGCTTCTCTTCCGCCCCGATAAAGTCGGCCCGCTGAACATTCAGATCGAAGCCGACGCCGAGCCGGGCGAGATCGACGCCGAGGACAACATCCGCCTGGCGCAGACATCCGTGCTCGATGCGTCGATCAACGTCCTTTATATCGACGGCTATCCGCGCTGGGAATATCGCTACATCAAGAATGAGATGATCCGTGACAACACGGTCAACATCTCCTGCTACCTGACCAGCGCCGACTCGACGTTCCTGCAGGAAGGCGATGAGCCGATCCCCAGCGCCGGGCAGCCGGACGCGGGAAGCAAATTCCCCGGTCGCATCGCGCGGTTTCCGGTCAGCATGGATGAGCTGATGCTCTATGACCTGATCCTCGTGGGAGATGTCGATCCGCGCGAGTTCAGCGATGCACAGTTGCAGCTCATCTCGGAATTCGTCTCCAAAAAGGGAGGCGGCTTTGGGATGATCGCCGGCCCGAAGTTTGCGCCGGTGGGCTACAAGAACACGCCGATCGATTTGTTGCTGCCGGTGAACATCGCCGCCGCCCAGCCCGATCCGCCCAATGAATTGATCGTCGATGGTTTCCGCCCGGTCTTGTCGCGGCAGGGGGCCGACTCCTCGATCTTCCGCTTCTATGCCGATCGCAAGGAGAACGAGAAGTTCATCAAGGAACAGCTTCAGCCCCTCTTCTGGTACAGCCGCGGCATCATCGCCAAGCCGACGGTCGGCGAAGTCTACGCCTCCCATCCCAATGATCTTGCCCCCGATGGCACGCACGCGCCGATCCTCGTCCTCGGCCGCTTTGGCGCCGGCCGCACGCTTTTCAGCGCGATCGACGATTCCTGGCGCTGGCGCTATTACACCGGCGAAGGCGTCTTCGATACCTATTGGGTGCAGCAGCTTCGCTATCTGGCCCGCGGCAAAAAACTCGGCCAGCGCAAGGTCACCTTCACCTCCGACCGGCAAACCTACCAGCAAGGCGAGCAGATTCGCCTGGGAATGCGGGTTTTGGACTCCATTTTGCTACAGCAACTTCCACAGCAAATCCGCGTCGAACTGATCGACGAATCAGACGGCCAAGTCGTTCGAGCCGATAAATTGCAGAAGGACGCATCGCAGCCGAACTACTACACGACCTCGTTCGCCGCCGATCGACTCGGGAGATTCACGTTGAGACTGCCCGAAGAATTCATCCCTGACCCTCGTGCCCTCGATCAGCACATCGACGTGATCGTCCCCCGATTGGAACTGGTTCAGCCTCAGGTCAACCGCGTTTCCCTGCAGCGGCTCGCCGCCGAGAGCGGCGGCCAGGCCCTATCATATGATGAAGCCCGAACCAAACTCCCTGACCTGATCCAGAGCGCCGCGCGTACAATTGCCTTGGTTTTAAGCGTTCCCCTCTGGAATACCCGCGCCGCGATGCTGATTTTTGTGCTACTTGTCACGGCGGAGTGGGTATTACGTAAGGTATATGGGATGGTCTAACGGCAGGAGCACACTATGCCTCCAAGCGGATTGATCCAGTCACTGCAAGCGGTTCGCCGAAAGGTCAAGATCCTTTCCGTGACATTCGGCGCCGGTGTCGCGACGGCGGCGTTGGTCGGGCTGCTGCTGGCCACCCTCCTGATCGACTACACGCTGCGCCTTGACTGGGAGCCGCGCCTCATTGTCGTCCTGGCGGCGATCGCCGGGGCAATCTATGCGGTCATCCACTGGATCGTCATCCCCTGGCGCTCGAGCCTGCATGTCGGCGCGGTGGCCGGGCGGATCGAGCACACTTTCCCGCAATTTGATGATCGCCTGCGCAGCACCGTCGATTTTGCGAACGGGCAGGTGCCCGGCTCGCAGGCGATGCAGGATCGCGTCATCGCTGAAACCGCCGAATTGGCCCGCAACGTCAACTTCAACAAAGCTATCTCGCGCGGCCCGGTCTACTGGTCGCTCACCGGCGGCCTGGCTTCCCTCACCATTCTGGCGACGCTGGCGATCTGGGGCATGCAGAGCGGCGTGCTCGGCATCGCGCTCAATCGTCTTGCAATGGGCAGCCGTCAGTGGCCCAAGAGCGTCGAGATCGAAATGCTCGCGGGGATTCCGCAGCGCGTGGCCGCCGGCCAGCGCATTCCCGTGCGCCTGCGCCTTTCCAAGGGCGATCGCGATTCCCGCACCGCCACAATCGAATACCGCTACGATAACGGCGCCTGGCAGCGCGAGATCATGAACCGCGCCGACAACGGCGAATACAGCGTCCAGCTCGACGCCCGCCTCGAGCAGGGCAAGGACCTTGCCAACCTCGAAGTGCGCGTCGCCGCCGGCGATGACGAAAAATTGCTCAAACCGATCTCCGTCGTCCCGCGCCTGCAGATCGCGCATGTCGAAGCCGCGATCACGCCGCCTCCTTATGTGCAGTCGCCGGTGGTCTCGAACGTGAACATGGTAGAGCGCACGCCGATCGCGGCGGTGGGCTCGCAGATCGCGATCAAGATCGATTTCAATAAGCCTTTGGATTCCAAGTCACCGGTCGAGATTCGTCCGGTGACCACGGGCGCCACCGCGCCGACAATGACCTGGGACCGCGCCGGCGGAAACTTCGCCATCGCTCATTTCCAGGCGGAGAAAACCCTTCGCTTTAATGTTCGCGCAACCGATGCCGACGGATTTGAGAACGCCGCCGGCGAAGAGTATGAGCTGGCGGTCCGCGAGGATCAGGCTCCCTCAATCCAGATCGAAGAGCCCAAGCGCAGCGAAGAGCGCACGGCCAACGCCGCCTTCGATATCAAGGCGGTTGCCGAGGACGATTACGGAATCGTCGGCGCTCAGCTTGTCGTCCATCGCCTCAACGACGGCGGCAAAAACGCCAGCGCGCACAACGAATGGATCGTCGATCTGGTTTCCAACGGCAATCCCGCCGTCGTCAACTCGACGCTCGGCTGGGAACTGGCCGACTCGACTCCCGAGCACAAGCGCTATCACCTGATCTATGGCTGGCAGCTCGAGCAGCTTGCCAGCGCGAACCTGCAGCCGGGCGATGTGCTTGAATACTATTTGCAGGTCAAGGACAACTTCGACCTGAACGGCAAGCAGCATGACTGGGTCCCCAGCGGCAAGCTGCGGATCACCATCGTCAGCCAGGAAGCATTCAACCAGTCCGTGCAGGCTACCCTGGAGCAGATCCAGGCCGGCATCAATCAGCTCCGCCAGCAGCAGAACCGCGAAAAGATCGACGCCGACACAGTGCGGCAGGGCGTCGACATGCGAAAACGCTTTGATGACGCCGATCGCGCACAAGTCTCGCGCATCGCCAACGATCAGAGCGGCACCGCTTCGCAGACGATGCAGATCTCCGACAAGCTGCAGCAGTTATTGCAGCGCATGAACGAGAACCGCTCCAATCAGAATGATCTGAAGCAGGCGGCGGCGGATGTGCAGAAGCTCCTGCAGCAGACCGCCGACGGCGCCATGCGCGATGCCACGCGAAATCTCACTTCCGCGCGCGATCTGACCGATTCGCCGCTGACCGCGCGGCAGAACTCCAACAACAACCAGCAACAACCCAACAACCCTGCTCGCCAGCAGCCCAACGAAGCGCAGCCGCAACCCGATGGCCAGCCCCAGCCGGCCAACAACGGCCAGCAGCAGCGCAACAACAATGACAATCAACAGGCAGATGCCAATCAGCAGCAGCCCAACGGCCAGCCGGCCAACATGAATCGCCAGCAGGGCGATCGTCAGCAAAATCAGAACGGCCAGCAACAGGATCAGGCCAACGGTCAGCAGAACGCCAACGGCCAGCAAAATCGCGATGGCCAACAGCAGGCCAATGGTCAACAACAAGATCAGGCCCGCCAGCAAAATCGTGATGGTCAGCAGCAGGCAAACGCCGGCCAGCAGAATCGCGATGGCCAGCAGAACCAGAACGGTCAGCAGGGGAAAGACGGTCAGCAGCAAAACCAGAACGATCAACAGGCCAACGGCAATCAGCAGAATCGCGATGGCCAGCAACAGGCCAACGCGGGACAGCAGGGCCAGAACGGGCAGCAACAAAATCGTGACGGCCAACAGCAAAATCGCGATGGCCAGAATGGCTCGCAACAAGCCAACGCCGGTCGCGAGGGCCAGAATGGCCAGCAACAAAATCGCGATGGCCAGAACGGTTCACAGCAAGCTAATGCCGGTCGCGAAGGACAGAACGGTCAGCAGGGTCGCCAGGGAAACCAGCAGGCGAACGCCGGTCGTGAAGGTCAAAACGGCCAACAAGGTCGCCAGGGAAATCAGCAGGCGAATGCGGGTCGTGAGGGTCAAAACGGCCAGCGAAATCAGAATGGTCAAAACGGTTCGCAACAAGCCAATGCAGGCCGGCAGGGTCAGAATGGCCAGCGCAACCAGGGCGGTAATCAGCAGGCGAATGCCGGTCAGCAAAACCGCTCGGGTCAGCAGGGCGGACAGCAAAATGGTCAGCAGCAGTCTGGCCAGCAACAGTCCGGTCAACAACAGTCCGGCCAACAGCAATCCGGCCAGCAGCAGTCCGGTCAGCAACAGAACCAGCAGCAAGGCAATCAACAGCAACAACAGCAGGATGCCCAGCGCCGCAGCTACGCGATCGTCGAGGCAACCCGCAATCAGCAGCAATCTGCCGAGCAGCTCCAGCAGGCGATGGATCGCCTGGGCGCAATGGGCGGGCTCCCTGAAGCGATTCAAAAGCTGACTGAGCTGCGCGATCGTCAGGCGCAGCTTGAGAACAAGTTCCGCCAGGCCAATGCCAACAACATTGGGAAGCGCAATAACGAGCTCACGCCTGAGCAGCAAAAGCAGAATCAGGAGATGGCCGCCGAGCAGCGCAAGGAGGCCAACGATCTCCAGCAGGCCATTAAGAACATGGAGCAAACAGCAGAGAAGACGCAGCGCTCTGATCCGGAAGCATCCCGCGCCATGCAGCAGGGGGCGCAGTCGGCGCGGCAGCAGAATATCCAGAGCAATCAGCAGCAGGCCGCCGAGGCGATGGATCAAAACCAGCAGGCGCAGGCACAGCAGAATCAGCGCCAAGCTGAGCTGGGCATCGACGTCGTTCTCAACAAGCTCAAGGCCGCCGAGAAGGCCAAGCTCGAGCAGCTCTCAAAGAAGCTGGCGACGATGCAGCAGGCGATCGTCGAGCTGCTGTTCCGCCAGTCCAATCACAATCTCGATAACCTGATGCTCCAGGGCGGCAAGGATCGCGTGGGCAGGGTTGAAACCGCCAAGCTCGCGGAATTGCTGGACTATTCGCAGCGCGATATCAGCAAGATTGATGAGTGGAAGGGCATCACTCTCGCGCAGCTTTCAGGCTCGCAGGAGCAGACGCAGCGCAACACCGCCGACATCGCCAAGCAGGCCGAAGGCCTCCCTGATCCGGCGCCGGCCGCGAAGCTCACGCAGGCCGCCGGGCAGATGGAGCGGGCGATCGTTCATCTCCGCGCCAACAAGCCGGCCGATGCGTACGATCCGCCGCAGGTCGAGGCGCTTGCGGCACTGATCGAAGCCGCCAAGAGCGTCGAGGAAGCGGCTAAGAAAGCCGACGAAGAACTTCAGAAGCAGGACACCGAGACCCTCAAGCAGGCGTACGTCAATCTTCTGGTCAAGCAGAAGAAGCTCGGAACTGAAATCGTTGCCGTCGACAAAACGCCCAAAGACAACGGCGATCTTCCCCGCGATATCCAGATCAAGCTCGGACAGCTCCCGACCGATCAGGGCAAGCTGATCGAGGAAGCCAACAAGATCGGCGATCGCGTCAAGGACATGGACTCCATCGTCTATGACTGGGCCAACAAGGACATCGTCAAGGCGATGGGCGAGGTGAAGGATGGCCTTGCCAAGCCGCAGACCGGCCAGCCGACGCAGCTCGCCGAGCGGCATGTCGAGGAACAGTTGCAGGCGATGATCGACAGCCTCGTGCAGAGAATCGCCAAGCGCGAGTTCAATGAGCGCAATAATCAGGAACAGCAGAACCAGGGCGAGCGTCAGCAGCGCCAGGCGGGCCAGAATAAGCCGCGCCTTCCCAGTGAGGTTGAGCTTCGCCTGCTGCAGAAGAATCAGCAGATCATCAACGACGGCACTGTTTCCGCCGACGCCGTCAAGGACAAGGACAAGGAGCAGTTGCTAGATCTTGGCGCGCATCAGGGCGATCTGCGCAATCTGCTCGATCAACTCGTGCAGAAGGCCTCGCAAGGCAAGGAAAAGCTTGGCGCTGAGCCGGACAATCGTGATCAATTGCCCGAAGAAGCCAGTAAGGAAGACATCGAAGATCAGGAGCTGCAGAAGAATCTTCTGCAGGACAACCCCGACGATGATTCGGCCACCAAGAAGATCAAGTTGACCGGCGACCGCATGGGCCGCTCGCGCCAGCGGCTGGCCCTCAACGACGATCCGGGCCAAGTCACCCAGGAAATCCAGAAGAAGATCATTCTGGACATGGAAGACCTGATCAAAGCCGCCCAGGCCCAAAACGCGCGGCAACAGCGCCAGCGCCAGCAACAACGCCCCGGCCAGCGCCAGCAACAGCCGGGTCAGCAACAGCGCCAACAAGGTCAACAGCAACTGGCGCAAGGCGAGCAAAATCGCCAGCAGCAAGGCAACCAATCTGCTCAGGAATCGGTCCTCCGTCCCGGCCAGACTCCGGTGGCTGATCTGAGCAGGGATCCACGGCTGACGGAAGGCGAGTGGGCCAAGCTCACTCCGCGCGAACGTCAGGCCGTCCAGGAAGGTGCCTCCGATCAGACGATCGAGAAGTACAAGACACAGCTCGAGGACTTCAAGCGAAATCTCTCCGAGCAGGCGTCGAAGCAGAAGTAGCCTGGGAACGCCGGCGTCCTCGCCGGCATTCGCGCAAGGCCGACGAGGACGTCGGCGTTCCCAGCCCGTAGGGTAGGCGTACTCGCCCACCGCGAGCGGTGAACGGTGAGCGAGTACGCCCACCCTACAAAGAACCGCGCTAATAGATATGGATCCAATCATGGACGACAAAAGCCAAATGAAGAGGCAGATGTCTTCATCCCCTGGACAGCGATTCCGTCGCTCGGCCGCGCTGATTCTGGCGGCCGCCCTGGCGGTTCCGAATATCGCTCTGCTTCCCGCCCGCGCCGCGGATAATCCGCCTGCCGCCAACACGATCCGCCACGGAACGCTCGCCGATCGTCCCAATCAGGTGATCGGCAATGAGCTAAACGCCGAGGCGCAGGCGGCAATGGAAAAGGGCCTCGCATGGCTCGCACACCGGCAGGTCATGGGCAACGGCCCCAACGCCCGTTTCGGCGGATATGCCAACAACACCGCCATCACCGCGCTGGCCGGCCTGGCGTTCATGGAAGCGGGAAATCTTCCCGGCCGCGGGAAATATGGCCGCGAGGTGCAGCGCTGCCTCGATTTCACGCTCAACACCTGCCAGGAGAGCGGCCTGATTTCCGCCGACGCCAGCCAGGGGCCCATGTACGGCCACGGCTTTGCCACGCTCTTTCTCGGCGAAATCTACGGCATGACGCAGGACGAAGCCGTCAAGGAAAAACTCACCCGCGCCGTCCGCCTGATCGAGAAGGTTCAGAATCCCGAAGGTGGCTGGCGCTATCAGCCCGTGCCTTATGACGCGGACATCTCCGTCACGATCTGCCAGGTGATGGGCCTGCGCGCCGCGCGCGACGCCGGCATCAAGGTGGACAAGGGCGTGATCGATCGCGCGATCGCCTACGTCAAGCGCTGCCAGAATCCAGACGGCGGCTTCAGCTACATGGAAGGCGGAGGCGGCGGGTTCGGCGGCGGGGGAAGCCAGTTCCCGCGCTCTGCCGCGGGAGTCGCGGCGCTCTATTACGCCGGCGTCTTCGAAGGAAACGAAATCGAAAACGGCCTGCGCTATGTGCGGCAGTTCACCCCCGAAGGCCGCCGCGGCGGGTTCACCAACGAACAGCATTACTACTACGGCTACTATTACGCCACCCAGGTGATGTTCCTGGCCGGCGGTGATCACTGGGCCAACTTCTTCCCCGCCATCCGCGACGACCTGCTCGCCCGCCAGAAGATCACGGCCGGCGCCGATCACTGGGAGGGCGACGTCAACGAAGATTACGCCACCGCCATGGCGCTGATCATCATGGGGATGCCCAATCGGTATCTGCCCGTGTTCGCCGGGAAGGGTCCGGGGAGCTGATCGTTCAGAATGCTTGCCCGTGGCACGGGTTTTCTTTCAACCCGTGCGAGCGATGCGGTTCTGCGAGAGTTTTGATATCCAGAGCAACTCGCCCGATTCGCGTCGCTTGCATGGGTTGAAAACCCATGCCACGATGCAGCGCACCCGCGTAGCGGCGCGACCATCGGTCCGCCTCTCTTTTAGCGCGGTTGATATCCGGTGAGGTGAAATGCATCGTCGTGCCACGCTTCTGGTTTCCTTGCTTACCTTCCTGCTTGCCGCGCAATCCGCATCCGCGCAGGGCGCGTGGCGATTGACCATCGCCGACTTCAACTCCGAAGGCGTCATGCTTCGCGGCGTCGATGCCTCCGGCCTTCGCGTCACGCCCGCCGCTGGCGGCGATGAGCGCGCCGTTCCGTACGAGCAATTCCTCGAGCTGACCCGCGCCGCCTCCTCGGCGCAGCCGACTGGCAAATTTATCCTGCACATGACCGGCGGCGATCGCCTGGGCGGTGAGCCTGCCGGCATCAAGGGGAACAATCTGCTCTGGAAGAGCACCTCGATTGGCGATGTCTCCATCCCGATGAAGCGGCTGGTGGCGCTCACCGCCGGCATGCGCGCCATTCCCGAGCAGCATCGCGACGACGTCGTCACGCTCTCCAACGGCGACACCATTCACGGCATCATCGCAACAATCGCCGACGGCAAAATCACGATCCAGACCGACGCCGGCCCCAGCGAAGCGCCGCTGGCGTCGACGGTGATGGTCAGCTTCGCCGCGACGCCCGCCGCCGCCGCGCAGAAGAGTTTTCGGCTGCGTTTTGTCGATGGCTCGTCGATGATCGTTCCGTCGATCACGCTAAATGGCGACACGTTTGCCGTCCCGCTCGGCCAGGATGCGCCACGGCAGATTCCGATCAGTCGCATCGCGGCGATCGAACAGGTCAACGGCCCGGTGAGCTGGCTTTCGACGCGCGCGCCCGCCGAAGCCGTTTACTCCCCCTATTTCGGCAGCGACAACCTCTACCCGCCCAAGATGGACGCCAACTATCGCGGCGAGGAAATCCGCTTCCGCGACGAACGCTTCACGCGCGGCATCGGCGTCCACGCCTACTCGCGTTTGAGCTGGAATCTGGATGGCGCCTACGCCGCCTTGCGCACGCGTTATGCGATCGACGGCGACGGGCCGCTCGCCGACGTCACCGTGCGGATTTACCTGGACGACAAGGTCGTCCACCAGCAGGAGCACGTCCGCGCCGGCCAGCTTTCGAAGGTGGCGCTGATCGATCTTGGCCAGGCGAAGAAGCTGACGCTCGAAGTCGATTTCGGCGCGAATGGCGCCGCCCAGGACCGCTTCAACTGGATCGAGCCCGCCTTGATGAAGGTGAAACCCGCCGAGAGCAAGTGATCGCGCGCCGAGGAGGCGAGACCTTCCTCACGTCGCCTGATGAAAGACCCGGACAAATCGCGCGATACCTTTGAATTGACCGTGAATTCAGCCGCGGAGCGGCGACAGACTTTAGCCCACAGCGCAAGCTGTGTGTTGTGATCATTTGAGCGAACAGCCCCGGCAGGGGCGTAAGAACCGTCCCCTGCGGACCGGCGTTCTTACGCCCCTCCGGGGCTGGGTTTGATGCCGCGACGTTTTCCCATGGCTTGCGCCATGGGCTAAATTCTGACGCCGCTCCACGGCTGAATTATGACTTCACGTGCTGGGCGCAAAAAAAAGAGACCGGTGCTCGCCGAAACACCGGTCCCACTGAGGCTGCCCGGCGCAGGCGCCGGAGACCCACAGCCTACGGCGTTTATCGGCGCAAACCATTCCTTGTCGTGATTTGTTTTTGCAGGATTTTGTGGAGCGAGTGGCAAATCCGAATTCCGAACCAATCCTGAAATCCGAAGCATGGAAACCACGAAGTTCACGAAGGGAACACGAAGAACCACGAAGAAGAACTGGTAATTGCGAATACCTCCTTCGTGGTCCTTAGTGCTCCCTTCGTGGTTATCCGCATTCGGATTTTGGGCATTCCCTTTCCAGCACAGTGGGATCCGAAGCTTGGAATTCACGTGACTTGAAGTCGCGG
>JADMIO011736173.1_pt1 | contig 68571 bp, 61 predicted proteins | sample 8958161 | NCBI WGS metagenome assembly JADMIO01 (sample SAMN16585339, study PRJNA669376) | soil metagenome | isolation source: Crop rotation soil | place: USA: Cullars Rotation, Alabama | collected 2011 | reverse complement strand
GCGACAACTTGTCCACGTGGAATTCTAAGCTTAGGATCCCAATGTGCTGGAAAGAATCTTAAGCAGCAACAGCGGCTTGCCGACCTTAAAAATGATTTTATAGCCAACATAACGCATGAATTAAAAACGCCCATTGCAACAGTGAGTGTAGCCATTGAAGCATTAAAAAATTTTGATGTGATCCGTGATGCTGCTAAAACCAAAGAATACCTTGATATAAGTGGTAACGAATTACAGCGGCTAAATCTATTGGTTGATAAAGTGCTTAAGCTTTCTATGCTTGGCCAGCAGAAAATAACATTACAGAAAGAGAGCATTGATATTAAGCTATTGCTGCAGGAAATATTGAACAGCATGAAACTGCAGTTTGAAAAGCAGGGTGCAGTGGTACAATTTGAAACAGAGGGGAATAATTTTATAACTACCGGTGACCGTATGCATTTGCTGAGCGTATTTTATAATTTGATCGATAACGCTTTAAAGTATAGCCCGGAGAATCCACGCATTAATATAGCTTTAAAAGAAAAGGGGAATCAACTGGTAATAAAAATTGCTGACAGCGGCATTGGTATTGCCGCAGTACATCAACATAAAATATTTGATAAGTTTTTTCGTGTGCCACATGGCAACACGCATAACATAAAAGGATACGGCCTTGGACTAAGTTATGTACAGGAAGTTTTGCAAAGCCATGGCGGAACCATTGAAGTGGAAAGCAGGGAAGGAGATGGCAGTACTTTTACAGTGACATTGGTGAGTGGTGAGCAGTGAGTGGTGAGTAATGAGTGGTGAATAGTGAACTGTGAATGATGAGTGATGAGTGGTGAGCAAGAATATGAAAAGAGTTGATAAAAAAATACGTGTAAAATCAAGTAGTTAACAAAAACCAGTTTGGCTGATTTGCGCAAATCAGAGATCGAAAAATCAGAAATCGTATTATGCCCACTATTCTCTATGCAGAAGATGAATTGTTTTTAGGCAAAATTGTAAAGGAAAGCCTTGAATCAAGAGGCTTTACGGTGCTGATGGAAAGTGATGGTGCAAAAGTGATTCCTGCATTTACAAAATCAAAACCCGACATCTGTGTACTGGATGTAATGATGCCTAATAAAGATGGCTTTAGCATTGCAAAAGAAATACGGGCTATTAATGCCGCTATACCGCTGCTTTTTCTTACGGCAAAAGTGCAAACCGAAGATGTACTGCAGGGATTTTCAACAGGTGGTAATGATTATATCCGTAAGCCCTTTAGTATGGAAGAATTAATTGTACGCATTAATAACCTGTTGCAGTTAAGCGGCAATGTTCAGCAGCCCGCGGCAGACCCTGACACGTTACAAATAGGGGTACTAACCTTTAATCTTCCAAGACAGGTACTAAGCGGTCCGGGTGAAGACCGCAAACTTTCGTTCCGTGAAACTGAACTCCTGCGCTACCTGTATGAAAACCGCAATACCATTATCGACCGCCGCGATCTGCTCAAGGCATTATGGGGTAATGATAATTTTTTCAACAGCCGTAATCTCGATGTATACATTACCAAATTGAGGGGCTTTTTAAAAGACGACCCTAATTTGGAAATACTAACTATTAAAGGAATTGGATACCGGTTTGTTACCTAAAACCATATAAGTATGTAAAGTACAAATGTAGACAAGGCATAAGAGTTTCACTGTTGGTTAAAACAAGATAGATTTGATGTTACATCTTCTGTCTTATGTCAAACGATACATTATTCACTCTTGTAAATGGCATTGCGCTTGTTGGCTGGCTTATCTTAATTATTTTCCCATTCCGGCCGTTTACTAACCGCTTATTGATTGGTGTAGTGGTTACCCTGTTATGTATCACCTACGCGGTATTGGTTTATAAAATGCTGCAGCCTGGCGATTTTAAAAAGTTTATGACGTTAGACGGTGTTAGCTCTATGCTGGCAGTACCCGGCACTGCTTTGGCCGGCTGGATCCATTACCTTGCTCTAGACCTGGTGACTGGTTTATTTATAGCACACAATGCAACAAAACATGGTATTGGTTACGCGTGGGTTTTGCCTTGCCTGCTGCTTACTTTTATACTTGGGCCGGTTGGATTGTTATTGTACTTTTTATTCCGGTGGGCATTAACAAAATACTATTTCGCCGATAACTTTTAAACCTAACGCGAGCTACTATCATAAAAATCCATAGCACCGTTGAATGGTATAAGGCACCTCATAAAGAAAGCTTAAATACAATACATTAAAATTTCGATGGTTAATTTTGAGTACGTTTTACTGTATAAACTTTTTGCATGATAGATGATACCAAAGCATGTCCAATAGGCATTTTTGATTCAGGTTATGGTGGCCTTACAGTATTTAAGGAAATAGCTGCTAAACTGCCTGGTTATGATTATATCTATCTAGGTGATAATGCCCGTTCCCCGTATGGCACAAGAAGCTTTGAAACCGTTTACCAATACACGTTGCAGGCAGTTAACTGGTTTTTCAGGCGCAACTGCCCGCTGGTAATACTTGCCTGTAACACGGCATCGGCCAAAGCACTACGAAGCATACAGCAACAGAACTTGCCGCTTATGGCTGATCCAACCAAAAGAATTCTGGGTGTCATAAGGCCTACTACCGAAGTTGTGGGAACATTTACGCAGTCAAAGCAGGTAGGCATACTCGCAACAAAGGGAACAGTTAGTTCGGGTTCTTATCCAATTGAGATACATAAATTCTGGCCCCAAATTTCGGTTTACCAGCAGGCTTGCCCTATGTGGGTGCCGTTGGTTGAAAATAATGAGTACAACAACGAAGGAGCCGATTTTTTTATAAAGAAAAATGTAACACAGTTAGTTGATCAGGAGCCTGGCATAGATACTATTTTACTTGCCTGTACCCATTACCCGTTGCTAAAAGATAAAATTGAAGCCGTGTTGCCGAAGGGGATAAAAGTTTTAAGCCAGGGGGAGATTGTTGCTGATAGTTTGGCGCTATATCTACAGCGCCATCCCGAAATGGAAAGCAGGCTTAGTAAAGGTGGAACCACCAGTTTTTATACAACGGATGATACAGCTGATTTTGATGAAAAAGGAACTATTTTTTTTGGAAAAAATATTACATCACTTCACACCAGGGTTCCCGATGAAGAACTGCTCCATAATTTTTAAGGCATAATAACAGTTATCTTTTTTTACGGAAGCTTACCCATGGTCTTGAATAGCGGCCAACATTTAATTTAATACGGCAGCGTTCAATATCTGTTTGATAATCTTTTACTTTTTCATTGTTCATGGTATTGATAAGGGCTTTCTCATAAAAATCAATTGCTTTATGAAAGTGACCATTCATCTCGTTCAGCATACCAAAGCGGTAATAAACCCAGCTTTTATCGATGGCCCTGAGTGTAAGGCAATGATTTAAATGTTTTTCAAGCTCCGTGTATCTTTCAAGATCCAATAAAAGGCTTGCCAGATGAAAATATGGATGCGGATAATCCGGGTCTGCCTTAATGGCGGCATGAAAATGCAACTCTGCTTTCTGGTAATTATCAAATTGTGTTTTGAAAATCCAGCCAATGGAATTATGAGCCGGGGCATAACCTGGTTCTTCATACAAAATGTCCTCATACTTCTGAAAAGCTTCAGGAAAATTACTGTTGCGGATATCTGCCTCTGCTTCTAAAAATAGCTCTTCAGTCCTTGTGTTCATAATGTACTGGATTTTTTTATTTTCAAGATTTTCAACTAAATGGAGGCCATGAAGGTAATAAAAACTGTGTTTTGCTTTTTTAAAGCCCAAATTTTAAGGTAACAGAACAGTAAGCTTTACAACTTTATTAGCTAAATCAATGCTTCATGTAAGTTGAAATCCCTGCAATATTTATACCGGTTTCTGCCAGTACTTACAAGCAGATTTCCCTTGCAATTGGTTACCAGGTAATTAATTTTTTTTGCCAATACAAAACGCCATTACGATTCTCACACAGTTGAGTTATTCAACACAACTGTATAGAGAAGGTGAGCAACAAAGAAACTGTCAGCTCAATAAAAAGGCAATTCCATACAGTGTTAGCAAAATAGCAGCGAACGTGAAAAGCAGGATAGCAATGGGTTTTGGCGGACGCATTAAATTTTTTTGCAAAGCTTTAAAAGAGAAGTCATCTTTACCAATAGAAATTATTCACATGTGTTAAGTATGGCCGTGGCCTGCCAAAAAAAGAGCCCGCATAAAACTATACGGGCTCCTTTTAAAAATTTATAGTTTGAACTTACCAGCCGAGTAAGTAGGCAAAAATTAAGGGAACAACAATAGTTGCATCGCTTTCCACAATGTATTTAGGTGTATGTATGTCCAACTTGCCCCAGGTAATTTTTTCGTTGGGTACCGCGCCGCTGTATGATCCATAAGAAGTAGTGCTGTCGCTTATTTGGCAGAAATAACTCCAGAACGGTACATCATGCCATTCAAGATCCTGGTACATCATAGGCACAACACAAATCGGGAAATCACCTGCAATACCACCACCTATCTGGAAGAATCCAATGCCTTTGCCGGAGCTGTTGTTACGATACCATTCACTAAGCCAAACCATGTATTCAATGCCACTTTTCATAGTGCTGGCCTGCAGTTCATTCTTTATAACATACGACGCAAAAATATTGCCCATGGTGCTGTCTTCCCAACCAGGTACAACAATAGGAATGTTCTTTTTAGCAGCCGCCAGCATCCAGCTGTCTTTTGCATCAATTTCATAGTGTTGTTCCAGCACCCCGCTCAGCAACATTTTATACATGTATTCATGCGGGAAGTAACGTTCTCCTGCAGTTTCCGCATCTTTCCAAACCTTGTATATATGTTGCTGAATACGACGGAAAGCTTCTTCTTCCGGAATGCAGGTATCTGTTACACGGTTATAATGATTTTCAAGCAGGTCCCATTCTTCCTGTGGGCTAAGATCGCGGTAGTTAGGAACTCTTTTATAATGGCTGTGCGCTACCAAATTCATCACATCTTCTTCAAGGTTAGCACCCGTGCAACTTATAATAGCTATTTTATCCTGCCGTATCATTTCGGCAAGCGAAATTCCCAACTCGGCGGTGCTCATGGCGCCTGCAAGGCTCACCAGCATTTTGCCGCCTTCAAGCAAATGTGTTTCATACCCTTTTGCCGCATCCACCAATGCAGCGGCATTAAAGTGCCGGTACTGGTGGGTAATAAACTGACTGACAGGACCTTTACTCATACGTTCTTGTTTTTTAGCAGCGCAAAAATATATTTTTCTTCCTGCCATGGCTGTTAATAAAACAGCACCCATTAAGGATGCTGTTTTTAAGTAAATCGGGTATGAAATTAACGGCGGGCTCCGGCTTTTATTTGCTTACAAAATACCTTGCGAAAGCTCCAAATGAATTGCCTTTCCATAATTTTCTTTCGTTGTTAAAATCGGTTTCTATAAACCATGATTTTTCGTGCCTGGAACTCATTTCAAAAACGGTAAGAATTTTTGCGCCTGGTAATTTATTATTTATCGATGTCCGTAAGGCTCTCGGCAGTTCTTCAAAAGTGATGGCTTTTGTTGACGCAACAAATTCACCGTTTTCATCAAAGTAGGCGGAAACCGGTTCGTCTTCTAAAATAAAGTCTGCCTTCGTCATGTTGTTCATGGCATTACTCCATTTCACATTGTCCACCTGGCCAAATTCATTCAGAAAGTTTTGAGAGGTGCGATAAGTGACTACGTTTTTTTCTTCTTTTTTTCCGCTGGCGCCAGCCAGTAAACTAATTGCCATTAGTGCTGATAAAAGGATTGTTTTCATTGGTTTTAAATTTAATCGGTGAATAGGTTTGTTGGGTATTACAGTTCAAATCTATCAGCCGAACAGGCCGGAAAACAAGCTCAAAAGGATGACCGGAAACAGCAAATATGGGGAATGGGATGAATGGTAAGCGGATCAGCTTTTAATCTACGAATTTATTCGTTTTTATAGGGTTTCGCCATACCTGTTTTATTTTGTTAAATAAAAAGAAAAAAAGGACGACGATGCGGTAAATAATTGAAAGGCAGCCTTGCAGAATGATATGCGGGAATTGAATAGGAAAAAAGGTAGCCGGCGAATAAGAATACCATCTATTGGTTTAATAAAAAGGCGAAGGCGAGTAAGACGGACGTTATGAGAAGAATGATAAGAATATCTTTCCCAATTGATTTTATAAGGGGGGGCCATTTACTCATGCTACAATCCGAAAGGCGTTTTCTCAACTAAAACTATTATTTACGGCTTCATGTTCATAATAAACTGATTGAAGGGAAACAGCTAATTAGTGAATGGAAAACAGCAGTTTATTAAATAAATAGTTGAGGTCGGCGCGGTAGTAAATTAAACTTTCATTTTCTTATCGTTGTTTTCGACGCCTGCCTACAGCCAGTGCCTGGAAATAGGGTAGTAATCTCTCAATATAGCAATCCAATAAGAGCTATTACTTCTTTTTGTTTAGCAGCCACGCCAGTGTGGTTTTCAGCAACCTTATCCTGCTATCAGCTTTATGCAGTTGAAAGCCTTGCAGTAAGAATTGGTAACGATATTCCCTGCACTGCGACAAGTGGGAAAAGGCATAATCAAACCCGCATGCAGTACTTGTTTCTTAATTTGCAGTAAACGCGGCTGATATGAATTACCTGGCACATGCATATTTATCCTTTGAACAGCCTGCATGGACTACCGGTAACCTGATCAGCGATTACGTAAAAGGCAACAGGCGCTTTGATTACCCTGTAGCCATTCAGCAGGGAATTACGTTGCACAGAGCCATTGATGAGTTTACCGATACACATGAAGGCATCACGGATGCAAAGGAAATATTCAGACCTCATTACCGTTTGTATTCGGGGGCTTTCGTTGATGTGGTGTACGATCACTTCCTTGCAAATGATCCGGAACACTTTGAGACAGAACAGGCTCTTGCAGATTTTACCGCTAAAACATATGCCTCCCTTTTGAACCATTATTATTTGTTGCCGCCTGTTTTCCATGAAATGTTCGACCGGATGCGCCAACAAAATTGGTTGTTTAATTACCGGTTTAAATGGGGTATGGAGCGGAGTTTTAGCGGTTTGGTTTGGCGCAGTAAATACATGCAGGAATCAGAAACAGCTTTTCAACTTTTCGAATCAAATTATGATGAACTTGAAGCAAGCTATAAGGCATTTTTTCCCGACCTGCTGAATTTTGCCAAAGCATATATCGTTCAAAATTTTCCGTGAACGTACGATTGAAGCCCCGAATTTATATTTGCCCGAAATAACCTGTAGAAATTATGTACAGAACCTGTTTATTTATTGTTGCCTTGTTTGTGACTGTTTGTTCTTATGGCCAGCTCCAGGTAACGGAGCCCGACAAATCGCCGATGGATATGAGTTATAGCCCGCAGGGTTATCCTATTTTGAAATTTCAAAACAAGAATATGGACGGCAAGCTAAATGCACGGGTTATTTACAGCCGGCCGCAGGTAAAAGGAAGAGATATTTTTGGAGGAGAAGTAAAGTATAATGAGCTGTGGCGTTTGGGTGCCAACGAATGTACAGAAATTGATTTATATAAAAACGCAGTGATCGCCGGAAAAAAAGTTCCCAAAGGACGTTATTCGTTGTACTGCATTCCCACTGAAAATAAATGGACAATCATTATAAATAAAGACACGGATTCATGGGGCGGCTTTAGTTATAATGAAATGATGGATGTTGTGCGCACAGAAGTGCCGGTTGTAAAAAATGATGGCCCTGTTGAATACCTCACGATGTATTTCGACAATGCAAATAATTTGGTGGTTATGTGGGCAGATATTAAAGTTAGTTTGCCGGTACAGTTTGCATCAAAATAAGAAAGGATTCCAGCATATGTTTATGTAATGCGGCATGTATCATTAACATTTCCTGCTAATCCTGAATTACACTTATAAGATGATGGACTGTAATATTGCATTAAAGAATTGAAATGAGTAACGATACAACTTCCGATAAGAACAGCTTTAAACTGGCCACAAAATTTATACATGCGGGTGCCGAGCCTGATCCTTCTACCGGTGCCATTATGACGCCAATTTACCAAACAAGTACTTACGTGCAAACTGCTCCCGGGCAACACAAGGGCTATGAGTATGCACGCAGTCAAAACCCTACCCGTTTTGCCCTGGAAAGGGCTTTTGCAGAAATTGAGAATGCAAAGTTTGGGCTGGCATTTAGCAGTGGTGTAGCGGCCACCGATGCTGTAATAAAATTATTGGTACCAGGTGATGAAGTAATTGCTGCAAATGATATGTATGGTGGTACTTACCGTTTGTTTACCAAAGTATTTGAAAAGTTTGGAATTAAATTTATTTATGTTGATACGACCAATGTATCGAATATAGAACAGCACATTACTGGCAAAACAAAACTTATATGGATTGAAACGCCAACCAATCCATTAATGAACATTACTGATATTGCAGCCGTAAGTGCAATAGCAAAGGCAAAAAATATTTTGGTTTGTGTCGACAATACATTTGCTTCTCCTTATTTGCAAAACCCAATCGATTTTGGTGCTGATATTGTAATGCACAGCGCTACAAAATATTTAGGCGGGCACAGCGATGTGATACAGGGTTGCCTCGTGATGAATGATCAAAAACTTCGCGATGATTTATATTTTATTCAAAAAAGTTGCGGAGCTGTACCGGGGCCACAGGATTGTTTTTTAGTACTTCGTGGTATAAAGACTTTACATGTGCGCATGCAGCGGCATTGTGAGAATGGTGCAAAGATTGCACATTGGTTAAGACAACATCCGAAAGTAAAAAAAGTGTATTGGTGTGGCTTTGAAGACCATGCCGGTTATGCGGTTGCTAAAAAGCAAATGCGTGATTTTGGCGGTATGATGAGTTTTGAATTAAAAGATGAAACCATTGAAGCTGCTAATAAAGTTTTGAGCAGTACCAAACTCTTTGCATTGGCAGAAAGCCTCGGCGGTGTTGAATCGTTAATCAATCATCCTGCAAGTATGACCCATGCCTCCATACCAAGAGAAGAACGTATGAAGAATGGTTTATCCGATTCGTTGATGCGGTTAAGTGTTGGCATTGAAGATGTGGAAGATTTGATTGCTGATCTCGAACAGGCGATTGGTTAAATTGCTTTAATACAATTAGTTTTATCGAACTTGTCCCCGCTTTAAAGCGGGGATTTTTTATGAATAGCATTATTATTGAAATACTTGGCTGGATTGGTTCCGTATTAATTGTAGGTGCTTACTTTATGAACATACAGGGTAAGTGGAATGCATCCAAACCCGCTTATATATGGTGTAACCTGGCAGGTGGCATTTTCTTCGTTATCAATACCTGTTATCATGCAGCCTATCCTTCTGCTATTGTAAATATTATATGGGTTATAATAGCTGTTGCTGCACTCTTACGGCGTAAATGATATATGCACTCACATATATATATGTGATTAACGGTAATTAACAACACTTACCGTTTGTAATGTCATCCCTGAAAACAGCTTTTTATCCTGCTTAATCACGCTTCTGTCCGCATTAAGTTAATGGAAACTAAGCTGCGAAACTATGTTTGTGGTGTAGTAGCAATGAGTAAGTATTTTTATCAAAATGCATTACACAAACAAGTTTCATCACACACAAATCGTTTTTAAAATGAAAAAATTCATTGGTTTATTTTCACTGCTTTCCGCAGTATTATTAGTTAGTTCCTGCACAAAAGATGTGCTTAGCGGTAATGGAAACACTGTCACTGAAACACGTACGCTGCCTGCATTTACAAGCATTGACCTGGTGGGCAACCGCGCTGCTGAATTTATTTATTCAGCGGAATCGAAAGTAGAACTGACAGGTTATGAAAACCTGTTAAACAGCTTTCATGAAAAAGTTGAGAATGGCAAATTATCGTTTGAATATCCGGGTCACACGTCGGTTCGGAATGATAATATCCGTCTTAAGATTTATACACCGCATATAACCAAAACAACATTGGTTGGCAACACTGATGTAAGGATTGGTGGCGGGTTTAACAACATTGATTTTAAAGCTGAACTGGCGGGTAATGGTAAACTGCGGTTTGCGCCAAATCATTTTAATAAGCTTGAGCTAAGAACAAGCGGCAATGCGGAAGTATATGCGGAACCTGTTGTAGCAAAACATGTTGATGTTGACGTAAGTGGTAATGCTTTTATTGAAGTAAGAGCCACTGAGCGGATAAGCATACAGGTAAGTGGTTCCGGCGAAGTGAACTACTGGGGAAATCCTGCAGATGCAGATATTCATATATCCGGGCATGGACATGCTATCAGGCATTAACTTTCAACCTTCCGGGGTTTGTAATTAAGTTTGCATACTTATTTATGGAGGCTATAGATCCCGGAAGGTTTTCTTCGATAAAAGATTTTTTTGATAGTAAAGTGGAGGCATATAATCGACCTTCTTTTATTAAAGATGACCCCGTAAGCATCCCGCACTTATTTACTAAAAAGCAGGATATCGAAATAGCTGCTTTTTTTGCTGCCATTTTTTCGTGGGGCAACCGTACCACTATCATTCAAAAAAGCAGGGAGTTAATGCAGCGCATGGATATGAGCCCGCACACTTTTGTGCTTGAAATGGCACCGCAAAAATTGAATGCTTTACAGGGCTTTAAGCATCGTACGTTTAAAGACGATGACCTGTATTATTTCATTGAATTTTTACATGCTCATTATACTGCAAACGCATCGCTTGAAACGGCATTTATAAAAGATGCATTGAGTAGCCCTTCGGTAAATGGTGGTTATGTGGGCAGCTGCCTCGTGGGTTTTCGCCGTTATTTTTTTAATGCTGAACATTTAAAGCGAACCGAAAAACATATTGCATCACCCGAATGGAACAGCAGTTGCAAACGCCTGAATATGTTTTTAAGATGGATGGTTCGCAACGATAAAAAAGGGGTTGATTTTGGCATTTGGAAAAAGATAAAACCTGCGCAACTTATTTGCCCGATCGATGTGCATGTAGCACGGGTAGCAAGGCGTTTTAATTTATTGCAACGGCCTCAAACCGACTGGCAGGCTGCCCTGGAGCTTACTGAATACCTGCGCAAATTAGATGCCAATGATCCTGTGAAATATGATTATGCTTTGTTTGGTTTGGGAGTGATTGAAAATTATTGAGGAACTTAACCAAAGCCATTAAAAAAAGGTGAAGAGGTAGCACCTTTGTCATCAAAGCAGTTACTTTTTTAGCCTTACATACTTTTCAATATTCATTCTGTCTATTCCTGAAGCTTCAATCTTTTCTATTCCGCGCTGAATGAGTGTATCATCTTTGATGGTTATAGTAAATGAAAAATCGTTTGCTTCCCAGTTTCTGTCGTTGCAGTATTCAAGGTGTTCCGTATAGGTACTGTCTTTAAGCGAATACCTGCCTCCTCCGGCAGAGAAAACAGCGCTTGAATCTTTGCCCTTATTTAGGTCATGCTGCAAAAAAGCAAAATGGGTATCATTTATAATTTTTATGAAGCTTGTATTTTTTGTGTAATCAGTTACAGTGGTATCGTTCTTCTCAATTAACGTTCCGGTAATAAGTTTCCACGTGCCTTGTAATAGATTTATCTTTGCAGTGGGTTTTGATGTATTCTTTCCACAGGATAGTATAATGGTACTTAATGCGATAAAGGCGATCTTGGTTTTCATGTATTTTATTTAGAAGTACGTAAAAGCTTCCGCGAAATAATCGAATAAAAAGTGATTAACCTATCGTTTTATTTAATCGCCGAAACGCATTATACAAATAAATGGCACTACTCCCTTGCGTTAAGCAGCCGTTCCATATTTTTCGAAATGGCCATTTTATCCGCATGTGATTTTGCAAGATCAAAGGCCGATTGGTAATGGTGCAGTGCCTTTGAATTGTCAATGTTTGTATAAAGATTGCCCAGTAATGAATGATACAAATGATTCCCTGAAAGATTCAATTTTTCAGCTTCAATAATGGCTGCCTCTTTTCCATTGCCCTTAGCAAGCGCATAGGTTCTGTTCATGGCTGCAATAGGCGAATATTCTATTTGCAACAGCTTATTATAAAGCTGCAATATACTTTCCCACTTGTTTAGAGAATCGTTTTTTTGTGTATGCCAATATGCAATGGCTGCTTCTATATGATATTTCGATATTTGATTTCCGTGCGCTGCCTGGTTTAAATAATATTCGCCTTTGTCAATTAATTGATTATTCCAAAGATCTGTATCCTGGTCTTCGTATAAAATAATCTCTCCATTTTGGTTTGTTCTCGCTTCAAAGCGGGATGCATGAAAACACATCAGCGAAAACAATGCGTTTACGTTTGGTTTGTTTGTGTTCTCATTTTCAATCAGCATATAGTTAAGCCGCATTGCTTCCAGGCAAAGCTCTTTACGTAAAATCTTATCGTTTGAAGCAGAGTAATAGCCTTCATTAAATAACAGGTACAGCGTAATTAGAACATTGTCTAATTTATTATTGATCTCCTGTAATGTTGGTTGTTCAATTTTTATATTTTCTATCCTTAATTTTTCTTTAGCACGCTGTAGTCTTTTGTAGATAACTTCTTTGTTTGTTAAAAAGGCGTTTGCTATTTCTTCAACACCAAAACCGCAAAGAATATTGAGCGACAAACCAATCTGTGCTTCCGGTGAAATGCAGGAATTACAAATAGCAAACATCATTGCCAGTTGGCTGTCGTTTATGTTCCTGGCAGATAAATCAATTTCGATTTCATCTGTTTCATTGGCCCTGTATTTTATTTCTGCAACAATTTTTTGCGTAAAAATGGCATTTCGTTTTAAAGCATCCTTTGTTTTATTTTTAGCAACCGTATACAGCCATGCCGTAGGATTTTCAGGCAATCCTTTTAATCCCCATAATTCTGTTGCCGAAAGAAAGGTGTCACTTACAATATCCTCAGCAATCGCTATGTGCTCAATGCCAAACAATTTGCAGAGCACCGAAACTATTTTCCTGTATTCGATCCTAAATAAGTGAGGTATGAGTTCCTGGTTCTGCATAAAATAAAAAAGTCGTTTATGCTACGCAATCCATAGCATAAACGACGCAATGTAAACAGCTTATTTAGTATCTAAAAACTTAGCAGAGCTGGGGTCATAATCAATGGTCATTACACTTCTTACTTCAACGCTGCCGCCATACATAAGATTGGGACAGGACTTTGCCATTTCAACGGCTTCATCAAGCGTATCTGCTTTTACAACCAGGTATCCGCCCACCATTTCTTTTACTTCTGCGTAAGGCCCGTCTATTACCACGTTATTTGGCTTTAGTGTTTTTCCTTCGGAGTTCAAACGGTTGGTACCACTGTATTTTCCCTGTGCTGCAATGCCGCCTATCCAGTTCTGCCATTGTTTCATAACTGCCTGCATTTGCTCTGCGGAAGGCATTTGGCCGGCGTCCTGTTTTTCATTCCTGAAAAGCATCATAAATTCTTTCATAGTCCTATTTTTTTGATTTTAAAAATGAATGACGATCGGGGTTTGAAAATTGGACATTCTTCACAAGATATTTTTTCCATTGAAAGAAAATGCAATGTAACGCTCACCTGCTTTATCCATTGTAAGCCCGTTCCAGGGCCGCAATATCCAGCTTTTTCATTTGAAGCATTGCTCTCATTGCCCGGCCGGATTTTTCTGAATTGTGATCAGTAAACATATCAGGTAAAACGGTTGGGACAATCTGCCAGGAAAGGCCATATTTATCTTTCAGCCATCCACACACCTGGGCCTTTTCATCACCGCCTTCGGACAGCTTATTCCAATAGTAGTCTATCTCTTCCTGGTTATCACAATTCACAATAAATGATACGGCCTCATTGAATTTAAAAACCGGACCGCCATTAAGCGCTACAAATCTTTGATCATTGAGAAAAAACTCAACTGTCATAACAGAGCCCTCCGGTCTTTGGTGAATTTCAAAGCCTTCCTTTCCATAACGGGAAACTCTGCCAATCTTACTATTTTTAAAAATACCGGTATAGAATTTTGCGGCTTCTTCGGCCTCGTTGTCAAACCATAAGTTTGAGCTGATTTTTTGCATGCTTGCCATCGTATAAAAGTTTATAATTGTTCCGCTTAAGGCCTGCGGATTTGCCCGTTTTTTAAGTGGGTGCTGCTCCACTTCAATACAAAAATGAAAAGAATATTCCTATTTAATACAGTACGAAACCGGCAAAATAGCGGGGTAAATGCGACTGGTTAAATGAAACCTGCAGCCAGTTGATACAATAGCGTCATAGTAGCATTCTTAATGCAGTGTTCATCGTTAATTTCCAGTAATGGCTTAAAGTGGCGGTTATTTTTTTGCGGGATTGCGTTCAACTAAGATAAGGTTGTTGCAGAAAGGATCTGTAACAGTCACTTCCAGGGCATTCGAATCATAAAACGGTGTTTCAATGCCTGGCCTGTTGTATTTGTATTGTTTGTCGATAAGTATTTTATGATAATCCTGCAGGTTTTCAAAATCATCTATGAATACTCTTGAACCGGGAGTGCCATCGCCGTGATGTTCTGAAAGATGAAGGGTAATATCTCTATAAGAAATTTGAATATATGCAGGCGTTCCCGACGGCCTGTGCTCCCAGTCGATCTGAAAACCCAGCCAACCGACATAGAATTCAATGGCTTTATCATAATCAAAAATTCGCAGTATCGGTTTTACAATAGCCATAATAGTTGAAATTAGATAGTTGTAAAGATGTTGTATTGCGATGATATTTCTTACTAACTGAGAACGTTCTGTTTGATATTGATTATAGCATATGCTTGCGTTGGCAGCCTGGTAAAAGTGTGGCTGACGGATACAAACTGAATAATTATCTTTAATCAACAAGCGTTCTAACAAACAGGTGAAAGAAAACTATCCGAAAATATATCTGTATAAGCGAATTGTCCAGGCAAAGCTTTTTATTGACTCGCACTTCAATGACAACATTGACCTGAACAATATCGCTGACGAAGCTTGCTTTTCTAAATTTCACTTCATCCGGCTATTCAAAACAATTTACGGTAAAACGCCTCATCAGTATCTTACAAAGGTGAGAATGGATAATGCGAAGCTGTTTTTACAAAAAGGCATGTCTGTTTCCAAAACTTGCTTCAGTGTTGGCTTTGACAGTATAAGTTCTTTTGCGGCCCTTTTTAAACAGTACACAAAATTTTCTCCATCAGTATATCAACAGCAATTTAATATCTGCCAGGATCAAATTAAAAAAGCCCCGTTGCAGTTTATCCCAAATTGCTTTGCCGAACAAAAAGGCTGGACACAAAAAAGCAATTTTCAAGAAGTGAATTGAAGAATCATTACAGATTTTTGGGCTCAAACCAAACACGAATACAATGATTACAAGATTAAATCACGTTAGCATTTTTGTGCTTAACCAGGACAGCGCTTACGAGTTTTATGTTAACAAACTCGGTTTCAAAGTTCATACGGATGCGCCAATGGGTCCGGGTATGCGTTGGCTAACCGTTTGCCCGCCTGAACAACCGGACTTAGAAATAACGCTTATGGCAATTGAAGATGGCATGATGTTTAAAGACGGAGCAGCAGCTCAAATGCGGGAGCTCGTAAAGAAGGGAACATTTGGCTTCGGCGTTTTTGAATGCAACGATCTTAATGCCACTTATGAAGAGCTGAAAGCCAAAGGAGTTGTTTTCAAAAAACCACCAACAAAAGAGTTCTATGGATATGAAGCCTTATTTGTAGACGATTCCGGTAACTGGTTTTCGCTGGGTCAAAAGAAATAAAGGGACGGGTATATTTTAGCGCTTTTTCTAAAACATTGGGCTGATTTTGCGCTATGGCAGCTACCGGCTTTAGTATTGGATTTTATCGTAATTCTGCGGGCAAGGATAAAAACAGCGGGTTATCAGTTGCCCGTCGTCTAAAAAACAGAAAATAAAATATACATGAGAAAAATTACGTGTGTTGTAATAATAGCGTGGATGTATACCGTTGTGTCAGCACAGGAGAACCTGCCAGCCGACTACCTGCCAAAATCTTTTCATGAAGGCAGGCGCGAAGCATTGCGAAAACTGATGCCCGATAATTCAGTGGCGGTGATTTTTGCATTTCCCGAACGCGTTTTTTCAAACGATGTTAACTACAAGTATCATCCAAATCCCGATTTGTATTATTTCTCCGGATACAAAGAGCCCGACGCAGTTTTGCTGATTTTTAAAGAGCAGCAGCAAAACGGAAGCGACAGTTACAACGAATTAATATTTGTAAGAAAAAAGAATCCGCAACAGGAACAATGGACAGGACGCCGGCTTGGTGTTGAAGGAGTGAAAACCCAACTCGGTTTTACGCATGTATACAACAGCGAAGAATTCAAAAACTATGCGCTTGATTTCTCGAAATTCAGCCAGCTATTGTTCGATAATTTATTCGAAGATCCTTCGGGGAATGTGGGTGGCCTGGTGAAAGCATTTAAGGATAAGGCGGGCATTAAAACAACGGTTAATAAAGACCTCGAAGCCGAGCTTTTTAGAGTCGCTAATTATACAACTCCTGCTAATCTTGCTTTGCGGATAAAAGCTATCCAGTCTAAAATGGCGGATACAGATAATGATGCGTATAAAACAAACCCGTTATTGCTTGAATTGCTTGCAAGCCCCGACAGTACTACACTTGCAGCTATTGCTACTAAAATAAAAAGCAATCCGTCACCGAGCGTTTTATATAACAGGTTAGTAGGCAGTTTGAGGGAAATAAAAACGCCTGAAGAACTGGCAATTCTTACAAAATCAGTCCGCTTATCAGCTATAGCACATGCCGAAGTAATGAAGGCCATAAAACCGGGAATGTCGGAGGCAGAACTGGAAGGCATTCATGAATATGTTCATAAAAAATATGGTTCGGAAGATGAGGGCTACCCGCCAATCGTGGGTGCCGGCGCCAATGGCTGTATCCTGCATTATATTGAAAACAGTAATACCCATATAAACAATCAGTTGGTTTTAATGGATGTTGGTTCTGATTATCATGGATATTCGGCTGACATAACGAGAACTATCCCGCCAAACGGGAAATTTACTCCCGAACAAAAAGCTATTTACCAGTTAGTTTACGATGCACAGGATTCGGTTTTCGAGTTGTGCAAGGAAGGTGTTCCGTTCAATGCATTAAATCAAAAAGCAATCGAAGTGTTAGCATCGGGTCTTATAAAACTTGGGATAATAAAAGATAAAAAGGAAGTTGGTATTTATTACCCGCATGGCTGCTCGCATCATATAGGGCTTGATGTGCACGATAAAAATGCGGGCCGCATTTTGCAGCAAAATATGGCCATTACAGTTGAGCCCGGTATTTACATTCCAAAGGGAAGCCCCTGCGATCCCAAATGGTGGGATATAGCGGTGCGCATTGAAGATGATGTGTTGATCGGGAAAGATAAATGCGTATTACTTTCAGGAGAAGCGCCCCGAAAAGTGGAAGATGTGGAAAAGAGGATCGCAGAAAAAAGTGCCTTTACTGATTTTACCGTTCCTGCACTGCAATAAAAAAATGCGGCCTGGTTAATGCCGCATTTTTTGTGTATGGCCAAAATTGAACTATATGCTAATAAAAATTCCGGAACCTATTTTTTTTTAGCGGGTACAATACATCATAGGCAGTTTCATAACCTTCATCGGAAACCCTTTCCGAAATTTGTTGCTGTTGTTTCCTTGCATGTTTTTTATAACTCAAGAAAATTACTAATCCTATTGTGGTTAGGGATGCAACACCGATTAACGCTTTATTTTTTGTGGTCATGAATAAAATGTTTAGTCTTACGAAAATACAAACTATATGCCATCAAAATAATAGGGAAATACTGTTATGCTTTTTTTAACCCGTCTATATTAATCCAGGATGGCATTTTATCATAATTAATTAACGATCAACAGGCCAAAAGGTTGTGTAAGCGTAACTTTCGTTTATTTTGATCCTTCAGCTTTATAAAACCATAGCGATGAATTACAGGTTCTTTCAAGGTCATAGCGTTTCTGAAATAGGTTTGGGAACCTGGCAACTCGGCAGTGCGGATTGGGGTAACGTGGATGAGCCGCAGGCCCTGGAAATTTTGCAGGCCTTTGTAGATGCAGGCGGAAATTTTATTGATACTGCGGATGTATACGGAATGGGTATCAGCGAGCGTATCATTGGCCGGTTTTTAAAGACCACCGAAAAGCAGTTGTATGTTGCCACCAAGCTCGGCCGCAGGAGTGATGAGCATAAAAAATGGCCACCCAATTATAGCTACGATTATATACGCCGCCAGGTAGAAGACTCATTGCAGCACCTGGGCGTGCAGCAATTATTTTTGGAGCAATTGCATTGTATTCCTACAGAGGAGATGCGGTTAGGAAAAGTGTTTGATCACCTGAGAAAATTGCAAAGCGAAAACCTTCTGAAGTATTGGGGCGCCAGCGTGGAAACCAGTGAAGAAGCGTTGATATGCCTGGAACAGGAAGGCCTTGCATCGCTGCAACTCATCTTTAATTTATTCAGGCAGCATGTGGCAGAGGAAGTGTTTGAAAAAGCTGCATCAAAAGGGGTTGCCATTATTGTAAGGGTGCCATTGGCAAGTGGCTTGCTGACCGGGAAATTTAATCCACAAACCACATTTGAAAAAAATGATCACCGCAATTTTAATGCTGAAGGAAAAGCGTTTAATGCAGGTGAAACCTTTTCGGGTATTGAGTTTAATAAGGGCCTTCAACTGGCTGATGACATTAAGGCCATGCTGCCGGATGATCGCCTGGCGCAATGGGCTATCCGCTGGATACTCGATCATCCACAGGTTACAACCGTCATACCCGGTGCGTCAAAAGTAGCACAGGTAAAAACGAATGTTGAAGCGTCGGGCATGCCTGCACTTTCTGCGGATATCCATGCACGTTTAAGACATTTATACGATGCGGAAATTAAACCAGGCATAAGAGGACATTATTAGAACCTCATCCCCGTCCCTTCTCCACAGGTGAAGAAGGGGGCCTCTGTGGATCTTTGATTCAAATGGAATGTTTTTAGAACAAGCAATTCGGACTGCAATCATCAATGTTGTTTGCCGAAGTTTTTTTGTTGACGGGGCAGTATTCCACTAATGATCATTCTTGTAGCCTGCCCCGTATACGTAGTGTCGGGGTCACTCCCTTGTACTAACGAAATACTAATGAGCATGGAATAGTGCAGCATTGTAAAGCAAATTTATCCTCTTATTTATCCCACATTTATAGTCCTTCGATAATCATCCGCTTCATCCTCCGCAATAGTGCGGAGCTGGCAGTGTTCTACCAAACTAAAAATATTTTTCCGCTGTTAATCCAAATGTAATCAACAGGTTTTCACGATGCGTTCGCTGTACTTTATTATAAGTGGCTGCTGTTGTAAAACTCAGCCACGTTCTTAGTTTCACGGAAAGGCTGTTGGTAGATTGAATAATATAATCGTTAGCATCCGACAGGGAGTTTTGAAAGAAATTGGAGCCGTTTAGCGTAATGATTTCTTTAATAACAAACTTATACCGAAGGCGTAATGAGTTTCTAAAAGTTTGATATACATCGGTTGTACTGTCGGTCTTTTTAAGATCGCTGCTTTCATACAGTATTCCATCGCTTATGTTTAGAAACACGGCCGGTTTATCAATGATACTATAAGCTACCCCGACTCCTGTTTGCAGCCTGTTATTTATTTTTAATGAATAGCTCTTGTCGTAGTTTATCAATCCCCAGTAATAAAATCGTGGCAATTGCGAATACACATTACAATCAAGCGCTGAAGAAAGATCCCTGTTTGTGATTCGGTTTTGTTGTTCGCCATAAATAAAGCTACTTGTACTGTTAAGGGAGACTCTTTTCCGTTTCATGTTAAAACGCAGCACATTGGATAACAAATAAGACTTGCTCGTGTTTGTTTTGTTCAGGATACCAGTGGCTGCATAGCTTATATAATGTTGCAGGGAATCATTGAATTGCGCATTGCCCTTTTTGAAAAGGAAGCAGCTGCTAACTAACAATATAAATAAGCGTGGTGGGTACATGCTGTTTCAAATGGTTAGCGTGCAATGATAAATAATCCTGCCGTGATTTTGGATTACAGGTTAACAGGTTAATTAGTGAAAGCCGGGAAGAAAGCCGGGAAGTGACGTGAAATGTGAAATGTCAAACGCAAAAGGAGAGAAATAAAATCTCACGAACCACTCACTACTCACGATTCACCACTCACGATTCACGGCTCACGATTCACGAAACAAAAGGTTACTATCACCATAACTTAAAAACCGGAAGTCGTTGTCCATGGCGTACTGGTAAACCTTCTTCCAGTTATTGCCAATAAATGCACTTACCAGTAACAACAGGGTTGATTGCGGCTGATGAAAATTGGTGATGAGTGTATCAGCAATTTTAAATTGGTACCCCGGTGCAATCAGTATTTGTGTTTTAACGATCAGGCGCTGCATGTTGCGCTTTTCAAGCCATTGTATTAATGCAGTAAGAGCAGTGTTTTTACTTGCCGCATTTTCTGCATTTACTTTAGATACTTTGTCAACTTTAGATACCTTATTTATCTCCGCGTCTTCATAAACATCCCATTGCTCAATGCCGATTTCCTGCAGGCTGATGCCAGGATTATGCAATACCTTCAGGCCCATCCAGTAAAGGCTTTCAAGGGTTCGCATGCTGGTAGTTCCAACAGGTATGATGGTGTCGTGTTTCAGTAATTTTTTTATCAGCTCAATATCCACATCAATAAACTCCGCATGCATATTATGGTCCTGCATGGTTGCGGATTTAACCGGCATAAAAGTGCCGGCGCCTACATGCAGCGTTACAAATGCCTGCCCTATATTTTTATCGGCAAGTGTTTGCATTACTGCAGGCGTAAAATGCAATCCTGCGGTTGGTGCGGCTACACTGCCATCTGCTGCGGCATAAATGGTTTGGTATCTTTCTGTATCGGTATTATCTGCATCCCGGTGCAGGTAAGGAGGAATAGGTATTTGCCCTGCCGCATGCAATATGGAAGCAAAGGGCAGATCGGCCGGTGTCCATTCCAATTTTACTACAAAACAATCCGGTCTTCTATCAACAATAGTTGCAGATAGATTGATAAGAACGTTTTCGTATTGTGCTTTTTTGGTAAGTACCATCCCTCTCTTCCATTTGCCAGCGCCACCCACCAGGCATTTGTACAGGATGCTGCCGGTTGTATTCATTGCAGTAGTAATATCCGCGTACTGTTCATGTGGCTCCAGTGTAAATATTTCAATAACGCCACCGGTTGCTTTTTGAAACAGTAATCTTGCTTCCACTACTTTGCTGTTATTAAAAACAAGCAATGATTGCGATGGTAAGTGATCTGCTAAGTGACTGAAAATCGTATGACTGATATTTCCATTTTTATACAACAGCAGTTTTGATTCATCCCGTTTTTCCAACGGATATTTTGCCACCCGATCATCAGGTAATTCGTAGGTGTAATCGTGTATGGAAATATGTTTTGGATGCATGATGGTGAATAGTGAAATGGTAAATGCAAAAGATCAAAAACTAATCAACTAACCAACCACTCAACTAGTCCACCAACTCCTTAACCTTTTGTTTTAAGCCGTTAAATTCTGCTTTATCATAAAGTCGCGTGAGGTAAACTATCCGGCCGGTTTTATCAATCAAAATATTTCTTGTAACGCCGGCACCTTCCGCGGCAAAACTATAAAATTTTTTGCCGGCCGTGTCCAATGTAAGCGGGTAACTGATCTTCATGGTTTTAGCAAATTTGCTAACCGTTTCCACAGGTTCTTTTAAATCAACACCGGCGAACACGAGGCCTTTGGCTTTATAGGCTTGCCATATTTCTTTTTCGAGATGGGGCATTTCTTTGCGGCATACACTGCACCAGCTTGCCGTAAATTGTAACAAAACAACCTTGCCCCGAAGCTCGGATAAAGCTGTCTTTGAACCATCAAGATATTCAATGGTGATGTCAGGTGCCATATCACCAACCTGCACTATATACCCACGATCCTCTTTTGCAGTGGTGTCAGTTGCCTGGGCCCATAAATTAAAAGAGCCAACAACCAATATTAAAAGCAGTAATATTTTTTTCATACGCAAAGAAACAATTTGCTGTGCAAATGATTTGCAAACAAAGCGCTGCGCCAGGATGAACTATTATTTAAACCAGCTTTTAAAAGCTAAGAATATTAACGATGTAAACATGAGCAAATCAGTTCTTGCATCGTGTGCAGTCGGCCAGAAGCCTTCTTTTCTATATTGAGGATACTTGGTGTAATAAAGGGCGCCGATAATAACAATCAGCAATGGGATCACGGCCAGTTTTATGCGTATTCTTATCACAAGCAATAAGCCAAAAATAATCTCACAAATGGCAACAACGATGGCAGTAATGTGCGCATAAGGAACCCCAATTTTTTCAAAGCGTCCCACGCCTAATGATCCAGGGAACAGGAGTTTTTGAATACCCTCCGATAAAAATATAAGACCAACAATTCCGCTGATCAGCACATCAGGATTAAATTTTTTCATGGCGCAATTTTAACGCAAATTGATTTCTGCTTTTTAAATTGCTCAAAAAAAAGCGGTAGCCCCGCAAGAAAAGTCTGTTGCGGTTAGTTCTGTTTGCCATAAGCTGCATCCAGGTCGTCGTGTAATGGTGGTAGGCTTAAAATCGCCAACTCATCTTCCACCAAAGCATCAGGCAATTGCAGGAAGCCATAGGCATTGCTATACTGCTGACCCTGCTTTAAAATCCACGTGATGAAATCTGTAATAACAACATTCGGGTTTTTCTTTTTGATAATGATATTTACGCTTTCGATAACCAGTTTATTGCTCCTGTGTTTCTGAGCATATGCTACTACTTCATCAAGCGTGTTATAAATTTTTTCATCCGCATCAATTTTGCCATTTTCATTTATATCAATTGGAACAACGGCAATACTATCTATTACCTTCCTGCTTTGCAGGTTGTATATAAAACCAAGGTTGTTGTATGAAATGGCGTTCGTATCATTTTTAACTGCATCGAGTAGTGTGCGGTCGTCGCCTGCTACACCAACTCCCTGGATATCTTTTGGCTGGTTGCCAAAATGCGTGGCAAATGCCCTGGTTGCGCAGGCTGGTTTTTCGCGGGTGTAAACGGTAAATAAATTGGTGAATTTATCCGGTTTATTATTTCTGGTATCAGCAAAATATACCTGCCTGAATGCCTGCTCTGTAAAGCCTTTTTCCTGCAATGATTGCAAATCAGCACGCCTGCTGTTTACAACAGGCAATTGAACATATCGGCTTACAGAAATGATTTGTTGTCCTTCTTTCAGTTCGTTTGGTTGTACAGCATAAGAAGCAATTAAAATATCTGCACTGTCTGCTGGTATTTTGCTGCTTAATTCAAAGTGGGCGTGCTTATGCGTTTTACTATACTCAATTATCCATTGCCGGAATAATGGATGGGCAAGCCTGGTGCCGGTTATTTTTATAGTTGCGTCCTGTGCTACTGCGATTTGAAAGGATGCAAACGATGACAGTGCAATAAGTATTTTTTTCATATTCGAATTTTTATTTGAAATAAAAAAGATGGCTAAAAGAATGCCTGTTGCCACTATCGAAATCTTATCGAAACAATGGCGGCAACAGGCGTAATTAAAGGGGTTTATGATTACTTGCTTATGGTGCCCGTCGCCAGCACCGGCTTGTGCATTCGTTTGCTATGTTCTTTATTAGATTATTTTGTAGAAGTGGCAGCGGGAGTTGCAGGTGGCGCTGCCTGCAGGAGTGCTTTTCTCTTTTTATACACGTCGCTCCAGTCGATGAAAGGATAAATATTGTATTGCTTCGCCTGTGTATCAAAAAGGGTTTTTAATTCCGCTAATTTTTCCGGGTATTTTTTTGCGAGGTCATTGTTTTCATTAAAATCTTCGGTCAGATTGTACAACTCCCATTTGTCATTTTCAAAAGGTTGATCGGCAGGTATTTTTCCGAGTGTAAAATCATTGATAGCGATGTTGTCGGGATAGTGTGCAGCGCCTGCTTTCCATCCATCTTTGTAAATAGCCCGTGAACCAAAAATGTAGTAATACTGGTTGGTATGTTTTGATGGCGCTTTTGCATCAGTAAAAGAATATGCAAGCGATGTTCCCTGTATACTATCCTGCTCAATGCCGTTTATTTTTTCGGGAAGTTTTGCGCCAATAAATTCTAAAGTTGTTGGCAACAGATCGATGACATGACCATACTGGTTTCGTATGCCTCCTTTATCTTTTATTCCCTTTGGATAAAATACAATCAATGGGTTGTGTGTACCTCCTTCTGAGTTGGCATCCTGCTTCCAGTATCTGAATGGCGTGTTTGTTGCCTGCGCCCATCCGAGCGGGTAATTAGGAGAGCTTTCGGGTGTTCCAATATCATCGGGATTCAACTGGAGATTTTGCGATATGTAAGCAGATTCTTCCGTGGTGGCTGCCGGTATTTTTTTAGGGAAGGCAACACCATGATAAGTGCCTTCTTTGCTGGCGCCATTGTCTCCGATGATTACAAATACAAGTGTGTTGTCTAACTGGTTTATTTCTTTCAAATAATTTGTTACACGGCTTACTTCATAATCGGTGTAAGTAAGATATCCTGCATACACTTCCATAAAACGTGCATACAATTTCTTTTCTTTTGCAGGCAATGTGTTCCATGCTTTTATGTTTGGATTACGTGCTGGTAAAACTGCATTGGCAGGTATTACACCAAGCTTTTTTTCATTGGCAAAAACTTTTTCCCTGTATACATCCCAGCCTTCATCAAACTTGCCTTTGTATTTATCGCTCCATTCTTTTGCTACCTGGTGTGGTGCATGCACTGCGGCAGGTGTATAGTATAAAAAGAAAGGTTTATCGGGCGCTGATTTTTTCTGTTTGGAAATGTATTCAATCGCCTTATCCGTAAGCTGTTCGCTGAAGTGGCGGCCATCGGGTTTTATATGTGCATTGTCTTCAATCAATGCAGGTTTGTACTGGTCGGTTTGCGAACCGAGGAAACCAAAGAAATGATCAAAGCCTTTGCCAAGTGGCCAGCGGTCAAAGGGCCCTGCATCCGAAGAGTCTTCATCGGGTGTTACGCCATATTTGCCAACTGCAAAAGTGTTGTAGCCATTCTCTCTTAAGATTTCGGCAATAGTGCCTTTGCTTGCTGGTATGCGGCCATCATAGCCAGGGTAGCCGGCACTTAAAACCGTGTGCGCAAAGCCCCCCATATGCACCGAATGATGATTGCGACCCGTTAGTAACGCAGCACGTGTTGGTGCGCAAATGCCTGCTGTATGAAAGTTGGTATAACGCAAGCCATTATTAGCCAAACTATCGAAAGTTGGGGTGCTGATTAGGCCGCCAAAAGCACTCGATGCACCATAGCCGACATCGTCGAGCATAATCCATACAACGTTGGGTGCACCGGCAGGCGCTTTCGGATTTTCAGGATACCATTCCTTTGAATCGGAGGATGTTTTTCCAATAACACCTTTATACGGGACAGAAGATTGTGCATACACATTCATAGCACTTATCGTTAGTATCGCCGTCGCTGCTGCGAATTTTTTTGCAGTAATTATTCCTTTTCTATAATTCATCTTGTTTTCGTTTTGTAGTATTTGCAAACAGCGCATGCACCTGTTGACCCAGTGCACACACTGTGTTTTTATTATTCCCAACCTGGGTTTTGAGTTAGTAAACTATTGAGATCTCTTTCAACCTGCGGTATAGGATATAGAAGGTTTTTTTTGCTGACCGTGGCAGCTTTTGCTGGAATTTGTTTTAATGCTTCAACCAGTTTTCCGTTTCTTGCCAAATCAAACCAGCGGTTAGCTTCCTGCACAAATTCTTTTCTTCTTTCAAGAAAAACAGCATCCCTGAAATCGCTTTGGCTCAACCCAGCTGCAAGCTCATGCCCAGCGCCCGCATACGCCCTTGCTCTCACTTTGTTAATAGCTGCATAAGCATCGGCGGTAGGGCCGTATAATTCATTCACCGTTTCGGCATACAGCAGTAAAACATCTGCATATCTTATTACAGGAAAATTGATGCTGCTTTGTGCCTGGTTTGTTAGCGGTGTAATTGAAAAGTCTATGAATTTTGAGAACCTTGTTATGGTGCCAAAATCTACTGTTTGTCCTGTAGCAGGATTAAGTAATTTATTAAAGAAGGTTACTGATTTACGGGTGTCGGCATCATCAAAAATTTGCACCAAATGTTCGTCGGGCAGATCACCTGCATACACGGTAGGATTGAATGATCCGAAATTAGTGGAGCTCAAATATTGCAGCGTGTTTTTTGCCCCAAGATTGCCCTCGAACTGCACGGAGAAAACATGCTCAATGCCATTCTTTGTTGCTTTTTGAAACGCATCTTTAAAGTTTGGAAACAGGTCATAACCGTAGATACCTGTTGCACCGGAAACATGACCAGGCGTTATTACTTTATTCAGTTCCGCCAATGCATTGTTCCAATCTTTTCGCGTTACATATACTTTGGCAAGCAGTGCATGTGCTGCGCCGCTTGTTGCCCTTCCTTTATCAGCACCGGTTTGTGCTTTTGGTAAATGGGTAGCATCAGTAAGGTCAGAAATTATTTGTTGATAGATGCTGTCAGCAGATGTTCTTGGAATTTTCAAGTCAGACACTTTCAGCGTTTCAGGATCGTGCAATACCAATGGTACTGCACCATGTAATCTTACTAAATTAAAATACAGCAGTGCTCTTATAAATTTTGCTTCACGCACAAGCCTGTTTCGTAATGTGGTGTCAAAATTCATGTTGCTGATTTTATCAACGGCTACGTTAGCACGGCTGATTCCATAATAATGTTGCGTCCAGTTTTTCTTAATTCTGTCGTTAGAGGGAATGTAACTGGCAGTCCCTAATGCCCTTACATCGGGGTTGGTATTTGAAGGACTAAACACCTGGTCATCGCTGCCATTGCCAATCAGCAAATTGAGATTGCGGCCATAGATCGGGAAGTCAGCTAAAGGATCACTGTTAAGCGTATTGTATACTGCATTCACTGCCGATACAGCATCTGACGGTGTTTTATAAAACTGGTCTTCCGAAATAACTGATGATGGTTTTTCCACCAGTTTATTGCACGATACAACTGTGATTGCTGTTGTAAGTACGAGTATGCTGTTTAATATAAAGGATGAATATTGCTTCATTGTAAATTGCGATTGTGGGTTACTAAAATGTGATATTAAGACCAGCCAAAAATGTTCTGCTGGTTGGGTACGCACCGTAGTCAATGCCCTGGCGTAAATTATCCTGGTCGAAGAAATTTACTTCAGGATCGAGGCCTGTATAACTAGTGATTGTTAACAGGTTTTGTGCCGATACATAGATGCGTAATTGCTTTGCACGAATTTTACTAATTAAGTTTTTCGGAAGGTTATAACCGAGCGTTATATTTTTTAATTTCAGGTAAGAACCATCTTCAATATAGCTGTCGATAACCTGGGGCACCGGCGAGTTGGTTGCCCTTGGAAATTTGGCATCTGTATTGGTTGGTGTCCACCTGTCGAGCAGATTTGCAGATGCGTTTTGGGAAAGTGTTGGGATCTCTAATCTTTGCCTTAAAAGATTGAAGATTTTATTGCCATAAGAACCCTGGAAAAAGAAGGACAGATCAAAGTTGCTGAACGTGATATTGTTGTTGAATCCGATTGTGAATTTTGGTTGTGCATTGCCAAGATTATGTTTATCGGCAGTAGTTACTTTTCCATCGCCATTAATATCAACATATTTCAAATCGCCTTGCTGCTGCGAAACACCAGCTAACACCGGCACGCCCTTTGACAAATCTTCAGCTGTTAATAAACCTGCGGTAGAATAACCCCAGAATGTTCCAACGGGCAATCCTTCCTGTATAATAACCGGTGATACCTGGCCTGTTGATGCGGTAGGGAAGAAGTAGGGTACTTCGCCTATTTCCAACACTTTGTTTTTGTTTTGAGCAAATACGATTGTCGATTTCCATGCGAAGCCACGGGCCTTGATATTCTCTGTATTTAAAGCAATTTCAAAGCCTTTATTTTCAAGACTGCCGATGTTTACCAGGGCGCTTGTATAACCTGTGTATATTGGTAAAGGCTGGTTAAGCAACAAGTCGGATGTTTTCTTGTAATAAGCATCGAATGACAGAGATATGCGGCTATTAAAAGCACTAAGATCAATACCACCGTTGTACTGCGTAGTTGTTTCCCACTGCAGGTTTGGATTGGCTAATTGTGAAGGCGCAATACCTGTAACGAGCACTCCGTTGAAATAATAGTTAACTGCATTTAATGTTCTTAGTGAACTGTATGGCGGCACTTCGGAGTTGCCGGTTTTGCCAGCTGTTAAGCGCAGTTTTAAATTATTTATTTTGCTGCTTAATGGTTTAAAAAATGCTTCTTCAGATACATTCCATGAAAGACCAACAGAAGGGAAGAATCCCCATTTTTTATTAGTGCCAAGTTTCGAAGCGCCATCTGCTCTGCCACTAATTGTTACATTGTATTTTTCAAGAAAAGAATAGTTCACTCTTCCCAGCCATGAATTAATAACGCCCTTGCCTTCCCCTGATGATGGCAACACTGCACTACCCGCAAAAGAAAGGTTATTAAAACTGGTAAGATCATTCGGGAATTTTTGTGCGCTTGCTACCGAAGTTTCAAAGCTTTCTACTTGTGTGGTGTAGCCGGCTAACAGGTTTATGGTATGTTTGTCGTTGAAGGTATGCTCGTAGTTAAGCGTGTTCTCATTAAGCCAGCTTACCACGTTGCTATTACCCACAGACGCATAACCGCCCAGTGAATAGCCATTGGAAGAACCAGCAGGTGAACCGGTATAGGATGGCGCATAATAATTCTGTTTTGTATTAAGTAAATTGGCACCGGCAGTTACCTTTAACGTGAGGTCTTCCAACAATTTATACTCCGCTGAAAAATTGCCTAATACACGGGTAAGCTTTGTTTTATTGGTTGTTGCAAGTATGTCTTGTAACGGGTTTGTGGGAATGCTGTTATAAGGGCTGTTTGTAAAGTAAGATCCATCGGCATTTTTTATAGCAGCAACAGGTGATGTAAGAATAAGGTTTGAAAAAGCCCCACCGAAGCCCAGACCATTATATGGCGTACCCGTAAGCTTGCTTTCATCAGCTTTGCTGCCAAAAATGTTTACGACAATTTTTAATTTGGTTGATACATTTCTCTCAAGGTTTACCCTTGCTGAATAACGTTTGAAACCGGTGTTGTAAATAGTTCCGTCCTGGCTGTAATAATTTCCTGAAACAAGGTATCTCGACTTCTCATCACCACCGGTAAATGATAATTCATGATTTTGTTGCGTAGCACTTTTCAGCACTGCATCCTGCCAATTGGAACCTGCACCAATAGAATCAATTTGCGCATCTGTAAAAGTTTTCGGTTTGCCCTCACTTGTATTAATATCATTTACCAGCGAAGCCCATTCGCCGCCATTTAATAATTCGAGTTTGTTTGCTACTTTTTGGGTGCCCACAAATGTGCTGTAGTTTACATTGTTGATTCCTTTTTTGCCCCGGCGTGTTGTTATAAGCACTACACCATTCGCACCACGGCTTCCATAAATAGCGGTTGCAGATGCATCCTTTAAAATTTCGATTGATTCAATATCGCTTGGGTTAATGGTTGATAAAGCATTAACCGCCGTACCGTTCGAAGCGCCTGTGTTGGTGTAATTATTATTGTTGTAAGTAATAAATCCATCTATCACATACAAGGGGTCGTTGCCAAAAGAAAGGGAGTTACCACCGCGTACCCGAATGGTGGCTGTACTTCCTGGCTGCCCGGAACTTTGTGTGACGGCTACGCCTGCTACAGCGCCTTGCAGCAGGTTATCGAATGAGGCAACGGGCTGCGATAAAATTGCTTTTGGTACTGAGCCAACGGCACCTGTTAATTGCGCCCTTTTTTGTGTACCATAGCCTACTACCACCACTTCGTTTAACTGGTTATGGCTTTCCTTTAAGGCTATCTCGACGGGGCTGCCATTTGCAATTAATTCTGTGGTCTGATAACCCACAAATGTTGTTACTAAAACATAGGGAAATTTCTGTCCTGTTTTGAAGTTAAATACGCCATCTGCATCTGAAACCACTTCGTGTGTAGTTCCTTTTATTTGTATTACGGCACCTTGTAGTGGTGCTTTTGTTTTAGCGTCTATTACTCGTCCCTCGAGTGTAGAGTTAATGATTGGTGCGGTTGTTTGAGCGAATAATAATAGTGGTGCATATAACAATATGCCAAGAGCCACTGAAACATATTTCTTCATTTCTTGTAAGTTGTTTTGGCTGTTTAAAAATGCCTGTAATAAAAGATTAGTGCAAAGGATGCCTTACTACCTGCAGGTTAGGCAGGCTGGAAAAGCATCGTTTAAAAAAGGAAAAATGGAATTTGGTAACCCGGCAAAACTGGTAAGTTGCACTATAAACCAACCACCGATAAACAGCGTAACTATTACTCAGTTATGCCAGGTAAGAATGTATGCGGACCGGTCAACCATGCAGCATGCATGACGGGCGAATAATTGCAAGTTGATTATGCAATTGTTGCTTAATGTGTCAGCAACAACAGCAACAGTTGGAAGTAATATTTTTTTGTACGAATGCCACCTGCATGCTTAAAGAATAAGCATCATTTTTTAAGAAAAACATCTCTCAAAATTTAGTTTTTAAGAAGTAAATCAGGCTGACTGCTGGTGGTTAACAGGCAGAAAATTTAAGTACACTGATTTGATGAACAAATATAATCTAACGACTTTAATTATAAAAATTTTAATGCATTTTCTTTTTCGTGAGTCGTGAGCCGTGAATCGTGAGTTTGCACTGACTACTGACCACTGACTACTCACTACTGCACACACCTGAAACCTAAATGCTCCATACCACTGTCTTCCGTGCTTTTCATTCTTCTTGCAACACGGTAACCCGTGCAATAAGATTCGTTACATAAAAAGGAGCCGCCTCGTATTACTCTTTTCTGTGCATATGGTTCCTGCGGATCATAACTTTTTGTAGGTCCCTTTGGATTTTTTATGTCTGCGTTTTTACTTAAAGTGCTGTAATAATTATTGCTATAAAAATCGGCACACCATTCCCACACATTTCCAGCCATATCATACAACCCATACCTGTTTGGGGCAAATGATTTTACGGGTGCCGCGTAATAATATTTATCGTTCTGTGTATTATTGTTCGGAAAGGTTCCCTGCCAGGTATTTGCTTTTAGTTTTCCTTTATTCAATGGCTCATTTCCCCATGGATAAATATTATTTTCCAGGCCGCCTCTCGTAGCATACTCCCACTCTGCCTCAGTAGGCAATCGCTTGCCGGCCCACTTGCAATAAGCCTGTGCATCGTACCATGATATATGAACAACAGGATAATTTTCTTTACCCACAATATTACTTTGTGGCCCATGCGGATGTTTCCAGTCTGCACCTGCTTTCCATTCCCACCACTGGCTATAATCGCTTAATTCAACAGCTTGCTTTGGTGCTTTAAAAATGAGCGAAGCGGCTACTAATAAACTTTCATCGGGCTTTGGTGTGCCTGGTGGAACTTGTTTTTTTAATTCGTTCCAATCAGGTTTTTTTTCTGCAGTAGTTTGGTAACCGGTTGCTTTTACAAACGCCGAGAACTGTGCATTCGTTACCTCAGTTATATCCATCCAAAAACCATCAATTGATACTTTATGTTTTGGATATTCATCTGCCTCTGCCTGCGCATTATCTGCGCCCATGCTAAATGTGCCGGCTTTAATATATACCATCCCTTTATGCTGTGTATTGTTATTTGCAGCATTTAGTAAATCTTGTTTTGCGTGGCTGGTTATATTGGGTGAAACTGCAAATCTTGAAGGCATATTTGACTCACAACAAATCGCTTTTTTATTTTTTAAAATACCTTTCAGTGCAGCACTTTTATCGGTTGACAAATTAGCGGCTGATACTGAATTTGCAGCGTTGCCATTATGTATTTGCCTGCATGAAAACAGCAGCATTAAGCCGCTAAGAAAAATAATGTTGGCTTTGTAATTATAATGTGTCATGTAAGCCGTGCACTTTTTTTATACTGCTATCCTTGTGTCCGATGCCAATTGTGAAAAAATTTAGTTTTCATCAGGGGTTGTTAGTTCCTGTTCATCGCCAACCACTGGGCCGTATTTAGATAATTCACTTCCTTCTCTTTTCGATTTGAAAAGGGGCCACAAAAACTGCGCATACCATTCTTCCTGTTTGTACTGTTTTGTGCCAAAAGTTTGCGGGTACCTGCGGGTGATGATACCGGTATCAAACAGCATATCCCATATAAAGAACATGTTGCCAAAATTTCCTTTGTAATAGCCAACACCATCATCGGTTGTATCGGCATGGTGCGCCTGGTGTGTTGCAGGTGTTGAAATTACTCTTTCCAAAACCCATGCAATGGGGCGTAAGGCCTTGTACTTATAAAATGGCTTGTCCCATGGCAGGCTTGAATGTGCCGCTAATGTTATTAGTGATTTTATTCCTGTAACAAATAGGGCGGCGTAACCCAGGCCCAGGTATACTAATGCGGCCGTTAAGTATATCTGCGAAAAGAAGATAGTGTATAATATATTTTGCCTGCTTGCCATAGCCATACCCATATAGGGCGCGGAGTGATGTGTGCGATGAAAACGCCATAAAAACGGTACCTGGTGATGCAGCCTGTGATACCAGTATTGTGTTAGATCATCAGCTACTGCTATTATAAAAAAGCCCCACCAGAAAGGTACCCAACTAAGAACATCTTTTCCCAGTGGCAGCAGTACGGGCAATAGTTTCAGCGTGAAAAAGGTAACTACCAGTGCAATTAAAATCTTCGGAACAACAAAGCAAACTATGTCCAGGATTTTTTCGTTCTTTGTCCATTTGTTTTCGTACAAACCAAATGCGAATTCTGCTATGCCAACAATTAGTACGAGCGATGATAGCCCCCACGTTTTTAAATTCTTAAATATTGCTTCAATAAAAACGGGGGCTTTAAAAGGCAATGAATTTGCAGGTGTTTCAAGCCATGGTTTGTTGCCCGTTATGTAAAATACAGTAAACATTAATACAATTGGCAATGCGTACAGAAGCAAGCTTGCAAGCAGGTTTCGCTGAATTTTAACCCGAAGTGTTTTTTCTAATTTCATAAAAGAAGTTTATAAGAATGGTTTTATTATGAATGTTGTATCAGCCATAAGAAGCCTGCTATAATTATAAGCGGTACTAAAAAAACGATAACGCCGATAGCAATTTTTTTTACCAGGAGAAGAAGGTCTTGTGTAATCATTTTTTTTATGATAAATCAGTGAAAGAAGAGTGATTGCATGGAGGTACGGGCATAATATGCCTATAACACAATGGCTGCATCAATAATTAATCATCGCTGCCATAGCACAACTTTCAATGCGTGAGAAAAGCAGCAGGTTAAAACAAAAGTTGGAAGATCAACAGCAGAAAAGGCTACCTGTTGACGGCAAAATACATGGTATGCCCACCGGCATAGACAGAAAGGCTTCAGCAGATGAAACGCTAATCATAAATTTTTAAAAGAATGTGCAGGGTTGCCGGTGGTTAACAGCACTGCGGGTTATATGTTCACTTAATTGGTGAACAAACATACAAGCCATTTTTATTGCGGCAAAAAATTCTTTTATTTTTTTTTTGACTTCATTGTAATAAAAAAGGCAATGCTTTTTGCACTGCCCGGATTTATAGAGAAATGGGTGGTTATTTTATAGGATCGTTGTTTTCGTGGAGCTCTTCATTTTCCTCATTCTCATCATTGTAGTTCATTTTAAAATTACCGTCCCCGAAATATTTTTTATACTTATCAGATACTTCTTTTGATTGGGCTGCCCCATTCAGGTACATGATTCCATTCTTGTACTCAATATTTACTTTTTCATCTTTTTTCTTAAGGCCATCTTTCTCTAATTCGTCTAGTCCTTCTTTCATTAACTGGAGTTGTACTTTGGCTTTTTTCATTTGCTCACCAGCCAATGCCATTTGTTCTTTTACCTGCACTTTGGTGCGGGCCATTTGCTCTTTCACTTTTTCCATTTCACGCTTAAATTCATCTGTATTGATATTTTTTACCGCCGCCATTTCTTTTTCGATGGCTTTCATATCAATTTCCTTTACAGCTTTTACTGCTTCAGCAGTCATTTTTTCAACGCCAACCTGCTTTATTGTTTTTTGTAGCTCGGCTTGTGCCTTTGCTATTTCAACCTGTACCTTAGCCATGTCTACCTGCTTCATAGCTGCCTGTATTTCCTGCTGAATTTTTACCATGTCAATTTCCTTCATGGCATTTTCAATTTCAAGCTGCACCTTAGGCCAATCCTGCTCTTTTAGCTGTTGCATGGATTTTTCCACCTCCTGCATTGCTTTTTCAATTTCCTGCTGGTCTATTGCAGATATTTTGCTGCCTGAATCAGATGTAGCGGATTTGTTACCGGAAGTGTTGCGTTGTTTGTTTTCTTTGTTTGCCGGCTTACCTTTTGTTTGTGCGGCGGTGCGAAAGGAAGGCCACGTGCAGAGTAAGGCTGCTAAAGTGAGTGTCATGGCAGCGGCTATTAATACGCGAAATTTTTTGGTTTTCATACCGTGTGTTTTTATAAGATGAATTATTACGAATTGTTTCGTAAAAGTAATACGATAAAATTCGTAGACAAAATTATTTCTTTCATTAATTAAATTTTAACACTTGAAAGCTTTGCTTAAACCAATTGCGAACGTTTGAAAAGTTATTTGATACAAGACTTTCTTAAAGATGGGCTGGTAAAGAGATTAGGCAAGATTGTACCCTCAAATTGCCCGATTTTTACACCCGCATAAACTGCATTAATACTTTAACCTTGACAGAATTATTTTTAAATTTTAATTGATGAAAAACCGTTTGTTGTTTTTGCCTTTCCTGCTATTTTCAATTGCCGCTACTGCACAGTACACGCCTGTAACTCCCTTGCATAACAGGCACGATGAAGCAGAAACAGATACTACTGAGCCAAAGAAAGGATTTGACCGGGACCGGCTTGTAATAGGCGGAAACCTTGGCGCCAGTTTTGGTGATTACACTTTTGTAAATCTTTCACCGCAGGTCGGTTATATGTTTAATAAATACATTACCGCCGGGGTGGGCGTAAATTACCTGTATCAAAGTCTAAAATATTACGATAATTCGGGTAATGATTTTTACCGGAACAATCTTTCCTATGCAGGCGTCAACCTATTTACCCGCATATTTCCGGTTCGCTTTCTTTTTATAAGTGCACAACCCGAAGTGGACTACAGTTGGGGCAAAACCAAGTTTAAAGGCGTATATTCAGATCTTTATAACGACATAAAGCTGGATGGTAAGTTTGTGCCGGCTTTTATAGTAGGTGCCGGCGCCGTTTTGTCGCCAAATGGCAAAGGCGGTATGTATATTAGTCTTCAGTATGATGTTATTCAAAACGACCGCTCGCCATATGGCACCCGGCCTTACCTCAATATCGGTTTTGGATTTTAAACGGCCATGTTGCCTGCCAACGCCGATGGGCCAGCGTTCTTCAATGTTTCATAATTGCTCAACATATCTTCTACAAGCGCATCGGGACCATCATAAATCCTGATACGTTTGTCTAAAGGTTCGTGCAGAAAGCCATTTAAATGCATTATCTGCATCATTTGGAAAAGATCGGTGTAGTAACCGGCAGTATTTAGAATAACAAGAGGCTTGTCATGAATAGCCAACTGGTTCCAGGTAAGCATTTCAAACATTTCGTCCATGGTTCCAAAGCCGCCGGGTAATATCACGGCTACATCGCACAGTTCATACATTTTGCGTTTGCGGGTATGCATGTCGGTGACCACTACCAATTCTGTAAGTCCTTTGTGGTGATGGTCCCATTCGGCAAGCCGCTCAGGAATTACGCCTATGGCAGCGCCGCCATTATCCATTACCGAATTGGCTACGGCACCCATCAGGCCTTTGTTGCCACCGCCATAAACAAGTTGTATCCCATGCTTTGCCATCAATTCGCCAAGCTGTGTTGCATGCAGCTCATATAATTCGTTGTTGCCGCATTTCGAACCACAGAATACTGCCATACTTTTCATAAGCACTTTGTTAGTAAAGTGCAATTTATGTTTATGGCGCTAAGCTGTATGTTTTTAGGCTGTTATTTTTAGATGACGCATTTTTGGCACTGGTTCATGGTTCAATAGTTGATGGTTCATGGCAGAACTTAAAACTCATAGCTCATGGCTCGAAGCTCATAGCTGAACTCTTTTATAAATCGGTTCATGGTTCATAGTTGATGGTTCATGGCAGAACTTAAAACTCATAGCTCGTGGCCCGAAGCTCACAACTGAAGTCTTATAAATCAGAGATCACAGATCAGAGATCATTAAATTTCCCCGCTTATGTCCCCTTGGTTATTGTTATTGTTTGTGGTTGCCTATTTTATCCTGTTGCTTGTTGTGGCCTGGTACACCAGCCGTAACAGCAACAACGATAGTTTTTTTATTGGTAACAAAAGCAGCAACTGGATGCTGGTTGCCTTTGGCATGATAGGTACCTCCCTTAGCGGTGTTACCTTTGTAAGCGTGCCGGGCGGGGTAGGTGTGCCAGCCGGCATGGATAAAGGAGCATTTGCTTATTTTCAAATAACGCTTGGATACCTGGTAGGCTATATAGCAATTGCCTTTGTTTTATTGCCGCTCTATTACCGGCTCAATCTTACTTCCATTTATAATTACCTGTCGGTTCGGCTAGGCTTTACATCCTATAAAACAGGTGCATCTTTTTTCCTGCTAAGCCGCACATTGGGTGCCACAGCAAGGTTATACCTCGTAGTAAACATTTTACAGGAAGCCATTTTGAATAAACTAGGGATTCCATTTTGGCTTACTACACTGATCATCCTGATCATGATATTGTTGTACACGTTTGAAGGTGGTGTAAAAACGATTGTGTGGACGGATACGCTGCAAACAGTTTGCATGCTGGTGGGGCTAATTGTTTGCGCTGCCTATATTTTGCACACCATGGATATGAGTTTTGGAACTGCCATAACTAAAATGCGGGTGCAGGGCCTGTCCAAAGTTTTTTTTGTGGATCCCAACAGCAAAATGTTTTTTGTAAAACAGGTTATTGCCGGTGCTTTCATTACCGTTACTATGACCGGTATGGACCAGGAAATGATGCAAAAAAACATCAGCGTCCGCACTTTAAAAGATTCTCAAAAAAACATGGTGACCTTAAGCATCATATTGCTGGTGGTAATATTGTTATTCCTGTTCCTGGGCGGGTTGCTTTACTTATATGCCGGCCAATTTGGTGTTGCAGCAATAGGCGATAAGCTATTTCCTGTCATTGCACTGGAGCATATGCCGCCGTTTATTGGTATCATATTTATCATCGCCCTTATTTCCGCCTTGTTTCCAAGTGCAGACGGGGCCATTACGGCACTTACTTCATCGTTTTGCATCGATATTATTGGCATGCAGCGCAGAACCGATATGACGGATGCCGCCAAACAAAGATTGCGGCGGCAGGTTCACTTGACCGTTGCTTTTATCTTTCTAGTTTTTGTAATGGTATTTAAATGGGTGAATAACCCGAGCATGATTGGCGTAATATTGAAAGTGGCCGGTTACACTTACGGCCCGCTGCTTGGCTTGTTTACGTTTGGCATAATCACAAAAAGAAAAGTGCGGGAAAAGCTGGTACCACTGGTTTGTATTGCCGCTCCGCTGATTTGTTTTTTAATCGATAAATTCCAGAAGCAGTTGTTTGGCAGTTTTGAAATTGGGCTGGAATTACTGGTGATAAATGGCCTGCTGACTTTTATAGGGTTGTGGCTAATATCAGGGAAAAAGAATTCATTAAGTTCGAAATAATTTTAAAGTAATAGGTGCTCGAATTTTTAAATAGGCTTATAGCTTACTTCTCGCAAAATAATATTCAATACATGTTATCGGGGAGTGTAGCTATGAGTGTCTATGTACTTCCCCGAGCTACAAGAGATATCGATATTGTTGTCCATCTCCAGGAAAAAGATATTTCGAGCCTAACTGAATATTTTAATGAAGGTTTTTATTGTGATGAAGATGCAGTTAGGGATGCAATCAGGCGTAGATCGATATTCAATATTATTGATCACAAGTCCGGCTTTAAGGCAGATTTTGTTATTTTAAAAAATGAATTATACCGCCAAACCGAATTTCAGCGCCGCAGGGGATCTGACTTTTTTGGTATTCCCATTTTTATTGTTTCTCCTGAAGATCTGTTAATCAAAACTGATATGGATTCAGGAACTTGAGAGTAGTTTACAAAAAGAAGACATCATTACATTAAGTAAGGTAGAAGGAATGGGTCGATAAATTAAAATTGAATACCTTTAATTTATTCCCTTCGTGACTGATACACCTGACCATATCAAAAAAATCCAATTGCAGATTTGGCTTTCTAAAAGCCCGGCAGAACGACTACGTCAATTCTTAATTGATAACGATACCCTTATGCAATTCTGGAGACGGGCAAAGAAAAATATGCCTGCTACAAGTATCTCAAATGCTCCTACGGGTGAAACTGAACCGATTCATGGCGATCATTTGTAATAAGCCAGTGACCAACCTTTCATTTCGGTATTTTTGCGCACATTTTTAATGTCTGATGTACGATGTCTGATCTCTGATTTGTGCGCTTCGAGTTTGTTGACGAAGCTTTGGCCGTATTTTGCCCGGCGGAAACGACTCATCATTCACTGCTCACGTTCACGATTCACGACTCACGATTTACGATAACCATGAACACAACATATAACCGCATTTTAGTAACCGCAGCTTTACCTTATGCAAATGGACCGGTGCACGTAGGTCATTTGGCCGGATGTTACCTGCCCGCAGATATTTATGTGCGCTTCCAAAGGGCAAAAAAAAGAGATATTTTACTTATTGGTGGCAGCGATGAACATGGTGTTCCCATTACCATCAGGGCTATGAAGGAAGGCGTTTCGCCGCAGGACATAGTAGATAAATACCACGCCATTATTAAAGATTCGTTTGAGAAGCTGGGTATTTCGTTTGACATCTATAGCCGCACTTCCAATAAAACGCACCACGAAACTGCTTCGGCTTTTTTTACGACGCTCCATGATAAAGGCCTGTTTGAAGAAAAGGAAACAGAGCAGTATTATGATGAAGAAAAGAAAACTTTTTTAGCCGACCGTTATATTATTGGCACCTGCCCGGTTTGCAGTAATCCAAATGCATATGGCGATCAATGCGAACGTTGCGGTACTTCTTTGAGTCCTGAACAACTGATCAATCCACGCAGCGCACTGAGTAATAATGCGCCGGTAAAACGTACTACCAAACACTGGTATTTCCCTTTGAATGAGTATGAGCCCTGGCTCAAAGAATGGGTGTTGGAAGAGCATAAAGAATGGAAAAACAATGTTTATGGCCAGTGCAAAAGTTGGCTCGATAGCGGATTATACCCACGCGCCATGACCCGCGACAGCAACTGGGGTATTAAGGTTCCGCTGCCGGATGCGGAAGGAAAAGTATTGTACGTATGGTTTGATGCGCCCATCGGTTACATAAGTGCTACCAAAGAGTTAACGCCAAACTGGGCTGATTACTGGTGTAAGGATGATACCAAACTGGTTCATTTTATTGGTAAGGATAACATCGTGTTTCACTGTATTATTTTTCCGGCCATGCTAAAAGCACATGGCGATTTTGTGTTGCCGGATAATGTACCTGCCAACGAATTTTTGAACCTGGAAGGGGAGAAGGTTAGCACCAGCCGCAACTGGGCGGTTTGGGCGCATGAATACCTGCAGGATTTTCCGGGATGTGAAGATGTGTTACGCTATTACCTAACCACCATCGCCCCGGAAACCAAGGATAGTGATTTTACCTGGAAAGGCTTCCAGGACGCTAACAACAGCGAGTTGGTTAGCATATTCGGCAATTTTGTAAACCGCACATTTGTTTTGATGCACAAACTGTGTAACAGCAAAGTGCCGCCATTGCATGCGGATATTGTTGACGAAGAAGATCTGCAGCTTTTTGAAGAAATTAAGCGCAGTAAGCAATTGGTGGAAGACTGCATTGAAAATTATAAATTCCGGGATGCCCTGTTTGCCATTATCGATTTATCAAGAAAAGGCAACCAGTACCTGCAAAAAAAGCAGCCCTGGATTGTTGCAAAACAGGTGGCAGGCGACGGACGTCCGGTTGCCGAAGCCCAACAGGTGATAGACAATACATTACATGTGTGTTTGCAGTTGTGTGCCAACCTGGCCATTTTTATAAATCCATTTTTGCCTAATACCGCCCAAAAACTGATTCACATGATGAAGGTGGTGGACAAAATGCTCGAATGGGAAAATGCAGGTAAGGAAAAATTGCTTAGTGTTGGATATACCCTGCGTGCACCTGAATTACTGTTTAGAAAAATCGAGGATGAAGAAATTGAAAGACAAGTGCAGAAGCTAAAAAGTCCCACCCCGGCCCTCCCCAAGGGGGCGGGAGTAGAAAACCTGAATAAACTTCCAAATGCCGCAATGCCGGAAGTCCTCCCCCTTAGGGAGGATTTAGGAGGGGCTAAGCCAGAAATTGGTTATGACGATTTTGCTAAACTTGATTTGCGGGTAGGAACAATAACATCGGCGGAAAAAGTTCAAAAAGCAGATAAATTACTCAAGCTTTCGGTTGATCTTGGTGCAGAAGTTAGAACCATTGTAAGTGGTATTGCCCTTCATTTTTCGCCCGAAGAGATCGTTGGCAAACAGGTGGTGGTAGTTGCCAACCTTGCACCCAGGAAAATGAGAGGTATAGAAAGCCAGGGAATGATCCTGATGGCTGAAGATGCCAACGGGAAACTGCATTTTATTAGCCCTGGCACCGTAATAAATACCGGCTCATCGGTTACTTAAAAAATTTATTATCAGTACCTGCTACAGAAAGTTGCTTATGGTGCAACTTACCGTATGAACTTACAGTCGTAATTTAAAATGAAATTATTTAAAAGAGCGCAGGTAAAAAAAGCGGCAAAAGCAACCGGCATTATCGTGCTGGTGTTAGCCATGCTTTTAACCGGCCTGCATCTTTTTATAGTTTACAGGGCCAAAGAGATACTTAATTATATAGTCCTGGAAGCATCCGATGGTAAGTATACCGTTAAAAGCAGCAAAGTTCGTTTTCGCTACACACCACTTAGCATAAATGCGTCGGGTGTACAGGTATTTCCTGTGGACTCTTCCAATGAAAAAACTTTTTATACCATCACTGCTGATTCGGTGTTCCTGGAGGTTACCAAACTGTGGCCATTTATCTCGAGTAAAAATTTTAGCCTTGGCAGTGTACAGATAATGCATCCAATCGTAAAAGTTTACGATAGCGATTCAGATATAACAAGGAAGCCTTTAAATGTAGCCTTAAGCGATATGCAGGAGGCATTGGTTACATCTTTATCAGCATTTAATGTAGAGCAATGTGTGATTGATGATGGTGGCATAGCCTACCAGCGTAATGTGCATGGTAAAAGACCTTTCTCCATCAATCATGTTTTCTTAAATATTGATAGCCTTCATGCACTCAGGCAGTCAAATGATCATGATACTGTAGTGAGCTTTAAGGCAAATATTAAATTATTCATCGACAGGCCTGTGATCCAGTTGCCGGATACTTCTACTGATGTATACATACAAAACTTGTTGGTTGACACAAAGCGAAATGTTTTTTCCGTTAACAGGTTTAACCTGCACCAGCGGAATAATAATGGTACGGTAGACAGCATTAGCCTTTCGAATGCTCACTTCCGTAATCTTAACTGGAACCGCTGGTTAAAAGAAGGTGTTATTGAAATTGATTCGCTCAAAGCATTTGATGGAGAAACTTTTTTTGATCTTTCCGATAAAAACTTATTTACCTTAAACCAAAAGGACCGCTTAAAAAAGCCCCTGCATATTAATGTACCGTTGGTATTACATGCGGTCGAGATTAATAAGATAGCATATGGGTTAAGAACGGGTTCAACCTCAGGTCCGTTAACGATTCAATTAAACGGAGACAGCCTTGGTATTAATGAAATCTCGCTTAGCAACGATTCAGCACGCCCGTTGCAGGTAGGTAATCTTGCATTTAAAGTAACCCGCTACTCAAACAATTATGATAATAACAGCAACGCTTCTGCCTTCGAAAAATTAATCATCGATCATAATAATCTTGAACTAAAAAATTATTACCGATCGCTTAGTAACAAAAGTCTTGCATCGGGTAGCAGTATTACCATCCCTTCTTTAAAAGTTTTAAATTTTTCCCTCGACGACCTACTGAAATATAGGCTCAGCGCCGATAAATTGATACTTGAAAAACCTGCTCTTATAATTGATATACAGCAATCACAGCAAAAGCGGGATGCCGATGCGACTGTAGCAGCAATTACAAAATCATTGCAACCAAGTCTTGATATTAAACAGCTTAGCATACGCGACGCAGCTATTATTCTCATTACAAAGAAAACTGCTTCGGGTAAAGTAACCATTGATAAACTGAATACTGAAATAGATGCAAGGCAACTGCTTGCGTCAAAATCAGTAATGGATATATTGGGATCTGCTACAGCATTGTCTACATCCGGCTTTCATGTAACAGGCGCTAATGTTGATCTGGATGTTTCCCGCTCGGCACTTAACAGCAACAACAACGGCGTGTATTTTGAGCGGATTCAGGGAAATATAGGAACGCAGGTTGAATTGGATTTGCAGGGCGTAAGTTTTTTGGATAAAAGTGAAAGATTTGATGTTACCAGGTTACAGCATATCAAATTTGATAAGGTAGATGTTGCGGGTGGAAGTATTATTGTTCATGCTGATAATAAAAAGCAGTCCATCAACAAAGGCATTACGCCGTCCTTTGCTATTGACCAGGTGCATACCGGGCCTTTTAAATTTCAATTGCTTAAGGCAGGCAAAGATCTTTCTATAAATGATATACGCCTGGATGGTTCGCAGGTTGAAATAAATGATGGCATAACAAAATGGAATGGAATTACCGTTAATACAGGCGCTGCAAACTTTAAGTCACAAAATGTTTTATTAAATGCAAGTAAACTAGAGGTTAATCAGCCGGGTACAGTCAGAATTTTTAACCTGTCTGCGTTGCCGCTTCAGCAATCCGTTGTTAGCAATGTTTTAATTCCCGAAATAAGCATTCAAACTAATATACTGAATACTGCCATCAGTAACCTGGATGCTGCTAAGGTAATGATCAGTAAACCAGTTGCCACCATATCAATCGGGGCAAATGGAAACAAAAATAGTCAGCCTTTTAAATGGCCGGATCTTTCTATCAAAGAACTAACGATCGATCAACCCGTGATTAGCTATAACAAAAAAACGGGCGGGACAGATACCCGGATTGCTATGGACAGCGGCTCCATTGTTCTTAAAAATGTAAACAGTAATAAACTTACTGATGTAATAACCGCAGAGGCATTGCAATTGAATTTATTTAATCCGCAAATGGCGATTAATGAGGCTTTGTATAAGCCTGCAAAAGTAGCTGCCAAAGCCAGCGAAATCTGGTTCGATAGTCATACTAAAACGCTGAAAGCAATGATCGACAGTGGGTCTGTTTCAAATATGAATTTGAAAATTGCAAATGAGAAAAATATTGATATTAAAGATGCTTCCGGCGGTTTATTGGGCTATCGATATTCATCAACCGACTCTTTTAACATGCCGTACTTGTTCAACCATGCCACCTGGTGGACGAATGCCTCTGTTATTTCGCAGCAAAGCAAACAACATGCATTAACAGTTTATAATCCATTTGCAACATCAACCGGATCTTTTGCTTCGTTCGATAGTTTATCACTTATCCCGGTCTTAAGCAGGGATTCATTTTGGCTTAGTACGCCGGTTGAAAAAGATTACAATACCCTGAGAGTTGGTTACACGCTATTGCGCAATTGGCAGATAACAGGTGGCAAGGGAGAAAAGAAATTAACGGCGCAATATGTGCAGGCCTACAGGGTAAATTTCTTAACTCAAAAGGATAAAACCCACGGCCCCGATACTGTTACGTACCGGCCGTTACTTGCAAAATCATTTAAACGAATTCCATTTTTATTTGTCGCTGACACGGTGCAGGTTACGAATGGGTATGTGCGCCATAATGTGTGGCCGGAAAAAAGTAAAAAGGAAGCAACGATTTTTTTTACGGATATAAACGGGAGCTTGTATAATGTAAGAAATACTGATTATCATAATGATGACAGTCTTCGGTTCAGATTGAATGGCAGGTTAATGGGGCAGGGCGATTTACTTGTTGGCTTTCGCCAGTCTTATACTGATTCGTTGCAGGAATTTCAAATGCGGGCACGTATGGGTGCAATGGATCTGTCGGCGTTAAATTCTTTATTGTCGCCAATGGTATCAGTTAAAGTTGATAGGGGTATTGTTGACAGCATGTTGTTGATAGTAGGAGCCAACGATTATAGTGCTTATGGCTCAATGGATTTGCGTTATCATAATCTTCGCCTGTCGTTATTAAAGAATGGAGAAAAGCAATACTTCCTTTCAAAATTCTTAAACTGGGTGTTGAATGGTGTTGTAAGGTCGAAGGATAATTCTACTAAAAAATCTTTGTACCAGGAGCGGTTACGTAATAAAGCTATTTATAATTATTGGGGCAAAATTGCGCTTAACGGCTTGCTTACAAACCTTGGATTTAAGCGTGATAAAAAACAGGAACGTAAATACAATAAAGCGATAAAGCAAAGAGCAACGCCTGTTGTTAGTAGCGAGCCTTTGTAAAGCTTTACAACGCTAATACCTTGCTGCCGGGGTATAATTACACTTATAAAAATACTTCATTTATCTTGACCTGGCTAGACAGATACCTCCAACAGTGGCGTATTAAGAAAGTACTGCCACATATACCAGTCAACGCAGCACTGCTAGATATTGGCTGTCATGAAGGGGAATTATTAAAACGGGTAAAAGACATAATCAAAGAGGGTGTTGGTATTGATCGGCATTGCACAACGGGAAACATCGCACCAAATATAAATTTGATCAAGGGCATGTTTCCACAAGTGATACCTGCAGGACAGCGTTATGATTGTATAACTGCGTTAGCATTGCTCGAACATATTCCCGCGGAATCCCAAACTGCATTTATTAAAAGCTGCCATGATGTACTTAGCAAGGATGGTACATTAATTTTTACAGTGCCTGCCGCTGCGGTAGACCACGTACTAAATATACTTGTTAAGCTCAGGCTGGCGGAAGGCATGAGCCTTGAAGAGCATTTTGGTTTTGATGCTGCAATAACACCTTCGCTTGCTGCAAAGGCTGGTTTTAAATTGTTATTGCATCAACGTTTTCAATTTGGACTTAATAATCTTTTTGTATTTGTAAAGAACAATGGTTCCGGCTGACATTAAAGAGAAGTAAAAACGCTTGCCAGGGCATTCCTGGCTGGTTTCCTGCTACGCAGAATTGACTATCAAGGGTACAGTAATATATTCGCGGTGTAATCAACAAATTAATACGACCGACCAGTCAACAAATAATCATGGCATCATTAACCGTTGTAATTCCCTGTCTTAATGAAGCCAAAACAATTGGTTCCTGCATTCGCAAGGCGAGGGCTGCAATGGAACAATTACAATTGTCTTTTAAAGAAATTATTGTTGCGGATAACGGCAGTACGGATGGATCGCTTAAGATTTGTGAGGCGGAAGGAGTGGATATCGTGCATGTTGAAACACGTGGTTACGGTGCGGCCCTTGATGCTGGTATAAGAGCCGCACAGGGTGACTGGATAATTTTCGCCGACGCAGATGATAGCTACGATTTTGCTGACATTAAGTCTTTTATTCCTTTGTTAAAACAGGGATTTGAGCTGGTTGTAGGTAATCGGTTTAGTGGTACTATTCAGAAAAATGCCATGCCTTTTTTACACCGTTATCTTGGTACGCCGGTTATTTCTTTCCTGGGGCGGCGTTCGTTTAATGTACCGCTCACTGATTTTAATTGCGGCATGCGTGCCATTACTAAACCAGCTTATTTAAAGCTCGGTATGAAGTCAAAAGGAATGGAGTTTGCCTCAGAAATGATTGCAAAGGCGGGATTGAATCAATTGAAAATCTCTGAAGTGCCCGTTAATTTATATAAAGACGGCAGGGGCCGTAAACCTCATTTGCGTACCTGGCAGGATGGCTGGAAACACTTGCGGCTAATTTTATTGTTAAGCCCGAAGTTGCTGTTGCTATACCCTGCGTTATGCTTTCTCATTGCGGGTACATTATTGGGCGGTGCGCTGGTATTTAGCTATGTGCGCTTCTTTAATTTGATATTGGATATTCATACGCTGTATTATGCTTCGGTTATGTTTATGGTTGGTATACAGTTAATGCAATTCTATATCCTGGCAAGATTGTATGGAAGCAGTATGGGTCTTTATCCCGCAAGAAAATTTTCAAACATTGTCTACCGCATATTAGCTTTTGAGAAGGCACTGATCGCCGGTACGTTTATTTTCTTAATTGGTATTGTATTAACCGGTTATGCCGTTTATCAATGGCAGCAAAGAAACTTTGGCGAGCTTGATCCCGCTTATGTATTCCGTATTATTATTCCTGCGGGTTTTTGCATTTCACTCGGTATGCAGGTGATTGTATTTGGTTTTTTGCTTTATACTTTTCGCCAGTTTCGTACTGGTTAGATTTTTTTTAGCGGAAGGTTGCAAATAACATGCTGCCTACAATTACCAAAACATACAGGCCGATAATAATAACAGATAAAATGCCCCAAAAGCGAAAACAGGAATTTAAATTTTTTAGTGCTTCATTCACCGACAGCTGGTCACTTTTTTTTAATGCAGTAGGCATAGCGGAAGCAAATTTTAAAAGCATCCAGCTTGGATACATATATAGGAGGCCAAGGGCCATATATATAATGCCAATAAGCGGGCCCATTCCCTGCAAGCCGGCAAAGCTGTTAATAGAAGAACCTATAAGAGCGACAACCAAGCCCGCAATAACCATAAGGACACCAAGTATAAGCCCAAGGATACTTAGCAGGCGCGCCCATTTAGCAGTTTCCGTTAAATATCTGCTGCCTTCCTGGTCAATTACAAGATCGAAAATTGAAGTGTCGTTTTGGGTTTCCATTTAAGTATTTTGCTTTGAAGTTAAGTGTAGCAATCGCCATGGCCAAAAACCATGCAAAGGATTTTAAAATCATAAAAAAACCTGCTTAATTAAAAGCAGGTTTACAAGACAATTGTGTTATTTTAATCGAAAGCTTTTTTTATACCGTCACCAATGTTTTCTGCCTTGTCCTTTATTTAATCCCAACATTTTTGCCTTTGTCGTTTGCATTGGCAGTGAAATCATCCATATCGTCATCATCCTCGTCGTCATCATCATTCAGTTCATCGTCAAGGTCGTCAGCATCGTCTTCGATATCAGTTTCATCTAAATCATCGTCGTCGAGCGCATCAAAATCATCCACATCATCGTCTGCAATTGTATCGTCTTCATCAACATCATCAATTAGATCATCATCAACATCAATTAGATCATCATCTTCATCCAGTTCATCCTCTTCATCACCGGTATCTTCTGTTTCGTTTGTTACATCATAGCCATGCTCATCAATATAATCCGGATTACCGCGGTAGTCGCCTGGCTGCGTTTCAGTTAAAAAGTCTTCTCTTTCTGTCATGATAATAATTTTAAAGGTTTAATTTTTAAGATTCGTTGCCTTTCAAATTTTTTAAATTATCGTGCCATCAGAACAGTAATTTTTATGAGCTAAAATGGCTTGCAACTGCAATGGGGTTTTATGGACTATTGTTGAAAGCTAAACCCGCATATGATCCGGCAGCCAAACAATAATTGATTTTTTTATTTCGCTGGCCGTAAGCTTTTCATTTAATGTTTTTTCGATTAAAACTAACAACTCATCATCGGGAGCAAATCGTAAAGCTGCTATTTGAGAAAAAGCAAGTTGGGCCTCCAAAGGTTCAAATTTTTGATGTGTTAACTGGTAATAGCGAAGGCGAAGTTCAAGGCGCACAACCCGGTTTTGATTGCCCAATGCATAATGCTGCCGCATCATAAATGAAAGCCAGGCAATTAATGCAAGTATAACAGCAAAGGCCATCCAAACAAGTGATTGCTGATCGTATTTATTGGCCAACCAAGTACAAATGGCTATCAATATTATTACTACAGGGTAAAAAACAAAATGGTGAGGCGGATAATACCGGATGTGATTTTTGTAATCCTGCTTTTTCATGTATACAGTTTAGCACTCAAACATAAACCGAACTTACCTGTAACCGGCGGCTTGCAAATGAAATAATTCAGCATACCGTCCGTTTTTTGCCAGCAGGGCTTCATGACTGCCAGCTTCCATAAGTTGTCCCTTATCTAAAACCAGTATGCGGTCTGCCATCCGGACTGTTGAGAAACGATGAGAAATAAGCACTGCTGATTTGCCCCTCGTTAGTTCGGCAAAACGCTGGAATACATTGTACTCTGCACGTGCATCAAGGGCTGCTGTTGGTTCATCAAGGATGATCAATTGAGCATCTTTCATATAAGCTCTTGCGAGTGCAATCTTCTGCCATTCACCACCGGATAATTCGATTCCATTATTAAACCGGCGACCTAATACCTGCTCATATTTTCCCGGTAGTTTTTCTATTAATGGATGCGCCAGGCTTTGCTCCGCTGCATACGTAATAAGCTCACGGTTGCCGGTTTGCTGTATGTTCCCGGCCGCAATATTTTGTGCCACACTCATTTGATAACGCAGGTAATCCTGGAAAATAACACCAATGTTCATTCGCAGCTGGAAGAGATCATACTGCTTAAGATCAACACCATCCAAAAGAATGCGCCCTTCGGTGGGATCGTACAGGCGGGCCAGTAGTTTTACAAGTGTTGTTTTACCAGCGCCATTCTCTCCCACAAGAGCCAATTTTTCACCGGGATGGAGTGTGAAAGACAAATGCCGGTTGGCCCATTTGTCGGAGTTTGCATATTTAAAACCTACATTCTCAAATTCAAAGCCTTTTTTAATTGGATTGGGAAAAGGAATGGGTTTTATTGCCTGCACAATATTTGGCTGTATCGTAAAAAAATCAAAGAAATCGCTGAGATAAACTGCACCCTGGGACACACTTGTAAAGCGAATTAAAATTCCTTCCAGCAAACTTCTTAACTGCCGGAAGGAGCCTGCTAAAAAAGTAAGGTCCCCAATGGAGATATCGCCAGTCACTGCCTTTATCAACATAAAAATGTAGGCACCGTAATACCCGGCACTTCCAAGCATTGCAAATAAGGTCACGTAGCCTGCACGCCGAATAGCCAGCCGTTTATTATCCTTATAAAATTTATTCGACAGCGTTTTAAAACGATTGATTAGAAATCCGCTGAGGTCAAACATTTTTACCTCTTTGGCCGTTTCATCGCTTGCACCAAGAAAGCGCACATAGTCAAGTTCTCTTCGCTCTGGTGTTTGCCGGCGGCTGAGTGCGTATGTTTTATCATTAAAATATAATTCACCTAAAAAAGCCGGTATGATGGCCACTAATAAAAGTAATATGAGCCAGGGATTAAAAGCCAGTAATCCTGCCGCGAGAAAACCCATAGTAATAAGGTCCTGCACCTGGCTAAGTAATTGTGAAAGCAATATGGTACGGCCTACGGTTTGCTGTCTTGCCCTTTCCAGTTTGTCATAGAATGCGGAGTTTTCAAACTGATCAAGATCAAGGGTGGCGGCGTGCGCCATAATTTTTATGGAAGTTTTATTGCTAAAAAGATCGCCAAGTAAACTGTCCATTAATGTAATAGCACGGCTTAATGCGTCCGATAAAATGGCAAGTGCAAATTCAATTGCAAGCAATTGCCATAAATGAGTTAACAAATGTTCTTGCCGGACTTTGCTAAGAAGTATAACATAGTCAATAATTAGTTTGCCGACATATAACATTGCTAAAGGCAGCGCAGAACGGATAAGGCGTAGCAGGCAATTAAGAATCGTCATGCCTGGGTTTGTTTCCCAAACCAGTTTAAAAAATGCCGGTACATTACGCAATGCGGTAAGCCTTTCTTTTAACGATAACTGGCTGGAACTTTCTTTGGAAACGCTGATGCTGCTAATTATTCTTTTCCAAAAATTCATGCAAGTAAAGTTAGTGGACGCAAGTGTGTAAGTGCAAACCACTTTTTATAACCGCTATGTGTTTATTGTGAACTTGAAACAGGTGAATGCAATTCCTTACCTGTTGTTAAAAGTTTTACCGTTGCAGGTGAGCAGCCTGGATCTTTTTTAGGTAATTGATTATGACTATGCTAAAGATGCTAAGAAGCCAATCTCTTCTAATTGTACCTTTTTTGTGTGCTTCAATAATGCGCCGGATAGAAAAACCCAATAACAAAAAGGCAATGAAAATCTTCATGTCAGGTGTTGTGCCAGTTTATTTACTGCTTAATACTTTGGAAATATTATAAGTTGCCGCTGGTTGTTGCTTTTAAATGCTAATCCCAGATTTGAGTAAAACTAATATCGGTTTGGCAACCGTCAGATAATTGAAATGTAAATGTTCCCGTATGAGACACTGGTGTTAAAACATCTTCTATAAGTTCAAAAATTTCTACCGTCTTTGTATCGGCATTTATAAGAAGATAGTATTTAACCCTTTGCTGCTGATACCACGCGAATTTGGTGTTGCGATCTTTTACTGCAGTGGCTGGTGACAATATCTCTGCAACTAATTCGGGCGCCGTTTCCAGGTTTTTTTTGCCTACGGGTTTACAGGTTACCAACAGGTCGGGTATAAACACTGTATCCTCTGAAACTTTCCAGTCGATAGCCTGATAAATCCTGCAGGCTTTACATTTTTTTTTCAGCTCAAAATCAAATTCCTGCGCCAATAAAAAGCTTACACGCTGATGTCTGGGTATTGGAGAAGGACTCATAGCAAATGGGATGCCTTCAATAAGTTCCCATGAGTCTTCCCACTTATCCCTTTCGGCTACGGTGTAATGTGGCAATATGCGAACGTCTGAAGTCATGAAGTAAAGTTAAGCCGTATTTAAAGCATTCAGGAGTTGTAAATAAAAAACCGGCGTAGGAAATCTTTCCCAGCCGGCTAGGTAAACCTAATAAATCTATTAGTATGCTCTTGCAAATAATACGCGTTGTTTACTTGGTTTGCCACTAAATATGCAGGGTCCTTCTTCGGGTTCGCCGTTAAATGGTATGCACCGGATTGTTGCTTTTGTTTGCTCTTTGATTTTTTCTTCTGTTTCTGCTGAGCCGTCCCAATGAGCAGATGCAAAACCACCTTTATTATCCAAAACATCCAGGAATGATTCCCAGGTGTCAACAGGTGTGATGTGTGCATCCCTGTAAATTCTTGCTTTTTCAAAGAGGTGCAACTGGATTTCGTCAAGTAATGTTTTTATATAAAAGGAGATGCCATCAAGGCTTACAGTCATTTTCTCTTTTGTATCCCGGCGGGCTACTTCAACTGTATTATTAGCCAGGTCACGGCTTCCGATAGCAAGTCTTATGGGAACGCCTTTCATTTCGTATTCGGCAAATTTCCAGCCCGGTCTCGCATTGTCACTGTCATCGTACTTAAAGGAAATGCCAAGGTCCTTCAGGTTCTTCGTTATCTCTTTTACTTTTTGAGAAATGATACCGAGCTGCGCATCGTCTTTATAAATGGGAACAATCACCACTTGGATGGGCGCAATGGAAGGCGGAAGAACAAGGCCATAGTCATCGCTATGCGCCATTACCAGCGCACCAATCAGCCGGGTACTTACCCCCCAGCTCGTTGCCCATACATAATCGAGTTTATTGTTTTTGTCGCTAAACTTTACTTCAAAGGCTTTTGCAAAATTTTGGCCCAGGAAATGAGACGTGCCGGCTTGCAAAGCTTTACCGTCCTGCATCAGCGCTTCAATACAATAAGTATCCACAGCGCCGGCAAAACGTTCACTTTCAGATTTTATGCCTTTTATCACGGGTAAAGCCATATAAGTTTCTGCAAATTCAGCATACACATCCAGCATTTGTTTTGCTTCCGCTACGGCTTCTGTTTCAGTGGCATGAGCGGTATGCCCTTCCTGCCACAAAAATTCCGCCGTGCGTAGAAAAAGCCGGGTACGCATTTCCCATCTTACCACGTTTGCCCATTGATTTATTAATAATGGCAGATCGCGGTAACTCTGTATCCAATTTTTATAGGTACTCCAGATGATTGCTTCGCTGGTAGGTCTCACGATTAGTTCTTCTTCCAGTTTCGCATCGGGATCTACCATTAATTTCCCATTATTATTTGGATCGTTTACCAAACGGTAATGGGTTACGACAGCGCATTCCTTTGCAAAACCTTCGGCATTCTTTTCTTCAGCCTCAAACAAGCTTTTGGGTACAAACAATGGAAAATATGCATTCACATGTCCTGTATCCTTAAACATTTTGTCCAGCTGATCCCGCATTTTTTCCCACAGCGCATAGCCATACGGTTTAATAACCATACAGCCGCGAACGGCACTGTAATCGGCCAGGCCGCCTTTGATAATAAGGTCATTATACCATTGAGAATAATCCTGCGCCCTTGATGTGATTTCTTTGCTCATAATATTTTTATCTCTGATCTCAGATTTAATGATCTTTGATGTGTGTTATAAGTACTTATAAAATTTATTATCTCCAGCTTTCGCAGTTTTTCATGCAGTTTTTGTTCATCCAATTTTATATTCAAACGGAGTATTAGAAAATCCGAAATCAGATGTCTGCAACCAGAGATCATCCGCCGCGGGCCGCGAAAATAACAATTGATATTTAGATAAGCCTTAACACTATCACAACAGATTTCGAAGTCTCATAGATATAAAAATTAGCATTTGCGGGCGCTTTTTTATGAGTACCTTAGCAATAAATAAATTGTCTTATGAAAAAATCCTTTCTTCCAATAATTACAGTCAGCCTGCTTCTTGCCGGTTGTTCTGCTGCATATAAAACGGCTCAAACGCCGGATGACGTTTATTTTTCTTCCAACCCGGCGGCTAAAGCTTACGTAGCAAAAGACACCAGGGCCGGTACTGTGGATGATGGTTCTTATCAAAGCTATTTTGATAATGATGATGCCTACCTGCGTATGAAAGTGCGCAACGGTGGCAAATGGAACAGCATTGATGACCAGGATTATTGGTACGGTTACAGTGGTGGCTGCCAGTGCAACAGCAATTGGGGATATTATAATAATTTCAGTGCGTTTTCACGGCCGTGGGGATACAATATGTATGCGTATAGTGGCTATAATCCCTACAATTATTATAACCCCTGGGGTTTAAACAACTGGTATAGCTCGGGCTATTACAGCCCGGTGATTGTTGTGGGAAATAAATACCCGGTATACTCAAATAGTTCAAGACCCCGTCTTTCAGGGTACAGTAATAACGCTTACGACAGGAGCAGCAATATGCGCCGGGCTGGTACTACGCAGCAAACAAGACAGTATCAATCCATTTTTGGCAGCGGCAACAACCGCAGTTCAAACAGCACTTACGAAACGCCAACCCGTACGTTCAATAATTCCGGTACCAGCAATTCTAGTTCCGGCAGCAGCAGTTCTGGCAGCAGCCGTTCTTCATCAGGAAGCAGTAGCGGCAGTGGACGTGGTGGACGCGGTGGATAATTAAATGACATTTAGCAAATGAATTGTTGACTTTTTCATAGCATTACAGGCGGCAGTTGTGTTTTGAGTTTTAAAATCTTACAACCAACTACGCCTTTTTTAATACCGAAGATTTTTGTATGCGCAAACTCCTGGTCCTGTTTTTTCTTTGCCCAACATCCTTTTTATTAGCACAGTTACCTGAAGATGCTTTACGCTACGGCTTCCCTCTAATGGGCGGCACAGCCCGTAACCAGGCCATTGGTGGTGCCGGCGGTTCACTCGGCGGCGATCTTACGGCGGCTAACATTAATCCCGCCGGCATTGGCTTATACAAGAATAAAGAACTGGTAATAACTCCCGGGTTCAACTTCATTAACAACAAATACAACTACCGCGGCATTGCTAATAAAGGAAACGACAATGCTTTTAATTATGGAACATCAGGCGTTGTATTTGGAAATGTTAACCGCAATAATCCTGGTAAGAGCTTTGCTTTTTCAATCTCCATTAACCAGCTGGCCAATTACAATAATCATATTGAATACAAAGGCCAAAACAATGTAAGCAGCTGGAGCGAACAGTATGCTGAACAATTGGTTGCCGACAGGGCGAGTGTTTCAGATGCAGAAAACAATTACATTTTCGGATCATCCCTGGCATACTATACTTTTTTAGTGGATACGTTTACTAACGCGCAGGGGCAAAGTGGGTTTCTTACGCAAACGGATGAAATTTTAGCGAAAGGGGGTAGCCTAAACCAGCACAACATCGTGGATACAAAAGGAGGTGCGCATGAAATTTCCGTTGCTTTTGGCAATAATCTTTTTGATAAAGTGCATTTGGGAGCCAGCCTGAATATACCGTTTTACACTTTTACGAAAGATCAAACTTACCGGGAAGAAGATGCGTCTGATGATGCACTAAACAATTTTAAATTCTTTGAATACAAGGAACATTATACCACAATGGGCATCGGATTTAATGCAAAGCTTGGTGTGATTGTCAGGCCAATAGAAAGGCTTCGGCTGGGCCTTGCAGTGCATACCCCAACTTTTGGATCTTTTACAGATGAAATACGTTCTTCCATTACTACCAATACAGAAAATTATACAAACCGTCCGCAGCCGATTACAACCACAAGTACGGAATTAGTTTCCAGCGGAACTCCCGGCAGTTACGATTATGAGTTAATGACACCTTTCCGGTTGATTGCAAGTGGCTCCTGGGTTTTAAGCGAAGTGAGTGATGTAAAAAAGCAGAAAGGATTTGTTACAGCCGACGTTGAATTTGTAAACTATGGTGGAACCAGGTATTCGGCAAGTGAAACAAGTTCCCAAGATGATGTTGATTATTACGATGATTTAAACAAAATCATAAAGAACCGCTACAAAGGCGCAGTCAACCTGAGGCTTGGAGGTGAAATGAAATTTAATACGATTATGGCGAGGGCCGGCTTTGCTTATTTGGGCAGCCCTTATAAAGACAAACAATTAGCGGCCAGGAGAATCCTGTTAAGCGGCGGCGTTGGCTACCGCAACAAAGGTTTTTTTGTTGATCTTACCTACGTGCACGCTTTAATTAAAGAAAGCCAGGTTCCTTATTATCTTGAACAAAAGCCACTTCCAATTGCTGATGGTAAAAATAGCCGTGGCAATGTGGTGCTCACTTTTGGTGTGAAGATTTAATCGCACTTTATTGAGATAGCTGTTTTTAAATACGATAAAATACCTTCCGGTTCGAGTGGTGAAAACCATTTTATAGCTGCATCTTTTTTAAACCAGGTCATTTGTCTTTTTGCATATTGCCTGGTGTTTCTTTTTATAAATTCCACTGCCGCTTCCATGGAACTTAATCCTTTAAAATAATCAAACAATTCGCTGTAGCCAACCGTTTGAAGCGCCGTTAAATGCTGGTATGGAATCAGTGCTTTTACTTCATCGGCAAGGCCCAGTATCATCATCTGCTCCACCCTTGTGTGAATGCGTTCGGTCAGTTCTTCCCTTGTTAATTCCAGTCCAATTTTAATGATATTAAATGGCCGGTCTTTTGGCTTTTCCCTGTGATAGGTTTTAATAGATTCACCCGTTGCATTCACAAACTCCAATGCCCGCATCAACCTATGTGGGTTTTGAATTTCTCCTGTTGCAAAAAACAAGGGATCCAGTAGCTTCACTTCTTGCTGCAGCCATTCAATCCCGTTTTCATAAAAACCATTTCTTACCTGCTGCCGAATGCTGCCTGGTATTTCGGGCATTGCATCCATGCCTTCGCATAGGGCTTTAATGTATAGGCCCGTGCCGCCTACAACAATAGCAATGTCATTTCCCGCAAAAATTTCTTCCAGGCTTTTTAGCGCATACTGCTCATAACCCGCTGCATCTACCTGCTGCTGTATACTATGGGAATTAATAAAATAATGAGGAGCTAACGCTAATTCTTCGGGGGAGGGTTTGGCTACACCAATATTGAGTTCGCGGTAGCATTGCCGGCTGTCGGCACTAACAATGGAAGTTTTATAATATTGGGCGAGGTGAATACCCACTGCAGTTTTGCCAACAGCAGTGGGACCTGCTACAACAATGATTGTTTTTTTCAAATAAGCTTCCCGTTCAAGATAGAATTATTAATAAAGGTTGAATGGAGTGAAAGCTGCTGAGTTTTAATAATCTTCACCTGTGGTGTCTTCAGCAACCGCATCGTCTTCTGTTTCGGAGGCCATCCCATCTTCACCTTCTTCGCTAAAACCTTCTTTTGCCTCGTGGAGATCATATTTCTCCTCCATTTCAGCAAACTTTGGTCCCAGCAAACCACGGGTGCCATACTGCTGCGGCCCTATACCCTCCTTACGCGTAACGGAAGGGTAGGCTATTTTACTGCTTTCTTCTTTTGACACCAATATAAGCTCTACTAAAAAAGTCCAGTTTTTGGCGAAGTCGTACACATAAATAAACCGCTGGTTGGTGTCATGAATTTCACTGCCTATTACAGTGTCTTTCATAAGCAGCGGTGCCACTTTATATTGTTTATCGTATTTCTCCAGTGTTATCTCACGGCCGCGAAGCCATTGGTCGTTGCTGCGGTAAAAAGTTGCTCCATGCTTATTATCGAATTCATACGCTTTCAGGATAGTTTCATGCAGCTCAAAAAAGGTTTGCGTATGTTTAATAACAATATCCCGGTAAATACCTTCGTCTTCTTCGTAGTATATTCTAAATTTAAGTACAGCCATAATTTAAAAAGTGCGTGTTAAATAGTCATCATTAACACGGTTGTGAACTATTTTTCTATGTCCAGCGCTTTCTGCAGCTTAAAAACTCAGCTCTTGCCCGCTCTGGCTTCCTTAATAATAGCGCCGGAAAATGTCAATCAAGGTACAAAGAAAATGATTTTCAGGCAACTTGCCGGCCCGCAGGAAACTGTTAAACAGATTTGGCTTTTCGGGTAATTGGTGTTATTGGATGCAAATTTAGTTTGGCAGCTTCAGCCACCATAAAATTGAAAGCAGCTTCGTAACTATTATCAACCAGGCCGTCCAGCATTGCTTCCTTAAGAGCGGTTTTTATAATGCCAACTTCACGCCCCGGTTTAAGACCAAACGTTTCCATAATTATTTGACCGTCTATTGGGGGCTGCCAGTTGCGGATCCGGTCTTTTTCTTCAACTTCTGCGCAACGCTTCTTTACCATTTCAAAGTTCGCCATGTAGCGTTTTACCTTCAGCTTGTTTTTTGACGTAATATCTGCGTTACAGAGCATCATCAGATCTTCAAAATCGTCGCCGGCATCAAACAATAATCGCCTGATGGCGCTGTCTGTTATGTTTTCCTTTGTAAGTGAAATAGGCCGCAGATGCAGCTCCACCAACTTTTTTACATAGCGCATTTTATCGTTCATCGGCAACTTAAGCTGCGTAAAAATTTTAGGAACCATGCGTCCGCCAACCACTTCGTGCCCATGGAAAGTCCAGCCGGTACCTTCTTCAAAACGCTTGGTGGCAGGTTTCCCAATATCATGGAGAATAGCCGCCCATCGCAACCACAGGTCATCGGTATGTTCACTAATATTGTCCAGCACCTGCAATGTGTGGTAAAAATTATCCTTGTGTCCGTGTCCGTCGATATACTGAGCACCTGCGAGCGCCACCATTTGAGGAAATATGAGTTGCAGTAAACCGCTATTATACAAAAGGATAAATCCAACGGAAGGTTTCGGACTTAGCACGATCTTATTTAATTCATCGGCAATACGTTCCTGCGACACAATCCTGAGGCGGTCTCTACCTGTCTGTATGGCTTTGAATGTATCCTCGTCAATTTCGAACTGCAGTTGCGAAGCAAAACGGATAGCCCGCATCATGCGCAGCGGATCATCACTAAAAGTCAGGACAGGGTCCAGCGGTGTTTTGATCAATTTTTGCGCTATATGCGCCAGGCCACCAAATGGATCAACAAGCATTCCATAATCGTGGCCAGTTAAGCCTATTGCCAGGGCATTAATAGTAAAATCTCTTCTATCCTGGTCGTCTTTCAAAGTGCCTGGTTCCACATCAGGTTTGCGGCTATGATTGCGGTAACTTTCACGGCGGGCCCCTACAAATTCGATTTCAAAAGCCTCGTTACCCCATCCTTTTTCTACACCCTGATCTCCAATACCCGCAACCAATTCCTGGTTGGTTATTTTAATTTGAGCCGTGCCAAAATTCTTAAAAAAGCTTACATGAGGTTTTGGCTTAAAATGCCGTGCAACTTCCTGCGCCAGGGCAATGCCATCTCCAACACACACAATATCCATGTCTTTAGTTGGCCTTCCAATCACTTTATCCCGCACAAAGCCGCCAATCAGCCAGCACGACACGCCAAGGGTATCTGCAGCAATACTGATTTTTTTTATAATGAAGGCTTCGCCCGGTGTAAGTGCTATATCCATAAAGCAAAGTAAAGTGTAAAAATTAATGGTTGCCGGCAATGGGTAGTTTTTGCATTAATACAGCCAAATTGTTTTAATTGATACCGGGAATCAGATGAGTCACCTTGCTACCTTTAATAAATGAATGACATTATTAAAGCACAGCAATTAAAAAATCATAAGCGTTTAGCAACCGGTTTGTTTTTATTGATGCTTGTCATCTATGTATTTATGACCTGGCTTACGAAGGCTTATCACGCTGGCTGGACTGGCTATGTAAAAGCATTTTCCGAAGCGGCAATGGTGGGTGCGTTAGCCGATTGGTTTGCAGTAACAGCGCTTTTTCATCATCCCCTTGGCCTTCCTATTCCACATACCAATCTTATTGAAAACAGTAAAAAATCCATTGGCGATAACCTCGGCAATTTTGTGGTTTCTAATTTTTTAACGGCATCAAACATCCGGCCTTATATAAAAAAATTGACCGTCTCGGCTTATGCCGCACAATGGTTATCGAAACAAAAAAACAAGGCAATCCTGTTATCAGAAATCAGGCGGTTGCTAAATGATATTATTAGCAAAATGGATGATGAAAGCATCGTTCATTTTATAGTTAAAAAGGGCCGCGGTTTAATGGACGATGTAAAGCTGCACACGATGCTGGCCAATGCATTACACTACCTTCTAAACAAGAACGAACATGAAAAAGTAATAACCCTGCTAGCTTCAAAAATTAAAGAGTACATCATTGAGAATGAAGATTTGGTAAAGGAAAAAGTTAAGGCGGAGAGCAGTTTTTTAATACCAAGATTTATTGATAATAAGCTCGCAAAGAAAATAAGCCTCGGGCTGGCCGGTTATTTTGATGAAGTGGAGCAGGACGAGTCGCACCGGGTGCGCCGGGAGATTACAGCACAGTTGTATCTTTTTGCCGAAAGCCTTCATACCGAAGAGAAATGGGAGCATGAATTGAAGCAGCTTAAAAAAGGTTTTTTGTCTGATGAAAAGCTGCATCAATATGCAAAAGATTTGTGGACTTCTTTAAAGGCAAACCTGCAACAGGAGCTGTCTCATAAAAATTCCGCGCTGGTAAAATACTTTGCTAAAAACCTGGATGAACTGGCCGAAAGTTTAAATACCGACGTTGCGCTTCAGCAAAAAATAGATGGATGGGTGCATTACAATGCTTACAAGTATATTTTAAAAAATACCAATAAAGTGGGCGCTTTAATAAGCGATACAGTTGGCAACTGGCAGGGCAAGCAGCTTAGTCAAAAGCTGGAACTTGAAGTAGGTAAAGACCTGCAGTTTATCCGTATTAACGGTACACTGGTTGGCGGCCTCGTAGGGTTATTAATTCATGCGGTTACCAATATTTTTTTGTAAGATTATAGCCCAATAAAATGCCTGCCGGAACTGCTGAAATTTAAGAATACTAGATTAAGTAGGTGTATGTCTTCAATTTCAAAATCAGTGCTGCGCAGGCTTTTTATTAAGGAAAAGACAGCAGCAACACTGTAAATGGAAGTTGTTGATGAGGGACAATTTATAAATGAGTTAATAAATGTTTTGGTTGTGGTAAAAAATAATAACACCATGCTGAATTATTAATATTGATGAACCAAAGCATTATGTTTAAACCTAAAATAAACGCTTATGAATTTTATTATCCGCCTACTACTTACTGCAGTAGTAGCTTATGCGGTAGCACATGTTTTGTCAGGCGTTCATATCCCCAATTTTAAGGACGCCGTAATTTTTGCGCTGGTGTTGGCAGTATTAAATGCTATTATAAAACCGCTGCTTATAATACTCACATTGCCCATCACCATTATTACACTGGGGTTATTTTTATTTGTTATCAACGCCATCATAATACTGCTTGCTGATAAGGCGATGGACGGCGTAAAGATTGACGGCTTTTTATGGGCGCTGCTCTTCAGTCTAATTTTATCCGTAGTGTCATCAGCAGTACAATCTATGCTGACAGAAAAAGAATAGAGCGCTGTCTTTAGACAAAAAAACAAAAGGCTGCAAATAAACAATATTTACCGCCCCTGTGTACTGTCGGGATGACTGGATTCGAACCAGCGGCCCCCACGTCCCGAACGTGGTGCGCTACCGGGCTGCGCTACATCCCGTGAAACAAAATTCAACTGGCTGGATTTGATCCTCCAAACCTTCATTTTTCTATTAAGCAAAAATATTGATTTGATAAAAAACTTGATGCATGGCGTGGCATTTCCTTTTACCGCCTGCTGCGATTTAAATCTGTCCCCAAAAGTTTCAATTATATTTTTTTGGAGAGAAGCTATTTTCCAAAGGCTGTCCCCGATTTTATTTTCAAATTGTTTTTTGGGACACGGTTTTTGAAATCATTCAGCTTTAATAGGATTAATACCGCGGGCTTGCCTAGCAGAGACGGGGAAGGATTTAGTTCAGTTAGATTGCAATGCCACGTGTTGGGCCTTCGTGCTTATTGCGGCAAATAACTCTCCCAATACTGTTTAGGCGTTACAATTTTTGTTTCCTTGGAAACCTGCATGGTAAAGTCATTAATGTTTCCCGTTATTAAAAAGTCAGCCATACACGTTTCGGCAAGCTCCAAAAGTTTGTTGTCATCAAGGTCACCAATAAGGTCAAGCTTTACAGTGGGGGAATACTTAACAGCTATATTTTCAAGGGTTAACGAGCAAGGACTGGGCTTTTGTAATGAATTCAGGAAATTTGGAAAATTTCTTTCTGTTCAGGACTTCATAATATTCTTCAAATAGTTCATCTGATAAGCAAAGCTGAATGTCTTTGTTTGCAAACACATTGTCCACGATAAAAAGGGATAGCTGCGTTGAATTAACGCTGAAACAAAAACGTTCGTGTCAATTATTATTTTTTGCATTCCTGCGTACCGCTTTTACTTCTTTCGTTATTTCAGCCATTGTCATTTTAGATAATCCAAACCTGTCGCTAAGTTGAATGCAATTGTTTAATGTCTGGCGTGAAAGCTCTCTGCTAACGATGTCAACGAAATCTGTAAAAGAAAGGTTGTCAGTTTGAATACCAAACTTCGTGTATTCCAGGTCGGATATATAAATATTAAGTGTCCGTATTAGTTCAATGTTTAGGTTGTCAAATTTAAGTTTATTTCAGTCTCCAGGTATTCTACCGAAATGACATAATATTTTTTCGCATTCCTGTCTTCGGCAGAGGCTTCTTATTTATATCCTGTCCCCAAAACTTTTTATTTTATTTTTTGGGGACAAGTAATTTTTAAAAAGGTTGTCCCCGATTTTGTTTTCAAAACACTTTTGGGGACAAGCTATTTTCCGGAAATCTGTCCCCAATTTTATTTTCAAATTGTTTTTGGGGACAAGACCTTAAAATCATTCCTCTTTAATACGATTAATATCGCTGGGCCTGCTCAGGCAGGGATACAGCGAAAAGGCAACTCCTCCCGGATCACCTGCCGTAACTGCTCCCAAAAAGCTTTGTCGATTTTCATGATTGATAAGCCTGCAAAATACCTTTAGCAGCATATACCTTAAACACTTTGCCCGCAAGCAGGGCTTTGCCACAACCAAAAACCCGGCTTTTGCCGGGCTCTTTGTTTATTTCTTAATGGCGTGTATCTATAACATACGCCAAACGGTTCCAAATCGGTACTGTCTGTACACTCATTGGACTATTACGGAGAGTAATTTGACTGCCTCAATTACTCATGCCTGACAGCGTTTGTTTGCTGAACTTTAAATGACTGCACAGGTGCAGCTGCCTGTTCTGCTTTTAACCCCAATGCAACCGCTAACTCCCACGGATTACCTGCCGTAACTGCTCCCAAAATGCCTGATCTTTTGTCATCTTCTTTTATTGCAAAATACCACCTGGCAACATAAACCCTTAAACACTTTTTCCCGCCGGGAGGCATAAAAAAATCTGGCATAATACCAGGCTCTTAATTTGTTCTATAAAACGTAGGATGTATTATAACATCCTACAAACTGTTACAACATGCAACATTCTCTACACTTATTTGACTAATACAGACAGTATTTTGACTGCTGATCTTTTCAAGCTTTGCTTCGCTTTCAACATAAGTAACTGGCGGCACAGGAACCCAGCCCACATGCCCTGCCTCAATCCTGCGCCAATACAAACAGCCCTGCACCAGATGGGCATACACAACACTATTTGTACAACAGACATAAACCAATGCTATTGAAGTACAAGGGTTTTCAGGCTTAAAAATCCACAAGAGGTCTATTAGTATATAGAAAATTAATATTATCAACCTGCCTTTCAAAGACCCGGTATCTACTATATTGTATGTATAGCAACGAGTAACCACGAACTACAGAAAAGGGAATTTGAACCCCGTTAAAAATAAAGCAATAATTGCTGCTTTTGTTCTTTCTTATTTTTAGAGTTAGTACTGGTACTTGGGTTAATTCAACGGAATTTTCATCTATTGTGGTAAGTTTTCCGCTATATAATACATGACTGTTAGAAACGATTTTTACAGAATCATTTTTGAAATAACCAGAAAATAGTACACGAATTTTATAGGCAGCCTTCGCATTTAAAGTAATATCTCTTGTATCCTTTTGTTCAATTATATTGATATATGTTGAATCATTGACTTGGCTTTTTTGGGCTTTTATGAAATTATAAATGAATTGTGTTAACAGTAATAAATAAATAAACTTTTTCATCCTTTGTATTTTGTACTCGTTTTTTGTTCGTATTCCTGAACCTTCTCAAAACTTTTAACTTGCCCAGGAGTCAAATTCTTTAGGTCACCTAGGTTATCTGGAGGTATTGTGTTATTGGCGCCAGTGTTCATTATGTTATTTTTAATGGTTTCATCGGGAACAGCTGACCTAATTAACCGGCCAGCTTCATCTTTCTTATAAGAACCACCTTTGAGCATCTCATATTGCCCAATGTCAGGAATAGTTTCACTCATTGGATGGCTAAGTCTACCGCCATGTCCCAGCTCATGATTTACCATTGCCGCTAGTTCTCTGGTAGAGTATGTACTAAAATTCACTTTTCCATTCTTTTTGGTCAATTCAAATGGACTGATTTGAATCAAACCATTTTGAGTATTGGATTTGTTGACACCCGCTGATAATGTCTTGGAACCAGACTTGTATTCTTTTTCATTAATTTTCCTGTAGTCAACAAATTCAAGCACAATACCAGTTGCCTTCGCTTGTTCTACTTCAGCGGGTTGTATTGTCGCATAAGTGTATGTTACTGTATAAACTGTTTTTCCATCAGAACCTTTATTCAAAGCACTTTCCATCCGTGCCTCCGCCCTTTTTACTATTCCTTGCACTTTTTCATCATCCATTGTGCCATTCACCACTTTCAGCTGCAAATCATAGTGTATTGTAGTAATTCCAGTATTAGCATCATAAGTTTTACAGCTTTCCCATTCCTTACCATCCAGATCAATTCCATCGATTGGTCTGTTCATGGCAAAGGGATAGGGACTCCAGCTAGGGTAATTTCTTGTTAAAGGATCAACACTCAAAAACCTCCCCAGCCTCGGGTCATAGATCCTCATGCCATAATCCTGCTGGTTGCCGGTGCCTTTTACTTCATTATCATTCTCTTTACCATTAAAGCCGTATCGGTATTATTTTCCTGTTGGTTTGGTCGTACCGGTAGCTTTAGCATCCGCCATTGGGAATCCTCTATGTTTCATTAGTGCATCAATCTTTGGATCACGACCACGGAAATTGCGGTAAGCCTCGCCCTGGTCGATTGTATTACCTACGCTAAAAACTTTATCGTATAAACGTTTGGCAACTGCTTTGTCGTAAGGGCCGCCGGCTTCGGTAAATGCCTGGTAAGCATCGGCACTAATAACATCGGCCCATATATAACTATAATAACCTGCGGAATAACCATCGCTTGAAAACAGGTGACCAAATTGTGGCAGGCGGTGACGCATAACCATTTCTTTTGGCATACCTAGTTCGGCCAATGTTTTCTTTTCAAAGTCTTTGGGATCAATATCCGCATCACCCGCCAAATGAATTTTCATGTCCACCAATGCACTGGCTAAATATTCAACGGTGGTAAAGCCCTGGTTGAAAGTGGATGCTTTTTTTATCTTGTCTACCAATGCCTGGGGAATAGGTTTGCCGGTTTTATAATGCAGCGCATAATGCTGCAATACTTCAGGTGTAGAAAGCCAGCGTTCGAGTATTTGCGACGGAAATTCTACATAGTCGCGGGCCACGTTGGTGCCGGAAAGTAATGGATAGGTAACATTAGAACTTAAGCCATGCAGCGCATGACCAAATTCATGGAACAGCGTTGTTGCATCATCCCATGAAATAAGCACCGGTTCGCCCGGCTTGCCCTTGATAAAATTTGAGTTGTTGCTAACAATGGTTGTTATCTCCTTATCCATGCGTTCCTGGTTGCGGTATTCGTTCATCCACGCACCCGAGCGTTTTCCTGGTCTTGCATAGGGATCGAAATACCACAGGCCTATTTGTTTGCCGGATGTTTTGTCGCTTACTTTCCAAACCTTTACATCCGGATGGTAAACAGGCACGTCTGTTACGGGCGTAAACCGGAACCCAAAAAGTTGGCCCGCCACCCAAAACATTCCTTCGCGAAGACTGTCAAGCTGCAGGTATTGTTTTACCTCGTTCTGGTCAAGATCGTATTTTGCTTTTCTTACTTTTTCAGCATAATAGCGGTAATCCCATGGTTCAATGGTAATGCCTGCTTTCTCCTTATTGGCAATTGCCTGCATATCCGCCACTTCCTGGTGAACCCTTGCTACGGCGGGTTTCCAAACGGCTTCCATCAGTTCCATTGCACGTTCAGGTGTTTTAGCCATTACGTCGTCCAGCATCATGTGGGCATGTGTTGGATAGCCGAGCAACTTTGCCCTTTGCGCCCGAAGCTTTAAAATTTGTTTTACGATTTCGTTGTTATCGTGTTCATCGCCGTTATCGCCACGGTTAATAAACATGCGCCATGCTTTTTCACGCAGGTCGCGGCGATCGGAATAAGTAAGGAACGGATCAATAGAAGACCGCGTATTGTTAATTATCCAAAGTCCCTTTTTATTTTTATCAACCGCCGAAGCTGCTGCAGCATCCACCAGGCTTTGCGGTAAGCCTTTCAGGTCGGCTTCGTTTTTTAATTCGAGGTAGCGGTCATTTTCGTCGGCGAGCTGGTTTTGATTAAATTTTGTAAACAGCCCTGCCAATTGCTGGTTTATTTCAGAAACCTTTGCTTTATCTGCGTCAGAAAGCCTGGCGCCGGCACGAACAAAATCGGTGTAATAACGCCATGTGAGCCGTTGCTGCTCGGGCGTAAGTTGCGCCTTTGCAGGTGAATTATATACCGTTTCAATGCGTTTGAAGAGCCCGCTGTTTTGGTAAATTTTATCGGCGAAGGCGGCCAGCTTTGGTTCCATTTCTTCTTCCACCGGCTCAAACTCTGCTGTGTTCATGGTGGAACTCCAGACGTCATAAATGCGCCTAACCCTGTCGAGGGAGCGGCCGCTGCGTTCAAGCGCTGCAATGCTATTTTCAAAAGTTGGCGCTTCGGTGCTGTTTACAATGTTGTAGATCTCCTGCTCCTGTTCGGCCATACCCTGTTCAAGGGCAGGTTTAAAATACTCGATTTTTACTTTGTCGAATGCAGGAACCCCGTTGTATGGGCCTTCCCATGGGGCAAGCAGCGGGCTTGATATAGTGTCAATATCGGCGATCATTTCCGGTGTGTTGTTTATTTTTTTTGATTGTTTGGTAAACGCAAATGTGGCAATTGACGTTGCCAAAAGCAGGAGGGTTGTAATTCTTGAAAATTTGGGCATTATAAATTTTTTGGGTAACGCAATTTGCTATAAAATGCTATAACGGAAAGCTAAATGTCCTGGTAGGATCAGTAAGGCTGGTAAAAGTTTATTATACACCGGCAGCATAACTAATAATGGCATTACCGTTGAGCATAAATATTTCCAACGTTTCTACCGCGCCTTCTGTTCTTTCAATGCGTATTTTATCGACAGTCAACTTTCCGGTGTTGTCATCTTTTTTTGAGGATAAACGAACCGATGTGGTTCCGACTGCTGATTGCTTGTCATCATCAGTAGCGGGAAATTTTGTGTCTGCTTTAATAATAGGGCCGAATTCACCAATCAGCCTTATTAACTGGATGGCTTGCTGCAGGCTGAAATCTGGCAGAACAACGGTTGTTGCCATGTCGTCGACAGCCTGCATTTGCCAAAGCTCTGCGCCGTTTGCAAACAGTGTTTTTGTAATAGAAGTCTCGTATTCATCAGCGGGATTTTTCCCGGTTTTTGACAGGCCTGCTACGGTGCTTACCTGTTTGAGATAGCTTTCGAAACTTGTTGTGCCGGCTTTTGGCGGCGGAAATGGAAGTGTATAAACCGAAACGATATAGCCTGAATTTTTAGCCAATTGCCGCTAAAGCCTTCAATAATAACTTGTGTTGAATCCTGCTCCGTAATGGTAATTTTCTCGCCATAGGTTAATTTGGTAATAACAGTGCCGTTGGTAGACGGTTTTTCGCGGAGGCTAATGCCACTTTTAGCTGAAACATAAGCGTTGGTTTGACCAACGCTGATCCGCGTTAAAAAAAGAAACAAAAAGGCGACCAATATTCTCATAGCAGAAGTTTGCTATAAAAATAACGGGCTGACGCTCAAGTTGTATTTTGTTGCTGAAAAATGAACCCGGTTGATGGCCGCTATATGAAACTAGCTATTTCGTATTCTTATGCTGTCGCTTGTAGCGACGCGTATTAGAAACCTGTGCACTCATCGCCAAAGGCGATAACATACAGCAAGCTGCTATATGAAACTTGCTGTATCGTATTCTTATGCTGTCGCTCGCAGCGATGGTTATTTTGAAGCCACGTTTCGATCGCCATAGGCGATAACATACAAGTTCGGAATTGCAAGTTCCGAACTTCAGGCTGTTATATGAAACTTGCAGTTTCATATTCTTATGCTGTCGCTTGTAGCGACGGGTTATTTTGAAAGCTGCGCGCTCATCGCCAGAGGCGATAACATGGAAGGGGCTTCGACAAGCTCAACAAATACTCACCACTGACCACTGACAACTCACCACTCACCATTGACCACTCACCATCCTAATTATTTAGCATCAATGGCATCACGAGCATCATCAGCTCCTCGCCCTCACCCTGTTCAATTGGTTTTAAAATACCTGCCTTTGTACTGCTGCTTAATTCCATCACTACTTCAGGCGTATCGGCTGCGTTCAGCATTTCAATCAGGAATTTTGCATTGAAAGCAATGCTCATGTCTTCGCCGCTATACTGGCAGGGCATGCGCTCATTACCTTCAAAACTAAAATCGATATCCTGCGCGGCCAACTGCAACTGGCTTCCGGTAATGGTTAATGCTACCTGGTTGGTGCTTTTGTTACTGAAAATACTTACCCGCCGAAGCGCCTGCTGAAAATCGGGCTTGGTAACAACCATTTTATAGGGATTATCGGCCGGTATTACCACCTTATAATCGGGGAAGCGGGCATCGATGAGCCGGCAACTAAGCTGGGTAGTACCATGCACTACAAAAAGGTGATTGCTGTTGTAGCTAACCGTTATCTCATCCTCATTGTCGGGCAGCGCCGATTTTAAAAGATTGAGCGGCTTTTTCGGAACAATAAAAGTATCCTGTGCAGGACAGGCTACATCGGTGCGCTTGTATTTTACAAGCCTGTGTGCATCGGTGGCCACACACTGTATGCCGTCTTTAAGCAATTCGAAGAATACACCCGTCATGGCGGGGCGGAGATCGTCGT
>JADMIO011280012.1_pt1 | contig 68573 bp, 60 predicted proteins | sample 8958161 | NCBI WGS metagenome assembly JADMIO01 (sample SAMN16585339, study PRJNA669376) | soil metagenome | isolation source: Crop rotation soil | place: USA: Cullars Rotation, Alabama | collected 2011 | reverse complement strand
CGTAGCCTCCGCCGCCGCCTCCGCGACCACCGCGATCATAGCCTCCGCCACCACCGCCGCTACTTCGACCGCCCGTGCGTTGGCCGCCTCTATCATAACCTCCGCGACCGCCACCACCGCGTGGGCCACCGCGACCACTGCGATCTCCGCCCCCGCGAGGGCCTCTATCGCCACCGCCGAAAGGTCTGGGACGTCGAGAGTCAGGGGCTCGATTTCCGCGATCCTCGTCACGGCCTTCTTCTCCGCCAAACCCAGGTTGCGGAGCAAAGCCAGCTAGAATCGGTTGCCCGATCTCATCAGGATTTTCTTCTATAATTCCTTGGCCGACTTCTCCCTCTTCTGCCAATTCTTCGGGGGGAACTCCTTCATGAGGCGCGTTGGCTTGAGGCATAGCGGCCGATTCTGTTCCGTGCGAATCTCCCCGATCCCGTCCACGACCTCCACCACGGCCACCGCGATCTCCACGTCCACCGCCGCTTCCGCCACCGCCTTCATCGCCCCCACCTTCACGAGGTAAGAGAGCTTTTCTAGACAGGCGGATCTTGCCAGAAGGATCTACTTCTAAACACTTGACCCGAACGATATCTCCCACATTCACCACATCATCCACCCGATTGACTCGGTGGAATTCAAGTTCGGAAATATGGCAAAGACCATCAGTTCCAGGAATAATTTCGATGAACGCTCCAAAATCAGCGATTCGAGTGACTTTCCCTTCGTAGATCTTGCCGGGTTCGGCTTCTTCTACGATGGCGTTGATCATGTCGATAGCTTTTTGAGCGCTGACACCGTCGACGCTTGCGATATGAATGACGCCTGAATCTTCGATATCAATCTTAACGCCGGTTTTTTCGATAATGCCGCGAACAACCTTACCGCCGGAGCCAATGACTTCGCGTACTTTTTCGGGCTTCACTTTTACCGTGAAAATGCGAGGGGCATATTTTGCTAAGTCCGCACGTGGAGCACTTAGAGTCTCGTTCATCTTTCCTAAGATGTGGAGTCGGCCTTCTTTGGCTTGCTCGAGCGCTTGCTCCATGATGTCACGAGAAACACCGCCAATTTTCAAATCCATTTGGAAAGCGGTGATTCCGTCTTGAGTTCCGCAGACTTTAAAGTCCATATCGCCCAAGTGATCTTCGTCCCCTAAGATATCAGAGAGAACGGCGATCTTATCGCCTTCTTTAATAAGGCCCATGGCCACACCGGCAATTGCTTTTGGAATAGGCACGCCTGCGTCCATCAAAGCCAAAGATCCGCTGCATACCGTCGCCATCGAAGACGAACCGTTGGATTCAAACACTTCGGAGACAATACGAATCGTGTACGGGAATTTGTCCTTTGGGGGAATCATGGCCTGAAGGGCACGTTCCGCTAAGAAACCGTGACCGATTTCCCGTCGGCCAGGTGGACGCAACGGACGAGCTTCCCCAACTGAGTAAGGGGGGAAGTTGTAATGGAGCATGAACGCCTTCTCGTAATTGCCCGAGATGCTATCAATCGTTTGCTCGTCATCTGCCGTTCCTAAAGTAACCGCCGAAAGAACTTGAGTTTCTCCGCGGGTAAAGAGGCCAGAACCGTGAACTCGAGGAAGAAGAGTCGTTTCGCTGCTGATAGAACGAATTTCATTGTACGGACGGCCGTCAATACGCTTCTTATTATTCACCGTATATTCACGGGCGTATTGGGCTTTGAGCTCTTCAAAGTACAAGTCGACTAACTTATTCTTTGCCTTTTCTTCTTCGCTCTTCACTTCCTTTACACTAAATTTTTCTTTCGCTTTATCGTGAACACCCTTTAGGGCTTCATAGCGTTTAAGCTTTTCCTTAATAGAAAAAGCATCCTTGAAAGAATCCCAAGTTAATTTCTTAATGCTCGCTTTAAGAGCTTCATCTCTAAGAGGGATTTCGTATTTTCGTTTTTCCTTACCCGCTTTTTCTTTGAGTTCATCCTGCATCTCAAAGATGGGACGCATTTTTTCTTGCGCATAGTCGAGAGCATCGACCATCTGCTTTTCGGAAACTTCTTTACTGCTTCCTTCCACCATGACAATCCCAGTTTTTACGCCTGAGACTAGAAGCTCAATACTGCTATTTACAATTTCAGTAGGAGGTGGGTTGAGGACGAAATCGCCGTTGATAAGACCGACTTTGCAGCTCGATACCGGCCCGTTAAACGGAATGTCCGACATATGAAGAGCCGCACTGGCCGCAATCGAAGCAACGAAATCTGTTTCGTTCACTCCGTCGTAGGACAAGACAGTTGCCACAACGTTGGTTTCGAAGAAATAATCTTCTGGAAAGAGAGGTCGAATCGGCCGGTCGATGATACGAGCCGAGAGAGTCGCCTTTTCCGAAGGCTTTGCTTCGCGCTTAAAAAAGCCCCCGGGAATTTTCCCAGCGGCGTAATACTTTTCTTGAAAGTCTACCGTGAGGGGGAAGAAGTCTTGGCTTGCTCCCAATTTCCTCGCAGAGACTACTGTCACTAGCACCATCGTCTCGCCGTAAGTGGCAAGAACCGAGGCATCTGCTTGTTTTGCTAATTTTCCTGTTTGGAGTGTTAATAGACGACCGCCAAAGTCGCGACTGACTTCAACAACAGACATGTTTTTTCCTTTTTTGTGAGCTCGATCTTATATTTTCTACAATTATTTACGGATATTGAGCCGTTCGATCACAGTTTTATATCGGCCCTCATCCTTTTTCTTTAGGTAGTCGAGCAACTGACGGCGAGAACCCACCATCTTCAATAGCCCACGGCGAGAATGGTGATCTTTTTTATGATCTTTGAAATGCGGGGTTAGCGCATTTATTTTTTCAGTTAACAAGGCAATCTGTACTTCCGGAGAACCAGTGTCCCGGTCATGCGTGCGATTTCCCTTAATCAAATCACTCTTCTTTTCTTTCGTTAGGCTCAACTCTCTACCCTCTTTCAATGGTAACAATAAACCAGAAGACCCCCAAATCTTCAATGATTTAGACAATCCTTCGATCTAGTTTGCGCCAGTCTTGTAGCATCCACGGCGCGGTTTGGCAAACGAGTCGAACTGTCTTCTTGAAGAGGGTTTGGACGCCCAAACCCTTCCCGACTGAGAAGCCGTACGTAGTTCCCGTAGCCAAGTTCCGTTATTAGTTCAGGTCGCTCTCGTAAATCTTCGAGAGTGACACTTTCCCCTAAATGAAACTCCCCACAGGAAAGCCGCTGAAGGGTCTTTAGGTAAGCACAAGTCCCCAATTTCTCGCCCAGTTCCGCCGCCAGCGCTCGAACGTACGTTCCCTTCGAGCAATGAACGGCAAATTCCAAGTGAGGGCTTTCTAGTTTTAGGAGTTCCAAAGCAAAAATCTGGACCGGGACTTTCTCGCGGGCGACTTCGTGGCCTTTTCGAGCCAAAGTATAGAGGCGTACCCCCTCTATTTTCTTAGCGCTAAACATCGGGGGCGTTTGGAGCCATTCCCCTTCAAAGTCCCTTAAAACCTTCTTCACCTCTTCTTCGACGAGGACCGGGACGGCCTTTTCTCCCGTTACCTGGCCGGTGACATCTAAGCTATCCGTGGTTTTTCCAAGCTCCATGAGCGCGCGGTAGGATTTATCGGCGTTAAGAAGGGCGCCCGAAAGCTTCGTCGCTTTTCCAAAAAGAATAACAAGCACCCCGGTGGCAAACGGATCAAGGCTTCCTGCATGGCCAATTTTTTCGCCCGGGTAAATCTTCTTTAATTCGCGAATAATATCAAAGCTGGTAGGACCAGCCGGCTTATGGATCACTAAAACGGCGTTCACGGGCTGTTTCTTTCCTCGGTTGGAGTCTTAGGGGCACTTTTCACTTCATCTAGGAGGTGCATGACCTTCGTTAGCTCGTTGAGGTGTTCATCGTGGATAAATTCCAAATCAGGAATCGTACGAAGTTGCAAAGCCCTTCCTAGTTCGCGCTTCATAAACGGGATAGCGCGTTCAAACCCCTTTTGGATTTCCTTTAGCTTCTTGGGAGTAAGCTCCGCTTCTTCCCTAAGCGTATAAAACACCCGAGCTTCCCTGAGATCGGGGGTTGTTTCGATGTCTGAAATAGCAATGTGCCGTAACGCCGGATCAGAGATTTTGGTTAATAAAAGGAGGGACAATTCGCTCATAAGGAGCGATTCAACTTTTTTTGTTCTGCGACTCATCAAACTACCTGCAATGGGATTTGAACCCTTATATCTGCGACTTTATCGTCGCCGATTAACACTTACGTTAAGACCCCGGTGACTTCTTCTTTAATGAAGGCTTCGAATTGGTCACCCAGCTTTAAATCACTGAAGTTCTCAATTCCTATACCGCATTCGTAGCCACTCTGGACTTCCTTCACATCTTCTTTGAAACGTCGTAAGGAAGAAAGTTTTCCTTCGTAGATCACGCGGTTTTCGCGAAGAAGACGCAAGTGACAGCCACGGGTAACCTTCCCGTCGATAATTGCACTTCCTGCGATCGTACCAACTTTTGGAATAGTAAACACGTTTCGAACTTCGGCACGTCCAATGACTTTTTCTTTAACCACTTTATCCAGAAGCCCAAGAAGTAGTTTCTTAGTGTCTTCAAGAAGATCGTAAATGATGTTGTACGTTCGGATTTCAATTTTATCCTGCTCCGCTAGACGCTGGGCTTTAATATCCGGACGCACGTTGAAGCCTAAAATAACGGCTTTACTTGCGTGAGCTAACATCACGTCGCTTTCCGTAATACCGCCGGTCGCGCTGTGAAGGATCTTAATCTTGCACTTTTCTTGCGGAAGCTTCATCAAAGCTTCCTTCAAGGCTTCGGAAGATCCCTGCACGTCTGCCTTCACAATTACACGAAGTTCCTTATCCGTGCCCGATCCAGCCGCCAGGAAGTCATCGAGCGACATCTTCGGTTTGTTCTCGGCCGATTGGGCCTTTTGCTTATCAATCCGAGATTGGGTTAACTCTCGAGCCTTCCGCTCGTCTTCCACTACAAAGATATCATCCCCGACGTTTGGCACTGCCGGCAGACCTAAAATTTCCACCGGCTCAGAGGGAAGCGCTTCATCGAGGCGTTTTCCCATCGAGTTCGTCATGGCGCGAACCTTACCGAAGGTAGTTCCTGCCACCACAATATCGCCACTCGAAAGCTTTCCGTGCTGAACGAGGATGGTAGCCAGAGCTCCACGGTTTTTATCCAGCTTAGATTCGATCACGGCGCCCGACATAGGGGCATCAAAATTTGCCTTAAGCTCGAGAAGTTCCGCTTGAAGAAGGATGCTCTCCAGAAGACTATCAATCCCTTTTCCGGTTTTTGCGGAAACATTCACGTAAATCGTATCACCGCCCCATTCTTCAGGAGCTAATTCATGACCCGACAAAGTTTGCTTAATCCTATCGGGATTTGCGTCCGGAAGATCCGTTTTATTAACGGCGACAATAATGGGAACCTTTGCGGCTTTAGCGTGGTTCACCGATTCTAAGGTTTGCGGTTGAACACCATCGGTCGCCGAAACGACGAGAACGACTAGGTCGGTAACCTTTGCTCCGCGGGCACGCATCGCCGTGAAAGCCTCGTGGCCAGGGGTATCTAGAAAAGCAATTTTCCCCTTCGGCGTTTCCACCATGTAAGCGCCGATATGCTGGGTGATTCCCCCCGCTTCGCCGGCGGCTACAGCGGTTTGACGAATTTTATCTAGCAGAGAAGTTTTCCCGTGATCGACATGCCCCATGATGGTGACAACGGGGGAACGGGGTTTTAAATTCTCGCCCGTGGTTTCCACCTTAGGAATATATTCCTCTTCGCGGAAAACCTGCTGTTTCACTTCGTACTGAAACTCTTGCGCTACTAATGTCGCGGTGTCGAAATCAATAGATTCATTGACCGTGGCCATTACGCCGAGGTTCATGAGCTTAGAGATGACTTGTCCCGCTTTGACCTGGGCCTGTTTTGCGAAATCAGCTACCGAAATTTTCTCGCCCATTTCCACTACTCGCTTATGGGCCGCGGCGACGGTAATCTGCGTTTTTAATAGAGGGCGGTTCATGGTTGATTTCTTTTTCTTGGTGGCGTGAACCATCTCGCGCTTTAGATAGTCCGCTCTCTTAAAGGAAACGTTCTGTCCTTCACCGGTGCGCTTCTTGTTGGCATCCTTGGCGACTTCTGGCGCTAATTCGACTTCTTTTACAACCCCACGACGTCCGAACGTACTGGCCGTCCCGGCCGTAGCCGCCGTTCCGGTGGCTGTAGCCGCCGCTGTCCCCGGAGCCGCTGGCTTTCTTTCAATCTTTGGCTTAGGGACCATCGTCTGCTTAGGACCAATCTTTTCTCCTAGGTATTGCTCGGTCCCGACCTTTTTAATGATCGAAGTATAAACTCGCCGTTTAGGCTTGGCTGGTTCGGGAGCAGGAGCCGGAGCTGCCGCTTTTTCTTCAGTAGGAGCGGCCGGCTGGGCGGCTTCCTGAGCCACCGGCTCTTGCGGAGCAGGAGTCGGTGCAGTTTCGACGGCTTCCGGAGCTGCTTCTACGGGAGCGGCGAGCGTTTCTTGAACTTCTACCGGAGCTTCTGCTTGAGGAGCTTCCGTGACTTCGGGTTCAACGGCTTTTTCTGGGATCTTAGATTCTTCCGGAGCCGGTGTCGCGGCCGTTCGACGACGGATAACGGTCGTTCCTACTCGACGCTCGCTTACTGGCTTACTAGCCGCCCCACCCGCTGCCGCCGCTTTGGCCGCCGGGGTAGGTTTCGAATAGACTTTGTTCTTCTTGTAGTATTCACGAACGGTGCGAACTTCCTCACTGCCCAGAAGATTCATGGAGTTTTTCACATCAATTCCGAGTCGCTGTACAACTGCGACAAGGTTTTGTGGATCCACTGCCAATTCCTTCGCCAATTCGTAGATTTTTACTCGACCCTTCATTCGCCTGCTTTCGTTTCAGTAAGAGCCTGAGCCGCTGCTGTTGCTGCTGCCGCCACTTCATCTTTATGCTCACGGTCCTTATGTGCTTTAAACTCAGCACGAAGCTTCTCTTCAATGGAAGCATGCGCTGTTTTTGCCTGTGTTTGAGCGATTCTCTGACTTTCTTTTATTTCTTCTTGGTGCTTTGCACGAAGCTCCACAACCTTTCCAGTGGCCATCGCAGCTTTTGCGGACTTTCTAAGTTCTTCCGCTTTCTCTGCGTTGACACCTGGCACCTGCATCAACTGATCATCTGCCGCGTCGGTGATTTCCTCGACAGTAAAACCGTATTGGTAGAGAGCTTGAGCTAAGGTGTCGGTCATACCATCCATGAGTTTGAGAAGAGCTCTGGATTGCTCGGTCTTCTGAGACATCTTACTTTCTGAAAGGATGTCTAATTTCCACCCGGTCAAAATGCTAGCGAGTTTTACGTTTTGTCCACGTTTTCCGATAGCCAACGATAATTGATTGTCGGCGACCACGATCTCCATCGCGTGTTTATCTTCATCAATTAAAACTTTTAAAACTTCTGCCGGAGCTAAAGCATTGCAGACAAACCGGGTTTCATCTTCGTTCCAAGGAACGATATCGATTTTCTCGCCGCGAAGTTCTTGCACTACGTTTTGTACGCGAGCGCCTTTTACCCCTACGCAGGCCCCTACGGGATCCACATCGGAATCAGTAGAGGTAACGGCAATCTTTGCGCGAACTCCGGGTTCGCGGGCAGCGGTTTTAATTTGAACAATGCCCTCGGCCACTTCAGGCACTTCCTGGTGGAAAAGCTGAATCAAAAGTTCGGGGCAAGTGCGTGAGAGAACGATCTTAGGTCCCCTGGGGGTTTGTTGAACATCGATCAGGTAGCCTAGCACTCGGTCGTTTGGTTTGTAATTTTCGCCAGGGATTTGCTCACGCGTAGGAAGAATTGCATCTGTTCTTCCGAGATCTACGACGATGCAGCCTTTTTCAAGGCGTCTGCAGGTTCCGCTGACCACTTCGCCCTTACGGACATTGAATTCGTTATAAATAATATCGCGCTCGGCATCGCGAACTTTTTGGATGATTACTTGCTTGGCGTTTTGGGCCGCAATACGACCGAATTCGGAAGAGTCCATCTTAATCCCGATACTGTCGCCCAGTGAGGCTTCCGGATCTAGATCCTTCGCATCTTCTTGGCCAATCTGAGTATCGCTATTGGTGACTTCCTCCACTACCGTCTTAAATTGAAAGAGTTCAATCTCCCCTAAATCATCGTTGTAGTGAGCTTCGATTTGCATATCGAGGCCGTAGCGTTTCTTGGCGGCTGTTAGCATCGCTGATTCAAGCGCTTCAACGAGAATTGCTTTATCAATTCCTTTATCTTTTCCCACTTGCTCTAATACACGTCCTAGTTCCGACGCCATACTACTTACCTCTTGTTTCGTCTTTATAGATGGATTGCGCTCTTTGAATTTGATTTAAGCGCACCAAAATTTCTTTACCGCTAGATTTCAAAACGACATTCCCGTTTTCGGCCTTTAGAAGCTCTCCCCGTGCGGCGCCCCCAATGCCTTCTAGCTTTTCTGTAAATTCCAATTTCACTTCACGGCCAATATTTTCTTGAAAATCTGTTTGGAGGCGAAGACGCCTATCTATGCCGGGAGAAGAGACTTCCAATTCAAAAGGCCCGGTGAAAAGACTGGAGGCTTCAAGGGCGGGGTCGAGGAGCCGACTCACCGTAGCGCAGTCGCCAATGCTGGCGGCTTTAGTTTCTCTTCTTTCAATAAATAGACGCAGGAGGGATTTGCCACCCATGCGGCAATCCAAATCCACGACACGGTAAGGCGTATCCTTTAGTGTCTCTTCAATCATCTCGAGGACTTTGTCTTCGAGCGGTGATTTTTTTATCGTCTCCATCAAGCCCTTAGAAAAACAAAAAGCGGGGGTTACCCGCTTCGAATCTTCGCTAGAACAAAAAACCAACTATCTCTTCTTAACCAACTACTTACCCACGCCAGCGCTATTCTTAAGAGTAGCCAGTTTGTACCAGGGAATGAGCCTAAAAACAAGCCTAGCCGAGAAAGGGAAAGAAAGGTGTCACTCAACTTTCATACCCCGCGGGGTATGAAAGTTGAGTGACACCTTTTCTGCCTAGGGGTTATTCCTGATAGCCCTGGCGGACGAAATCGTTCGTTTCGTCTTGTTGTTGAGTTCGATTGTCAACATTGGGCTGGTCTGGCCCGGATCCGGGCTCTCCGGTGGCAGTCCCTCGGACGCCAGGTTCTTGTACTCTTAAGACGTTATCGCCGTACTGGTTGGGGACGGTGCCAGTTTTAAACGCCACCCGCACTCGGTGAGGGGTGTTGGGACCGGCTAAGCGACCAGTATCTCGGTCGATGTAGGCAAAAACAATGTCATCCGGGATGGGAAATTCTTTAACGGCGTATTTTTCTTGGGTGGCTTTGACGAATTCGCCCCAGATGGGAGCGGCGGCCTTCCCACCGGTTTCACTAGGATCTAGCGGCTTATCTTTTTCGTACCCAATCCAAACGCCCGCCATCAGTTGGGGGGTATAGCCAATAAACCAAGCGTCGCGGTGATCTTGGGAAGTGCCCGTTTTACCGGCAATCGCAGATTTATTAGCGATAAGTGCGCCTGTCCCTGTCCCTTCGCGAACCACGCCCTTTAACATGTCGGTCATGACGTAAGCCGTTTGCGGAGCGATCACTAACCCTTGAGCTTTAAGCGCCTGGCCTTCGGCTTCTTTTGCATCTTTGGGCGGATCTTTCGGGGCATCCGTTCCTAAGTTCACGGTCAAGGCTTGGTCAGGAGAATATTGTTCTAAGACTTCGCCATTTTGATCTTCAATGCGGGTGATGTAGTGAAGCGTGACGGGTTTTCCAAGCCGCGGGAAAATGGCGTACGCGCGCATGATTTCCTCAAGACTGGTTGACCAAGATCCAAGACCAATCGTTAAATCCCTTGGCAAGGGGGCCGTGATGCCCAAAGTCCGGGCGTACTGAATGCCGTAGTCAATCGTAATTTCATTTAGGAGTTTTACCGTCGGAATATTCATCGAGCGGATGAGCGCCGTTCTTAAGGGAACATCCCCTTCAAATTTATTTCCGAAGTTTTGGGGTTTCCAGGTTTGTTCTTCCGCCGAACCCGAGATTTCATCTGCCTTTCCTTCGAAGCGAAACGCAATAGGAGAATCGGTTACGATGGAAGCCGGAGAAAAACCTTTATCCACGGCCGCGGCATAAATGAGAGGTTTAAATGTGGAACCTACTTGGCGTTTGGCTTGGAGAGCGCAATTAAATTTTGTTTTCTTAAAATCTCTACCGCCGACCATTGCCCTAACAAACCCCGTTTCCGTTTCGTAAGAAAGAAGAGCGCCCTGAATTTCAGGCTCCTGCGCAAGGGAGACTTCAGCGACGTTGGCTTTTTTGTCGGTCTTTTCCACTTTGACGACAATGACATCGCCCACTTTCAAAACCTGGGCTACGTCTCGGACGGGCACTTTATCTAGCTTCACCCATTCCACTCCGGAAAAAGGAAGGACGGCGTTCGTATAACCAATATCGACGGAAGCTTGCTTCTTGTCTCCGCGGATTTCGCTCACGATCGCGGAATAATATTCGCCCGCTTTTACCGGCGATTGGCCGACGAAATTACTTCGCCTGTCGTAGTAGCCGGTTAAATCAAATTCTAACTTCTTTAAGCCGCTTGCCGCCGTCGCCGGCAGAACGCGCGGAGGATTCAAATCTTCTAAAATGCGCTCGTGAATTTCTTTTTTATACGCTTCCGTCTGAGCACCGCCCTGGAGGTTTTGCACCACCCCTCTCCACCCCAGACGTTTATCCACATCTCTTAAGCCTTTTTCGATACTTTGTTCGGCTGCCTTTTGGAACTCATAGCGGACCGTCGTATAAACCTTGTAACCCCGGCTCAAAACATTTTCAGAGCCGTATTTTTTCATCAGGTACTGGCGGACGTACTCCACGAAATAGGGAGCCGCTTTGTCGTTAAATTCTTCTAAGTCTTTTAAGTGGATATCCGTGTTGTAAATTTTTCGGCTTTGTTCATCGGTGATAAAGCCATCATCCACCATGCGTTTTAGAACGTAGGCTTGACGACGTTTTGCTAAATTAGCGTTATGGAAAGGGTTCCATTCATTGGGACGCTGAGGGAGTCCCGCTAAAAGAGACGCTTCGGCGTAATTTAGTTCGCTGACTTTCTTTCCAAAATAGTTCCTAGCCGCCGCCCCGATTCCGTAAGCGCCGTGGCCTAGGTAAATTTCCGCAAGGTAGAGATTTAAAATTTCATTCTTACTTAGCTCTCGTTCCATTCGCATGGAGAGAACAATTTCGCGCACCTTACGGGTCAGTTCTTTCTTCTTAGTTTCTAGGAGCAGGGCGCGCGCCACCTGTTGCGTAATCGTACTTGCGCCTTGGGCATAGCGACCTTTTAAAATATTGGAGAAGACGGCGCGAATAATCCCGTTGTAATCAATCCCATGATGTTCGTAGAAGTGAGAATCTTCCGCCGCTAAGAAAGCTTGAATGACGTGCTTGGGAATTTCTTCAAACCGCACGGGGTAGCGGCGTTCAGTGGTAAACTCGCCAATTTTTCTTCCGTCGTCTGAGAAAACTTCAGAGGCATGAGAGTGCTGGTAGGTTTTTAAGGTTTTTACGTCGGGTAGTCCACTTGTGACAAAAGCCACCGTCCCGGCAATCCCCGCTAAGGCAACGACCACCCCAAGAAGCACGACTACTGACAAGCCGCGAAAAATATGACGTACGTTCAAACGGAACACTCCCTATAAGACTCTTCATCATAGCAGATTGTTACCTGAAAGAGACGAGGAAAGACGGAAGTTGCGGCGAGTTAATTCGGGAGCAAACTTTAACGACTAAGTGCTCGAAAATTCTTCAAAAATGGCTACTGCATTTTCCAATCGCAGACCGTCATAACGTAGGAGAGATCCGCCGCACTTTGGAGGCTACAAAAACTCGGCGAAGTAGCAAGCTTTCCGGTCGGAGAGCCGTTCAAAAGACAGGCGCAATTGGCCGTGGTCGCGGAGCAGCCGGAGCATCTAATTCCGTAAGTTTTTCCATCCAGACAGCCTTCAAAAGAGCTGGTCGTTACCCCGCCGGCGCTACTGGTCTTTGCGGAAGTACAATAGCCCGTAGAAGTTTGTTGAAGGGCGGGGGCTTCAGTGGATTCAAAGCCGCAGCCGTAACTTATCACGATGATTAAAAGTAAGAGCGCGTGTGAAAGTAGATCTTTGAATGACATAGTGACACTCTACAGACGTTAAATAATGCGATCCGCTTATATAAAGTGTTGGAACTGAAGACTTCCCCTTGACCTACTTAAGTGTTGGATTATTCTCTAAAAACTTATGATGAAAAAAGAATATTCTAAGGAAGATACAACCCCAGAAAAAATCACCCTTTCTTTAAGAGCCCACATCGTTCGGGACTTAAAACAGATGGAAACTCATACGAAGCAATCGGTGGATGAGCTTGTCACGAAGGCCCTTCTCATGTTCATCGCGACCCACAACGATTTCTTGGGGAAGTACAAATCCTAAATCTTTAAGCGACGGGAGTCTTGGGAATGCAAAGTCTTTCGCCCTAAAAGAAAAGGGCCTGCATTTCTGCAAGCCCTTCGTTTGTTTCAAGTCCTAAAACTTAAAACTAGTTCTGTTGGTTTTGTTGGTGGTGCGGGCAGTGTCCTTGGTGCTGACAATGTCCGTGGTGATGTCCGTGTTGGTGCCCTTGGTGTTGTTGCTGCTGTCCCTGCTGAAGTTCTTCTTCAGAGGAGTGCTGAGGGCGTTGCATCCCGTTCCACGCCACTAGGCCTTCCTTCGAATTGTCAGAGCCCATGCGGAAAACTACTCCGTTTTTGGCAAAATGAAGTGTTTCTTCAGAACCTGCCGTGTAATCAAAGTGGCAAGTGCTGTGGAAGCAATAACCAGTTCCTACGGCTTTTCCTTTTTCGGAAATTTCGTAGAAGCCTTCAGATTTTCCTGTGGCTTTAAGAGTTAAGTCGTTTGTTTCTTTGTGAACTTCTTCGCCCTTATCGGAATAGACGAGCAAAGTTTCTTTTACGGTGAAAGCTTCTTTCGTGCCGCCCACTTCGGTAGTGGCTTTCCATTTTCCGGTAGCTCCTTTTGGTTCTTTCCAAACTCCGCCGCCTACGAGGGTAGTTGTTTTTCCGTCGAGCGTGTATCCAAAACTAAGGCCGCTCACTAATGCAATGCCCAGAACTAAGTGTTTCATTTTGATTCTCCTAATATTTTCCCTCAAAGAGACCAGATCTCTTTGAAGTGTTTTATTCGTTGGGAAGTTTTTGGACCTTTACAGAGGGGAAGTCAAACACGCCGTGGTGGGCAAAACGCACCACTTCGTCGCGAATGACTATTAGCCTGTACTGTATTTTTCAGGAATGCTGCTGAGGATATATTTTTCTACTTCGGTGGCCGTCTCCTCAAGGGCTTTGCCGGTCACATCAAATACAGGCCAACGTTTATTTTTCTTAAAGATCTCTCGGCAGAAATCAATTTCCTCGGCGATATGTTGGTGGCTCGCGTAATCACCGCCGGGATCTTCTCCCATGCGGATTAAACGTTCTTTGCGAATGCGAGAGAGGGTGTCGGGATCAATGATGAGTCCCACAATTTTGCGCTGATCGATTTTGAAAAGTTCGTCGGGCGGCGAAATCCCTTTTACGATGGGGACGTTTGCCACCTTCCAACCTTTGTAGGAAAGATAAACGGAGAGCGGCGTTTTACTCGTTCGGGAAAGCCCTACCAAAATAATGTCGGCTCGATCTAAGTTGTCCGCGAATTTTCCGTCGTCGTGCTTCACCGTAAATTCAATCGCATCGATTCGTTTGAAGTAACTTTCGTTTACTTGATGAAAAAGTCCCGGCTGAGATTTTGGATCTTTTGTTAGGAACTTAGCAAAAAGTTCAAGTAACGGGCCGAGTAAGTCCACGGTTTGAATTCCGCTCTGGCTGGAAAGCTTTTGAATGAAATGGCGTAAATTCTCCGAGACGAACGTGTAAACGATAATACTTCGTATATGGGCCGCTTCTTCCATGACGGCAGCCACTTGGCTTTCGGTTCTTACGTTCTTGTAGCGAATCACTTTTAAGCCGTCGCGCACGTACTGCACCAAAGCCGCCTTGATGATCTGATCGGCCGTTTCTCCAGTTCCGTCGGAGAGGACAAAAACGGTTAAGGCCATATCACTCATGCTTCTTCTCTTTTCTCGTCCTTAGTCAGTTTGAGCCAGTTCGCGGTCGAGCGCATGATGCGGATATTAAACTTGGCGCCTTCTTCGAGGTATTCTTTTTTAACCACTTTGGAATGTTCGTAAATCTGAGACTGAAGCCAGGTGTCCGTATAGGGGATCGTTACTTCTAGGTCCATCATGTCGCGCTCAAAGTATTCGAAGATTCTTTCTCTAAGCCGCCGCATGTCCTCTTCACGGAACGCAGAAACCACGACAGAATCGATGTAGCGCCGCTCTAAAATTTTCGGCAGAAAGATTTCTTTGACGAGATCTGCTTTATTGAAAACGAGGAAACCTGGTTTATCTTTGGCGCCAATTTCATCCAGAACTTCCCGGGTCACTTTCATCTGATCCATAAAGTGGGGCGAGGAAAGATCGACGACATGTAAAAGAATATCGACTTCCAAAACTTCTTGGAGAGTGGAGCGAAAAGAAGCGACAAGCCCGTGAGGGAGTTTATCAATGAACCCTACCGTATCACTCAAAAGAATCGGCGGCCGAGTTCTTGGATCGATAATTCGAACCGTGGGATCGAGAGTTGCAAAAAGGCGATCGTCTACGTACACATCGCTTAAAGTAAGGCGGTTCATGACGGTGGATTTTCCCGCGTTGGTATAACCCACAATGGCGACGCGTAAATACCTGTCTCGCTGGGCGCGCTGAGTTTTTCTATCTTGCTCCGTGTGGGCAATTTCCTTTTTCAGGCGGCCCATGCGGTTACGGATCATACGACGATCCAGTTCGATTTGCCGTTCCCCTACCCCTTTCAGCCCAATGCCCCCTCGTTGTCGTTCCAAGTGAGTCCACCGGCGGGTCAAATGGGTAGAAAGATATTCCAGCGTGGCAAGTTCCACCTGGTTCTTGGCTTCTTTCGTTCGGGCGTGCTTATAGAAAATATCCAGAATGATGCCGGTTCTATCGACCACCCGGCATTTGATGAGTTTTTCGAGGTTTTTTTGTTGGGTGCCGGTGATCTCGTGATCGATGGCTACTAACGAGACATCGAGTTCCTTAGCGAGTTCGCCAATTTCTTCGGCCTTACCTGTTCCAATAAAGGTAGCCGGTTCTGGCTTCGTCCGTTTTTGAACGACCCGCTCCACCACCGTGCCGCCGAGCGTGTTGATGAGACGTTCCAGTTCATCCATCGACGCTACGTAGTCGTAATCATCGCCTTGATCCAAAGTGACCGCGATGACTCGCTCGTCTTCCTGGGTCTGCTTGATCCTTAATTTTCGTGTATCGGTGTTTCCCACTTTTTAGGCTTGATCCTCAATAAAAATACATTCAGGAGCGACGTGACTCATCTTGGCCCGGCTCATTTTGGAATAAATCTCTTCTTTTAGTGCCGAATTTTCAAAGAGAATGACCAATTTTTGGGCTTTAGTGCCTTTTACATTCGCTTCAAAGTGTTCTGGGTTGAAGGAATCCACCGTATCGATAGCGCAGAGGTTTAAAGGGAGTTTGTCTCCCACGGAAAGAAAAACAGTTTGTTTGGGGCTTGTTTCGTCGCGCACGACTCGAGAGAGAAAGCCGCGACTCTTCCAGTCTAGATCTCGAAGAATCGGCGAAGAAAAAACAATTTCCCCTCTTTTCTTTTCCAAGAAAAGCCAGAGGCAATCCGCCCTATCCCCAATTTCAAAGGAGGTTTTCTTTTCCTTCATCCCACTACGGTGCCTTCTTGGGACGGGGGTTCTCAAGGCGCACCTTGTCAAGAATCCCATTAATGAAGCTTGCGGACTTTTCGCTGGAGAATTCTTTGGCGATTTCGATCATTTCGTTAATGGTCACCGTAGCGGGGATGTCATCGCAGTAGCAAAGTTCATAGACTCCAAGCCTTAAAAGATTTCTATCTACCGTCGCCATCCGTTCGCGCTTCCAGTGGCTAGAAACTTTTTCTAGAATTTGATCAATTGAGGCTGAGTTCTCAATGACGCCTTGAACAAGCCTTTGCGTAAATTCATCAAAGGACTTCTCGGGCTGAGTGTAGTTCTGTTTGAAATACTCAATGGCATTCTCGGGAGTCACCGTCTTATTCAGCTCTAGTTGATAGAGAATCATCAAAGAGTCTTTGCGGGCTTTTCGTCTTGCGCCTTTCATAGATCTTGGTACATGGGGTATTTCTTACATACCTCGAGTACTTCCCCGCGCACTTTCTTAACGGAGTCTTCGCTGTAATCCGTCAGCACTTTCGTTATCGCCCGTCCAAGCCACTTCATATCGTCTACGCCTAAACCTCTTGTCGTGATGGACGGCGTTCCTAAGCGGATCCCGCTCGTGACAAAAGCCGATTCCGTTTCAAAAGGGACTGTGTTCTTATTGACGGTGAGTCCTACTTCGTCGAGCCGCGCTTCAGCGACCTTTCCCGTAAGCCCTTTGTTTCTCATATCAATCAACATCAAATGGTTGTCCGTACCACCGCTCACTAATTTAAAACCTTGTTCAACCAAGGTATCGGCTAAAGCTTTCGCGTTTTGCACGACGGCTTTTTGATACTGGTTAAAGGCATCTGTCTGAGCTTCCTTAAACGCCACGGCTTTTGCGGCGATAACATGCATGAGGGGCCCGCCCTGGATCCCGGGGAAAATGCGGCTATTTACTTTGGGCTTGTACGCTTCCTTACACAAAATGAAACCGCCGCGAGGCCCGCGGAGGGTCTTGTGAGTCGTACTCGTGACAAAATCGGCGTGCGGGACCGGGCTTGGATGAAGTTTCGCCGCCACCAGACCTGCGATATGCGCCATGTCCACAAAGAGAAGGGCACCCACCTCTTTTGCAATCTGGGAGAAAACTTCAAAATCAATGATGCGCGGGTAAGCACTTGCGCCGGCGACAATCATCTTAGGCCGGTGCTCATGCGCTAATTTTCGAACCTCATCGTAATCAATCCGCTGATCCGTTTCCCGAACCCCGTAGGCCACTACCTTATAGAGCATGCCGGAGAAATTGGCCGGGTGGCCGTGAGTTAAGTGCCCGCCGTGGGACAAATTCATGCCTAAGATGGTATCTCCGGGCGTAAGGGCCGCTAGGTAAACGCCCATATTCGCTTGCGATCCCGAATGCGGCTGAACGTTTGCGTGTTCCGCTTTAAAAAGTTCCATCGCTCTTTGAATCGCTAGTTCCTCGACTTTATCAACGAACTGACAGCCGCCGTAGTAGCGCTTTCCGGGGTACCCTTCAGCGTATTTATTGGTGAGCACCGTGCCCTGAGCTTCAAGCACCGCTTCGGAGACCATGTTTTCGCTGGGGATTAATTCAAGAGACGTCTGCTGGCGCGTGAGCTCTTCCCGGATCGCCTGGTAAACGAGAGGATCAAAACCTTCAAGGTGTTTCATCGTTGGCCTTTTTCTAAGTTGGAAATCTTGTCGACTCTGCCTTGGTGACGTCCCCCTTCAAAGGGAGTCTGGATAAAGGCTCTCATCGCATCTAGTGCGGTTTCACTGCCCAAGAGTCTTGCTCCAATGCAGGTGATATTTGCATCATTGTGCATACGGGAAAGGCGCGCGGAAGTAGCGTCCCAAGCGGATGCGGCACGAACCCCGCGGATCTTATTTGCAGAAATGCACATGCCAATTCCCGAGCCGCAGATCAAAATGCCTTTCCCTTTTCCTTTAGAAACTTCCTCGGCCACTTTAGCGGCGTAGTCGGGGTAATCGACAGAAGCTTCAGAGTTTGGCCCTAGATCTTGAATGTCATGTTGGGGAAACTCTTTTCTAAGTACAGGAAGGACTAATTGTTTAAGCGCAACGCCTGCATGATCGGCCGCAATAAAAATTGTTTGGGAAGAGTCTTTCATTAGCCTTCAAACTTCTTAAAGATTAGGGATCCGTTTGTTCCGCCAAATCCAAAAGAGTTCGAAAGCGCGTAGGTCATCTTGCGCGTTTGGGGCTCGTTAGGCACGTAGTTCAAATCGCACTCGGGGCTTGGATTTTCAAGATTGATCGTCGGAGGGGCGACCTGGTGTTTTAGGGCCAACATTGTATAAAGCCCTTCCAACGCTCCCGCGGCTCCCAAAAGATGGCCCGTCATCGATTTTGTGGAACTCATGCAAAGTTTCTTTGCGTGATCTCTAAAGACGCCTTTTACGGCTAATGTTTCGTTGATATCGCCTATAGGGGTCGATGTCCCGTGAGCGTTTATGTAATCAATTTGCTCGGGGTTTAACTTTGCGTCTTTTAGCGCAAGTGCCATGCAGCCTTGGGGCCCTTCGGGAGTCGGCTGCGTAATGTGGAAGGCATCGGCATTTAAAGCGTAACCGACGATTTCGCCGTGAATTTGGGCGCCCCGTTTTTTGGCGTGTTCTAATTCTTCTAAAACGACCACCGCCGCCCCTTCGGCAATCACAAACCCATCCCGGTCTTTATCAAAAGGACGAGAAGCTTTCTCGGGAGCTTCATTTCTAGTGGAAAGAGCCCGCATCGAGCAGAAACCGCCGACACCCAATTCACAAACAACGGCTTCGGCCCCTCCGGCAAACATTACATCTTGATCGCCTCTTTGGATAAGACGGTAACTTTCTCCGATAGCATGAGCGCTCGAAGAACAAGCAGTGGTGATGCAAGTGGAGGGTCCTTTAAGACCATACCTAATAGACAAGTGGCCTGCGGCTAAATTCCCGATAACGGCCGGAATAAAGAAAGGACTAATGCGCCGAGCCCCTTTTTCCAGAAAGTCTTTGTACTGGGCCTGGATCTCGGCGAGCCCGCCGATGCCTACCCCTATACAAGATCCCGCACGGGAGGCTTCGTACTTGTCTTTTAGGCCAGAGCTTTCAAACGCTTCGGAGCCTGCCACAAGGGCCAACTGGATGAAACGATCGATGCGTTTTAATTCTTTAACCGGGAAATGTTTTTCAGGCTGAAAGCCGCGGACTTCTCCGGCGATCTGGGAAGAAAAGGTGGAAGCATCAAACAGGGTGATCTTCCCGACGCCCGACTTTGAAGCCATGAGGGCGTCCCAATTTTCTTTTACCGAATGTCCAAGGGGAGAAAGAGCTCCAAGGCCAGTAACGACCACTCGCTTCATCGCGACACGTTTCTCCTAGAAGGCGGTTAGTTCACCTTCGCTTTAATATAGTTAATGACGTCGTTGACCGTCTTAATCTTTTCCGCGTCTTCGTCAGGAATTTCCAAATCAAATTCTTCTTCCATCGTCATCACAAGTTCAACGATATCTAGGGAGTCAGCTCCCAAATCGTCGATAAAGGAGGCTTCCGGAGTCACACTCTCCATATCCACACCTAGCTGCTCAACGATGATGTTCTTAACTTTTTCTTCAATGGACATTCTGCAATCCTCCCAAGAAATCTAACCAACTTATTAATTTCGCAGTACACTAAATGCAATCTCTGCGATAGGCAAGAGAATCTAACTATGGGACTCGTCGACAAAGTAAATAGAGCTATTGTGGGGTGCCAACGCTGCCCGAGACTGATTGCCCACTGCCAGCACATCGCCCAGGTAAAGAAGCGAGCTTATCTTTCAGAAACCTATTGGGGAAAGCCCATTCCGGGGTTTGGTGATCCGAAGGCGCGCCTCTGGATTGTGGGCTTAGCGCCCGCGGCCCATGGAGCGAACCGTACTGGAAGAGTTTTTACGGGAGATAGTAGCGGCAACTGGCTCTATAAAGTGCTTTACGAAACGGGCTTTGCCAACCAGCCCGGATCTACCTCTATTAATGATGGGCTAAGGCTAAAAGACGCCTACATCTCTTGTACCGCTCGCTGTGCACCTCCCGGGAATAAGCCAACGCGGGAGGAAATTTCAAATTGTTCAAGCTTTCTCGAGCAGGATTTTGAAGCTCTTAGGCACGTAGAAGCCGTGCTTGCCTTAGGTTCTATCGCGTTTGAGGCCGTTCAAAAACTACTGGCGGTAAAGCCAAAGCTCAAATTCACTCACAACGCAAAGTTCCACGTGGAAAACTTGAGTCTCTTTACTTCGTATCACCCGAGCCAGCAGAACACGAATACGGGAAAGCTCACGTGGAAAATGTGGGAGGAAGTTTTTTGGCGGATTCGAGAGGAGCTAGAGAATAAGCCCCTTAGTAAAAGCAATTTTGTCGCTTCCCACCGGCGTCAAACTCTCAATGAACCAAAAACCCCGAGAAGCTCCTAAGATGACTTCCCGCTCGTTCACTTCATTAGTCTTGTCGCTACCTTGTTGATTGACGACCGTAACAGTGTAACGAACTTTGGCTTTTTCTTTCGTCTCATCCACTACCTTAATTTGGAGATCTTGGAGCGTAATCTTTTCCCCTAGGTAATGAGCCTTAAAGTCTTCATCGGACATGCGATCGAATGCACGCTTGAGCTCCCCAATCGTCATTGCCTGTAGAGCTTTTCTGTCTTTGAGTTCCTTGGCGCTAGCCGACAACTCCACAAATTTTTTTACGGCTTCCGTAGGAGTTGCATGCTCGGAAGGAGGAATAGTTTCCGTACATGCCGCAAAGAACAAAAACGCGCCAGCTACGAGGGGTTTCAATTTAAGTTGTCTGGAAGAGAACATCTCTATAATTTAGCTCACCTAAGCATGAGCCGTCTCCAAGAAAAATTCTCGAAGGGTGAGTTTGTCCTCACCGCCGAAATCGCGCCGAATAAAGGGGCGGGCATTAAGAAATTCAATGAGCATGCAAAAATCTTAGGGCCCCTGGTAGACGCGTTAAATGTCACCGACTGCCAAAGAAGTTTAGTGCGAATGTCGAGTCTCGCCGCAAGCCGCGTGCTGCTTGATCAAGGGTTTGAACCGGTCTACCAACTTACTTGCCGGGACAGAAATTCGATTGCTCTGCAATCCGATATGATGGGGGCCTGGGCCCTAGGCATTCAAAACCTCTTGTGCCTCACGGGTGATCCGGTAAAAGCGGGCGATCACCCTCAGGCTAAGTCTGTGTTTGAAGTAGAAACTTTAGGGCTTCTTAAGTTAGCCAAGTTTCTTCAGAACGGGATGGACGCTCAGGGTAATAAACTCAATGCCCGAACAAAATTTTATATTGGAGCCGTCGTCAACCCAACGACGGCTTCTCAAAATAGCCAACTTCACCGTCTGCAAAAAAAGATTGAAGGCGGCGCTCAGTTTTTTCAAACACAGGCTAATTACGATTTAGATGATTATGAGCGTTTCTTGAAAGAAGCTCAGTCATTGAATACCAAAATTTTAGCGGGCGTTCTGCTTTTACACTCTTACGAAGTGGCAAACTTTATTAATGAACACATTCCGGGAATTTCGGTTCCTGCCGATGTGCTGGAGCGATTTAAGAAAAGCAGCAACGAAATGCAGACGGGTTTAGAGTTTGCCGTCGAAACGATGAAACGTGCCCGCCCGTATGTGCAGGGTTTTCATCTAATGACGATTCGAAACGAAGAACAAATCCCACGTCTTCTGGAGCTCTATCATGCCAGATAATCAAAATACCAAACTCCTTCGCACTCCGCTTTATGAAGATCACCTAGCCCTAAAAGCCAAGATGGTGCCCTTTGCCGGGTACGAGATGCCGGTACAGTACACGGGCCTTCTTTCTGAAGCCGAAGCGTGCCGAAAGACGATTGGGCTTTTTGATGTCAGTCACATGGGGCAATTTCGATTAAAGGGAAAAAATCCCCTCGCGGCGCTCCAGAAATTAGTGACGAACGATCTTTCGAAAATTCAACTGGGGCAGGCGCAATACAATATGCTTTGTAACCCTGAAGGCGGAGTCATTGATGACTTAATTATCTACCGTCAGAAGGAAGAAGAAACCTATATTTGTGTCAACGCCAGTAACCGAAAAGTAGATTTTGACTGGATGAAGAAACACCTTCCTTCAGGGCTTGCTCTTACCGACGAGAGTGACGAGACCGCCTTGATTGCCGTACAAGGCCCCAGAGCGGAAGAACTACTTTGTGAAATTTCGGATCGCATGATTGCGCGCCAGTTAAAGTACTATTGGGCCCAAGAAACTCCGGTCCTTGGAAAGCCCTGCTACCTTTCTCGGACGGGCTATACCGGCGAAGACGGGTACGAGCTTTATCTAAAGGCTAGCGACGCTTCTTTTGTTTGGAACGGGCTTTTAGAAAGAGGAAAAAAGATGGGGATTACCCCTTGCGGCTTAGGCGCGCGCGATACTTTACGTCTTGAAATGGGATACGCTCTTCACGGCCACGAAATTGCGCCCGATATTACTCCCCTTCAGGCAAACTTAGGGTGGGTAGTGAAACTTCAAATTCCTGCCGAATTTATCGGAAAAGATGCGCTAAAGAAGGAAGCGGCGGAAGGGCCTAAGAGAATTTTAAAACCGTTCGTTGTAGAAGACCGAAGAATTGCACGGCAGGGCTACCGTATTTTCTCTAGTGGTCAACCCGTTGGGGAAATCACCAGCGGCACAATGAGCCCTCATACCAAACACCCTATTTGCCTAGGGTTCGTAGCCCGCGGGTCTAAGGAACCTTACACGGTGGAAGTAAGAGAATCGCAAGTGCCGCTTAAAATGGTGCCCTTGCCTTTTGTTACCCCCAAGGCAAAACGCAACACCCCGATCCCGGCACCTACTTATTCTTAATCAGAAACTTTGGTGAGCTTCCCGGTCGTTTGAAAGAAACCGGTGCGTTCTTCCAAGTAGTGTCCATCCCCAATGGAAATCTCTTGCGTGGTATTTGCGGCGACATACCACTTCGCATAGAAGTTATCGTCGTCGATTTGTCCCACTCCGGCAGAACCTATATAAACCACCTTGTCCTTAAACGTAAAACTGATGGCTTGCCAATTGGGTTTTGAAGCGCCGTTACCGCAAGAAAAATCGCGCGCCTCAATCCTAATGGTGCCTTCGGTCGTGCTGTTTGAATTATAAGCGCGACTGATGGTGAACTGAGTGTCGGCGCAGTTTAAGGAGCTGCCCCCTAAAGTCACGACGGCGTCCGTAATTTTCCACGTACCGGGAAGGGTTTTTGAGTTTGAAACTCCGGGGCCTTGGTTTCCCACAATTTCGCAGGAAGTGGCAAAAACGAGAGCTAGAGCACCCAGGAGGAAACTAGTCAGAAGTCTCATGTGAAGGTCCTTTCAAGTTTGGGAAATCTTTATAAGTGTAACAGCGGGGTGGCACTAACGCGGAGTCCAGAGAGTTTAGTCCCAGGACGCGATGAGAGCTCAGAAAAGAAACCTATAGAATCAACACCTTAAATAACCCTTTCAAAGTTCCTTCACTATTCTTCGGTACCCTTTATACATTCTATAAAAACCTAAACGAGGTACGTATGAAACGAGATATTTCTAACGCCGAAGAGATGCTAAAGCGCATGCAAAACGATCCGCTTTTGAAAAAGCAGATCCAACAGGCCGAAACGCTTTCGGAAAAAGAATATGCCCACGAAGTCGTTCGCTTGGGCCGTACCCGAGGTTTATATTTCAATGAAAGCGATTGGCTTCACGTTCGCCCTTCTCCGATGAAGAAGCAGGCGGCGTAGGACGCTACAAAAGCTTTTAGGCCTTAGTAAGAAGGAGCGATGGGAAACCATCGCTCTCTTTTTACTGTCTAGAGTGTAGACACCGAGTGATCTCGTTAGACGTAAGCGACTCCCTCACCCTTCCTTTACAATTTCAACTCTTTGAAACCACACTCTTTTTCCTACCCATCTCCTGCTCACTCACGGCATACGCCTTGCATTTTTAATGGCGCATGTTCGCCCAGGGGATTATGACTATTTTTTTAGTGGCCTATGGCCTTTCCGCCTTTGCCGGCGGCGGAAGCCATTATGTCCAAGTCCCTACTCGGACGCAGCGAGAAGTTCAGACTTCCAGACGGACAACGCCCACCCCCAGTGAAGACGTCGTTCAATACTCCGAGCAAATCTCCCGAGTCCGAGCAAGAAATGATTTTAGGGGCCAAGATCCTAGAATCGTGGGCCTCGTGCAGATGCCCACTCTTCAACTTTTAGAGCAAAAACCTCAAAGCGGGTCTGAGGAAGAAAGATTTACTCTCCAAGCGGCTCAATTTTCACGCGTTCAAGATTTGAAGCGACAACTAGGTAACAGAGACGGAAATCCAGAAGTCTTGAAACTTTTTGCCAAGGGCGAAAGCGCGGAACTGGGGAAACTCATGGCGAATATGTTTAATCGCCGATTAGATTTTGCCAACGCGATGAACGGATTCGGTGGGGATCAGAAATTAAAAGGCCAGATGCTAGCGCTCTGGGCCCGCGGGCAAGAACTCATCGCCAGCGGTCGCCAACCGAAAAATGCTTTTGAAGCCGCTCTCGTTGAAGGCGTACGAGCGGGCCTAGCCAACCGGCAAGAATTTTGGAATACCGTCGATGAGGTTCTAAAAAACGGCGATACCACTCCCCTTAAAGACTGGAGCAATGACTTTGGGAACTACCTCCAAGCCCTTCAGCTGACCGACCGGAATGGCGGTCCCGCCGGAAGTCCAAAATTAACCCAGTGGTTTGTAAGCTCGAAGGCCAAAATGCAGCAACTCTTCGGGGTCACGAGTTTGCAGGACATTAACTTCAGAAATCCCTACCCACAAATGGAAGAGGCCATGGCCTCTCGCCGAAAGCTTGCCGAAAACAAAGAAAGAACCGGCGACGAAGACCCAAGCGTCCTAAACACCGCCCGCTCCGACGAATGAGCGTTGCCGGAAAGTAACGCTCCACCAAGGTTTAAACACTTTCGAGGGTGTATTCTTTAGAATACAGTGCCTCCGAGCCTGGTATTCTTTATGCACCTCTAATGGAGTGAAAGTACCGAATCTGTTGGGGGAATTATGAAGACTACCATATTTTTGTTGGGAACAAGGCTATTAACTCTTCTTCTGCTTTCCTCATCGCTCTTTGCCGATGAACCGGCGACCAAGCCTGCGACAACCTCTTCAGAAACTACTAACAAGTCTTCCAAAACGGATCCTAAAACCAAATCTCCTGAAGAAAACATGACTGATCTTGTAGGCTCTCCAAAAAAAATCCAAGAGTTTAAGGATGAATTCAAAAAAGATCCGGAAAAAGCGACCGCTAAACTCAATGATATGTTAGGCGCCGATGTTGTTAAATTGGATAAAAGCGGCAAGCTTTACCTCGATAAAACGGCTCTTAGAAACCTCACCCCCGACCAAGCGAAGAAACTCTCGGCAATTTCAAAAGACGGCGATGCCTGGAACAAGACTTTCGATTTATTCAAAGACAAATTGAAACTCCCTGGGCGGGATGAAGAGACGTTCTGCCTCGCCTGCGAACTTAACCACAGTTATCAAAGCGGAGACTTCAGCGAAAAAGGCGGCGTAGCCACCCGGGCGAGAGGCGGCGGTGGTGGAGATTCCTCTCAATCTGAAAACCACCAAGTGGCAAGTAACAATCAAGGCGGCTGCCCCAATGGAAAATGCGGACAAAGCGGCAACGGTGGCAATGGCGGTGGCGGCGGTGGATGCCCTAATGGAAAATGTGGCGGAGGCGGCGGTGGTGGCGGTGGCGGCAACGGCGGTGGCGGAGGCGGAGGTTCCGGTGGCGGTCAAGGCGGAGGCCAAGGGGCAGGAATGGGCGGCGGTATGGGAGGAGGAATGGGCGGCGGCGGTGGTGGCTCGGGTGGAGGCACCGGCGGGGGATCTGGAAATAGCTCCTCAACCGCAAGTAACAATTCTTCTCAGCCAAGTGCTTCGACGAACAATACGAGCACGGGTCAAAGCGGAAGCTCGGCGCTCTTTAGTCAAGCGACAGATACGAAGAGTAAAACCAAAGAACCTAAAATATCTGACTTAAATAAGCTCGGGCCTAAACCCGTCGCAAAGGAAGAACCTAAAGCAGACGATAAAAAAGATGAACCGGTTTTATCGACGAAACCTCTTCTTACCAGCGCGTTAATGGATCCTTCAAAAATGCCCAAAATGACCAAGGGAAAGGCCGCCAATCGTCTTGTCCAAAACGGCGCTAAGAAACCGGCGGATTCGGTAACCAAAGAATTTCAATTAGTGGGAACTCCCACCGTTACCGCCACCACGGCCAGTACAAAAGACACGGCAAAAGCTTTTATGCCGACGAGAAAGCCCGCAAGCCAGCCGGGAGACGTTTTAAGAAATAGCCCCCTTACCAAAGGCATTTACCAAACAGCTCCAGCAGCCCAAACGCTTGAAGCTTTTGGAACGGACGAAGGCGCACATAAGAAATCTGGCACCGACTGAAAATTCGACACCGGGTCCAACTGGCTAACTTCCATAGAGGATCCCTAGGAATACACCCCGTCCTCCCGGTTTCTGCCCAGAGGCCTGACATCACACTTAAAGTCCACGCGACATTTCTTTGGCTGAAAGTTGGTCTTTCGGTTGCACTCTCAATGCTCAAGAGCTTCAAACAGAACGTGAATCCAAGTAGGTAGCCTATGAACCGCTTTTTGACTTCTTTCTTTCTAATCCTTTTAAGTTTCCCCCTCGTGGCCGATGAACATACCGCCGACAGCCAAGGCACTGCAAAGACGGGCAAACGCCTAGCCGCGGAGGGAAAACTTTCCCCGGATGCCGTCACTTTTTTAAGTAAGCATTTTTATAAATCGGAAGACATTATTAAGCTTGATTACGAGAAGGAAATTCCGGCCGCCATTGAAAAAGCTATTCAGAATAAAGACGAAGGCGATATCGCAAAAATCACCGCCGACCTTATCGCCACCACTAACCCCACCCAAGCGCAAAAAGTGCTAACCGATGCGAAAAAAGAAATTGAAGATGAAACCAAGGGCAAAGATCCCGGCAAATATGACACTCGCTATGTCGCCTTAATGGAACGCCTCTTATGGGCCGCCATGAATCGCAACGGAGAATTTCCGGAAGAGGATAAAGCCAAAGAATTTAACGAAGCCTTCAAAAAGCCCTATAGTGATGCAAGAGATTTCAACAAGCTCGCCAATGAGAAATTAAAGAGTGCCGCTAACGGAAATGCGGCCGATCGCGAGTGGGTTGATAAGAATGTCCGCAAATCTACCCTTCTCTCCTTAGCTGAAGGTCAAAGATCGACTGGTAACAAGGCGCTTTCCGATAACATGATCAAAGGCGTCTCCTTCAAAGTAGGCGACCAGAAAGTTTTAGATATGTGGGGCCCGGGCAAAGAACCCCAACGCCTTTACCTAGGGAACACCGACGAATCGGCGACCCAAGCGATCGACAAGTTCTTAGAAGCCAAAGGAAGTTTCGGTGGAAACGCCGTCGCGCGAAAAGAACTTCCTAACGATGAGAAACTCAAAAGCTGGTACGTGAATAAAGACGGCGGCTTTACGAATGGTTTTCCGGAAGGTTTCGCTCCTAAAAAACCAGAACCCCCCAAGGAAACGCAAGGCGGAGGCGAAGGCGGTGGTGGAGGGGGTGGAAGTACACAAGACTTCGCTTCTTATAAGAATCAAGTCGATGCCGTTCTCCAATCGAGTTGCCGGACTTGCCATAGCTCTACACTCCGAGGGACTTCCCTTGCCAATCTAGAGCTCGTTGGTGGCGCCGGAAAAGCCGTGCGCTTAGCTGACTTCCCGGCTCTCTTCAATAACACGGCCGATCCTATGTACATGCAGATGTCCGACGCTCAGAAACGACAGTTCGAGCAGTTTGCCGCAATTCAACGCGCCGCAAAGTAAAGGGAAAGAACCCGCACTTCGTAGGCAAATCCCTTGACTAAGGAATGGAATTTCCTATGTTATTGGACACAATTTTTCTTAGCACGCGGGTTCAAAATGAATATTCCAAAAGACCTCAAATACACCAAGGAACACGAATGGCTGGCCTTTGATTCAGATGGGATTGCCACCATCGGCATCACCGACTTTGCTCAAAGTTCCTTAGGGGACATCACCTTTGTTCAGCTTCCGCAAGAAAACGAAACGGTTCGAAAAGATGATGCCTTCGGGGTCGTTGAATCGGTTAAAGCCGTCAGCGATCTTTATAGCCCGGTCACTGGCCGCGTGGTGGAAGTCAATCAGCCGCTCGTGAACGCCCCCGAACTTCTCAATGAAGATCCCTACAATGATGGATGGATGATCAAAGTAGAAGTCACCGAAGAAGGCGAAGACGCGGATCTGATGGACGCAAAAGCGTATAAAGAATACGTAGAGGACAAGTCTTAAGTCCTCTCTCTTTGAAAAAGGAATTTTTATGACTTTATCGAAACACACGCTGACGAGGACGCACAACTTAAACATGCTGGGGGCATGTTTAAGCCTCCTTCACGGCGGGCATAAAGGCCCGTCGAGGACGCCGACTGCGGAGGACGAAGCTCAGCGTGGGTTGCAGATGGTCAAAAAAGTCCTTTTTCAAAGAGAGAGGACTTGAGTGCCTTCTATTCCCCTTACTCCTGAGGAGGAACGGCACCTCCAGAATGTCATTGGCATTCAAAGTACAGATGATCTTTTTAGCTCCATTGCGCCTAAACTTCGGGAAAACGCCGACTTTAAATTAGATCTTGGCCCGACCCACGACGGCACCGGCCGCGGGATGACGGAACATGAGCTTCGGCAGTTTTTTGGGTCGTTAGCGGACAAAAATGCTCACGCTTGGAGAACCCTCCACTTTCTGGGTGGCGGGGTTTACGACAACACGATTCCGGCGATTGTGAACCAACTTGTTTTACGAGGCGAATTTCTAACTTGCTACACTCCCTATCAGCCAGAAATTTCTCAGGGAACCCTTCAAGCGATTTTTGAATTTCAAACGATGATTGCGCGCATTACCGGAATGCCGGTTTCTAATGCCTCGATGTACGACGGCGCCACGGCGACCGCCGAAGCCGCGCTCATGGCCCAACGCCTTTCTTCAAAAGACCGCCAGGCCGTTTTAATCGCCGATAGCCTAACCCCTGAATATCGAAAAGTGACGGATACCTTTTTAAAAGGGCACGCAGCTCCCGGAGTGGGCATCCGCTGGAACAACGAAGGAAGCCTCGACTTAAGTCACCTCGAAGAGCAAATCAAAGCGAATAACCCTTGCGCCTTAATCGTCGGCTCTCCCAATTACTTTGGAATTATTGAACCTCTGGACAAGATTAAAGCTATTTTACCTGAAGGCTGCCTTCTCCTAGTTTCGGCCGCTGATCCTTCTGCCTACTCTATTTTTGAAAGCCCAGGAGACTTAGGGGCCGACGCTGTCGTCGGGGAAGCCCACCAATTCGGCACGCCGATGGTTTTCGGCGGACCGCATGTGGGATTTTTCGCAACGAAAAAGGAATTTCTTCGCCAAATGCCGGGCCGGCTCTGTGGCGAGACCACGGACACTCACGGACAGCGCGCGTATACGCTCACTCTCTCCACGCGCGAACAACATATTCGGCGAGAAAAGGCGACTTCCAACATTTGTACCAACCAGGGATTAATCGCCCTGCGAACCGTGATTTACTTAAGCTTCCTTGGGAAAAAAGGCTTCCAGAGTTTGGGCGAAACAAATTTCTCTCTCTTTGGCTACCTGACCGGTCAACTGGCAGACAAAGGGATTTCGCTTAAGTTCAAAAATCAGTTGCATTACCGCGAAGGCGTTTTTGAAATTCCAAACTTAGAAAAACGCTTTAATTACTGCCTTTCGAAAAATATTGTGCCCGGCATTCGCATGAATCATTTAGGAATGGAAAACGGTTTACTCATTTGTGTGAATCCAAAACACGGTAAAGCAAACATCGATCAATTAGTGGAGGTTCTAAGTCATGACCCATGATTTTACCCTCCTACCATCAGAAGCCACCCAGGGTTTAGTTTTAAGAGAAAAATCTATCTTTGATAGGTCCTCCACCGGCCGCGTGGGTTTTGAACTCCCGCCACTTCAAGTGCCTAAACGCACACCCTCTCGCTATTTAAGAAGAACCCCCGCGGGGCTTCCCGAAGTCAGCGAGCTCGATGTCGTTCGTCATTTCACCCGCCTTTCTAGTTGGAATTACGCGATTGATCTTGGATCTTTTCCGCTGGGCTCGTGCACGATGAAATATAACCCTCGCATCAACGAGGAAATTGCGGGCCTTAGAGGTTTTGCCGACATTCACCCGGAACTTCCTGAGAGTTTAGCTCAAGGGGCCTATGAATTAATTTATCGCCTCGAAGAAGCTCTTTGCGCCATTTCCGGGATGGACGCTTGCTCGGTTCAACCAGCAGCGGGTGCCCAAGGCGAACTCACCGGCCTTCTTTGCATCAAAGCTCACCATGAGAAACTGGGCAGTAAGCGAAATATTGTTCTCATTCCTGATACTGCTCACGGGACAAATCCGGCTAGCTGCACCTTAGCGGGCTACCAAACGGTCACTTTGAAATCGGGAGGACAAGGCTTCCTCGCCGTAGAACCCGTTCGGGAAGCCGTTCAAAAATACGGACGAGATATCGCGGCTTTAATGCTGACCAATCCAAATACTTTAGGTCTTTTTGAGGCTAACATTGTAGAAATCAGCGAACTTATTCACAGTGTGGGCGCCCAACTTTATATGGATGGCGCTAATATGAACGCCATCATGGGTGTTGTGAAACCTAAAGACATGGGCGTCGATGTTATGCAGTACAACTTGCACAAAACTTTCTCAACTCCCCATGGCGGCGGCGGGCCAGGCGCGGGACCGGTCGCGGTTCGCTCGCACTTGGCGCCTTATCTTCCCGGTCCAAGAATTCAATTGAAAGAGGGCCGCTATACTTTGACCCAACTTCCTGAGTCGATTGGAAAAATGAAATCCTACTTTGGAAATTTTGGTGTTTTAGTAAGAGCGCTTACTTACATTTATCATCATGGCTCCGACGGCCTTAAGCGGGTTTCCCGAACGGCCGTATTAAACGCCAATTATGTGCGGGTGCGCCTTTCGAAATATTACACGCCCGCCGTAAACCGCAGTGGTTTTCATGAATGTCTTTTAACCGATGCAAAACAAATTAAGGAACAGGGAGTAAAGACTCTACAGGTGGCTAAAGCCCTAATTGACGAAGGCTTCCATCCGCCTACCGTTTATTTTCCATTAGTCGTGCAGGGAGCGCTGCTCATCGAACCCACTGAAACTGAGAGCCTCCAGGAACTAGATCAGATGATTTCTAGTTTCATTCGCATAGCCGAAAAGATCGAAAAAGGGGAAAAGTTTGACAACGCGCCAACAAAATCAATCGTGGGAAAAGTGGATGAGGTGGGAGCGGCAAGGAAACCTGTCCTCACACTGGACGATAGGACTCAATAGTCGTTCTTTTCCGTTGGCCCTTTTAGGGCTGGCGGTGCTGCAATTAGTTCTCGCGAATATTCTTCCTCCAACGGAGGACGAACTTTATTACTGGGCTTGGTCCAAGGTCCTTTCTCCAAGTTATTACGACCACCCGCCGATGGTGGCGTATTTGATCTATCTTTCTACAAAAATTTTTGGCGACACCCTTTTGGGCGTGCGCTTTTTTGGCGTAGTGATTTCCTTTTGTATTCTTTTTACTCTGGGGCTTATTTCGGAAGGGCGCTCGCTTCTTACTTTCTTATTGTTTACGCCTCTCTTTATTTTTGGCGGTCTTTTGATGACCCCCGACCTTCCCTTTCTTTTCTTTTGGACGCTTTACCTCTTTTGGCTCACTCGTATTAACCGCGCCTTTAGCGAGTGGAGTGACGATCCCATCGCTCGGGTCTACCGAAGTTCTCCCATTCCGTATTTCCGTTGGATTTTGGGCGGAGTGATTTTAGGGCTAGGAATCTTAAGTAAATACACCATGCTTTTAGCCCTTCCCTGCACGCTTCTCGTTCTTATTTCGCGGTACCGCTTTAAGGCCTGGTCGAAGGGTTTTATCGTTCACTGCGGCGTCGCTCTTTTATTTATTTTGCCTATTCTTCTTTTTAATTACCAAAACAGTTTTGCTCCCTTCAAATACCAGTGGGCGCACGCCATGGCGGGCGGAGAACCTGGTCATTTCTGGGAGTTTATCGCCGGCCAAGTGCTGCTCTTAGGAGCCCTCCCGTTTTTGATGCTTCCGTGGCTCTTAGTTCAATATGCGGAAATTCGAGGGAACTTTAGACTGCATGTTTGTTTGGTTTTCTTTTTGGCGCCTTTGGCGTTTATCCTGGTTCAGGCCGTACGTTCGAAGCTCGAAGCCAATTGGGGAGTGATGTGTTACATCTCCTTCTGGCCGTTAGCCCAAAGTCTTTTCACGCATACTTCGTTTAAGCCCCAAGCAAAAGGCCTGGCCATCATTAGCTTTCTGCCGCCGATCGTGGTGACCACGCTTCTTATGGTCCATGTTTTTCGCCCCATTGAATACCTAAGTCCTGAGAAAGATCGCTTGGCGAAATTCCAAGCCTTAAATCAACTTTCTAAAACCATTGCGCACGACTTAAGAGACAATGATCGTACCGAGATCCCCCTACTGGCCCCCAATTACCAGTGGGTTTCCTATTTACGTTTTCAAAACTTGAAAGTGGATCAGCTCCCGGGCGACACCAAGCCCAGTCACTTCACGGTTTCACCGCTTAACGCTTGCGAAAAGAAATCGGTTATTTATTTGGCCGATTTCAAGGAACTCCCGTCAAGTTTGAACTGTTTCACGGACAGAACGCTTTTGAGAGAATACCCCCTCATTATTAGAAAAAAGGAAATGGCCCGGTTCTACCTGTACGAATTAGGACGTTAGACTCCCTTTGGCGAAACACCTCAAAAACACATTACTCTCTTCGCTGATTGTCTTATTGATCGTTATTGAAGCCTTCTCTTTGCGACCTTTTCCCACGAAGACTGAAACTTCCCTTCTTCCCCACACCCTTTCTGGAGCGATTCATGTGCAGCCGCCTCCCGGTATGGGGTTAGATGCGCTGAACTGGCTTTCAGGTCCAACTTCACGAACGGGAATAGATTTTGTTGTAGCCGTGGCGCCCGAAAAAACACTTCTTGAAGAAAAGAAAATCGGCTACACGGATTTTTTTCTAGAGAGTAACGTAACGACCCCTGCCGGCGATCTCTTCGTCTTTCACTCGCACGGCTCGCACAAGCACTTAAAGGGCGGTGATTTAAAAACGCTCGTCAATGCCGCCCTTGAAACTCAAACGTCGCCTGAAGGAGTCTTCTCGATTATCTCCCATCCGAGCCATGTAAAAAACCCCTGGAATCGGTTTGACCGCTTCACCGAAGGCATTGAGCTTGTAAATTTAAATAGCCAGTGGGTGCGAGAACTCTATAGTTCTCCTTTTTCTTTTCTGGGAAGCCTTATGGTTTTTCCCTTTAATCAATTTTTAGCCGTGGCTAAACTTCTTCAGCCGTTTCCAAAAGATTTCGTCAGCTGGGACGCCATGAATTCACTTACCGAAGGGCACTTCGGAGTTTTGGGGCACGATCTGCCGGAAGCCCCTTCGCTTATTGAAGGAAGTCCTTTACATGAATCCCTCATCGAGAAATCCTTCCGGTTAGCTCGAAATGTACTAATTCTTCCCACTGCCCCAGACCCGGATTTTCAGGCCCGTAAAAAACAGATCTACGAAGCGCTCAAGAACGGAAGAATCGCCATCGTTTTCACCGTTCTTTACCCTTTCGAAGGAAATGATTGGGCCATGGACTGTGAAGGAAAACTTTCTCGTTCTGGAGACAGAACGGCTTTGGGGAAAAGCTGCACCTTTAATATTAAGACGCCGGCGTCCTTTCCCTTTCAAAAGTTATTTAAACTCTACCGGAATGGGGAGCTCGTAAATGAGTTTTCCACCCAAGATCCTTCTATGCAAATCCCGGTGGCCGAACCCGGGACTTATCGCCTGGAAGTTTGGGCTAAAACCCGCACGCTATTTCATTTTCTCTTAAATGATGACACGCCGTATGTGCTCTATAATCCGATTTATATCCGCTAAGCCATTGCCATGCGTTAATTTTTCTTCCACCTATCTGTTAAAAGATCCCCAACGGGCTTTCACTTTTCGAGCCTTTTTTCCGATAAGTGAGTACCTGGGAATCGTGCGAGGGCAGCGTGTCAATTAAGCACATTTGGGCGCCGTGGCGCATGGAATTTATTACCGACAAGAACAAGCCTGAGGGTTGTGTTTTTTGTACGCTCCTAAAAGAAAAAGAAGACCGAAAGAATTTGATCGTTCATCGGGGAGAAAAAGTTTTTGTGATCTTAAACAAGTACCCTTACAACAACGGGCATTTAATGATTGTTCCCTACAAGCATACCGCCAATCTCGCGGATCTTGCGGGAGAAGAGTCGAATGCTCTCATGCAGATCACAAATTTTTGCGTTGAGGCCTTGAAGAAGTCTTACAAGCCAGAAGGATTTAATTTAGGGATGAACTTAGGCGCTAGTGGCGGGGCTGGAATTAGAGAGCACCTGCACATGCACGTCGTCCCCCGTTGGGTGGGAGATACGAACTTCATGCCCATTATTGCTGAAACAAAATCGATGCCTCAGCATTTAGAAGCCAGTTTTGATCAATTGAAACCTATTTTTGAACAACATTGCCCTAAGGACTAATATGCGCGGACTAAGAATCATTCCAATGTTCATTGGCCTCATCATCCTAAGCTACTTTGGAATGTGGTTTGTGGATCTAAACCGCAACGAAGTAACTTTAAATATTGGGCCGCACACGACCCAGCCCACGGCTCTCGGGTTTGTGGTTTTGACCTCTATCCTTTTAGGGATGGTAGTCAGTGGGCTTTTTTGCAGCGTTGAAATTCTTGCGCTCTACATGCAAAACCGCCGGTTAAAACGAAAGCTTCCCACTTCTAAAGCGGCGGCGCCTGGAGAAGAACCAAGTCTTGAACGCAGTGACATTCCTCCAAGAGCCACCGGACGGTTCACCTAATGAGGTTTTAAGGTGCATGTTCTTTTCCAAGGTCTAACGCCGTCTAAAGAACTCGCCAAGACCTTTGGATCTCATGGCATTCGCTATTCTCTAGAAAAATCCGCACACGATCTAGCCCCCGATGTTGTTCTTCTTCGCGTAAAGGCAGAATCCGATTTAACCAAAGTAGAAAGCTTAAGGAAGCGCTTTCCTAGCGTTTGGATCACCTTAATCGTTGGTGACGCGGAACTCGATAAGCCCGATCTCTATGCTTCAATTTTAAATTGCTCGGGTAAGAGCAGCGTTTGGCACTCGGATACTTGGGAGTCGGTGATTTGGTTTTCCATCCAGGAACTTACCCGCACGCAGCAGTTTGAAAAAGACTTAAAGACGATTCACGACGAAGTGGCATCTTCTCACAACAATGCCGAACGCCTGGTGAAGCAGATTGAAAAAGATCTGCACATAGCAGAACGCATTCAAGAAAAATTAGTTCCCCGAAGCGGGCCTCCCGTCCCGGGCATCCACATGGTGACAAAATACATTCCGGCTCCGGGCCTTGGCGGCGATTACTTTGATATTTTTGAAATTCAAGACCAAAAGCAAATTGGGATTTTACTGGTAGATTCTGAAACCCACGGCATGGTGGCGGCCCTTCTTTCCATCTTACTAAAACTTCGGATTGAAGATTTTAAGAAGCAATTTGAATCGCCCTCGTCTTTCTTAAAGCACTTAGAGCAAGAGTTAGGCGAGACCACTAAAGATGGCGTGAACCAAATTTCTATTTTCTTTGGCGTTATCGACCGAAAAACTTTGGAGCTTCACTATTCCTCGATTGGGCATATTCGCCCCTATCTTCGGAGAAAGACTAAAGAAGTGTCTATCTCTGGAGAAGACTCAGAAGTTTCACTCAACCTTCATCCAGGCGACACCCTCTTTCTTTGCACGAACGGCCTGCAGAAGGTTTTAGGCAGCGAAAGTGAGCTGACGAAGATCCTAGATTCTCTAACGGAACCCGTTCAACTGAACCGCCTAAAAAACACCCTTATGGGCAGAGTCGATGCCTTTCTGGAAAACTCGAAACTCACCGATGACGTCACCTTCTTAGAAATTGGAATTGATCCGAAAGCACTGGTCTTACGAAAGGCGACATGAGACGGGTGCTGCCGAGTTGGCCTCTCAAAAATTCCGAAACACGACGCTCAGGATAAATTCTGTCGCGGAAACGCGACAGAATTTAGTTGAAATACGGAGTGGCTTTTCCATCTTCTACGTAGCGCTTGAGGTTTACCATCAAGTGGCCCCAAGTTGTGTTACAGCGAGGAAGAGAAGGAGCGTCGTCCTTCCACCCGCCATGGGTGAAGCGAAGAAGAGTTTCGCCGTCTTCGCCTTCTAAAAGAGCAAATTTTTGGGTCGTTCCTACCCAGTCCGCTGGTCCGTCGATGCATTTCCAAACAACACCTTCGGGATTAATCCGTTCCACCGTCATGGTGAAAACCACTGCACGGCCCATGAATCCAAATCTAGCCGTAGAACCTTCTGTGGGCTCGGCTTCTACATCCGACGTCCACCAAGTGCGAAGACCTTCCTGAGTCGTAATCGCTTTGAGGATGTTGGCGGCTGAACTTTCAATTCCAATTTCGTGTCTAAGATCGGTCATGGGGACTCCTTTATTAAAGCCGCGCGATCTTTACAAAAAAGGAAGAGTGAAATCAACCCTCCTGATTGAAACTGTTGCACACAAAAGAGTAACAGGGTTAGGCAGCCGGTTTTTCGGCTTTTAGAGCGCGGTAAAACTCGAGGGCTTGGAGGAGGAGCCTCTCGGCTCCTTCTTTTTTGGAGATGAAATGGGAGACCGATTCTGGCCAGACGATGTCTCCAGGAACATTCATACTGCTTATGAGGATAGTTGGAATTTTTCCGGCAATTCTTTCCACATGACGGCTCAATTGAACCCCGTTTACTTCGCCGAGATTAAAGTCAATCAGCGCTAAATCCGCCTTGAGATCGTCGACCTGTCGATAGGCCTCTCGGGCAGACGAGTAATACCGGAGGGGAACTCCCTTCGCCTGGGCCAGGCGAGATAGAATCATCCCAAACGTAGGATCATCATCTATCAAGAGGATGCGGGGCTGTGGAATAAGTTTTGACTTCATCCATAGGCGTTATCGGTTATTTAATAGGAAGAATTAAGAGGCGCTCTTATTTTTGTGACGAGCTTAATCTAAGTAAAGGCGCGGCACCCGGAGGGAAATGCCGCAAAGAATTTCGTAGGGGATGGTGCGGGCCCAGTTGGCCAAATCCCAAGCGGTAATTTTATTTCGAGAGTCCCCGCCGATTAAAGTCACCACCGTTCCGTCTTTGACCGTCCCCAGAGAACTCACATCAACCGTCACCAGATCCATCGACACGACGCCACGTAGGGGCACGCGCTTACCTTGAATGAGGACTTCCCCTTCGTTACTTAAAAGACGGGGATACCCATCCGCGTAGCCAATCGCTATGACCGCGATCTTTTCTTTTTTCTTCAAAGTGTAAGTACGGCCATACCCCACCGTGTCCTTGGGTTTTAAACTCTTCACCGTCAGGACTCGGGTTTTCCAAGTCAGGATAGGGACTAATTCCTCGCTTAGAGGAAGCCTAGGGTTCGGAGAAATTCCGTACAGCGCAATCCCGGGACGAACGGCGACCGAGCCATCGAGCTTATCCCGAAGAACGGCGCCGCTATTACCGATATGGATCTTGGCATCAGTGTGAAGGAGTCTCTTCTCCCTGAATTCTCGCATAATATTTTGGAAGAGATTTATTTGCTCATCACTGAAAGTAGAAAGCGTGTTTTCACTTTCGGCGAAATGGGTCGCAAGCCCTGAAAGTTTCATATCGAGTTTTTCTAATGTCTTGATGGCTTCCGGAACCTCGTCGGGAAGAAGGCCCAAGCGGTGCATGCCGGTGTCTATTTTCAAGTGAAAGTCCGGCACCGATTTTCTATTTAAGAGAGATTTCAAGTGCGCGAGCGAGTGAATCACCGGCGTCAGTCGGTACTTATTAAACGCCTCTAGCTGGTGGGGGTAAAACCCTGAGAGCACCAAAATTTGAATGGCGTAGGGGATTTTTTTTCTAAGCTCTATCGCTTCTTCTAAGGTAGCGACACTGAGCGTGTGGCAACTTCCGCGGGTCACAAGGGCCTTTGCTATGGGCACCATCCCATGGCCGTAAGCATCGGCTTTTACAACGGGAATGACTTCTTTTCGGCAATGGGAACGTAAGGTCACCAGGTTCTTCAAAAGGGCCGGGAGGGAGATCTCCGCAACCGTACGATAAGGGAACTGAACTAATTGGCCCGCCATAAAGAGTCGCATTGTCTTGCGCCTGCCATTTCTCTACAAGCGATTTTCGCACAAATTATAGTACGGCTCGAATTGACAAAGGAAGGCGGTCCCTCTATCAATGCCCGTACAGAGTCCACCAGATGATCGCTCGTGTGAAAACACGGGAGGAAAGTCCGGACATCAAAGAGCACCGTAGCGGGTAACGCCCGTCCGGGGAGTGCGAAAGCTCTCTACCGCGGACCAGCGCAACAGAAAGGAAGTACAGGGCTTCATATTTTCCACCTTGGCAAAGTGGATAAGAAGGAGGCAACTCCGAGCTGCTGTAGTGAAATCAGGTAAGCTCTACGGGATGCAAGGTCAAACCGTGAAACGACGGAGGGAACTCCGTTTTAAGTGACTCGCTTAACTTTGAAGTTTAAAGCGTTTCCAGGTAGACCGCTTGATCCCATCGGCAACGGTGGGGCTTAGAGGAATGATCATCGCTTAAGATCTCCGTGGCATTTTTACCATGGTAATAGTCACGATAGATCTTAGGAACAGAATCCGGCTTATGGTGGGCTCTCATGTTTAGCCGGCGACTGACCGCAGGCTTAGCCTGCGGTCTGGACAAGCCGAAATGGGCAAAGCCCATTTCGGCTTGTCCTCACGGCGCACACCTTGAGGGGGCTAAATTGAAAACATTATCGAAAATGCCTTGGGTACTTGGAACCGGCGGCCTGATCGGCGGAACTCTGGCCACGTGGCTCGGCCCCCGGGCGATTAGCTGGTATTTCACTCCTCCAGCTCAATTTGGCTTTAACTGCGCGGGCCCCATCGAATGGGCACTTCAGAGATTTCAGTGGCTTCAAGGCGGCGGGATTCTCATCGGCGGGTTGATAGCTTTACTTGTCTACTTAAAATTTAGACGCCCTAGTTCTTCTATCGAACGAACGGAAACTCTTTAGGCTTAAAAGAGTCCTGGCATTTCAAGGCCTCGACCGGAATCGTGTCGGTGGGAAGTTTATCGACCGAGAACCAGCCATACTCGGAAACCTCGTCGGTAATTTTAACCTCCCCTTCAAAATCCCGAATCAAAAAACAAGCGGAGACAAAAACGTTCACCCGGCCGGAAGGTTTGTCTTCCAGCGTGTTTAATTTCGGATCAGAATAGATCCCCACCAAAACTTCGTTTTTCACTTTGAGGCCCACCTCTTCCAAAACCTCTTTACGGACGGCGGCGATCCAATCTTCCCCACCTTCTACATGTCCGCCCGGCAAGCACCACGTACCCGCGTACCAAACCTTCTCGGATCTTTTTGTAAGAAGCACTTTTCCTTCTTTATTCACAATCGCCGCCGAGACACAAACACGAGGGTATTTAGGATCCTTACCGTACAAAGACGCCCCCTTTGTAGTGGTAAGCATCGATGGCGCGAATGGGATGCGAAGGCAAAATAGGAGACGGTAAATTATCAGGAGTAAACCAATCCCAAAGATCGACTTCATAGTTGGGAGTAATCTCCCCTTCCCAATCCGTCACTCGAAAACAGGCCACCATGAACTGCACTCGATAGCCGCCTTCCATCACTTCGGGCGTGACGGTCAAAGACGGATCGGAATAGATCCCAAGCAGGTGGTATTTTGTGATCTTCACTCCCACTTCTTCTTGAATTTCTCTTTCGATGGCCGGGGCCCAGGCCTCGCCCATTTCTAAATGACCTCCGGGCAGGCACCATTTTCCGGGCTGTCGAATCGCGGGGCTTCGCCGGGTGAGAAGCACCTTTCCCTCTTTATTGATGAGCGCGGCGTTTACCGCCGGCACAGGAACTATTTTCGATATCGGTTGCAAGCGGGAAGAGCCTAACATATCGATACACACGATGCATTTTGAAGTTTTAAAACAGGACGGCTTTGCAAGGCGCGGGCGCCTGAAATTGGCCCACGGAACGGTCGAAACCCCGGTGTTTATGCCCGTAGGAACTTATGGCGCCGTAAAAACTCAAAGCCCTAAAGAACTTTCAGAATTAGGCACGCAGATTCTTCTTGGAAATACGTACCATCTTTATTTGAGACCGGGCTTAGAAATTCTAAAAGAAATGAAAGGCCTTCATTCCTTTATGAATTGGCAAAAACCTATTTTGACCGATAGCGGGGGGTTTCAGGTCTTTAGTCTGGCCGATCTTAAGAACATGAAAGAAGAAGGGGTGCGTTTTCGCTCGCATCTAAATGGGGATGAAATCTTTTTAACGCCAGAACTCTCGGCAGAAATTCAACAAGTGATTGGTTCCGATATTGCGATGGTGCTCGACGAATTAGTGCCGCTTCCGAATGAAGAAAAAGTTCTTCAGGCGGCCGTCGAAAGATCTATTCGCTGGGCCGACCGTTTTTTAAAAGTGCCACGTAAAGAGGGCCAAAAGATCTTTGGCATTCTTCAGGGCGGGACATCCTTTTCCTTGAGGATGCAAAGCTTAGAGGGCACCACCCAACTCCCCATAGATGGGCTTGCAGTAGGCGGCTTAAGTGTCGGGGAACCTCACGAGGATATGATAGGCATTCTAGAAGAGATCGCTAAATTTCTTCCCCCTTCTCTGCCCCACTATCTAATGGGAGTGGGGACCCCTAGAGATATTTTGGAAAGCGTGCGGCGGGGAATCGACATGTTTGACTGCGTGCTGCCCACGCGCAACGCCCGAAACGGCGGTTTTTTTACGGACGAGGGGCTCTTAAATATTCGAAATAGCGAGTATAAGTCAGACCCTTCCCCCATTTCTTCTAAATGCGGCTGTGAATGCTGCCAGAACTTTTCGAGAGCCTATCTTCGCCACCTCTTTTTAAACAAAGAGATCCTGGGCTTACGCCTTGCAACTACGCATAATCTTTACTATTATCACGGGCTTCTGGCTGAGATTAGAAGTGCCTTAGAGGCGGGAACTTTCGAGGCTTTATACCGTGCGAAATCTCCTCTCTTTAAAATTTCTTATCCAGGCGTTTTGGAGGTTACATGAAGTGGTTGTCTTTAAGTTTTCTTTTGTCCTTAAATCATTTGTTCGCGGACGCTGCACCTGCCGCTGCGCCGACGGCTCCTCAAGGAGGCGTTACCCCTTTTATCCCGATGATTTTGATCTTCGGGGTTTTCTATTTCCTGGTTCTTCGTCCCCAGCAGAGGAAGCAGAAGGAACAATCTAAGTTTTTGTCTGAACTGAAACGGGGCGACATGATCGTCACCAATTCGGGAATCGTCGGAACTATCCGCACGGTAAGCGAAAAGTTTGTGACATTAGAAGTAGACGATGGTGTCTGCTTAAAAGTTTTGCGTAGTGCGGTTCTAGAGAGTGCTACTTCCTTGAAAGAGGAAAAAGTAGCTTCTACTCGCGAAGCGACAACGTAAGAAGAACATAAAAAAACTCTTCAAAGGATTCACAGCATGAAAGGTCTCGGCTGGCGATTTGCCCTCACTGTCTTCACGGTGTTATTTTCAGTTTACTTGCTAATTCCCACCTACGTTAGATTTCATACGGGAAAACCGGTTCCAAAGAATCCCAAAGCGGATGATCCTTGGTACTACCATTACATTCCTACGGAAACCCTCAAACTGGGTCTTGATCTCTCCGGAGGTTTACATCTAGTTCTCGGGATTGATTTCGAAGAAGTTCACCGTGACGCTGTCGTAAAAATGAAGAACCAGCTCACCGAAACGGCCCAGCGGGAAAAGATCGAAGGGGTAAACTTCGAAACGACCAACGACGACCGAATCAAGGCGACATTTACCAACGAAGAAAACTGGCGAAAAATGGAAAGTGAGATCAATAAGCACTTTTCGCAGTCTGTCGATCCGGACACTCACACCAAGAACGAGGCGTATTTAAAGCTGAGCACCATTTACCAAGCAGAAGTCGACCGCCGCGCAATTGACCAATCGCTGGAAACCTTAAGAAATCGTATCGATGAATTCGGGATTGCCGAACCTATCATCACCCGCCAAGGGGACGACAAGATCCTGGTCCAATTTCCCGGCGTCCAAGAACCAGGGCGCTTAAAAGAAATTATCTCTCGAACGGCTAAACTTTCTTTCCAAGTAGAACGAAGCGGTCCGGAAGAACCAGGGGGCACCCCAACGCCCGCCCAAATGGATGGGTGGGTAAAGCAGTTTATTGAAGAGAAGAAACTTGTTTTAGACAACATCAACACGATTGCAAAACACTCTAAAGAACTTAATGCCTGGCTAGGGGCTAAACTTCCTGCCGGAACTGAAATTCTTTTTGAACGTAAGATGAATGTGAACACTAAGGAAGCAAGCTACGTTCCTTATCTTTTGGATCGCGAAGCCATTGTGACGGGGGAAGATCTCCAAGACGCTTTCTACTCTTACGACAACGAAAACCGACCGATTGTAAACTTCCAGCTCACTCCCACCGGCGCTTCGAAGTTTGAAACCGGAACGGGAAACAACGTTGGTAAGTTCATGGCGATTGTATTGGATAACAACGTGCACTCTGCTCCTCGCATTAAACAAAAGATTGGCGGCGGTAGAGCCATGATTGAAATGTCGAGCAGCGGAAAGCCGGCCGAAGAAGTTTTAAAAGATGCCAGAGACACTTCTTTAGTGCTTCGTTCGGGTGCTTTACCGGCCCGGTTGCAGTTTCTTGAAGAGCGAGTGATTGGACCTTCCTTAGGGCTAGACGCTATTAAGGGCGGGACTTCTTCTTTAGTAGTGGGCCTTCTTCTCGTGTTCATCTTCATGTTCATTTACTACAAAGCTTCCGGCGGAATCGCGAACATCGCTCTTTTTCTAAACGGTGTTTTCATCTTGGCCGTCATGGCGGCTTTCGAAGGAACGCTGACTCTCCCGGGTCTTGCCGGTATTACCTTAACGCTTGGGATGGCGGTCGATGCGAACGTTCTAATCTTCGAGCACATGAGAGAAGAATTGCGGCACGGGAAGAGCTTAGCTTTGGCTATCCAAGAAGGGTACCACCGAGCTTTCTCGGCGATTATTGATGGTCACGCAACGGCCATCATTGCCGGGATTGTGCTGATGAGTTTTGGTTACGGCCCCATTCGTGGTTTTGCCGTGACGCTTCTTATTGGCTTGTCCGCTTCCCTTTTCACATCCGTCTTTGTCACCCGTATCGTCTTTGACTGGTACGTAGTTTCTAAGAACCGAACAACCTTTAGCTTATAGGACAACTATGAAATTTCTAACGATCGTTCCGACAAACACCAATTTTGATTTCATAGGCAAGTTCAAATACTTCATCGTGATGTCGATAGCCGTGGGCATTATGTTCATTTTTGGGCTCTATACAAAAGGTTTGAACTACGGAGTAGACTTTACGGGGGGCTCGGTCGTCCAAGTGAAGTATTCCACACCGACCGACTCGGAAACAGTTCGTAGGGAATTACTCGAACTAGGCGAAAAAGATGCCTCCGTAGTGGCGACTGGAACTGCCGGAACAGATTACATGATTACGGCCCCTACTCACCATTTGGAGCATGGGAATAAACCCTTGAGCCAGCAACTGGTTGATAAAGTGGGAGCTGATAAGCTCACCGTCGTTTCCGTAGACGTCGTAGGCCCTAAAGTAGGGGCGGAGTTAAAGGCCGCTGCGGTTCGATCCCTTTTCTATTCGGTGATTCTCATCACCCTCTATATTTGGCTTCGCTTTGACGTGAAGTTTGCCCCTGGGGCTACGGTCGCCATGGTGCACGATTTGATCATGTGCGCGGGCTTTTACTTAGTCACCGGCCGTGAATTCACGATTACCGCTATTGCGGCTCTCTTAACGATTGCCGGTTACTCGGTGAACGATACCATCGTGGTTTACGATCGGGTGAGAGAGATGTACCGCATTGGAGGGGACACCCTTCCGCTTGCGGAAACGATCAATAAAGCGATTAACATCACGCTCTCTCGAACCCTTTTAACTTCCGGGGTAACGCTTATTTCGGTTCTCCCCATTATTTTCTTATGTAAGGGAGAAATTCAAAGCTTTGCTTGCGCGATGGCTTTTGGGATCTTCGTTGGGACTTACTCCACAATTTACATCGCGTCTCCTCTCACAATTTACGTAGCCAAGTACTTGGATAAGAAAGAGGGCCGTTCCCGCGCTCGTCCGGCGACGGCGTAATGGATGTCAAACCGCATTTATATTAACGAACTTAAAAAGCACGTCGGTCAAAGCGTTGAATTAAAGGGCTGGGTCTATTCGCTCAGAAGTAGCGGAAAGATTCGCTTTCTTCTCATGCGCGATGGAACCGGGATCGTGCAAGTTATCTGGGTAAAGGGCGTAGTGGCCGATGAGATTTTCAACAAGTTTGAAACCCTTACTCAGGAAAGTTCGATTATTGTCCGCGGAAAAGTCAAAGAAGATAAACGCTCCGATTTGGGTGTTGAACTAGATGGCGAAACCATCGAAGTGCTTCAAATTGCAAACGACTACCCCATTGGACCTAAAGAACATGGGCCCGATTTTCTTCTTTCTAACCGCCACTTGTGGTTAAGAAGTAAGCGTCCGCACGCGATCTTAAAAATTAGAGATCGTTTTGTAAAAGCCGTCCGAGACTTCTTCGATAAAGAAGGTTTCGTTCTGGTCGATACGCCTATTTTTACGCCGGCGGCCTGCGAAGGAACGACGACACTTTTTGAAACCGATTACTTTGGAAGTAAGGCGTACCTTTCGCAAAGTGGTCAGCTTTACAGCGAAGCTTCGGCGATGGCTTTCGGTAAGGTCTACTGCTTTGGCCCCACGTTCCGCGCTGAAAAATCTAAGACGCGTCGCCACCTGACAGAATTCTGGATGATTGAACCCGAAGTGGCTTTTAATGATCTCGACGACAACATGCGTCTGGCCGAGAACTTCCTAGAATATACCGTTCAGTATGTTCTTGAGTACTGCGCTGCGGAATTTAAGATCTTAGAACGTGACACCACAAAGTTGAAGAACGTGAAGGCTCCTTTCCCGCGGATTAGTTACACGGAGGCAGTCGAGCGGCTCAACAAAAAAGGCATCCAGTTCGAATGGGGCGGAGATTTTGGTGCCCCGGAAGAAACTGCAATCTCCGAAGAATTTGATAAACCGGTTTTCATTCACCGTTTTCCTGCTGCCATCAAAGCGTTTTATATGAAAGCCGATCCTACAAATCCGAAATGCGCCTTAGGGGTAGATTGTATTGCGCCCGAGGGATACGGAGAAATTATCGGCGGTGGACAGAGAGAAGAAAGTCTTGAAGTTCTCCTCGGAAAAATCAAAGAACACAACCTTCCCGAGGAAGCTTTCGATTGGTACTTAGACTTACGCAAATACGGATCTGTACCGCACGCAGGATGGGGCCTTGGTCTAGAAAGAACGATCTCGTGGCTTACCGGAATTGAACATTTGCGTGAAGCGGCGGCATTTCCTCGAATGATCCACCGGCTAAAGCCCTAAACTCTTTATTCCGATTGTAAATAGAGTATCTCTCGTGAGGAACAAATCTGTTTCAGAACTACTTTTAAGTAGTCATCCTCTCGAAAAGTCAGTCCTCTGTATTTCTCTTACTAAAATCTCTGGGCCCATTTTGACCCGAGTACGGCGCAGCGAAACAAAATTTTGATCGTTTCCGCCGCAGCATATTAACCAAAAATTCACCGTAACAACTGTCTTCGGAGAACTGTAACTTTAAAGTGTAGTTCCCCGGATAATTGCTTAGAATATTGGCAACAACTCAAAGGGAGAATCTCATGTTCCGACGAACGATTCAGTTTTTAGCGTTGTTAATTACTGTCTCTGGAGGCCTCGCGGAAGCGAAGGTTAAGTTCAACGAACAACTCCTAACGACACTCACTGTTCAATCGGGACAGTCGAAGACTTGGAATCTGAGAGATTACCTCACGGATTCAGGTTCAAACACTCTAACCTTCGGAGCAAACGTTCCTCCGAGCACCGTGACTCTGCCAAATTTTCTCGAGATTGTCGGCGGAGAATTAAGAACAAAGGGCGCAGCCCCCGCTCCCGGAACTTACAATTTTGTACTCACCGTAGTCGACACGGGAGATCCCGCACCAGAGAAACCAAAAGATTCAAACGTCAAAACGGTTCTTACGATCACTCCTCCACCGCCCGCGTTCAAAGTAAAAGACTTAGATCTTGGCGTGCAGAAAGAAGGAGTTCCCTTCACCTACGATTTAAAAACTCAAGTCACGGATCCTCAATTTGTTAAAACTTACTCAGCTCAAAATCTACCTAAATGGTTAAGTCTTGATCCAAATACGGGCATTCTTTCCGGAACACCAAAACGTGAAAACGTTGGAAACTACACCTTTGTTGCCGTGGCTTCTAATGAAGTGGGCGTGGCCCAAATGAATGTGAAGGGCACGGTTATTAAAGTCCTCCAGCACCCAGCTTGGACTTCTAACTCCATCGACTTAGGAAGTACGGACGAAGGCGCCTACTTTGAACGGGAAGCCTCCAAGTACGTGACAAACCCTGAGAATTTGAAACTTGTTTACATGATCATCGATATGACGCCCCCACCCTGGCTTAATGTCGGATCGGATTCGGGCACTCTCTATGGTACTCCCACCGTGCCAAAGAAATACGATGTAGCCGTCGCCTTCAAATACATCATCGACGGACAAGAGTTCACTAAGCCCACAACTTTCTTAATCAACGTGAATCACGTGAACCACGCGCCTAAATGGAAAGACAAACCCATTAAGCCGCAGGATGTTGCGGTCACGGGCGTACTTTATAAGTTAGAGCTCAAAGGCTCGGTTGTAGATCCAGACGGAGATGAACTCACCTTCACGCTAAACGGTCCGGCGTGGGGTAAGATCGATCCCAAAACGGGTCAGTTCTCTGGAACTCCAGGAAAGTCTGACGTAGGAACAGGGGAAGCCAAGTTCCAAGTCACGGCCACGGATCCCGGATCTTTAAGTGATACGACCGACCTTATCATCAAACTCCAAAAGGCCAACGAACCGCCTTATTGGAAAAATAAACCGACCATTCTTGGAACCACGAAGGAGGATACGCTCTTCCAAGTGAATCTGTCAGATCCGACTTACGTAGAAGATCCAGATGGCGATAAGCCACTTGAATTTAGCGCCGACGCCACCTTGCCCAAGTGGTTGACTCTCACTAAATCGGGCGTTCTTCAAGGCACACCCGGAAAGTTTGATATCGGCACTCATTCGTTCACCGTGAAAGTCACCGACAACAAGTCGGGCGCTGACATTACGGAAGTAAAAATCATTGTAGAACACGTGAACCACGCACCTTACTGGACGCTGTCGCCTCTCACTTCTACGGCGAGCGAAGATAAAGCCTGGTCGTTTGATGTAGCGCCTTACGCAAAAGACGATGACATCAATGACAAGCTTACGTTCAGCGCCATTGCCGGTCCTTCGTGGGCGCAGCTGACGGCCACTGGTCAATTCAGCGGCACACCTACGATGAGTGACGTAGGACAACACACTTGGACCGTTCGTGTAGCCGACCAAAAGGGCGCTACCGCGGACGTCAAAGTAGTGGTTACCGTGCAACACGTAAATCACCCGCCAGTTTGGAAGCAACCAGCAGTCCTCGCGAATGCCTTCGAAGACAAACCTTATACGGGAAGTGTCGCCCAGTTTGTGACCGATCCTGATGCAAACGATCAAGTTCGCTTCGTGAAGGTTTCGCAAAAACCTGCTTGGATCCAAATCGCAAGTGACGGAACCATTTCCGGTAAGCCGGGAGCTTCGGACGTTGGAACCTTCGAGTTCCAAGTCAGAGCTCTAGACTTAGCAAATGCTGAAGCTGTCGGAACGGTCAAGATCACGGTCGAAGCTACTAACCATCCGCCTTATTGGAGAAATGCTCCAAGCGTTCTTCAATTAAACGATGGGTATGAAGATAAGACCTATAAATTCGACGTAAGCCCTTACGCGGCCGATCCCGACAACGACAAGCTCACGTTCACCAAGGTCTCAGGACCGGCGTGGATGTTCGTAGGAGCTGATGGCATGGTGACGGGTGTTCCGACCAAAGCCGATATCGGAAACCAAACCGCTAAGTTCCGCGTCTCCGATCCAAAAGGTCTTTTCGCGGATACTGACGCCACTATCACCATCGTTCACACGAACCACCCGCCCGTCGTTTCGGCCAGCATGCCTGGTTTTGAAATGAAGGAACGTGAAGTTAAAACGTGGGATCTTAAACAGTACATCAACGATATCGATGCAGATAAGTTGAGCTGTACTAAAAAGACAACGGGCGAAGATTGGGTCGAACTTACACGCGATTGCATCGTGAAAGCGTCTCCAAAACGTCCGCAGGTCAAAACAGATCCTTGGGTCATCGACTTCCAAGTGGCGGACTTAGAAACGTTCGTCACGGGTAAGTTCACTATCAAAGTACTCAAAGATCCTCAAAAGCCGATTTGGCTAACAGAGCCCATCACTTTCGAGCCTTTGATTGCTGAAGCCAACGTTCCTTTCTCAAACAACATCAAAGATCGCGCCAAAGACTTAGACGGCGAATCGCTGAAGTTCTATAAGAAAGGCGGACCGGCTTGGCTCGTCGTTAACGAAGATGGTTCGTTAGGTGGTACACCTAAAGACGCCGATCTTGGCATGAACGAGTTCAAACTCGCGGCTTGTAACCCCGATCTCTGCTCGGATCTTGGAACGCTCAAGATCCTCGTCAAACCTGGAGTCCAGAAAGACGAGTGGATGGTCGACGCAAAAGTTCCCAATGCTCCTATCGAATACATGTGGGACATTGATAACTCGGACAATTGCGACAAGACGCTCAAGAACTTGAAAGCCAATATTGGGGTCTTCTACGACAAGTTAAAAGCAGCGGAACTTAAGCACTATGGACTTATCGTCTCTAGTGACGTGAAACAGTTCAATGCAGAACCTATCCGCAATAAGAAAACAAACGATCCGATGCTCCTCAAATACGATGCTAATAACTTGGTATCGGCTTGGAGAGAACGTGTCGAACTAGCTTATAGCAGCATGGTCTGTAACAACTGCAATAACAGCCCTATTTGGGCTATGTACCGCTTCTTTGAGAGACTGCCCAATGACTTCACGGAGATCTACCGGAATAACTACTTTATGCCGCAAGTTCCCAGTGACAGCATGATGGTCTCTCACCAGCTAGATCACTTTAAGTACTACACGAAGAACTTGGCTGAGCCCTTGAAGTCTTATACCGCCAACGACTTCGCACGCGACTTCATTCAGCTTCATCGCAAAGAAGAAAAGTCGTTCCGTGTGAGCGCGATTGCTCCTGAATGTCCAAGCTTGCTTGAGACATCCGGCGAGCCTCAAAACGCGGCTCCGGCGAACGCGTACGGTACGGTCGTCAGTAAGACAGGCGGCAAGTACTACACGACTAAGTGTGACTTCAATGCGACTCAGGTCTTAGGTGAATTCGCCGATTCGTTGATCTTTAGAGCGTACGTGCATGCGAAGACCACTCTTCAACTCACGAAGAAACCGACATCGGTCAATACCATTAAAGTGACCATTGGCGGGGTTTCCATCCCAAGTGGAGATAAGTGGACTTACGATGCAGGAAACAACCAGATCAACTTCAAATGGTACTTGATTGACGAAGGCCAATTAAAAAAGGGCGATAAGATCGAAATCGAGTATCGGATAAATTAAACGTCGTTGCGAAGCCCGAAGGGCTGAAGCAATCTCGCAAATGATTAAGCCCCGGGGGAAACCTCGGGGCTTTTTTTTGTGAGCAAACGCTTCCATAATCACATACAAGTGAGGACATTTTACTTCCTTGTGATTTTTCGTAGTGGACCTGTGACTGGCGCATGTTACAAGCTTTTCCGTGATGAACACGACGGAAAACTTATTCAACTATTCCGACTACCGAACGTTTTTGAGAGACTACGTTGAACACAAAAAGAAAAAAGACCCCACTTGGAGTTACGCGGTTTGGGCCCGACGCCTTAAATTAAAGAGCCCCTCCACTCTCGTCATGATTGTCAACGGGCAGCGAAACCCCGGGGACAGTCTTTCCAAAGAACTCACTACCTATTTTAAATTAAACGAAAAGCAACAGGCCTATTTTGAAGGACTCGTTCGTCTGGAAAAGGTAAAGGCAGATACCCGTCTTGCCGTACTCGTGATGGAAGATCTTTCTAAAGCACATCCCAAGGGACACTTTACCCATCTCAACGCTCAACAATTCTCGGTGATTTCGCATTGGTACTTCTATGCTATCCGGGAAATGGTGAACTTAAAGCACTTCGTTGAAGATCCTAAGTGGATTTCAAGACAACTTGGCAATGAAGTAAACCCAAAGAAAATCACGGATGCGATAAGTACTCTCTTGGAGTTGAAACTCCTTAAGCGCCTACCTAGTGGAAAACTGGCCCAAGATCAGGGGCGGATAGATACGTCCTACGACGTGGCGGATGAGGGATTAAAACGCTTCCATAGCCAAATGCTGGAGAAGGCCCATCACTCTATTCGGTCCACCCCTTTAGACGACAGGGAGAACGTGGGAACCACCTTCGGAATTAAGAAAGAGAAGCTTCCGGAAGCCAAAAAGTTAATCCGGAAATTTAAAAAAGATTTTTGTCATTTGCTCGAGCAAACAAACAGTGATGCGATCTATCAATTGGAGATCGCATTTTTTCCTCTCACAAAGAAAATGGAGTCGTATGAAAATATTCATTAAACTTAGCCTTAGCCTAATAGCTTTAATTGGCACTACCGTGGCTTTAGCGGGAAGTGATGCCGGTCACGGAATTGACTTCCACGATCCCTACCGAAACAACGCTTGGTTTGCGGGACCCGAAAATTCCATTCGGGCTTGTATCAAGGCATCGTCTACTTTCGGGGTTGAGGAAACCGACTTACGTAAGGAAATCCAAGCAGCGTTTCAGCTTTGGACTGATTATCTAAAAACAAAACATTTAAATGATCCAAAAGGCTATTGGTACGTACCGCTAGCCCACCAACTTGAATTCAATGAAAAGTGTGCGGGAAATGAAGATCTGACTTTCTATTTTGGAGTAAGTGATGAGTTGATTCAAAAGTTTCTAAAAAATTACTCCGATCCGGTCGCTTTTTCTGAAAAGACTGCCTATGACCCAAAAACTGGATGGGGAAAGGGAGTAATCTGGGTGAGTGCTCCCCGTAAGGTCCAGACCTATTACACGCTCGATTGGAAAAGACCTCACTATCTCCTGACGGCCTTGGCTCACGAACTGGGGCATGTCATGGGAGTAGAACATATGCCTGATACCGTTATGGATTCGGAAATGGGGTATCGCCTGATTGAAAGTGGCGGTCCATCGGGAAGCGCTCTTAATGTGCCCATTGGCGCAATTGACGGCCGTGCGGAAGAAGTAGTTAGCTGCAAAGACTGTCTTTATCAATTTAAGGAAGCAGGCCACGCCCAACTTCAAAGCCGGTTTGAAAAACTGACAAAGCGTAAGCCGGTAGGAAATGTAGCGGCGGTGCTTGAGCTTAAGGAAGGCTTTGGGCAAAAAACCGGAACTCTTCGCTTAATTGATTCTCAAGGCGAAGAAACCTTTTCATTAAAAGTTCAAAAGGAAATTCTCTGGCGCAATGGCAATCAACGCGCGTTCAAATGCATCTTTAATGGCCAAACCCGAGAAGGCATTCCGAATGGACGCGGCGTTCTTTACGGCGAACTATGGTCAGAAAAAATCAGAGTGCCTATTAGCCTCAGTCGCAACCTATCTTACACGGCGGAAATTGTGGACTTGGATGGACCCGTGCCGAATAACAAAGAAGATGACTCGGACTTCTTCCACGGCCATACATTTAAGATCCTCGATCCCAATAACTAACCCGTCATTCGCGAACGCCGTATTGTCATTGGGAGCGTAGCGAAGCAACTCTTAGGCCTCGGGGAAACCCGGGGCCTTTTTTTGCTTCAGTGGTTTCCGAGTTTTTCAGCAGTCCCTTTGGAAAGGGCTTCAATGTTTACCTCGGCCAAAGTGTCTCCGCACGAACTGGGCGGTCAAATTCGATCTTCCCCGCGCTTGTTTTTCTTCCTGAGGCCTTAACAAATAGAAGCTGACAGGAGCCGTTTTTTAGTGACGTACTCAACACGAAGTCCATTCGACGCTTTTGTTCGTCCGCTGCAACGGGAACGCTGAAAACATCCCATCGAGAGCGAAGAGGATTGTCATACTGCCACTTTTTTCTTAGTACAGAATCAATATTCCTTGGGTCGATCGGCTTATCGAGAAACTTGGTGGAAGACCAAGCCGAGGTTTCCAGCTCAACAACACCGGGGGCAAGTCCGGTTTCGTTAAGAATTGAGCCATTTCGAACATAGGGATTTGCGCTGGAATACTTCCGCACATGGTCCTTGTAAAACACTTGCAATAGCTCGGAGGCCTGGAGGGGTTTTTTGTTTTTTTCGAGGATAAATGCAAGTTCTCGGGTAACACTAGCAGTTGCAGCAGAAGAACCGGAGAATTCTTGGTAAGTGCTTAAGGTAGGATCGACTGTAAGGACCTCGCCACCCCGCGCCGCCAGATTTACAAATTCTGAATTATTTTCCTTTAATCGCCACGAATTACCCACCACCAGAAGGTTTGGCTCTTTTAGATCGGCAATTGAAGGCGATTGGTGGTTTTCTTCATCTGTACCCGGCGCTGCAAGTACAAAAACTACACCGGGGTGAGCTTGAATAAGCGCTTTTAAGGCCTTTCGTTCATTATTCACCACCCTACGGACAAAGAGGCTCAACTGCTCAACATTTATCAAGCTCGATGTCCCAATTAAATCTAGGTAGGTCGACAAAACTTCTCTTTCACTCAACCCAACCGACATATTAACCAGTTTAGTATTAGGCGAACGATCGAGGATTTGCCCCATTGGCTTGAAGCGATCCGACGATTCTTTTTCGAGTTCAGAATCAGTTCTTTTCAAGTCATCCGCTATTTGTTTGAGGGAATATTCGTATGGGTTTCGGTGCACAATGTAGGGAAATGTGATCACTTTAGTGTTTTTAAGACCAATTGTAATTGCACCAGTAACCTGGGTGCCATGAATCGCCCTTGAAAACTCACCCGATTGAAAATTTTTACTTTCGGTAGTATTCAGTTGGGTCAACGTCGGAGTACCTTCTTCATCTTCCACAGTGAACTGATTCATGAATTCTTTATTCAGGTATTCGTCAAAAAGAGGGTGCGTCGTTACTGGGGAATCTACGACGAGAATGGAAGGAACATTTGGCCTTTTTCTTTCCGCCGACAAAGCGAAGGAGCACAACACCACATCAAAAAACAGACAAAACACTATTTGAAATGGAACCTTCACTCTTAGACAAGGATGAAGGTTTAGGCAGGAAGATGGAAATTACAAAAACTGCCAGACCTGTATACGTATTCAGTTTGTATTAATCCGCATTTAGAATAGATTTTCCAAAAGTTGAGTAACACCTTTTCTTCGGACTCCTGTGATATCCTTAATCTATGCCTACCCTTTTACGACTCATCGCACTTCAAATTGTCGCTCTTCCCTTATGTTTCCTTATCGGAAAAGCGGCGTTCTATTGGGGCGTCGGTATCCCAGGCTTCGAAGAAGTCGGAGTTCTCCTCCTAAAAGGCCTCTTCTTCTATGCGGCGCTCCACGTTTTACTGGTTTGGCCGCTTTATCAATTTGCCCGTAGAGATATTTCTCAAGTGAAGGACCAAAACCTTCAAACGTTGATTTATTTCGTTTTGGTGTTTTTGCCCCTAAGCGCTTTTACTTACCTCACGGGCAACATTAGAAGTTGGGTGGATTTCGCGGAACTCTTACTCGCCACGGTGCCCCCTACCCTCATCGGCGCGTATATTTTCACGAGAAATCAAAAGCCTTATCTCTTTTCTCTCCTTCTCGCCGTCCCCTTGTTTCTCTCTCTCTTCGTTATCAGTGACATCATGGGGCCCTTTAAAACCAGAACGCAATTCTTAAGCGACGGAAACTATGTCCTAGTGCTTCGTCTCTTCTTAGCGGTAACGGCGATTGCCGTCGCTGCGTTTAAATTTAGAAAGCGAGAAGATTTCACTCCTGGAGATGCCCTTATCGCCCTTGGAGTCAGTGTGCCCCTTTTTCACGCCGTCGCTCCCTTTCTTCAAAAAAGTATGGGCGTTCAAGATCTTCAGCTTCTTTCTCTCTCGGAAATTGCCTGGGTAGGCCTTATCGCCGTCGGGATTTTAAATCGAATTCCCTCGAGGAGCGCGGAACTTTGGAGTCGTATTTGGGGTCTTGGCCTCGTCGGTTACTCTCTTTTTGCACTCACCCAAAAGATCCACTACGAAGATTTGCAGTTCAAAGATCTTCACGCCGTTATTCTTTATTACGGTTCTGTTATTTTTCTATCAGCTCTTGTCTTTGCGCCCCCGTTAAAACGCGGTTCTCGCTCGAATGCCATCTCGCAGCAAGTAGCCGTAACACCCTATTAACAGCTGTTCAGGATTAAATTCGCTTTTCTCCCCGAGAGTGTAACAGACCGATACACTCAACTTAATCATAACCCTTTGGAGGATTTTCATGAAGAAAGCCCTACTCGGCCTTTTGTGCCTTAGTGTATCCGCTTCGGCTAGCGTGCAGAGTCTCTGTCAACAGTATGGAGATTTAAAGCATTGCCAGTCTGGCGAATGGAAGTTAGTTCAAAGCGCCTTAGACAACGGTAAATCTGTTTTGCGTTTTCGTTTTGCAGGCCTTGAAGAACTAAACTTCTTCTTTGGCGGCGAATCCAACGACTTGAAATCCATGGTGGCCGAAGGCACTACGGTGAAAGCCGAACGATCTGAAAGTATCGGCGACCTCCAATGGCAAATGATCCAGACCGCTCGTGAAAATTCCGATGGAAAAGTTTACGCCACTCTTTTCCAAACCCAGCACCGAGGAAACGTTTATTATGGCTACGCCGCTGCGATGAGCGAACAAGTCGCCCACGACCGAGTGATGAATTTCCTCTCGGGATTAAACACCGACTCTAGCCGCTCTCTCACGGGCCCTGACTACAAAGGAAAAAAGTATTACTTCGGATGGGGCGCTGCCCGCTTTAGCGATCCTTCTCTTATGCAAAACGAAGTAAAGTACGATGTGCTCCACACCAACGATATCTTCACCAAAGACATCGGCGGAAACTACATGGGCACCACCTACTTAGACTATAAGACGGCTACCGCCACCAACATCAAGAAAACTTGGAGCGATATCAAAGGCAAGATCCAAGCCGATGACATGTACATCCAGTACTCCAGCGGTCACGGCTCCCCTACCGGTTTAGGCGTGGGGGTTAGCTATGACCAAATCCGCGACACGGTGCTAGCTTTCAACGCGAAAGAAACGGTGATTTTCATCATGGCCTGCCACTCAGGAGCCTTGGTTGATTCTTTCAACAAGAAAAAAGCAAATTGGGAAAAATTCCAACAGAATGGAAAGACGCTTTTCGTGATGGCTTCCTCCAAGGCCACCGAAAACTCCTCCGTGGGCCCCAGTACCGATCCTGAACAACCCAATAGCCCTGCGGGAAGCCCCGGAAGTGCTTTCGGTTATTCCCTGTGGAAGGCTTTGATTGGGTATGCCGATGGTCAAACCACTGGCGTGAAGGACAAGTATCTTTCTCTAGAAGAAATCCGCGACTTCACGGTCAAAAAGACTCAAAGTGTCGGCCAGCACACGCCGGTCCACACGGGTTCTTATGACGGCAAGTTAGTCATGAACAAAGTTCCTTCTCAGCGTTTCATCGATTCTTTGGGCGTTTCTTCCGAAGGTTTAACGGAAGAACAAATTGCTGAAAGAGTCCGTCAGCTAGACGCTGCCATGAGACTTTAGTTCTTAGATTGTAACTACACCCAGTTACTCGAAAAACGGCTAGGCCTCTTAGGTCTGGCCGTTTTTTTTTGCCCACCGCGGAAGATTCCTTCGCTAGACTCGCAAAGACTGGAGTTCTGCGTTACACTTTCCTTTGTGTCACTTCCCTTAAATCCGATTCCGACGGATCTGCTTTTCAAAGGTCGCCCGGGTGACCCACGTCTTGGAGAATGGGTCGAATGCGTGTCAGAAGTCCCTGAGGACGACGATGGACGCCCTCTAGTCGCTCTCTATGGCTGCCCGGATGATACGGGGGTCACAATCAATCGCGGACGCCCAGGAGCCAAGGACGGCCCTAATAGCATTCGCACATTTTTGTACAAGATGGCGCTACCGATGGATCTGGAGATTGAAAAGAAGATCCGCCTTATCGATTTAGGAAACATCAAAGTTGAAAGTAAAATCACCGACACACACGCCAATGCCGAGAAAATAGCGCAACTCATTTCTAGTAGAGGGGGAACTCTCATTGCTCTTGGCGGCGGACACGATTTCGCGGCGCCGAATGTCATCGGCTGGGCGAAAGGCCAATCAAATTCTCTTAAAGGTCTTCTCAATGTTGACCCTCATTTGGATTTTCGTCCCCTTGAAAACAAAGAACCCCACAGCGGCTCTCCCTTTCGCCAAATTTTGGAGTCAAAACTTGTAGCCGGAAAACATTTTGTAGAATTTGGGGCTCGCTCCAACCGAAACGCCCGCGATCATTTCAATGCCTGTAAGAAAACTGGAACAAAAATTCTTTCGTTAGATCAAATTCGGGGCAGCGCTTTAAGTTCCCAGAAACTTTTTCAAAGAGAACTTTCTCTTCTTTCGAAAAAAGTGAAGCACTTGGCCCTTACGATCGATATGGATTCGTGTTCAGAGGGAGAAGGAACGAGTGCGGCCCCAGTCATTGGTTTTAGCGCGCAGGAGCTTTATGCCTTCGTCGGTTTTGCGGGAACCCTGAAAAATCTTTCTTACTTTGAAGTAGCGGAAGTCGCCCCAGGCCTCGATCCTAAGCTTCGCACTCCTCGTATTGGCGCTGAACTTGTTTTTTCCTTCCTTTACTCTTTTGCCGCGACTCGCAAAACCGCTCTTAATAAGGCTCTTAGAAAGTCCTAACAAAATCAAAACAATCTAAAAAACGTTAGAAAAACGCAAAAAACGCGAGATGGAAGTTTTCCACACCTTGTGGATAACTTGTTTAAACCACTGAAAATGCATGGTTTTGGTCGCGTTAATTCCAAGACATGGACGGAGTAGACCTCTTCACGCGACTCATTAAGACAATCACCTATATTTCAAATACTTATCTATGTGGAAGGATCTAGATCAAAATCGCAAATTTCCCGGAATTACGGACATTGCTGGGATCCTAGACGATTCGATATCAACACACTTTCATTCTTGGGGGAGAAGTAACGGTAGTTCGCGCCGAAGGGTCGCTCCTTTTGGTAGTGCGATGTGTCGTTTCAGCTTTAGATGCAGCATCTGGATTGGACAGCCACACTCAATAGCATTCGAGATTCAGTGCCCCGCGCACAGTTTCTTAGCTGGATTGAACCTCTCGAGTTCATTCAGAGTGATGAGACAAGCGTCCGTCTAGGTGTTCCTAGCCGCCTCCATGAAGAGATGCTGAAGAACCAATTCAAGCATCTGCAACAACACTTACAAATTGCCATCCAAAAACAGACCGGCTCCCCCGTTCAATTGGAATTTGAAGTGCTTGCGAAAACCAATGTGGAAGCGAGTTACTCGACCGAAGCTCCGCCTCCTGCCCCCGCTCCTATTCCCGCCCGTCCGCAGCTGCGCGTGATTGAGGGAAGTCTCTCTACTCCCCCCGTAGAAGATGTTCCCGAAGTCATTCGTCGGCCGCTTTACCCTAAACCCACAAGCCCGTTCTTCTCGGTGGCGTCCAATCAAATGGCCCTTCGGGTAGCTGAACTCATGGTTCAAGGCGACGATCCTAATTTGGGCTCCGTCGTTTTTACCGCCGGTATTGGGATGGGAAAGACTCACCTTCTTTCCACTATTGGGGCGCTATTCGAAAAGCGGCACCCTCGCCTGCGCGTCCGCTACACCAATTCTGAATCTTTCACGGCCGAAATGATTCAGAGTTTCAAAGACAACTCCACTCATCTCTTTAAGAAGAAGTACCGCGAAGACACAGACGTTCTTCTTTTTGATGATATTCAAGAACTTGCCGGCCGCGAAAAAACTCAAGAGCAGATCCTTCACATCTTTAACGAGCTTTTGACTTTGGGCCGCCGCATTGTTTTTACGTCGAATATTCCCATTCAACGCCTGGGGAAAATGATCGATCCGCTCCGTTCACGCCTTTTGGGCCTTATGTCCGTAGAGATTGGAAGCCCCCTGGTGGCTGAACGTCTGGAGCTTCTCACTTTAGCTTGTGAGCATAATAAAATGGTCGTGGATGGGGCAGTTCTTCGGCATCTAGCTGAAAATGGCTCGCAAGATATTCGCGGCCTTTTAGGTTCGCTGGTTCGCCTTCACATGACTTCCACGCTTGAAAATAAAGCGTTGGATGCTGACTACGTGATTCGACAAAACTGTCTCCCCCAGACGGCCCGATCCCCGGTCAGCATCGACGAAATTATTTCTTTGGTGGAATTAAACTTCGGCGTTACGCGCGAAGAGCTCTCTAAAAAAGGAAGAAAGAGCAACATCGCCTGGGCCCGCCAAGTCGCCATGTACTTAGCCCGTCACATGACTTATCTTCCGTTAGAAGAAATCGGGGCTGTCTTTGGAAGAGATCATGCAACGGTCTTGTATTCTTATGAAAAAGTAGCAGAAGGCATCAAGACCCACCGAGATGTTCAGCTGCAACTCGAATACCTCTTAGAAAGACTCAAAGCTAAAGCCCCGAAGAAGTAAAAAGGAGCGTCGCGGCCAGTCGCCGACGGACACAGATGCAAGAATTTTCGACTTACCGATTGATTATGGCCTTACACCTGATGGGAATTATTTCCTGGATGGCCGGGGTTTTGTACCTCTACCGACTTTTCATCTACCACACGGAAGAAAAGCTTCCCGAGGTTAAAGCACGCTTCGAAATTATGGAGCACCGCCTCTATAAAATCATCACGGTGCCCGCGATGTATTTCTCGCTTTTGATGGGCGGGATCATGCTCTACCTTAACCCGTCTTTATTCTCCCAGCACTGGATGCACGCTAAGCTTCTGTTCGTTGTGCTCTTAATGGGCGTAACGCAGATGGCAGGCCCGTTTCAGAGGAAATTAAGAAGTGGGGAGAGCAAAATTACGTCGAAAAAGTTTCGGATCTTAAATGAAGTGCCCACCCTTCTCATGATACTCATTGTCCTATTGGTGATTTTAAAGCCGTTTTAAGCGCGCCAAAAGGCCTTGCACTTCTTAAAGAGCTTTTCAATAATGCCCGAAGTGAATCAAACAGAACAACCTCAACTCTCCTTCAATCTAGAAGCGCCTTTGGTGGAAGCCAAAGACTGGCGCACGGAAGTCCCCAGCGTTTCCCAGCTCACGCGAAAAATTCGCGGGCACATTGAAAACACTTTCTTTGATGTTTGGGTAAAGGGCGAAATTTCTAACTTTCGAAAACCCATTTCCGGCCATGCTTATTTCCTAATGAAAGACGCCACGGCGCAACTTCGGGCCGTAATGTTTAAAGGCGCTCTTCAAAAAGTGAAGTTCAATCTTCAGGACGGGTTGGAAGTGCTTCTTCACGGAACGATTTCGGTTTATGAAGCGCGCGGCGAATACCAACTGGTGGCGGATGCGGTTGAACCGGTCGGCCAAGGGGCGTTGCAATTAGCGTTCGAACAATTGAAAGCGAAACTTCACGCCGAAGGCCTCTTTGATCCGAAACGTAAGAAGCCTTTGCCGTTTTTACCCAAGCGCGTAGGCGTCGTAACGTCGGCCACGGGTGCCGCCATCAAAGATATTTTAAAAGTTTTAAACCGTCGGTTTCCTAATCTAGAAGTTTTAGTGATTCCGGCTAATGTGCAAGGCGAAAAAGCCGCGCCCGACATCGTACGCGGAATTCAAAATGCTCACCGTTGGAACCAAGAAAATGAAAGCCGTCGGATCGATGTGCTCATTGTGGGTCGTGGTGGCGGCTCTCTAGAAGATCTCTGGCCTTTCAATGAAGAAATTGTCGCGCGAGAAATTTATAAAAGCGAAATTCCTATTATCTCGGCCGTGGGCCATGAAATTGATTTTACGATTGCCGACTTTGTCGCCGACTTAAGAGCCCCAACGCCATCGGCGGCCGCCGAAATCGTCATCCCCAAACTAGAAGAATTGGCGATCAGAATCGAACAGTCCCAAGTGCGCATTAGAACGATTGTGCGAAAGCACTTAGAGCAATTGCGGCTCCACGTTTCTCACTTAGGCAGTCGTTTAGTGGATCCTCGGCAAAAACTGAAGAACCTCTGCGAGATGTTCCATGTAAACCTTTCTAAATTGGAACTTGTGCTTAAGAACAATATCAAGCTTGCTAGAAACCGCCTTGAAAGTGCGGTTCACATGCTTCACACCCTTTCGCCGCTAGAAGTCATTGGGCGTGGGTATTCGCTTACTACCCAGAAAGACAAAGTCGTTCGCTCGATTAAGGACCTCCAAGAGGACAGTATTGTCACCACGCGTCTTCCCGATGGGACATTTGAAGCAAAGGTCCTTTCTACTTCACCGAACCCAAGCTAAAATAGATCTAGCCTCTCACTTTTTCGGTATTTGAATCCCTCTAAAGAGCTTCTCATGACCACTAAAAAGCCCCATATCGAGATCATTCTTCCGATCTACAACGAACTGCAAAACATCCCTGTGCTTTTGAGCCAGTTGGATTCGGCGATTACCAAACTAAAAGACGAAGCTAGTGTTTCTTACCTTTTTGTAAACGACGGCTCGAAAGACGGTTCGAAGGAACTTCTTAATAAACTTTATACCGAACGAACCGATGTGCGGGTGATCCATTTGATCCACAACTTTGGCCACCCGGCCGCCCTCACCTGCGCGCTTGAACATTTTGACGGCGATTTAGCTTTGATCATGGACGCCGATCTTCAAGATTCGCCCGACGCGATTTCCAGCATGTTTGAAGCTTGGAAAAATGGCGCGACGACCGTAGTAGCGGAACGAGGCAAACGCGAAGAAGCCCACTCATTTCTTTTCAAAGGCTTTCACTACCTTCTAAAAAAGACCGCGCGGGATCTTCCGCCGATTAGCTTTGGCACTCATTCGCTCATGGACAAGTCGGTGGTTAGTCGCATGAGAAAATTGCGCGAGAGAAACCGCTACTTTCCAGGCCTTATTGGATTTTCTTCGAGCACTATCACTCCCATTCGCATTGATAGGCACAAGCGCCAACATGGAAGCTCCCGGGTCGGAACTTTGCGTTTGATAAATCTCGCCATCACGGCTTTTTTAAGTTTCTCGAATGTGCCTATTCGTCTGGTCAGCGTTTTTGGAGTGATGCTTTCCGGCGGCGCGGTTTGCTTAGGTTTGAGTGTCGTTTACGAAAAGCTCTTTACCGATAAAGCCATCCCCGGTTGGGCGAGTACATTGTCCTTAATCGCCTTTAGTACGGGGGCCCAGCTTCTTTGCCTAGGGTTAATCGGCGAATACATCGCCCGGATTTACGAAGAAGTAAAAGATAGGCCTATCTACTTAGTCGACGAAATCCTTGAGAAAAACAAAAAAACCCTCTCCCTCACTTCAGTCGCCTAAGAGCCCTCCGTCCCCCATTTTATTGGCCTCCGTCCCCACTTCTCCTGGCACTTGCCATCCAAGCCCCCCTTAATTACTTTATTCCACACCGAAACAGGCCGATGTAGCTCAGTCGGTAGAGCAATTCATTCGTAATGAATAGGTCGTGGGTTCAAGTCCCATCGTCGGCTCCAGTCTTTTAACCGAACTAGACTATTGAAGTTCCCCGGCGAGGGTGACGCGACTGAGGAAGAGGTCTTGCGCGCCGATTCTGTTATTTCCATCGAGAGTCGCTTCCGTCTCGCCCGAAATGAAGAGGTTTTCTCCTTTCTCATCCAAACTTAAACCGTGGACCAATAAACTACTGCTTATCCAAAGAGGAGAATGCCGGTAGGTCCAAAGGGTGTTTCCTTGAGCATCGTAACCCGTCACGTGATAGCCGATGCCACTGGTCCGCGTGTCTAGATTTTTGTACTGCATTTCACCCGCAATAAAAGCTCTTCCGCGACTGTCGACTACAATGGCCGAAACAGAAGTCCAAGCGTCCTTTAGCCCATCCTTTTTCAGCCAAAGCTGGGTGCCCGAAGCATCAAATTTCGCCAAAAAGGAGTCTTGGTACCCTATTTGTACTTCTCCTGCTGTCGGTTCGGTGGTTCCCGCTAGAAAAACATTTCCTTCAAAGTCGACGGCAACCGCCGTTCCGTAATTGTACTGTTTTTCCAAAACAAGAATTTTTGACCAAACTAAAGAGCCTAAGGAATTGTATTGGGCCAGAAATGAATTTCTTCCCTCAGAATCACTTTGGTAGCCTGCGATGAAAACATTCCCCAATTTATCAACGGCGATACTCGCCGGAACGTAAGTGGATTCAAGTTTACCTAATTGCTTATTCCAAAGACGCTTGCCACTGGAATCATATTTGAAGGTCAGCGCGTTTTCAGAGAACGTGTCATTTCCGTATAAGGGGGCCTTGTTGCGGGCTAATAAATAGATATTTCCTGAAGCGTCCAGAGCGAGTGCTTTCAAATCCCTGAACTGACTGTCTATCTTTTCTCTGATAATGAGTTCTTCTTCTCCCCGAACGCTTACTTTTTGAACAAAGTAGTAGGCAGAGTTGTAATCCCAGATCATTCCCCAAATAAACACATTCCCTTCGGAATCTGAGGTCATCCCGTAAGCTTCCCACCACTCTTTTTCTTTTCCGAAGTGTTTTGTCCAAACTTTCTCACCCGACTTATCAAATTTTGTAAGAGACACGTCTTCATGGCCTACGGTTCTTAAACCATCTAGGTTTCCTTCAGACCATCCGGCTAGATAACTATTCCCAAAGCGATCACTGGTCGTAAATCCACCAAAACTCCAGTTGTCAGAATTAAACCCAATGGACAAATTCCTAAGAACTTCCCCGTTTGAATCGATAGAAGTCAGAGCGGCTTGGCGGATGTTATTCTTTGGCTCATTAATCGTTCCTAAAGCATGAATTCTTTCCGACTCATCTACTGCGAGGCTCACTATTGAACCGTTTAAATTCGGGCTAAACTCTTTTCTCCAAAGCTCCACGCCATCGGCATCCATTCTTTCCAATTGAAAATTGGTAGAGGGGGCGCGACCAAAGACAAAGAGGCCACCCGTACGCAACGCTTTGATGGAAATTCCATAACCGGTAGAGGTATCATTATTTCTTCTCCAAACCAGACTCCCCGCGGAGTCATATTTGGCAAGAAAGTAGGTAGCCGTTCCAGGAGTGTTCGTTTCCAGTTCTCCTTCAGCGGCTCCAGCGACATAAACCTGCCCAGCGTTATCCACACTTACCGAGTAGAGGGCCGTATTGAAGGCTGTAGCTCCCGACGTCACTCCCCATTCTTTAATCATTGTCGAAGAGTACTTCTCCAAAAAGTACTGGTACTTTCCAGAAACGTTCGCCCGGTAAAAGAAATAGAAATTCCCTTGCGCGTCGCTTGTTACTTTCGTTTGAAAATTTCCTGTGGGCACTTCTTTTATCCACAAGTAAGTTCCGTTTTCATCGAACTTTTCTACGAAGTATTGACGGTTTGCAGAAGTCACGACATAAACCTGCCCAGCAGTATCCATCCCCAAATAGAGAGTGTTTATATACACATTTTCTTTCCCAACTTGACGGCTCCAAAGTTTTTCCCCAGAAGCGCTATATTTAATAAGAAAATAATCTTGCTGTCCGATGAGCGCATGTCCATCAAATGGGCCAGAAGTATTCCCTAAAACGTAAACGCTTCCGTCTTCTGCCACTTGCACGCCCGCTGCGTGGATATACTGATCGGGGGAGCCTCCTTGAACCGTCCAAACTTCCTGCCCGGCGGAATTATATTTACGAACAAAGAAGTCTTCACCTCCAATTTTCTCTTTTCCAAGAAGCCCTTCGGTGGTGCCAAGAACATAAATATTTAGACTTTTGTCTGCAGTGACAGCTTGAGGAGCGGTAGATCCTCCCACGGCGCCAATTACTTTCGTTCCCTTCCAGGCCGCGAGCGTAGAATTTCTTCGGTTTAATTGAACCGGTTCACTGCAAGCCGTGAGAAGAGTCACAAGAGCGAAGGTAGTTAAAAGTCTCAACATTCATTTTCCTGGTTCGGGGTTTTCTAAAGAAGAAAGTGTCTTAGGCGTGATCCTATTCAACCAGATTTCGGGGAACAGAGGGGCTTAGATAAAACGCTCAATTCCAGGGTAAGTTTTAGATTTTTGGCGAATACCGATTCGTGAAAAATATCGTCGGTTCGGTCTGCTCGATCTACGAACTCACCTATTAAAACTTGCATTAAAACAATTTTCTAACTTGCAGTGTCATTGCTTCTGCTTCATAACTTTTGCAACGCATTAAAAATTAGTAGGGGGGATGTAGATGAGTTCACTAAAGGTAATAGTAGTTTTCTTCTTCACCTTGTTAGCGTTCGAAGCGAACGCTGGAACATACTCGTTTGGGGGCGGCTGCGCTTCCATGGGGGCTTGGACCCAAACCGCGCTCGGCCAAACAGACACTCTCATTAGAATTACGCAAAGTCTTCGGGATAACCCCGCCTGTAAAGGGATTGAAACCATCGTCCCGAAACTTCAAGAAGCCCAAGCCGCATTAAAACTCACCGAAGACGAAGCCCAAAGTGCCGATCGCCTTGAAAGTATTCCCAACGAAATTGCGGCTCTAAGAAATTTTGCCGTTTCATCGCCCGACTTAAAAACCGAAGTGATGAAACTTTTAACTCACCGAACTTTAGAAGGCGCCACTCTCACCGCGGAAGCGGCCACGGCGGCCACTTCTACTACGGGTGCAGGTGTCGCGGCCGCTGTCGGAGGCCCTGCGGCTCCCGCCGTGGCGATGGCCGCGGCTCTTCGATCTGTCAGTAACCGCGTCCGCCGCGCTTCGGTCGTCGGCTTAGACATGCTCGATCAAGCTTTCACCATTCTCCCCAATTACCAAGAATGCATCATGGGAGCGCCCGACCAAGGCTTAGCCCTTATTGGCGCCATGGTAAAGTTATCCGCCGCCTACGCTTCTTCTCAAGAAGCGGTGGCCGCCCGTATGGGAAGAACCATTTCCGGTCTTGTGACTTTTTTAAGAAACTCGAAATTCTCCAGTGTTCTTAGACAACTCAATGAAACAGAATTTTGGATGTCGATGTCCTGTTTAATGGAAACTACGTCGCAATCCTATTGCTCGACCCGCGACGCGAGAAAACTTCTAGACTACGGCATTCGGGAATTAAGAGTCGGTGCCACGGAGGAAGGCAAAGTTGACATGAAAAACCCTCTTGAAGGGTACTATGTCCTTACTCGCGATATTCCCAAAATTGCTGAATGGCTGCAAAAGATTCAGTTCGGGATTGTTCCAAAACTTTCTACCGATGCGGTCTTTAAGAACCTTGTTCTTGATAACGTGAATGAGCTTCAAAAAAACATCAACATCATTCGCGGTCTTTATAAAGAAACGATGCTGACCTACGCGATTTTGCCCGACTTAGAATCGAAGAGGAACACCCTTCTCTCCTTAGTGGAAACTATGGACGGAAGACTCTCCGAAGGTAGAGGCGGGGGCGTTAACCCGCAAAACATGAACTTCTTCGTGATGTCTATGTCTTCAGAACTTATTCCTTTCTTCCTCATCGGAAAAACGGAACTTCCGGACGAATGCCGCCCAAGAAACTTGGAGAGCGGAATCGTCACCCCCGGCATGTCCTTCCATGACTGGGTATATAACGGCGGCAAGTTCATTAACGAGTTTGCTGATCCAGACGCTTTGGCGAGAACGGTCGAACTTCAACTAGAAAAACTCATTGAATTAGCCCTTACAAAAGCAAGCCTCTATTACCAACAGCGAATGATCGTAGACGCCGCAAATCTCGTGAATGACTCGGTGACAAGCCAAGCTTATACTGTGGTTGAAAGCTTAGCCCGCGTTTATGAATACTTGGGAGGTTTACTCACCCGCATTGGAACTGAGAATGGTGATGTAAGACTCATTCCTAGTATTCGGGAAACCATGAAGCGCATCAACACGGTGCTTTTAAGTTACGAAGAAGTGAAAAGGGTGGCCACCGCCTTCCCGCCTGCCGGAAGCACCGACGAAGACGAAAAGAAATACGACGAAACTGTTTCCAATGCTTATAAGAAGGTCATCGAAACCGCGTACGATCAGTTTAACGTCCTTCTTCAGAGAGATACGTTCCTCTCGACCCGTCTCTCCACTCTTATCCACTACGATTACGCGCTACGGATTAAGAGCAAAGAAGACATGTCGCCTTACGAAAAAGATCTCTTAATTGAAACGGGGAAAGAACTTCTAGCTCGTTTACTCAACGTGGTTGGAGCAAATCCCACGGCCGCGCTAAGCGATTTAAATTCCGCAATGGTGGTCAATAAGAGAAACCTTGAAGCCGTAGAACTTTTGTTTAAAGACAAACTCTACCCCGTCATCGAAGAAATTGGATTAATCGCTCAAGGCCGCGCAACGGATAGAAATCTCAATATGAGAAGTCTCTACCGCATGTACCGCGATGCTTATTTCAGCGGAAAGCCTCCGTCTGAACGTGGATGGATTGAAAACTCTTTGGGTTACTACTGGGCGTTTGCTACCGGCGGTGCGGTTCCTTGGGTTCGCCGATTCTGGCATGCGGATCTTTATCCGTTCCACGTTTCTTTAGATCCCACCATCCGTGGAGCAGACGATGAATTCCAATCGTTCGAACAATTCAAATCCCGTCTTTGTGTTCAAACGCTTTCTTTTAATGACAGAAAGTTCTACCAAGATGTCTGCCAAGGGAGCCTCGTAAAGAGCGCCTTTAGCAAAGAGAATAATCCCAAAGGCTCACCCCTTCGTGGAATTCCTTTAGACATTGATTACAACGAGTTCATGACAGGCGATAAAGCCACAGCTCCGGTCACCAGTGACAGTATCTGCGCTTTCCAAAACTTCTCGCGTAGAAATTTAGTCTACTGGATGACGTTAGATTTACCTGAATCCTCGAACCACTAAGGGGTTTTAAAGGGGCTCGACTTAAGGTACCCGAGTCGTTAGACTTTGCCTTAAGTCATGAGTAGCCTCATCACCTTGCAAGACATCGAAGCCGCGCGAGGCCGAATTGCGCCCTATATTCGGCGGACCCCTCTTTTACCCTTTGATGTCTTAAATTTACGCAAGAAATCTCAGGTTTTTCTCAAATGTGAGTTCTTACAAAAAACCGGATCTTTTAAGATTCGCGGCGCGTCGAATTGCGTTTTAGAAAATATCACGCAGGCCAAAAAAGCAGGCGTCATCTGCGCCTCGGCCGGAAACCACGCCCAGGGGGTAGCGGCCATTTCCCATTATCTTGGGGTCAAAGCGACCGTCGTGATGCCAAGTAATTCTCCCGGTATCAAAATTCAAAATACTCAACGATGGGGTGCGCGGGTGGAATTAGTGGGAGAAATTTTTGACGACTCTTACGAACACGCGCTTAAAGTTTCCAAGCAGGAAGGCCTTCTTTTTATTCATCCCTTCAATGATCCCAATATCATGGCAGGTCAGGGAACCATCGGACTTGAACTTTTAGAGGAACCAGACTTCCAAGGGGTGGAAGCGGTAGTCATTTCCATCGGCGGCGGAGGGCTAATGACGGGAATTGCGACCGCCCTACGCGCGAAGATGCCAAAGCTCAAAATTTACGGAGTGACGGCAAAAAATGCTCCTTCAGCTTACAATGCGATTAAAGAAAAAAAGGCCTCCGATCATGCGGTGACCTTTACCCTGGCGGATGGAGTGGCCACGAAACGCACAGAAGAATCGATGGTGAACGCACTTACGCCTCTTGTGGACGACGTTTTTTCGCTTTCAGAAGAAAGTATTGCGCATGCGATTTCTTTATTAGCGGAGCATGCAAAAATGGTGGTGGAAGGCGCCGGGGCCCTTCCCGTAGCTGCCCTTCTAGAAGATCTAATCCCGGAAAAGAAAGTCGCCGTCGTCCTTTCGGGCGGAAATATTGATTTACCGGCCTTAAGTCATGTCCTTCAAAGAGGTTTAGTCGAACAAGGGCGTTTAGTACGCCTAAACATTAAAATCATGGATCGCCCGGGCGGTCTTCACTCCCTGACCAAGATTCTAGCCGAAAGGCGTGCGAATATTTTGCAGGTTTTTCACCAACGAACTTCCCTCAACACTGCCATGGGAGAGACCGAAGTCGAAATCGACATTGAAACCCGTGGCCACGATCACACCAGCGAGATCATCGATGCGCTTGTTAACAACGGTTTTCGCGTTACTCGCGCTTCTTAATTCTCTAATGTGTCTGGGGACGGAGGACCTCTTTCCAGCACAGTGGGATCCGAAGCTTGGAATTCACGTGACTTGAAGTCGCG